>Ga0210389_10000744_pt1 | contig 27929 bp, 46 predicted proteins | sample IncBWH28OmetaG_FD_160127 | JGI IMG/M metagenome (GOLD analysis project Ga0210389, IMG submission 160127) | Forest soil microbial communities from Barre Woods Harvard Forest LTER site, Petersham, Massachusetts, United States - Inc-BW-H-28-O ... | reverse complement strand
CTGAAGCGGCTTGATGACCAGAATGAGGGGAGTGTAACGGCTTATCAACTTTTCCAATGTAGGAGAGGGAATATCACTAAGAGCGGTGAAGCCATTTACAAGGACACGGGTGCCTTCACTTATCTTCAATGGTTGATACCTTGCACAGAGCTGAGAAGGGTTGGAGTCAACTACCTCAATGTGTTGGATAGAATAGTAGACCAATTTGGGATGTTCTGGCAATCGGAAAGCCCTGAAACAATCACCCTGGCAATCTTTGACAATTATTATGTTATCCCAGCAAGGAGGGTTGACCCATATCCAAATGAAATTTTAGTTGGCATCCCTGGCATTGAGCTTCCGTTACCTTAATCTGGTAGTGGTCGTTTCTTTTTCTTTCGCATCCACGGCTTCAAAGAAGGGGTAGTAAGTGCTTCCAGCATATCCCAACCTGCTACTCGAACTCGATACCATACGTTGTCGTAATTAACCTTGTAGATTTCACACCATTCTTTCAAACACTTTGTTTCTCCATTAATAGTATATTGAGCGGCACTCTTCTTTCTATGAGAATCCTTCACTTTTTGGCTTCTTTTGGTTTCGTATTCTTGGTATGCTTCCGGGTTCTCTTTCAATTTGTCACGCCATTTGTGTTTACTAGAACCTTCCCCACCAAAAGGAGTTGTTAATGCTCGCTTTAAATCCCATTTCATCCATAGCCTCCACTTTACCAAACCAAAATCTAATCCATAGGCTTCACACCATTCTGGTAGCGTTTTAGTTACTCCGTCTATCGTATAAGGTTTAGATAGAAATCTTTTCTTTCTATTCTCCAACATTGCCTTTCGTTTAATCGGGTCTTGCCAAGCCTTTTTAAGCCCTTCTGATAGAGACTCACTTGCCTTTCTTCTATTTTCAGGGTTAGAAAAGCGTTTTGCGGCTGCTTCATTTGACTTTTTTAATCTGATTTCCGTCCAAAGGTGGTTTTGATTAGTCCGCACTAAATCCAAATCAGAATTGAGAATAAATCCTCTGCCCAACTCTTTTAAGAATTTCTGCTTACAAAGGAATTCTTGAAACTCCACTACATTGGGATGACATCTTCTATATATGATAGGAGAGAATGACTCACTATACTCATTCCACATCTTTTGTAGACGTGGGGTTGTGTGCTTGTTCCTTCTCAATTTAGACAGATGCTCATTCCACCTATCTCGAAATCCTCTCTCAAAGAAGACCCCACCAATATAAACATATCTCTCACCTTCCACCCAAAACTCAAGCAAATATACCCCTGTTTCAAATAGTCTCATTGCCATTTTCTCCGTAAGTGTTGTAGTACAATATCAAATAATTATCGCTTGTGCTAAAATCAATCATCTCAGATTTCATGGTGGATAAGAACTCTCTCTAATCCTTACACTACCAGTGGTGGGTTCCCACATCTATGTGAGAGGGCCTAGACTAAAAGAGTGGATAAAATATTATGTTAATCGGTCCCTTTCAACTACTTTCCGGCTCTGTACAGAGTGGCAATACAGGGAATTCTGCCATTCTGTCGGGGAATCTCGGCAGTGGGCAGATAGGAAGTTTCCATCTGGCCAACGGAGCCGTATTGAGTGGAGATGTTGGACTCTTAGCTATCTCCAGTGGGAATCTCGGCACCCAAATCATCGGTGTCGTCCACATCCAATCTGGGGGACTAGGAAGCGGAGCACTCGCTTCCGGTGCTATCACCCCACTCCTCTTTAGTGGACTAATCGTCAATCAATCGGGTTCCATCACGTCGGGACTCCTTGCTACGGCGAGTACGACAGCAGCAGTGGCGAGTGGAAACATTGCTAGTGGCTCTGTCGGTGCCGTACACTTCGCTAGTGGCATCAATTTCCTCTCTTCAGGGAGTGTGATAAGTGGCTACCTGGGTTCAGGCTCCGTCAACAGCGGAGCCATATCAAGTGGCATCATCGCTTGGTTTAACTTGTCCTCTGGAGCCGTTCGTTCAGGCAATCTGGCTCAAGGCTCCGTCTACAGCGGAATTTATGCCCCTGCCAGCATCGGTACTATTCATGTTATCAGCGGAGGATTCCTGTCCGGGGCATATGGAAGCGGACAAGTCGGTCCGTTCATCCTTTCGTCAGGGGCGGTACAATCGGGCAATATCAGCAATAATGCCGTTCTGTCAGGGAACATCCAGGCTGGTCAGATATCTACGCAACATATCCAATCAGGTGGCTTTGCGAGTGGAGCGTTAGCGAGTGGAACTTTACTCGCCAATCAATTCGGTTCTGGGATTACTTTCGTCGGCAGTGGGTCGGTAGGCAGTGGAAGTTTAGCTTTCAATTCGGTGTTATCTGGGAATATTGCCAGTGGGCAGATAGGTTCTTTCCATCTGGCGAATTTCTCTGTTCAAAGTGGAGACATAGCAAGTGGAGCAGTTACATCGTTTGGGATTGCATCTGGTCAAATTTCTACTCTTCTGGTTGTTAGTGGTGGCTTCGGTTCTTCAGCGTATGGCAGTGGGTCGGTCGGGCGGTTCACACTGGCACCTCTTTCGGTTTGGTCGGGGGCTCTTGGCTCTGGGTCCGTTACCTCCGGTATTATTGCCAGCGGTTCACTCGGCTTATCCCAAATTGTTAGCGGGGGTATCGGTAGCGGGTTACTATCTTCCGGAAGCGTCGGAAGTATCTTCCTGGGTGTCGGAGCTGTTCTATCAGGAAATGTTGGCTCAGGTGCAATTACAAATTTCCAAATCGCTTCAGGAACGATTGGAACGCTTTCCATCGTTAGTGGAGGACTCGGCAGTGGTTCCATCGCTAGTGGAACACTAACAGCTTTCAACTTCGCCAGTGGAGCCACCTTCCTCTCAGGCTCCATCGGTCCTGCTCAACTCTCCAGTGGTTCCGTCGGTAGCGGCGTCGTCGCCTCTGGTGCAATCCAAGGAGCCTCCGCCTCTGGTGCTAGAAACATCGCCTCTGGCACGATTGGATTCTTTGACTTAGGAAACGGAGTAATCTTATCTGGAACGATAGGAAGCGGACAACTAACGAACTTCCACATCCAATCCGGTGGCTTTACGAGTGGTGCCTATGCTCTCTCTTCCATTATTGGATTGAATCTCGCTAGTGGTTCTGTTGGAAGTGGGAAGTTCGGCTCTGGTGCTATCCAGGCTGTGAATCTAGCCAGCGGCATCATCAATATCAATCAAATCTCCTCTGGTGGACTCCAGTCTGGGAGTATTGCCAGTGGAACATTGACTCTGCTCAATATGGTGAGTGGATTCTCCATTCCACTTTCTGGTTCTATCAACACGACGATGATAGGGTCTGGGGCTATCAATTCTGGGCAGATAGCTCCAGGTGCCGTATTTGGGACGGCTATTTCTGGTTATCCTGCATTGATATTTGCTGGCTCCATAGGTCCGAATGAACTGGGAAGCGGAGCTGTTACGAGTGGAGCGATTGCCAGTGGACAGGTAGGTCTCTTCGCTCACGCTTCGGGCGTCACCTTCTCTGGTGGACTACCTCTGGGAGTCATCACTTCCGGCTTACTTGGTTCTGGCATAGTAGGACAGATTCACATTGGGCAGCCTATCTATCCCTATTTTACGATGACAGCAGGGGAAACGATTAGTGGCTTTACCTCCGTGGCGATTTTGAGTGGTGGTGTAGCAGGAAACGCCAATGCGGCGAGTGGATTAAGACTCCCTGCGGTGGGATTCTGTGCAAGTGGTGCAGTTTTCGGTTCTCTAGTTCAAGTCTATACTGCGGGTCTTTTCACTACTTTGAGTGGTGTCCCTTGGAGTGGAAATAATGGAAGGACTCTTTACGTCGGCTCTGGTGGGAGTATAGTCCTTGCCAGTGGTTTGACTTCTGGTCAAGGATGGCAGAGGTTCGGTGTCGCCACGAGTGGTGGCTTAGTCGTAAATATTGACACTAGCGTTACTTCGGGCGGAATCCAGTCACCAATTGCTGGTGGAGGATTCTTCTAAGATAAACGTAAAGTTTGATTTCAAGTAAACTAGAAATGGGAGACAGAGGAGTGATTCGTCCTCAATCTTCGGTGTATCTACGTGTGCGATATACGGGTGCTTGAGTAGATACATGAAGGATTAGATAAGGAGGAAGCCTGTGACTCGGCAGTATTTCATTCGCTAAGAGTGCCTTCACACGGCAACGTGTGATGTGAACTTGGCTGTTTGCGGGAAAAACCGAGTATCCTAATCTACCAGAACTTGCCACCACGGAGACGGGGTAAAAAAGATTAGGTGCGGTCAATCCGCAGGGAAGACGTGGCTGTCCCCTCAACGACTAAACGCCAAGCACCCTTAAACCCGAAGGGTGATGATATAGTCTGGTCTGTATGGCGACATACAGAGATAGGCAGAAATGACCTATCCCCGAAAAGGGTAACAAGAACGAAACGGCGAAACTATGGTCGCAGTGAAAGGGAATGCCAATTCCCTGATTGCGAATACCACGCAACTGGGACTCTCCCAAGATGCTATTTCAGTTACTGAATATTGGAATTTGGATGACATCGGTGTCGATGCTTATGGCAATACAGGAAGACCAAATCCACCAGACAGACAGGTTTTCGGTGGCTATGCTGCCATAGAAATGAATTTAGTCCATTATGATGTAGGCATACTCCAAGAATGTATCCGTCTCTCTTGGGGCGGTGCTCCTGCAGAAGGACAACAAGCACGAGCAGGAACTCTTTATGGAGGGAATGTTCCCCTCTATAATCCAGGGAATTTCTATATCAGTGTGGGGGTTTCCTCGCCTGTAGGTGGAATACCTTGGACATTCTTAGCTTGCACCCTAAGTGAACGTCCTTTCGTGTACCCTCTAGGCACGAAAAGAAGTGTTGTGGTTCTAAGATGGGATGCTATCGCTTATTCTGTTGACCCCTGGAATGGTGGAACTGGTTCGCTGGGTGTTCCCGTTTATACACATCAACTTTTGGTCTAAATGGGTCGTGCATATCAAATCTTTGGCGAGGCGATGGTTTTGGTTCGCTTCGCCTTTGGGGTTCCCTATCCTGATGGGACAGACCCTGAATTCATTGGTCCTAATGTCTGGGAACTAGGACTAACACAGGACCCGATTACTGTCACTCCAAACTTCTATTACAAAGATATAAATATTGATAGTTTCGGTCCAAACGTCCCTGCTGATGTCCTCTCTCAGATAGCCGATGTGACGATAGAGTTCAACTTAGTACATTATGACCCTGATGCTATTGCTTATTATCAAAGAGAGAGTTTAGCGGGTGGCGGTGCAGGGTTTGAAGACACAGATACACAAGGAAAGGTTACTTATGCAGGAGAGCCTTTGGGTGGGGGGATTCCCCTCTACGAAGCAGGAAATGCTTTTGTAGGATTGGAATTCTCTAATTTGAGTTTAGATAGTTCTCCTGTCACATTCCCAGCTACCTATCTAGTTGACCCGCCTGTAAAATATAAAATCGGTACGAAAAGAACGATTTTCGAGTGTAAAGCACGCGCCCTCCCCTATGCCCCATTAACCCTCCAATCTGGTTCCTATACTAGTTACTCAAATACATCATCGAATCCAATTATCACAAATTTCAATTACTACACTATTCCTATTAATGGGAATATTTTGGTAACGAGCACAGACCTAGAAGATCTCTAGAAAGGAGACTCTTATGTTTTCTGCTATACGTTCCGCAGTTCAGTGGCTTCTGCGTAAAGTTGGCGTTCTTCCCTCTCCTGGTATTGATCTCTATCGCCCCAAAGAGCGAAAGCTCTACGGATATTGGAATGGATATAAAACAATCTGGGAAGACCCGATGGTTCTTTGGAAGAGGTTTATGGACGTAGGGCCAGAACTTTCCGCTGACATCCGTGCTTCCAATTTCGTTTTGAATAATAATTACAAAGCTAGTATTGAAGCTAGTGACAATATCATAGATAAGATTCGCTCTATCTTTGATGTGAAGCCATATGACAAGGAGAACCCTTGTCAAAGTGGATTGACGGAAATCCAACTCACAGATTTACTTGGTCACTTTATGATGTATTGTGACTACATAAAAAAAAATGGTCAGGAGAATCCTCCTCCTATGCCGACTGGGGAACCTACGCCATCTCCTTCCAACTTGCCTACAGAAGGAAACCCAGCTATGAAGCTAGATTCGGTTTCGACCTCAACCGAAGAACTTCCTTCTATAGACAAGCCCACGCTGTCGCCTTCGGTATCGGAGTCGCCCTCGGATTCATCGAACCAGGACTTGATTATTTTAGGTCCAACACAGACGGAGAGGGCGAAGCCCTGATGATGAAAGGACAATTTACTAAGATTTCACGAAGGAAGTAATGGAGAACAAGTAAGTGGCTGAAGAAGGGAAGAATCTATTTGGGGACTTGCTGAAGAATTTGCAGCAGACTCTGCGAGGTAATCTCTTAGAATCTCTGACTAAAGGGATAAAGGGTATGATGCCCAATCTCTTTGGTTCGCAGAAGGATAGTACGAAGAGTGGTGGTGATGGTTTAGCAGGGATGTTCCAAGCCCTCATGGCAAAGATAGACTCTCTCATCTCCAAGTTAGATGCGTCCTTTGGTATTAAAGACGCCCAAGGAGTTAATCAACAATTTTCTCCTTCTGGCTCTATGCCATCCATAGGAGGGAAGATAGGTTCTAAAGGTGCTTTTGGAGGATTAGAAGGGGAATATGATAAGCAATTAGATTCCTTGCTCAAAGGCGGAGCTAATCTCTTTAATTTTGGGAAGAAGTATGAAGGCGTTGGTGATACGAATGTAAAGAATGACACACTCACTTCTCTGCTTAACCAATTCACTGGAGGAGGGGGAAAAGCGGGTGGAGCGGCAGCGAAAGGAGCTGGAGCGGCAGAAGGTGCTTTAGGAGGTATAGAGGCTGCGGGAGCAGCAGCAGCACCAGAAACAATGGGCTTAAGTTTAGCTATCCCTGCTATCATAGAATCCGTGAAGATGGGTTTTGAGCACATTTCGGCTATCGCTGGTCATATAAAAGATGTCGGAGCATCGGGGTTCAATGCTTTTAAGAGTGAAAGAGCAGAAGATATAGGCGGGAATTTACTTGAAGGAGGGAAGTCTACTGTCAAAGGGGTCGCTCGTGCTGCTGGTGGTCCTTTTTTGGGAGGATTAGCCGAAACTGGTGCAGAGATGGGTATGGCGATAAATCCTTTCATCCAAATGGCTGAGGTAGGATTCAAAGCCATAGGATTTCTAAGAGATTTCAGTGACCATCTAACTAAAGCCAACCTCCAATTTGCTCAATTCAGTGGCAGTATGGCGATGGTGCAGGCTAGTTTTGAAGTCCAAAAAATATTTTTAGATATGGCAAGAGGCGAAAGAAGAGCCGCTAGTGCGATGGGATTGGTCAACGCACAGATGGGCACAGAAAGGATGTTAGCACCATTAGAGGACCAATGGGCTAATATGAAAGCTGACGTGATGTCCTCTTTCCATGATCTATTCCAGGGTTTATTTAAAGATGTTATCCCCTCTTTAATGGATTTTATGAAAAGCACCCAAGAAGTATTGACACATCTAATACCACAGGCAGCGAGGGACCTTATTAGAGAAACACGAAGAGGCAGAGAATTGGATGAACAATTGGAAGGCATCCGTTTCAGACAAGGGAATGAAAGAACTAGAAGAGAATTCCTCAATAGATTTGGAAGAGGAGAGTTGTAATGTCTGTTGTGATCTATGCAGGAATTCAGCTTCCCTATTCCAATTCTACTCAGTTTGCACAAAGGGCTATCTACGAAGAGAGTAACACAGACAGAATCCTAACTGAATTTGATATTTCTGTACAATGTCTTATTTCTAGCACGTATGCTGCTTTATTGAATCCTAGATTAGGAAACGTCACTGGCAATCCTGCTGACTTCATGGCTTGGATAAGACAGAAATTGCTAACTACGAAGCAGAGGCTTCAATTCTTGGTGAATGGAGTAGACTTAATTCCAAATGTGCAGACTGGGAATCCAGGAATTGTAGATGCTTATAATGGTCCTTTGCCACAACATTGTGAACTAACCCAATTGACGGATACTCTTTTTGTAATGAATTATCGTATCCTCGCCAAATACTGGGAGAATAATAATGGAGACCTTCCTTCTGTACCTGTGACAGGAACGAATAATCCTGGTGGTTATATTCTTTATAATAGATGGACGGAATCCATCCGTATCGACCAAAATAATTATACTGTGAGGACAAGGAGTGGAAAGTTTGCTATCCGCTCAGATAATGTAGGTGGTTTCATAGCGGACCAGCTACGATCTCAGATGGCGGTTGTAGGTACACCAGAGAATTTCATTAGAACGAGGAATGAATACAAGGTAGACCCCAGCGGACTTATTCTAGCCTATGTGCAGGAGGACACTGAAGTCTATAAAATGCCTCCCTTCCCTGCTTTCACCGCGGATGGGTCGATAACTCTGTCTGCTACGAATATCGGAGCACAATGGTTTGCTGATGTCCACGTTCATTTGGTCGGAAGTGCGATAACAAATCAAATCAGTTTGATTCGTGCTGGTTTCTTCATTTGTACCGATAAGGTAGCTCGTGTTTGTGCCAATCAACCAGGGAACCCCAGTTTCATTCCTCTTAGTGCTTCTGTTACAGAGGATTTGTGGAAGAATGAAGTCACATTGGATATGCGATTTAGGATTCCAAAGACTAGTCTTCGAATACTTGCAGTGGCTGGGCAACAAGGAGCTCCAAATCCAAATGATATCAACTCGTACTTTTTGGCTTCTTTCGTAGGATTAGATAATTTCACACCGATTTCTGACCCAGTCCCTCCTCTTATTAATCCTAGACCTAATTATTTGGTTTATGGCACAGCGGGACTTTTACTACGAGCAGCTTCCTATTATGACCCGAGCATAGTTGGGGTGCTATTATCTAGTCCTAACGTAGCCATAGAGAATGGAGTTGTCCCAACACAGCCAGGAGCACTCTCTGCCCAACTCGCTACTACCAATCAAGGTGTTACCACTGAATTACCGGAAGTTGGCACCTTGGGGGCAAGTTAGGAGCTAAAATGCCACAAGAAGGCCAATTAATCCCGAATCCTGTTTTACCTACCTTTACTATTGAAGTTTTAACAGCAGATGATAGTTCGGGTCTCTTCTTCACTCCAATAAAGGGAGTTTGGACAGAATATTATATCAAAAATTCTTATTTTACAGATGGGCATCGTTATCAGATGGGGGTAGCTTCGCCTGGTGGTTTTCTAGGTGCCAGTGTGGCTTTTGTGCAGACTACTGCGCCGACTCTTTTATGGCAGTGTGACTGGGTTGCGGCTATGGAGAATCAAAGTCCTGTCATCCCAAGTCCTACTCTATTGAATGACCCTGGTTGGGTATTTTTAGACCAAGATATAGAGCCGGAACAAATGGAGTTAGGTGTGGATGGTGGCACATATATTTATTCCGTTCGCGGAACTTACTGGTTTGGGCACACGAATCCTAGTGCTGCGCAGTTAGTGTATTCTATTGCTCCGTGGTTTAATGATGCGGGAGGAGTGGCTCTGCGTATCATCTCCAATTTGCAGACGCAAGGTTACTTAATAGATGCTCCGCAGACCATCCCCAATATTCTTCCTCCCAGTGCAGGAGCTTTGAATTAGAAGTTGATTTTACCAAACTTTCGTCCTATGTCATTCTCCTCCGCCCATTGAGTCCAATTCCGTTTCGCTCTTTCCTTCTCCTCTCGTAAGGGTTGCGTAGCACCTTGGAGAAGAGTGAGTATGAGATAGGTGCAAGCTGAATTGAGAGCAAAACTATGAAAGTGTCCTTCTAATTTTGTCTGCTCACCAAAGATACTTTTCATAAGAGTCTCCTATACTAGAAAGGGCGAAACCTTAAAGTATATGCTCGGTAAGTAACCCAGGCAATATGGATTATCGCTTATGTTAACAGAGTATATGCGTCTACTGGATATCTATCACACGGAAATCAATTCCTTCGGCTGGGACCAAAGACTTCCTGTCCTTACTACCCAAATGGAAAGAGTTTGGAAGAAGTTAAGCAAAGAGGACAGAGAATCTGCTCTCAAATACGCACATAAACTCTATCAAAAGAGAATCCAAGATAAGCACTTAGAAAAGGGTTGAAATGAATTACCTATTATCCTACGCAGGCATTCCTCTCTTATCTGACCGCGGACAAGCTATTCGTTTGCCGACAAGTGTTCGTCCACGAGGACAAACAGATTCTCAAAGTCCCGGTAATAGACAACAAGTAGAACCAGAATTGATTGACGAAATCAATCGTCTCCTTGAACTCGGTCTAATCAAAGACAACGCTTATCCAAATAATTATCCAGGGAAGACTCTTTCCAACTTGGCGAAGAGATGGCCGATTTATCAGTGGCCGGAATTCGGTGTAAGAATAAACGAGTGGTTCTATCCTCACGGAGCGAACCAGTGGTCTGTCTTCCGTGGCCTCGCCACTTCGAGTATGGTTCAAGCTATGCTCTTGCAGACGATGGGGAGCAACCCCGCTTCCTTCATCATGCAAAGTGCTCCTATCTCACCAGACAACCCTACAGGTGACCCCACTTTCTACACCATTGAAACTCCGATGTATCTGCTTCCGCCTCGTCCGTTGGCGGAACACGGAGGGTTCTTTAACGGATTGTATTTGATAACTCTAGTGGATTTGAGATACTACTTCCAAGGGTGCAATTCCACCCTCTGGCCTCTCCTCAATCAAAACACCACCTGGCTTCAATTAATCAATCAACTCGCTACGGATTTAGGGATTACTCTAACTATCCCCACACCGATAGAGTCGAGTTACGGACAACCAGAAGTTGATAGTCAACTTTGGACGAACTTGGAAAGTAGTGCCGTCCTCCTAGATTGTGTCGCTGCTAATGTCGGTCGTACTGTCGTACGGAACTTGGATGGAACCTTCTCTTTTCTCACCACGGCAGAGTCCGTCACTCAAGTTCAATTGAATAGAGGGGAAGATTCGAACGTAGTGAGATTGGCAGGAGGGGACATCTTTGCCAATGATAATCAATTCGCTGGCAATCTTGGAGTGAGTAGGAACGCAGTTCTCCCTGAATCTGTGGTCGTCTCTTATCCCAAGTATGTGATTGGAAATGACCCTGTTCCTCACTTTTTGAATACTAGATATGGAGTCACTCCTAGACCGACGGCGTGGGTAGAGGATTCATATGGAGATACTTGGGACACGCAGATATTCTTACTTTCTGGCATCCTAAGTGGCTCCACGGGATTCGGTGTCAGTAGTGGTTTATTCATCTCTGGACAGACTTTATCTGGGAATACTTTTAATTCTGGCTTGATTGGAGTGCCTGGATTAAACATCGTCCTTCACGACACGGCGAAAGCGTACTTTTCTGGAGAGGCTCAAGCCTTCAGTGGAAATCCATTGAATGTTAGTGGATTGACTCTTTTAGCAACTCAGTTAGCCAATGGATATTTCAATAAGCAAGTGGATGTGGCGTTGGATGAGGTTTATCCTGGGACGTATGAGTGGGAGCCAGAAGGGATTCATAACTTGGTTTGGACGTATAGTGACAGGAAGAGGCTCGCCGCCACTCGTGTCATTCGTCCTATGTGGAATCAATTAACGAGTCAATATCAGCACGCGATTCCTTTGCAATCGGGTTCTCAGACTATCGTTATTCCTCCTGGGGTTGGGGGACGGAGTGTTGCTCAGACGTGGAGAGACCAGGGAGGAAATGAAGTCCCTGGAGTCAACTTAGTAACGGTATTGGGTGGGAGTGTTTCTGGTATTCTTTATTCTGGGGGAGTGCAAGAGGTTATTTTTGCAGTTTCAGGTGGAAGTAGTGTTTCTAGTGGTCCAGATTTGCAATGGGTGGAGACTTTATCTACTACTCTCTATCAACCTTTGGCTTTGAGTAGAATTGTCAGTGGTGTTAGTTCCGTGTCTGGTTCTACTACTCTCACCACGAATTCTGTTTTCAATAATTCTGGTAATCTCCAAGGGAGTGATTTTGGTGTCTATGTATGGTCTTCTGGTCTTGGCTTCAACACTAAGATTAGTAGTATCAATACACTCAGTGGAACTTTAACACTGAGCAAAGCAGCAATAAAGACAACGAGTGGAATCCCTTTGATGGTCAACACCATTTGGGGATACAATGCTAGATTAGCGAACTGGTTTCCTGGTCCAAGTAACTCGGGGAATACTACTTATCAACAAGATGAAGGAGTTTGGCAGAATATCGGTAATGTCTCTAATGTTTGGCTGGTCGGTCCTAATGGTGAAAAGCCAGTTCTATATCGGTCCTTGGGTTTGGCGGTAGGATTTGAGGTTGCAGGAGTTAGATATCAATGTCGTAAATTGGGTGTGGACAGTAGTGGTACAGCTATTTGGGCAATGGCATTCCCATTCCCACAGCAAGCCGTATTACAATGTATAAATAATCAAATTCAGGGACTCACTTTAACAGATGGAGCGCAGCTGTCTTCCTGCTTCCTTGCTTCTGTAATTGGAGAAACAGGGTCTGTTACTGGGAATGCTTTTATAGCGGATGTGAATTTTACGATTCCATCGCAGTTTTCTAACAACACCAGAACATTTGCACAAACAAATCAATATCTGGGGAGATTTATTGGAGTAGAGAATGTTTCCGGTATGCCTGTCTATTCTATGGATGCTTGCACAAGACCGCAGTATTTTTCTCTTTTCAATGGTGTTGCCACTCAGCTTTCAACTATTTCTGGAACTCCTTATTCTGGTTTCATTGGTTACGCAGCTAACGTAGTTGATTGGGCAGGAAATGCGTGGGCCTCTGAAACTGCATCTATAAATCAAGTCTGGTTGACTTTTGCTAATTTTGATTCCAGTCCAAATTACTCCTTCGTATCAGGGTGGATGAATCCATCCGCCGGTGGTGGTTCTGTGTATCAAGGATTTGGGCCTGTGGCACTTGCCAGTGGTGGCGTCCCTATCTATTCAACACATGACGTAGGAGCATCTTTAGGAGGTTTGAGTCTACCAGTCAGTGGGACAGGATTTTCCGGCGGATTACAGTCTCCTAATTTTAGTGCTGGTGGGGCAATAAATTGTACTGTTCCAGGTATTTCTACGAACGTTAACAGCGGGGCTCTCGTCGAATGTTTAGTCGGTGCAGGTGGTGTAAGTGGTACTGGTGGTCTGCACTTGATAGCTAATTCGAATCCAACCGGTGCTCCTCCTCGATATGCAATATATATCGGAAGTAGTGGAGTTATAAATGAGCTTGGTGGCGGCAATTCGCTTCTTGCTGCGGCTGCTGGTTTATATCTTGGAAGGGGAGGAACAAATTTTATTGGAGACAGCTTTATAGGCGGCTTGATTCTTGGTGGTGGAGCGATATCAGGATTCGTTAATGCCCTCAACAGCATTGGAGGCTACGCTTCTGGTATCCGTCAAGCCCTCGTCCATACCGCTGCCAATACAATGACATGGGCGGCTTGTTCTGGAGTCATATAAGAATAAAGGATAAGCAATGTATAAAACCTTCCTCATCTCCGTCGCCCTCCTTTTCCCCATTGGCTTACTTCTGCTACCCCAAGCACGAAGCCAGCATACCACTAGAAACGCACAGAACGCCGTCTATCGCTATGAAGACTATCGAGGCATACAAACTACCCTCTCCACCTGGGCACGCGAATCTAAGGGCTTGGCAAGCGTCTTTACCTATGGAACCAGTACGAGAGGACAACCACTCACTGGTATCGCCCTCAAAGGAAAAAATAAGTTCAAGTCCTCCGTCCTCATCCAGGCGTCTATACACGGGAACGAGCCATTGAGTTCCACTGTCATCATGTCCTATCTCCAGAACCTCCTGTCGGGGTATGGAAAGGACAAAGAGTTGACAGAGTTGATTGATTCCAGGGACATCTATATCATCCCAGTCCTCTGTCCCGACAGTTTCCCTCACTCAAGGTACAGCGATGGAGTTGACCCAAATAGGAACTTCAACGGAAACTCCGTCACCGCTATCGCTGCGATAAAGAAGTTCTTTCTTGAAAAGAAACCGAGTGCCTGTTGGAGTGGACACACTTACGGACGACTCTTTATGTATCCATATGGAGATGCCACACAAAGATGTGTTGATGACGGAAAGATGTTGGACTTGTATACGAGGATGAGTAGATTAGCAGGATACAGAGTATTGAGAGGGTGCCAGATGTACGGACACCCGATAATGGGTTCAGAAATTGATTACTACTATCGTCAAAACAGAAGCGTTTCCGTCGTCGTAGAATATGGAAGCCATCAGCGGATTCCGTCGTTGCAAGATACACAGATAGAATTCAATAAGACGTGGGGGGCTTTCCTCCTCTGGCTGAAAGAAGCCCCTGTGATGTTGAAAGAATCACCTGCCCAGGACATCCTCAATAAGAGGAGACAGGTTTATCAACGGATGACGTGGAGCCGTGCTCCGTCCTGCGATGAATCCTATGCAATAGATAGTAAGAGAGAAGAGGATTACTCCTCCAAAGAAGATGAAGGCAGGCCAGATAGGCTTGGATGTGAAGTTAACGTTCATGGGTCTTTCTAATTCCAGATAAGAAAAGAGTTATCAATCCTCGCATTCCCCAACCAATAGCAAATCCACCGAGGACGCAGAGAATCTTATCTATGTCCATTAGTCCTCCATTTCATTATCTCCATAAGCACTTTCCACGACGTTTAGGGCTTCCACCTTGGTCCAGTAATGTTTGAACCACGGATAAGTTCCATCGGTGTCTGTAGTATGGAAGTCGATGAGAAGCCATCCTCCTTTAATGGTTTCCGGTACGAGGCGGAAACGGAGGTCTTCACTTTCCAAACTGCCAGAGAGGTCGTCCTTGCGTAGAGTCCATTCCATCGGTTTCGTCCTTTGAAGTTGAGCGTCCATTTTATCCTACCTTCCAACTCTTCCTAATGTTTCCTTCCCTATCCACAATCTCTACTGCATCTGCTCCGTCAAAAGACATTCTGTCTCGGTATTTCTTTTTGACGATACTTTCTGCCTCAGCAAGTGTATCTGCCTCTGCGACGAGGAAAGTATCATATCCAGGGTCTTCAAATGTATCCCAGTGGTAGATACCGAATTCTTTCGTATGTGTAATCATTCTACTCCCCTTAGGACGAGCAACCCTAACTGCTCACTATGTTCATCAAATCCAAATACACATCTGCCATCCAGTTTCACAGGTATCTTTTTCTCTTTGATAATTCGCAACGCAGCGGCACGCATTCCTGCGTAGATAGCCTTGCGATGGTCTACAGTAAGAATATAGTCATCATCCATCACTCTTTCTCTCCTGCTATCTGTGCTTCTAAGTCCTCACACCTCTCCGCCAAATCATCACATTCACTTTCCTTTTCTGCATACTCTGCTTTCCAATATTCCATTTCCTGATTCCTCTTATTCAAAAGCCATTCCAAGGCTTCCATCAATGCCAAGGTATCAACTGGCTGTCCTAGTGCTATCGCTGTCTTGGCAAATTCAAGTTCTTCGCGAGGGGAACTACCCTTAAGAAATGTATTTCTCATTTTCTAACTCCTTGTATTTCGTATACCAATAATCACAAAGTTTATTCCAATACTTCGCATCCTTTCTTGCTTGTAGCCATAATCCAAGAAAAACAACTGCAGAACCAAATAACCATAATTCAAGTAAACAATTAAAGAGATTGGTCATCCTTCAATCCTTTCTAGGAATAAAAGTATCTAATAAGTCATAATATTCTTGGGATACTTTGTCTCTTTGTTGACAAACCCTCCTCCACGCCCTCTCCCACTCTTTAGCATTCTTCCGTTCATATTTCCAAACGATGAGGAGGAAGACATTGGCGAGGACACTAAGAGTGAAAGTTATTTCAATCAGATAAGACATCGTTCATCACCTTTCTACAGGTGTCCGTAAGAATCTCCTCTCGTTCCTCTTCTGGGAAATTCTCTAATAACTTCTGGATAGCCAACTCCCAAAAAACCATCTTTCCTCTTTCGTACCAGTAGAGGAAGCCGAAGGCGATTGTAGTAGCGAGGAAAAACCAAGTGAAGAAAGAGTTCATTCTCCCTCCTCTTTTCTTTCGCCTTCTTTAATTATCTTTTCCAAATCTGCTTTAAGTCGCATTCTCTCACTTTCTATTATTGCAGTCATAAATTTGCAGAGGAGGATACAACTACACACTGCCGCAACGGACAAACATACACACCATTCCCAATTCATCCAGTTCATTTCCCTTTCCTTCGGTAAGTCGCCTTCAGCATTTCTTCCAAACATTGAACACAATAATTGGCTCTACACCAGTTGACAATGCAATAACATTGATGATAAGTATGAACGCCTTTATGTTTCTCATACTCTAATTCACTACGCAACCAGCGGCGAGTGCGATGGTGGGGAGGTCTCTTTTCCAATTCTTCTCTAGCTTCTTTAGGTGTCATTTTACTTCTTTAGAGATTAGAATTATCTAGTATAGGTTTGACAGGACGACGGACGGAAAGGTAGTAATAGTCACCGACGTGGTGAATGGAAATCGGTTCCCATCCCAGATTTTCCTTCAACCAACCATTCATCAAATCATCCAAGTCGCCAGTGCGATTTTTATGATTATACCACGATGTGAAAGCAGTTCCATAGAAACCAATTGTCTTCACTTCCCACATAATCATTCCTCCTTTAATCAACCTCTAACCCAAGTAACTATCGTCCTCATAACCATCATCGTACTCCCTCGCTACCTCTTTCAAATACATCAAATTCGTATAGATTATCTGCCTCATCCTCTCCCTCGTCACTGCCCTCTCTACAAATCCCTCAAACACCAAAGCACTCGCTACCTCATCCAATGTCAATCCTTCCAAGTAATACATCTCAATCGCCCGACGAGGAACCCTCTGCAAGTGGGAGAGGATTCTATCCAAATCTATCTGTGCATCCATCTTCTCATATAACCGAGTAGTCTGCTTATCTACTATAGACTCTGCCAACGGACAACCCATATCCTCATTTCCATTCAACTTCTGCCCGAGCCTCTTTATCTTTCTCACTGCCTTGGCTTGACGACGACAATGCTTCTGTCCTAACGTCACATCGTCCGTCGGTCCCGTCCTCAATATCCATTCTGGGACTGGAATAATGCTATCTTTCTGCAGAAGACGATTCAAGGCTTGACGAATCCAATACATCGCATAGGTGGAGAACTTCCATTTCCGAGAAACATCAAATAAATCTGCTGCCCTTGTCAAAGACATGATGCCTTCTTGCATCGCATCTTCAAGTGGTATTCCAGCACTGATGAGGAGTTGACGATATTTTTGGTGGACGAGTTGACCGACGAGTCCTTCATTGTTCACCACCAAGTTATTTCGATAAGTTAATAGATTAGCCTTTGCAACGCACAGGTAAGCGTCTAAGGCGTTTTGAATAGGGGAAGGGAGGTTTGGACCAAGCCAGCATAACCACGTAGTCAAAGCGTTAATTTGGTCTAGTGCCCGTTCCAGGCTGATGGCATTGGGAGACTCACGGAGTCGTCGGGCTTTGTAATAAGCAGCAGGACCAGTGGGTACTTGAGAGACTTGAGGAATGGAGCTTTCCATCTCAAACTCCATTCTATGCTGCTTGAGTAGATTTTCGTTTTTTAGGAAGGGGTAGTAGTTCTTGGAGGAGGTTTTCTAATTCCTCTAATTCTTGCAGAATTGCTTGGTTTTGAGCAGTGGGTACAGATTGGAGAGATGATTGAGCTTGGAGGAAGAGGACACTCCTACTTAGATAACCAGAAGTGAAAGACATTGATGTAAGTGGCAGCATAACTCATAATTCTCCGCTGATAGTGAAGGAGGATTGGCTTCATTGCCACAAGAAATTTCAACTTTAGATGTCTTTTTCTAGTTCTTCTAAATATCTTTTTAGATGATGATATTCTTTATCCCTAAAATCCCAGATTTCGTGCCAGACTTGGTCATCTTCCTTCCAATGTATCCAAAGTAGCCAACAGACGACCCAACCAGAGAAACCGAAGATAGTAGAAAGGATGAGGAAGGCTAGATTAGCTGTTGTCATCAACCCACTCTCCCTTCCACTCCTCTCCCTCGTAGGCGTCTCTTAGTTGAGCTTCCAAGTCTTCAACTTCCTCTTCTAAGTTTTCCATCTCTTCACGGGCATCGGCGTATTTTCCTTGCCAGAATCGGATGTCTTTTTCTTTTCTGTGAATGATGAATGTGAGGAAGACTACCCAGAAGAGATAGGCAGCAGTGATACACCAGAAGAGAGTGTCTTTATCCATTAGTCGTCATATCTCCCATAAGGCATTGCTTGGTCTATTAGTTCTTCTAATTCCTTCACTCTGGCTTCAAGTTCTTCAACCTTAGATTCAGAATGGACGGCTCGTCGAATCCAGGAGTGGAGAGCAAAGATGCAATAGGCTCTGTAAACGGAACTGGATAGTCCATAGTTGGTAGCCATTTGCATATCCCGTCTGGCATCCCTTTTCATGTCCAATTCTGTCGGTGGTTCCATTCTTAATTCCTTGTTATACTTCTAGTATACTCTTTTTGGAGGGTGCCAGTGTGCCTGCCGTATTCTCTCAGTTCTCACTTCCACTTCAAAATGACGGGACACTTACTATCGCTTTACAGCCACCGAATCCCATATCTGGGTGGCAGATACAATGTGACCTGTTGCAAAACTTCGGTGGCAATCCTATCTATAGTGCCTACGTCTCCTCTGGCTTCAATAACGTTAGCGGAATCAATGTCATTGACGGAATAAACGGAGTCTTTACCATCACATTCCCTTCGCTCATTTTGAGTGGATTTCAAGAAGGAAATTATCCTTTCGACGCGTATAGACTGAGTGGCGGAGTGAGGATGACAGACCTCGCATTCGGTTTCCGTTGTGCCCAGCTCAATTAGGAGAAACTTAGATGGGTAGGATTAGGGGCTTACTGGCTAGAGGAATTGAGGCTGCTAAGAATTTCTTAAACTTGCCTGGTTCTAAGGTTTCTGATTGGACAATAGGACGGGATGATTGGGTTCAAGGTGGAATGTGGGTTGATGTTTCTAGCAGTTGTGTGGAAGCAATCAGATATAGCAAAGAGGATAGAGTTTTATATGTGAGGTTCAAAAAGACTGGAGTTTATAAAGCCGAAGGCATCCAGCCCCAAGCGGCTATCAATATGTTTTCCAGTTCTTCTATGGGCAAGTTCGTCTGGCACCAGGGTCTAAGAAGTATTCTTAAGAAAGTTTGAAAACGGGCGTCCGTGCCCCCTCACGCGGTCTTAGCATCCCAGCCTATTCCTTCTTTTCCTTTTCTTTCAATTTCCTCATCTTATGTGCCCAGTTGAGCATATAGCAGAAGTCCTCTGCTAGTTCTTGTTTATAGAATGGAATGGGCAGACCTGAAATCTCCCAATATTCATTTGGTCTTAACCATCCCACAGGGGCGTGATACTTAACTTGATAAGGACCTTCCATTCAATTCTCCTAGCAGATGGGGTTTGAAGTAAGAGTAGGTGGCGGGATTTGAACCCGCAACATCCAGCTTGGAAGGCTGGAACTCTGCCAATTGAGTTACACCTACAGGGTGCCATTCTTGGCAGAACTACCTCTGCTGTCGTACACCTCTTGGTGCTTTAGAGTTCAAGAATGGCAGTTGCATCCATCTCACGTAGCTTATGAGGACGATTGTTCGACAGGGATTTTACTCCCTGGCACGGACCTGGCTATCCGCTGTTCCGTGGCTAACGACACTTTCTAAATGCCGGGAACTGGATTTGAACCAGTGACCTTCTGCTTATGAGGCAGACGAGCTAAACCAGACTGCTCCATCCCGGTCAAAAAGTGCTAGGGTTTTATCCCTAGCACCGCGATTGCTACTCTACTATCGCTTACAGCAAAAGTCAAGGTCTAGTCGGCAGTTTTCTCTTTAACATATAGAACGCCGTTCTTGGCTGTGTACTCGCCATCAAGAATCCGACTCGTCTTCTCCGTGCTCTCTGTCAAAGAGTTCGCCGTCACTTTACGAAGGCACTTGCGAGCCGCCTCGTTAATGGCTCGGCAGTCACTCCAGCCAAACTCTTCATTCGCTTTCGTGCCGTTGACACGGATGGAGGCAAGATTACAGGTCCGCCAGGTTTTTGCTGTAACAGAAACACCTCCCTTCGTCAAAGTGCCAGGACCATCCTTTCCCTCCTTGGCTTCCCAACCCTCCGCACTATTCAAACTGGCAATCAACTTCTGTGCCTCTGCACTGGGGGGAGGAGGAGCGTCCGCAAACCAGTGATAAGTCTTGGAGATGAAACCCGTCTCCAGGACACCATACCACAGAGCACCTTGGAGGAGAAACATAAAAATTCGCCGCTTCATCAGAAAAACTCCTTCGGTTAAAACAGAACTGAAAAGAGGTTGAACACTTTTGGACAGGTTCTTTGTTAAGTGAAAGAGACCCATTAGAGTGAGGACAGGAAAGATAGTTGGAATGAAGACACAGGCGATTTGGAGGGGATTTTCTGGAACATCAGGGTACGTCCATACTTTGATTCTCTTTAACCAGTCATCTGTCATCACACAGAATCCAAAACAGAAAAACCACCACACAAAGGAACCGAGAATAGAACTAAGGAGGCTCAAACCGATGATTTCTCTTCCTGACATTTCTTCCTCCTCGTAAGAGAGTTGATAGCAGTGTCTAACACTTCAATCACTTCCTTGTGGGTATGAGAGTCATTGAAGTCTATTACAGCGCAGTTTTTTATCACTTCTTTCACTTTACGATGAGCTTTGGTGTAAGCATCGTTCCCAGGATATTTTTTATCAATACATCTCATCGCTCCTCCAAGACACCAGCGACGGGCTTCTGGGTGATCTGGCTGTACTCCTATTCCTCTCTTCGTCTTTGCCCACGCATTCTTACACCAATAGCAGGGACTTTTAATCAGTTCTTTCACTTCCACCAAAAACTGCCGAGCGGATATCTTTTTCATTTCTTCTCCTTCGCTGCTTTTATCTTATCTCGCATAATTCTTATCATCTGTTCTAATAACTCAGCTTCATATTCTGCAAATTCTTCACCTGGGGTTCTTTCTACGTGGTCAATAACCGCCTGTAGGATTTGACTCCAAGAGATATATGCAACGCCACCGACAGAGACGTGATGAGGGAAGCGAGACATTAATCCATCCCCTCCAAATTAATGACTTTTCCAACCTTCATCCACGAGTGACCAGAGCTAAGGATAATCTGCACACCCATCTCTTTGGACAGAACTAAGAGTAGTTGAGCAAAACGCTTCCTGTTCTCATCCCCATTCAAACCCCTCATCGGTTCATCCAGGCAGAGTAATTTTCTAGGCGTTGGTTTAGTGAGGACGAGCGATGCCAGTCTAAGAGCCAGAGCCGCGACATCTATGGCTCCTCCCTCTACCTCTCTCCTTGGGTTATCGTAAACTTCTCCATCTTTGGCAAAGCACAAAGAGGCTTCTGTCTTCCCTCTCTTCTGGGCGAATTGGATAAGAAACTCATGTGCCTCTTCCTCTCCAAATACTGCTTGCAAAGACTTCGTAACCACGGAAGCGAGCTGTCTATGGGCAGATTGCTGAACTTTTTCTGCGACTGCTTGGACCAACTTCTGTCCTTCAAGCACTTGGGACAGGTGTTCTTTGGCATCTTCATAATCCATTGCAGATTGTTTGACTTGTTTCTTAGCTTGGGCATATTCTAAGAGTTTGCCGTCTAACTGACGTCGGAGTTGGAGGAGCATCAATCCCTGTCCGTGGTTGGCAGTCCTTTAGATGTTGGAACAGATTCCCACAAGTCCTCCATCATTTTCCTCTTCCTCAAGTGCTCAATCACTATCTTAGCGGCTTCGCCGCTGGCAAAGGTATCCGCTTCCGTGTGTTCAATCTCCAGTGGAGAGGTAGAGAGGAGGCTCCAGCCATAGTATTCCAAGATTTCTTTGTCACTCATATCATTTTCCCCCAAAATTCTTTTGGTACGCTGTTATTTTATCGCTTATCTCCGTTTCAAGGGCGTCCTTCTGTTTCATCAACTTGGCGTAAAGTTTCTGGGCTTCCTCACTCCGTACACATCCAAATTCATTCTGTAGTTGAGTGAGGAGAGCGTCACGTTCTCCTTGTGCTCTGTCAAGGGCACGCCTCTTAGATTGGGCTAAATCTTTGAGGCGGAGGAATTCTTTGAGGTCAAACATTACTCACATCCAACGCTCTTAATATTATCGCCTTCACCTCGTCACCTACCTTCTCTCTTTTCAAGAGATGATGGATGGAGGCAGAAAAGTCCAACGCCACATCCCCAAGGTGGAGGAGTTCTTCAACGAAAGAGTTAGCTCCAATCTGCTCTGACGCCTCTTGCACCCACTTTTCAAAGTCAATCCATTTATCTTTGCTGGTATCCAAGTAATGACGTTTGATAGTTCCGTCATGGTAAAGGATACCAACGGAAGGTTGATGAGTTATCTCATCCCTCCTTCTTCTTTGAAAGCCGCCGCAGTTGAAAATCTTATAGGCATCAAATGGGATGTGATTATCTCCAAAGATAGCCATATCATACCCATAGAGTTGACCTTGTTTGGCGAGCGTCCTTTTTTCCTCTGGGGCACCAGGATAGGATGTATTAGAATCCTTCCAAATGTAGTCGTGGACGACGGCGACTTGGAAAACTCCTTTCCTTTCGACTGGATTCGCTCTTACTTCATAGCCACAAGGGAAGCCGTGGAGAAGCAGTTTGCAGTCTCCATTTGCATAAGTGACGTGTCCAGGCTTCAAATCCGTTATCACACCACTCTCTACCAAGGCTCCATATCCGCTTCGGTGCATATCTGCTAGATTGTGAGCAGGGAGGTCATGATTGCCAGCGACGGCATAGACACCACCTGTGAATTGATTGAACATTCGCATCGCAAAGGTGACTAATTCCAGCGGTGGAATGGCGCGGTCATAGATATCTCCTGCCAGGAGTAGCGGCAGTCGTTTCTCTGTCAATGATAAGACTTGTTCAATGTATCCTTGTTGCACTCCATACCAATCCTCCTCCTCACTGCGAGCGATAGGGGGCTTGTGGGAAAGGTGCCAGTCCGCGGAGACGATAGCGAGTGGGATGGTCATTCCTTTATCCTTTTGAGGCAGTCTTTTAACATAGAAATCAATTCATTGTCTTCTGCTTGATTGATAGCGGGAGATTTTTCCAAATCGTGTACTCTTTCCTCTAGCAACTTGATAATTCGTTTCCTCTCCTCCTCTTTCGCTTTCTTAATAATCGTGTCCGCAGTGGCGAATTTAGCTGTCACTTTCACCTCATCTCCGTACAATGTCTTTTCATATTCGGTATGCCAACAAGTCATAGTAGGAAGATTTGAGATAAAAGAACCCCACCCCATCTGTTTCAAATGTGTCTCACTCTTCTCTTTCTCATCTTCGGGAGATTTCTTATGTGTACAGAGTAGATTGAGAATTCCTGTTCGTACTGCTTTTGCTGTAATCTTAAGATTAGAAAGGACTTCATTGGCTCCGCCTTCACTACGGAGGAGACCGAGGAGGAGGTGCTCTGTGCCTACATAATTGTGATTGAGATTCCTCGATTCCTCTAGGGCATATTGAATGGATTGTTTGACGTGTTCCGTTTGAGGCAGTTTCCCCATGAAGACAGGGTCTTTTTTAGGTGGAACAAGTCTTTCCGTCTCCTCTCGTAGTTTCTTCAAGTCAACATCCAAATTCCTTAGCACGTTGGCAGCGACACCAGAACCTTCCTTACAGAGACCGATGAGGACGTGCTCTGTGGAGATGTGAGTGTGATTGAGCCTCTGGGCTTCTTGGTTCGCCAGTTGTATCACTTTACGTGCGCGATCTGTAAATTTTTCAAACATCGTTTATTCCTTTCTAAGAACTTCTGCATTAGGACACGCTTTATCGCAAGACGTCCACATCCATCTTGGAAGGGATAAATATTTCCCATCTACGCGAACGAACCAAATTCCATTTTCATTCTTACAAAGAAGGAAGTGGAGGAGGTCTCCTGGTGTGTTTATATCTGGGGGCTTTTCCATTCTAATTCTTTCCACGTAGTAAATCTAAGACCCAGCAACCGCGGACGTGGGTTACTTCGCTGGCTCGTGCTTGTTCCAAACAATCACAAGCCATATAATCTGCGTGTCTGTCACAGCATCCTATTATCGAATCCTTTGATGCAATAACTTCTTTCTCTGTTGGACCTGGAGGATGCGTGAAGCGGCAGTGAGCTAAGGTTTCCTCATCTGTACATCCTGCTTCCTCAAGTGCATCCGCCAATATCGGCATCTCCTCCCATCTACGTTCTTGGTAGATAGTTTGAGCCATTGAGGGGATGAGACCAGAGTGCCATTGCAACACATCTTCAAGAATCACATCATCTTGTTGATAGTTTTCTGCTTTGTTTTCTAATACAATTCCAATGTCTCTCGGTAGTACAACACGCATACGAAACGGGTTGCCGAAGATGTCGCGGAGGAGATTGGCACGGAGGGAAAGACGAGGTCTATTACTACCCCTCTCCGTCCATCCTTTCGCCCATATTTTATCTTCTACTTTGCTTAGACCATTAGGATATTCTTTCATTCCTTCTTTTTCGTACTTTTCCACTATTTCTATATCTGTGCCTCTAGCAAGGCAACAGGCACACGCATAGAGCCTCGCCTTCCTATCTGTAAGAACAGGATGAGGAGTAGAGTAGATAACAGGGTAGGAAATCGAAACTCTACCTTTCCCACCAGTTTGGAGGAAGTGAAACATCGCCGCAGGGTCTTTACTCGTCAACCATTCTTGTTCTGTCATAATCGTGCCGAAGTGTCTCTCATAGAGTTCATTTAGAAATTCATCCCTAGTTAAGCGTCTGCCCGCAGATGGGGCAGTTTTCTTTCGTGTAATCTGCAAGTCTTTCTTGGATTTCTGTCCATTCTTTATTGATGCCATCCAAATACCCCTCCCCCCTCTCCAAAGCAGATATCTTCTGTTTCAAATCACTCAATTGTTGATTGACGAATACCAATCTGTCACCCACATCCAAAATCTTCAGTAACCTCCTCATTTCTTTCTCCCCGTTGAGAAGCAAATGCTCTTTTTCCTCCAATCTATCTAAGATAGAAGAGAGGACGGAGAGGTCTTTTTCTGTCTTCCCTCTTTTCTCCTCTGCTTCCTCAATTTCTTTGAGTTTGGTATCAGCATCTTTGACCCAAGCGAGGTCATCTCTCTTCTGTTTGGCTGCTACTAAGTTATCGCTGCTCTCCGTTACTCTGTCCTTCGCTCTCCTCGCACTTAGAGAAAGACTTTCCAAAGTTCTATCTATCAAATCTAAGTTGACGATGGAGTTGAGTTGACGGGCGACTTCTGGTTTGGAGAGGAGGAGCCAGTAAGGTCCGTCGAACTGGTCTGAGAAAGAGGAAGGATTTAAACGGAGGAGATTGGAGATAGCAGACGGAACATCCCCATTCAAAGCCTCATAGATTTGTCCATCATACTCATATCCATTAGAAGTGGGGGTTCTATATCTCTTTATCGTCTGTCCATCTAATGTGAGAGAGGAGGAGCACTCCTTCGTTCCTCTCCTTATGTATCTATCTCCTCGTGGTTCATTTAGACAGACCCAAGTAAGACCACGGAGGGCACAGGACTTGCCTAAGCCCGATTTTCCATAGAGAATCGTCAAATAAGGGTCAAAGTCAATTTCCAGAGTTCCCCACTTCTGGAAATTGTGGAGGAGGAGTTTTTCAATCACCTCTCCAGGGCTCCTTGTTCTTTTGCTGTTCCAGCAATTCTATAACTGCTTGAGATTCATCTTCCTCTAGGGTGGTTTCACCACTAGAGGTGTGAACTTCTACTCCGTGTTGACTGATATGGATGTGACTAAGGTCCAGTAGATTGAACCAGTAGGAACCGACGGCGAGGAAGGTGGTGTCCTCACCGATTTGGATGAATTGAGCCTTCATTCTGCACTCCTTTCATTTCTATCGGCAAGTTCTTGGGCAAGTTCGTCCGTGGTAAAATCACTCAAAAATTTCTTCTTTCGTCCATTAGCGAATAAGTCCCAAGTATGAGGGAAGATTTCGGCGATGAAGGAGCCGAGGGTATTAGCATATTGACGAATCTCATATTGAGCATTAGGAGCCATACGGAGTTTTAGAAACTTCAGCCAATTGAGTAGATTGGCACTTGCTCTCATCCGTGAGTAGCGACCGACGGGAAGGTGGACTCTGGCTAATTCTTTGGGGACTCCGTGTTTGAGGCCGTCTTGATATACTCTCTCTTGAGAACGATACTCTTGTCCTACCATTTCTTGGAATAACCGAGCGTTCATATCGGTCAGTTCTTCAGCCCCTTTTATCGTCCCCGCCTGCTTATTCGTCTTACTATTAATGAGGAGCCGTTCTGTTGTAGGGATGTAATTGACGTCTGGGAGTGGAATGTACCGAGCACTCATTTCGTTGTATGATTGAGTTCGATGACGGTGCCATTCCCGGAAGACCATAATAGGAGCTTGAACTTCTATGACTAGACCCGCCATCTCAAAAGGTGTGGAGTGTTCATTCTCCCATAGATAGCGAAGGAGTTTCTCATCCCCAGGTTCAGTCACTCTTTCATGTTGACAAAGCATCCGTTCTTGAGTGACATACGAATGCCATTCTTCTGGTTTATGAGGATGAGGGGGTAGTCCACATTTCTTACATTTCGTAATCGGTCCCCATCCCAGGAATCCTTTACCAGTGGACATCCTGGCTGCCTCTACAATCGCCTCGTCACTCCCCCACGCTTCCACAAATTCAAGGTATCCGTAGTCTAAAATAGCTACTCTATGTCCTCTTTGCATCTTTCAACCTTTCTTCAAACCTTTTTGACACCAACCATCTTATCACCAATCCGCACGCGGGAACCCAATCCCTTCACCCACTTCAACTGCAACTTGGCGTCTTCTAAAGTTCTTCCTTCCAAGAGCCATAGGGAGAGGAACTCCTCTTCATCTACATCAATCTCAGGGAGACCTTGTGCCTCTTCTCTCATTTTAAGATAGTCTCGTCTTTTCATATATCAATTCCTCTTTCATCATAAAAGTAGAAAAGTCCGTCTAATCTCACATCTTGTAAATCATCGCTCTTTAACTCTTTTAATTTCTCTTGGAGTTCTTTAGGCAAAGAGGCGAGGAATTGTCCTGGCTTTGAACCTTTATTCCTCGCCTCTCTCTCCCTAGGAGATAAACAACCCCAATAAGAATGAACTTGGACTGCCAAATCTAAGAAGATTTGCTTGGCACTCATTCTGGCATCTCCTCATCTTCATCATAAAGAAGATAACTTTCACTGCATAAATCACACAAGGGATAGAAAGCAGGTAAATCCCTCACCTCCGTGCTCTCTGGCAAGCCGAACCACGTCTCACTAAGGAGATGAGCGACTTTGCGATTTCTATCTTCAACCATTCTGTCAAAAGCCGACAGAGGGTCTTCCTCCGTGTGGCTTTCAATGCTTTCTCTAATAGTATCACACATCAATTCTGCTGCGTGGGCGGTGATGCGGGCAGGAGGTGCCCATCGACCATAGACAGGATGGTAGGTGGCGATGAGGTTTCTTAACGCTCCCTTATAGTAATCCAAAGTCATCCACCACTCTTCACGTGTTTTAGGATAATCATTTGGAGGGGCTTTCCTGTTCATTTTTATCTCCTTCACCAGCGATGAGGAACAATTCCCACATAGTTTCAGCTGCTTTCAAAGCTTCCTGGTCTTCCACTACGCCATCAAGGGCGTGCCACTTGGGAACGGAAATGGTGACGGCTTCTTTATTAGGAAAAATTACGAAGTAATTCGTTGGGATGAGAGGGTGGTAGTCGGCTTCCCTCATCAAAGTAAGGTCTTTATACTTTTCACTAGTTATCAGTTGTGGGACTGACAGAAAGACTCACCCCCTTT
>Ga0210389_10000743_pt1 | contig 27946 bp, 24 predicted proteins | sample IncBWH28OmetaG_FD_160127 | JGI IMG/M metagenome (GOLD analysis project Ga0210389, IMG submission 160127) | Forest soil microbial communities from Barre Woods Harvard Forest LTER site, Petersham, Massachusetts, United States - Inc-BW-H-28-O ... | reverse complement strand
ACCGAAATCACCGGCGAAGGTGGCTCCATCGCTCCCCTCAACGATGCCATCATTCAATCCGATCGCCCAGGCTACGAGCATTACCACATCACTCCCGACTGGCGAACTTTCCGGCAGTATTTTGCCCGCATCGAAAAACAAGGCATGGGCATCAACCTGGCCAGCTATGTCGGCGCCACGCAAGTCCGCCGCATGGTCCTCGGCGACGACAACATCCAACCCACTCCCGCGCAACTCGAGCACATGAAAGCGCTCGTCCGCGACGCCATGAAAGACGGTACGGTCGGCGTCTCCACCGCGCTCGAATATGCTCCCGCGCCCTATGCCAAGACGGAAGAACTCATCGCACTCGCCTCCGAAGCCGGGAAATTCGGCGGCATCTATTCCACCCACATGCGGGATGAAAGTAACTCTGTCCTCGAAGCCATCGACGAAGCTCTGCGCATTGGCCGGGAGGCCCATGTCCCCGTCGAAATCTGGCACCTCAAAGTCGCCGGAAAAAATAACTGGGGACGCATGCCCGAAGTCGTCGCCAAAATCAACGGCGCACGCGCCGCCGGAGCCGACGTTACCGCCGATACCTACGCCTACACCGCATGGTTCAACGACTTCTCCGCCTTCATCCCACCCTGGGCCCACGACGGTGGAACCGCAAAACTCGTCGAGCGCCTCAAAGATCCCGCCACCCGTGAACGCATCCGCAAGGACATGCTCACGCCTTCTAATGATTGGGACAATGAATGGCAGGAAATCCCCGGCCCTGACGCCATCATGATCGGCGTCGTACAAAATCCAAAAATGTTGCCGCTCGAGGGTAAGCGACTTTCCGAGATCGCCAAACTCTGGAACAAAGATCCCATCAACGCCCTCTTCGATTTCCTCATCGAAGATCCGAACACCGGCGTTGCCGTCTTCGGCATGTCTCAGCCCGATGTTACGCTCGCTCTCCAACAGCCCTGGGTCGCTATCGACAACGACTCTTCCGGCACTTCGCCCGACGGCATTCTCGGCCAGGAGCATCCCCACCCGCGCGCCTACGGAACCTTCCCCCGCATCCTCCGCAAGTATGTCCGGGAAGAAAAAGTATTGTCGCTCGAAGACGCCATCCGAAAAATGTCCGCGCTTCCCGCCCAGCGTCTACGGCTCACTGACCGCGGTGTTCTCAAGTTTGGCATGTGGGCCGACGTAGTCATCTTCGATCCCGCAACCGTGCGCGATCTCGCTACCTTCGATAATCCCAATCAGCTTTCCGAGGGAATGGAATACGTCCTGGTCAACGGCGTTCCCGTAATCGACCAGTCAAAGATGACGGGGGCCTTGCCGGGAAAAGTCATCCGCGGCGCGGGATACGCGCCATAACTGACAAGAAAATGAAGGGGGAAGAATCAGTAGGGCATGACTTTAGTTGTGCCGGTTCGCGTGAACAAGAACGCGGGCGTCACCCATAAGCTATGCCTACGGCTTCAACTGCGCCTGCGTCTCCGCCGTCGGAGTCACCGCCACTCGCGGCTCCGCCACCGTGCCGGTAATGCTATACACCAGCGCCCGGGCAGCTTTCATTTCGGTTCCGCCAGTCAATGTGAAGTCAAGCACTTGCCCGAACGATGCCGTCCCGCTGACCTCATACGCTTCTCCTGCGGAGATCATCGCGCCTTTTTCAATTTCAATCTTGCCATCGTGCAACCGCGCCCGTCCCTGCCAGTGCGCAAACTGCAATGGTCCTGCATCACTCGCCAGAGAAATATGCACTAGCGCTCCCTCCCGGAGGTCAAACCGAACCGCGCCCTCCGCCGATTGCCAGAACGTAGCCGCATCTGTTCCCTCTGCCCTGAACTGATAACTTCCCCCGGCCATTCCAGAAATCCACGGATCGTGCATCGCGCTCGCCATCTGCTCCAAAGAAATTCCCGTCAGAGTTCCAGCCCCTGTGTATACCGGAGATGCCCCCGTAAAATCTGCCTGCCAATCCCCGCGATGCTTGCCCCCCAGCAAATCTGCTCGCAGATCTGAGACCTTTAACTTTGCATGGTCCAGGTCAATCCCTGCGGAAACCCGCTCCGCCACAACATTGTGAATCCGCAGGCGGCCCGCATTTACTTTGCCCGACGCCCGCAAGCTTTCAATAAACGACGCCGCTTCAGGTTCGGCAGGGCCCAGCACTTGATACCAACGCCGCTGGCTTGGTTGCGGACCCAGCCACTTGTAAATATCGCTCAGCCCTGCATCGTCGGTATTTAAATTGAAGCGGGCCAGGCACGCTCCTGGCGTTCCACAACCGCGAGCCAGCACTACCGATCCAGTCCAGTTTGCGTCAGCGCCGCGCGCTTTCAGTTTTTCCAGTCGCGCTTCATCCGGCGCCAGCCGCAATTCCGCGGACGAAATTTCAATCGGGCCGTTCATCCCCCGCACCATCGCCCGAACATTGTGCAGTTGCACCGTACCCGTCACTCTCGGCAAAGAAAATCCCGAGGGATTTCCCACCTCATTTCCGGCCCACGATCCGCCAATCTGCAAATCCATCTGGATCGCTCCCTCCACATTGGCCTTCACAGCGGGCAATCCCAGCATGTTGGCTATGCGCAAGGTGCGCGAAACTTCACCATCGCCGCGCACTCCGATCCCATAACCGGCGCTACCAAGCCAGCCTCGCGCCTGAGCCGGCAGCGGTCGTCCCAACCCCACGGGCAAAGGGCCGAACTCGATATGTACTCCGTTCGAAGCCGCAACAACCGCGCCGCCGAACTGCCCACCCGCGCCGGCGCGCAACGGATCGTGAGCCTTGCTCCGCTCCGACGTCAAGACAAACGGTACGCTGACCGAAGCCAATTCCACCTTACCGCTCGCCGACTGCAGGCGAAGATTCGCAACTTCCCCCCGTCCCTTAAATTCGGCTCCTCGCTGAGACTCTTCGGATTCCTTCACGGTGAAATTGCCGAGCACAGTTCCCGTCGCAACCAGGTCTCCTGGCAAGTCTTTCTTCACGCGCCGGGCCAGTTGCGCGACGGCATCTGCAGGAACGCCTTCCACATTTAAGACAAGGTTCAACCCGCGAACTCCCGGCGCCCCGGCATCGCCATGTAGCGTGATCGTGCCGTTCCCCACTGGCGCGCTGCAGAAGATCTCGCGCAGACTAGCTTTCGCGGAGCTGTACTTGCCTTCGCAATGCGCCGCCAACCCCAACCCTTCGCCGGTCGAAATGTCATAGCGATGGAAATTCCGAATTGCGGAATCCGCGGCCACCTGCATCGATCCCGGAGTTCCGCTCAGCGTTGCTTCCATCTGAACTTCGCCGCGCCATCCCTTGTCGTTGCCCGTTACCAGTTTGCTCAGTTGCCCCAGTTGCGCGCCCTCCCAGGCCAGACTGAACTGAAGGGGCGTTTCCCGCAGGCTCCCGGCCCGGTGCCACGTGCCATTCATGCGCAGCAGACCCGTATCGCTCAAGTTCATGTCGGTTCGCAACGGTTCCGCTTTCAATCGCACTCCCCAGGCATTCTCCGATTCCTGCCATACCGTGAAGTCCGCATTGAGCAGAGCGTATGGTTTTTTCTCCGCCCCCGTCTTGAAATTGATTCTGCCGGAACTGGCCTCAATATAAGGAAACCCCGGACGCGCCTCCCGCTTCGATTTTGCAGTCGGCGCCAGAGGCGTACGCGCCGTGCGTTCCAGCAAGGCCTCCCAGTTCCAGCGCCCATCTTCCCGGCGCACCAGATTCAGACTTGGGTCCGCCAATTCCAGGCGCGAAATATCCAGACGCCCGCGCACCAGCGAAGTTAACCGCACCACCGCAGTCACCTCCGGCGCGCGCAGCATAGGTTCCGCGCCAAATGCCGGATCTTCGTAAATCACCACGTTCTCCAGATCGAATCCGGGGCGTGGCAGGAAGCGAAGGCGGACCGATCCAATCTCCGTCGGACGTGCCACTGCCTGGCTGATGGAACTGGCAATGCGTGCCTTCAGGCGCGAAACGCCCGGACGCACAAGGAATAGAACGAGCAGAACTACAAAGGCTGCGGCCGCAACCCGCCGCTTGGAAGAGAAAGGCTTCACCGTACTACTCGCAACGTTCGCCGCCACCGCGTCTCATCAAAAAAGTGCAGCACCACATGACCCATAAAACCCACTCGATCCTCTATCCCGGTTCTTAGATACTCGCCGTCCGGCGTTTCAAACGACCAGTAGATGAACATCGGACTACCAATAATATTTTCCTGCGGAATGAATCCCCAATAGCGGCTGTCCAGGCTCACTCCCCGATGATCCCCCATCGCAAAATAACGACCAGGCGGTACCACCAGATCGTTCCCTTGGATGTGGGATGCCAGCTCCGCCGCCCATCTTGGAGAAATGTTCGGGTCCGCCGGAGCCACTGCGGGAAAATTGTTTCGATAGAAATCCAACGGCGAGTCGTGGTCATGCAGCACGTAAGGTTCGTTCAAACTTTCGCCGTTACGATAGACCACTCCATTGCGCAGGTGAATGTGGTCGCCCGGTACTCCCATGACCCGCTTCACCACGTACATGCCCGCATAGTGCGGGTCGGGATGCAGAAAAACAACAATATCTCCACGCCGCACTGTGCGGTAAGGAAGTAACGGCCCAACCCACGAAGTCTTTGGCGCAAACTGGAACCGGTTCACCAATACGTGATCGCCGATCAACAGCGTGTTCTCCATCGAACTGGAAGGAATCTCAAAGGCGTGCACAACAAAGGTGAGAACGAAAGTTATTTTCACCACTACTGCAGCCAATGAGGACAGAAACTCCGCCACAGTCTCCCGCGGTCTCTCCTCGACTGCGCCTTTCGTCTTGTTGCTCTTCGCCACCTGGGGTTCGTCCATCCTGTCAGAGAGAAGTTGCCCGGAGGAAAAACTTACTTCACTACTCGCAGCGTTCTCCGCCATCGCGTCTCGTCGAAGAAGTGCAATACTACGTGCGCCAGAAATCCGATGCGGTCGCCAAAATCCGTTTTGCGATACTGATCGCCGGGCGTCTCAAACGACCAATAAATAAACATCGGACGACCGATAATATTTTCCTGCGGAATAAACCCCCAGTAACGGCTGTCCAGGCTTACATCACGGTTGTCCCCCATCGCAAAAAAATGACCCGGCGGAACCACCAGATCATCACCCTGGATGTGCATGGGCAATTCCGGCTCCCAGCACGGATACACGTTGTAGCTCTCCGATGGCGGCACGGCTGGAAAATTGTCCCGGTAAGGATTAGGGAACGATGCCGCATCCTGCGAGTGAATCACATACGGTTCCTTCAACTCCTCGCCGTTGCGGTACACATTGCCATTGCGCAGATGAATCCGGTCGCCGGGCACACCCATGATCCGCTTCACCACATACAATCCCGGCTCGCACGGCGCCAGAAATACCACGATGTCGCCCCGCGTTACCTGCCGGTACGGGAGCAGTGGTCCCACCCACGAAGTCTTCGGGGCAAACTGAATACGGTTCACAAAAACGTGATCGCCGATCAGCAGCGTATTTTCCATCGAACTAGACGGGATCTCGAACGCCTGCACCACAAAGGTGATGATGAATAATCCCGTCACCAGCACTGCAGCCAGCGACGACATGAATTCCACCGCCGTCTCTCGTGGCTTCTCTTCTTCGACTTCGTTTTGAGGTTTGTTGTCTTTTTTCGCCACCGTTACATTCCATCCAATCTTGCTTCGCAACGCTATCTTATCCGCAGAAAGTTCATTTCACCAACCGCAGCGTCCGGTTCCAGCGTGTGATCTGGAAGACATGCGTCACAGCATAAGCAAAGTGCGCCACTCTACCAGCTAGGGAATTCGGCGACTCAACCTCGCCGTCTCCCTCTTGCACCGACCAGTAAATCAAGAGTGGACGCCCAATAATGTTGCCCTGCGGCACAAATCCCCAATAACGGCTGTCGGAACTATTATCCCGATTGTCCCCCATCACAAAGTAGTGCCCCTCGGGAACGATAAGCTGTCCGTCCTCCACCAGTTTACGCAGCTGGACCCACCATTCCGGAGTGGGCCCCGGCAGGACATCCATCCGCGGAAAATTATCCCGGAATATGTCATCCGCCGGCCGGCTGTAACGGACATAGGGTTCTTTCAAGGGCACCCCATTCACGAACACCTGCTTGTTGATCAGCCGCACGCGGTCACCCGGAAGGCCAATCACTCGCTTCACAAAATGCTGGGCCGGGTTCACTGGATAATGGAACACCACGATGTCCCCACGACGGACCCGGCGATACGGCATTAGGAAGTCGCCTATGCCTCCTCCGCCGTAACACAATTTATTGACCAGCAGATAATCGCCCACCAGCAGCGTATTCTCCATCGACGGGGAAGGAATCTGAAAGGCCTGCACAATAAATGTAATCACAAATACGGCAATCACCACCGTTCCCAGTAGCGACTGCAGAGAACCGGTCACACCCGCACCGGCTGCCCACGCGGTTCTCTGCTCTACCGGTCGCCGTTCTGGCGGTATCCGATTCGCCGTCAACTGAGCGCCGGGGAACGGGCCGACCGAAGAATGAGCGCTCGGCAACGGCTCGACTGACGACGACTCGACTGACGATGCCTGGACTGACAACTCCTCGGTCGTGAGCCGATCACCCGATAGCCGCCCGTCCGAAAAATGTTCGTCTGAAGAATTCATTGACGCCACAAATATCCCGCCACTCTAGAGCTGATCCGGGGACCGCACTCCTCGCGCCAGTCTGGCGCCCGCCGATTGCGGCCGCGATGCCAGATATGACAATAACTGCCGCGCCGCGTCCTGCTCCGCCGTTTTTTTTGTCGACCCTTGCGCCCGTCCCACAAACTCTGCGCCACCATCGCCCTTCGTCCCGATTAGACGCACTTCCACTGTAAACGTCTTCCTGTGCTCCGGACCCGATTCCTCCACCAGCACATAAGAAGGTTGGGCCATTCCCAAACCCTGCAAAGTCTCCTGCAGGGCCGACTTAAAATCGTTCATCGGCAGCGCCCCGCCTTCGCGCTCCATCCGCTCCAATTCCGGCCCGAGAATCTCCCGCAGAATGAACTCCCGCACCGGCTGCATTCCTCCATCCAGGTAGATCGCGGCCAGAACCGCTTCCAGCGCATCCACCAACAACGCTGTCTTGCTGCGCCCGCCGCTCTTCTCTTCGCCCCGCCCCAGCCGGAGATAGTGTCCCAACTCGAGTTGTTGCGCCACTTGGATGAGATGCCGCTCACTCACCAGGTGCGCACGCAGCTTCGAGAGCTCGCCCTCGCGAAACTGGGGAAACCGTTGGAACAACTCTTCACTCGTGACCAGCGCCAGAATTGCGTCGCCGAGAAACTCGAGCTGTTCGTTATCGTTGACTCGATATTTATTCTCGCCCGCCTGCTGCGACTCCTGCTCACGCGCCTGCGAACTGTGTGTGATCGCCTGCTCGATCACTCCCCGCCGGTGGAAGTGGTAGCGCAACGCCGTTTCCAGCGCGGTGATTTCCCGTTCTTTCATGATTGCACTGAATGGAGTAAACCCAATCGGATTATCATCCTGAGCAAGCGTTTCTTGCTTAGCGAAAGGCTTCTTGCTGAGGGGAGTCGAAAACCACCCGGGCGAGCGCAATGTGCCCCGTTCTTTGCGACACAATTCTCGCGCGCCTGGCTCGCTTCCTTAATCGCCTGCCTACTTCGCCGGCGTATCGCTGATACCACCGATCAACTGGATCAGACGGTCTTTCTCTTTCCTCGCCGCATCCCCGGCATTGGTGCCGGCCTTGGTCAAATCCACCGCTTGATTGGCGTACTTCAGAGCCTCGGGATACTTGCTCTGCATGTCCAGCGCTACCGACAACCGGAACACCGCGATCGGATCCACCTGCTGCGGGAACGCGTCTATCGACTTCCTCAAATTAGCTTCTGCATCCGCCCATGCCTTCGCATTAAAATCCAGCGTGCCCAGAATCGCGTACGCCTCGGAACGCAGATATCCCTTGAAGGCATTCAATTGCTCCGGCGGATAGCCCGTACTCGGAACGTCGGTGTCCACCGTGACCAGCGCACGCTGTGAATCTTTCCTGGCCTCCGCAATCTTTTGATCTTTATCCAGGTCAGTGTCGCGGGTGCGCTCCGCCATCACCTGCGCCACGCCCAGCAAAGCCTCCGGATCGTCCGGATCAAAACTCAAAACTTTCTGCGACATGGCCATCATTTTTTCGGCGTTGTTGGCCTGTTGGTAGGAGTGCATCACCGCTTTGTAAAGCAGCGGCCGCAACTCACTGTCCGGAAACTTCGCCGCAAAGTCGTCCGCGGCTTTTTCCTGGGCCGCCGGATCCGTAATCGCCGCCGCAGCTTTGTACGCGTCAAATTCCGGTTGCGTCTTGGCTTGGGGTGGACGTTTACCCGCAGGCGCTGCCGTCTGCCCCGCCGGCGCTGTCTGGGCTGCTGGTTTGCCCTGAGCAAAGCTCCCGGCTGACATTCCCAGCATTGCAACAATGATGATTGCTGTTCGCTTCATGCGTTCTCCTTGTGCCACCATGCCTTCACTTCCACAGCTGCGATCCGTTCCTGCATTGTAAACGCCCGGCTCATTCTAATTTGCAAGTGAATCGGTGGGCTCGTATCTTTACTGCGGCTTGGCCGGAGGCTCATAGGCTTGCTGCAATCCTCGCTCCGCCGCCGCTTTTATCTCCGGCAATTCCCCCGCCGTATTCAACGCCTCTCGATACTCCTTCTCGGCCGCCTCGCGGTCTTCTTTCATATCGAGAATCCTTCCCAGATACACATGCGACCATCCCACCACCTTGGGATCCTTCGACGCCTCAATCGCCTTCTGGAAGTTGTCCTGTGCCCCATCCCGGTTCTTGTTGGCCACTGCGACTTCCGCCAGGATAAACAGGGCTCTCCCCTGATCTCCAATTTTCTTATCCAAGGCCTGCTGAGCCAGTTCCTGCGCGGCCTTGGTGTCTCCCGCCGCCAGCCGCTTCTCCGCCGCAAACAGCATTCGCCGCTCCTCCGGACGCGACAACTGCACCAGTTCCGGCGACGTCTTATTGGCAAAATGCACCGCCGACGCTTTCTCCTCTTCTTTCTTTACATCGACGCCGGCAAGCAGACCGCTGTAAGCCTCACGAATGCCCGCCGGATCTTTTTCGAATGCCACTACCGCTTCGTAAAACGTCCGCGTCAGGATGTAACCTTGTTTCACGGCGTCGTCTACCGCCTGCACCCGCATCGCCTCTTCCGCCGGTAACTTGCTCCCAGTCGTCCGGATCTCGATTGCGCGCACCAGGCATTCCGTGACCAGCAGAGAAATATCGGTCTTGAAGCTCTCCTCCAGCGGCGCGCGCTTCACCGACTGCAGCAGCGGTTCCAGGCGCTTCATTGCAGTGAAGTGCTTTTCCGCCTCCCGGTCCAGCTCATAGTGCAAAAACGTATGCCGGATCTGGTCCATCTTCAGTGCTGCCCGCGGCGCCCCTCCGCCCGTGCTGGGTGCCGGGAACACGATCACGAAATAATCCACACCGTAATTCCGCGCATCCGTTTCGTTCGGCGAACCCATGAAGTCCAGATAAATCGTGAACCTGCGCCCCAGATACTGCGACGACGGCTGCTTCAAATAAATTTCCGTATCGAAAACCATCTTCGCCAGGGGTTCGTGATACCGGTTCATCGCCGCCGTATACTCGTTGCGATGCCGCTCCCAGATGGAGTGCAATCGCGCCTTCTCGTAGAATTTCTCCAGCACCGCCCCGAATGCCGTAATCGCCGCCGCATCCGGCGGCAGATCCTCTTCTTTCCCTCGCGGTACAAAATGCGGCGGACCATCCATGTACAACGCCAGAGAAATATACGGCGACAAACTGTGGTTCGTGTTCCTCTCCGCCGTATGCGTCTGATAAAACTGACACAGCTCCGTCCGCGCCGCCTCCGCCTCCTCTGACTCTTGCAAGACCCTCTGGACTTCCGCCCGCACATTGCTTCGCGTGGCGTCCGAAATGGTCAAATCCTGGTCATAGCCGCAGGAGTTCAGCGCCGTCAGCACGGAGAAAAGTGTCTCGCTGCTGTCGAGCTGGATCGGCGTCCGCTCTTCCCCAACACACCATGACCCCAGCAGCCCCGACAGAGCCACCAACAACGCCCCTCGTAATCGTAACCTCAGGAAACCCTCCAGAAACTAACACCGTGCCAGACGAAGAACTCCCTCAAGTGTAAGGACTTCACCGCAGAGGGTCAAACTGGAATGGGGATTGTACCTTTTAGGAAAAATTTGGAAACCCCAGCCCGCCCTTGCGAGGCGCTGCGAAGGTCGTCTTTGAGGCGCTTCCCTGCTGGACACCGTCAATCGGCGCGTGTATCTTTCGCCGCATCTCGGAGGGTTTCGACTATGGTGATGATGAAGCTGATGCTCGACTGTCGGGCATTGACCGGATCAGGGGTCCGGTTGAAGGGGCGATTGTAAATTACTGACGAAGAGGAACTTCACCGGACAATGGAGGAGTTGCGGTCGGCCCTGCACGAGCACATCCAGCCTGCACGGCAAATAGGTCTTGCCAGCCACCCCGACTACAGGCCGAGGTGAGACTGACCACTGCGTGAGACGCGTTTCAGGATGATTCCTTCAGACTGAGCTAGAACCCCCGCGGAGGTTTCTCTTGTCGAACGCCAGGAGCAGTTGAGTGACCAGATCGGTCATTCTCTTTGGATCCTGTTCCTCTTGGACCTGCTTAGCCAATTCCCGCCAATTTTCCTGAGGAGGCGCGATTTCGTCTTGCGCCTGCACTACGCTGGTCGCAGGGACTTCTTTAGCAATCTGCTTAACCGTCTCCACCGGAATCTGCTCGAAATATGTCTTGGATGTCCGCATTGAATATATCCTCTTCCACTCCCCCAACCGTAGCAGTCCAAAAGCAGTACGGGTTATATCTTTTCGGCAATCTTTGCTCGCGCTTTAACGTATTCAATGACCCCCGGGACTCATGGACCGGTCACTTGCACGCTCCGACCACGTTAGTGGACCCGTGTTTAACGGTGTGAATTTATACTTGCACGGTGTTGTGTCGTTGTATTACGATTACGTCACGTTAGGTTAACGATTAATTCCGGGACCAGGGGGTGACCATGGGCCACACTCAAAAAGCTCCAATGAACTTCAAGACCATGTCGCAGGTTGATGTTCCGCAAGGTCGCAACGGAAAGCACAAGCAGGTAATCACCGCGATTCTCTCTGATCTCGATCAACTGCCTGCGGGAGTTGCGCTCAAAGTGCCGCTGGCGAAATTAGAGGAAAGCAAGGAAAATGTGCGAGCAGCGCTAAATCGTGCCGTTCATAAAGGCGACCGCAGTGTTGCTACTGCCAGCGACGAAAACTTCTTGTACGTGTGGAACGAGAGCCGGTCGTGATTTCCGGATTTCCGGTTGATGGCGGGTGGCCCGCTTTCTGCAAAGGGTGGGTCTTCCAAGTAGCAGCCGCTTGGAATTTTGCTGCTGATCTTTCCTCGAAGCTTTTCTCCGGGCAACCCTGTCGCTGGCTTTACGCTGCCGGGAAAAAACCTCATCACCGCCGCTGGCCACTGATTAATCTTCACCTTGCCCGGCTCCTCATAGGCCTAGCTGCGGTAGCTGCTCCAAGCCCACTGTTCAGGCTCCTGTTCTAGTCCCTCCTTTACCGGATTACGATGCATGTAGCGCAGCTTCTCCACCCGCTTGCGGGGCGTTCCGCCGTCTATCACTGTGTCAGAAAGATACCGGCTGAATTCCACAACAGGCACTCATCAGCCGGGACTCATCATTATCATCCTTTTCCTTCTTCTTTCTCGTGGTTGTCCGAAACCGTCCCTTCCGAAGATGCCTCGACCCTGAGGTCAACCTCGGCGCCTTTCTTCAAGTGTACTTCTTCACCATTTTCGTCGCTGAGTGAATTTTCTATCCGGATTTCCCGGTACAGATCATCCGCCCCTTCGATTGCAATCTGCGCCTTCTCGGGTTCACCGCGTTGCGTTGGCTTAATCACTTTTTCCACGACCCCAGGCAGAGTCACACTTGGTCTTTCCGTCATACGTTCCTTTCAGGACAAAGATTTCCGTCACTCTCGATCCGCTACTTCACCCAAAAATGCCTGCGCAAAATGGATTTCGGCCGTTCTTCACGAAGCATTCTTCCTCAACACCTGTAAGAACTCTGCCGATACTTCCCGGATCTGCTTGAGTCGGTCCTTTTCGCGGATTAATTCCTCCTGGCTGATTCCCAGAAAGGTTTGCCTTTGAAGACTCTCCATTTGCTCCCGCATCAGCCGTTCCAGTTCATCGCTGAGTTCCTTGAGAGTGGGGTTATCGATACTCATGCGATCCGGTAAGCATGCTCGCGAGAGAGCCAGCGCAGGAGTTTGATTCCAAAGACGCGCATTTGGTCGACTAAGGGTTTGTACAAATTTTGCCGAATGGCGTTTAGGACATTAAAAGGGTGGTCGTGAGGGTCTGAATGTCAATCGCTTGACGCCAACCCATGACCACCCTTTGAGGGTCTGTGTGCCCTCTTCAATAACCAATTCTAAGATTAGTACCCGCCGGAAATTAAAACAATACGGCGAAAGCCGTAGTAGCCGGCTTCCGAAATCGTGCTCCAGGCTCAAAATAAAACTTGGCGGAAAACAGATCGCTCCGCTTATTGTCTAAGAAAAATCTCATGTAACTCCGCCCACTCGTACTCCGTCAGATTCTGCCGATAGTGATTATGGAGCGCGCTGATTAGACGATCTCAACGCCCTCCCAGGTTGTAGAAGCCACTGCCATTATGATCAGAATTCTGCTCGTCGAAGACAGCAAGTTTCTCAGATTGGCGACGGAGCGTGCGCTGACCCGCGCCGGCTACGAAGTCACCAGCGCTGTCGACGGCGACGAGGCCTTGCTCGTAGCTCGCCAGAAATTGCCAGACCTCATCCTGCTGGATATGCTTTTGCCAAAAATGAGTGGCCCGGACGTGCTCAAGGCCCTGAAACAGGATCCCTCGACCAAGCTCATTCCCGTTATTGTAATGACCGGAATGTCCCAGAAAAATGCTGCCCGCCTGCAGCAGGACGGCGCCGTCGCGTTCCTCGAAAAGTCGGCCCTTGAACTGGATAAAGGGTCCGAAAAACTATTAAACGCACTGCGGGACATCGTAAAGCTGATCCCAGCCGTCCAAGCTCGCGCTACTACTGCTTAGCCGGGCATTTGGGCCAGAACCCTCGCCAGTCATCTTTGGTCACCTACCCTTGGTTACCGTTGTCTACTCCCGGGAACTTCCCAGCCCCCGCCGGAGTCTATCTTCTTAAGCGCTTGCAAGGTCACCTGTTGGGCCGACAATTTTTCGGTTCAAAGTGGGATAGATAAATCTATAATCAGAGGACGCCTACCATGGCGGGAGCGACCACCTTGGGAGATTTAGCAAGCGCGATCGGAGCGCGGGCCGAAGAGGCCGCCATCGTCGCGGACCTCAAAGCCGGCTCAGAAGCGGCTTACGCCTGGCTAATCGGAGAGTTTCAGCGCCCAGTGTATGGCCTCGTCTATCGCATGATCAGTGATCCCGCCGACGCCGCCGATACCACTCAGGATGTTTTCCTGAAAGTGTTTCGCGGCATGAAGCACTTCCACGGCGAATCCAGCCTCAAGACCTGGATTTACCGCATCGCCCTGCATGAGGCGGCAAATCGCAAGCGCTGGTGGTTCCGCCATAAGGCACAGGAGACTTCGATCGAGCCTGCGGAATCGGAAGGCGTGGCGAACGGCGGCGAAGCCCTGCAAAACGCTCTCACCGATCGCCACGATTCGCCCTTCGACAATGTGGCTCATCGTGAAGTGCAGCAGCGCGTGGACACGGAGCTGCGAAAAGTAGCCGAGCCTTACCGCACAACGCTAATCCTGCGCGACCTCGAAGACATGTCCTACGAAGAGATCGCGGAGATTCTTCAGATCTCGCTGGGGACGGTGAAATCAAGACTGACACGCGGCCGCCATGCCCTGAAACAGCGCCTGGCCCCGTATGTTCGCGAAGTCGGGGGTGAACTTGGGCTGGCCCCGCTCGAACAGCAAGACGATCATTCCGGTTTGCGGCGCCAAGTTTCTGGAGGGGGGAGAAGGGTCGAGGTGATGCCGTGAAAGAGATGGCCACTAACATGTCAAGAGGCAACACCAACTTCACCTGCGCTGGTGTGAATCGCCTGTTGTCGCCCTATCTCGACGGTGCGGTCACCGGCACACAGATGCAGGCCGTGCGCCAGCATCTCGATGTTTGCCCCGCATGTGCGCGCGAATACTTGTTACTGCGCCAGAGTCAACAACTACTGATCAGCGCTGGCCGTCCTAATCCGCCCGCCGATCTCGGCCTCAATCTCCGTCTGGCAATTTCCCGCGAAGCTGCTCAGGCTCGCCGCCCCTACGAAGGGCTGCGCGTTCGACTGGAAAATACGCTGAACGCATTCATGGTTCCAGCGACCGCCGGACTGGCCTGCGCCGTTCTTATTTTCGGCCTGGTCGCCGCCATCCTCGCTATTCCCGGTCAGTTGCAGGCTAACAATCAGGATGTACCCCTGGTCTTGAACACTGGGCCGGAATTGCAGCAAAGCGCATTCGGCACGATAAGTTCAATTAATGCCGAATCCCTGGTGATCGAGGCCTACGTCGATTCTCATGGCCGTGTAGAAGATTACAGAATCCTCTCCGATCCTGGGGACTCGCAGGAACTGCTCCCGCAGGTGAAAAGGATGCTCATCTTCACCACCTTCCGTCCTGCCATGTCGATGGGGCATCCCATCTCGTCGCGGGCAGTCCTATCATTTTCGAGGATCAGCGTCCGTGGTTAAGCACTACCCGAGACTTATTCGTTGGATCGGTTAGTTTGGGTACGTGCTAAATTCACTTTCTTCCCTACTGTCCACCATGGAAATCTTTTCACATCATCAGGTTACCGCTGTATATCCTTCGTTACCCTGTAGCAGTACTTTTGCTTTAGAGAAACTCACGGCGGCCGCTCCCTCCGTAGTCTCGCTTTTCAGGGAGGACGACGTGGTCCGCATATTTCTGGTTGATGACAATGCGATGATCCGCTCCCAGTTGAGAAGCGCCCTCGAGAGGCAGGACGACTGGGTGGTCGTCGGTGAGGCTGAGGATGGTCGCCGCGCCGTCGAGTCCTGGTCCCAACTCAGCCCCAGCCTCACCGTCATGGATTTCGTAATGCCTGATATGGATGGTCTGGAAGCCGGGCGCCAGTTGTCTCGACTGCACCCCGACGCTCCCATTCTGATGGTCACGATTGACCCCTCGCGCCAGCTTGAACAAGAAGCCCGGAAAGCCGGAATCAAAGGTCTCTGCAGGAAATCCGACTTGCGTGCACTATTCGCTGCCGTGGAAGCCTTGCTCAAAGGGAAAACCTACTTTAATTGGGCATCTGCTGCAGCCTGAGAATCGTCTAGCGATCCTCATTCTAGTTTTAGCGTTCGCCGTCTAGCGATCGCTGGTCGCCCCATGATCGACGGGAAAAACGGCCCTCACCAAAGTGCCGTTTTCGTCTGACTGAATCTCCAGACTCCCTCCCAATTGCCTCAGCCGCTCTCGCATTCCTCCAAACCCCACGCCGATCCGGCCTACTTTAGATAAATTTCCCAATTTTTCCCTGGTAATTCCCTTTCCCCGATCCTGCACTTCGAGAATAATCCGGCCCTCCTGCGGCTTAATTCGGATCGTCGCGAGTGCGCTCCCGGAGTGTCGATGGATGTTGGTCAAACATTCCTGCACCACCCGAAACAGCGCAATTTCTGAGTCGTGCGGCAATCGCCCCAGCTTCGGAGGTACTTCAAGCTCCACCTCGATCCGGCTCCGCGCTGCGAACCCTTCCGCGTACCAACGCAACGCTGACGCCAGTCCCGCCTCATCCAGCAGCGGCGGATGCAGCAAATGCGAGATCGTGCGAATTTCCCTGCTCACTTCATCGACCAGTCCCGCATTTTCCTCCACACACTTTGCCGTCGCAGGTGTCAGCCGGTCGGCCTCTGACGCGACTACCGCAATGTTCATCCCAATCGCTGCCAGCAATTGGCCGACGCTGTCATGCAGTTCCCGTGCCAGGCGTCTCTGTTCGTCGTCGCGCATGCGCAGCAGCCGCGCTGATAAATCTCGCAAGCTCTCCGTCGCTGTGTGCAGCTCCCCCGTTCGCTCCTGTACTCGCTTTTCCAACTCGTCCCGCGCCTCACTCAACGATTTCAGCAGCTGTCTCTGCTCGTCGATATCCGTGGCCGTGCCGTACCAGCGCGCAATCTTTCCTGCCTCATCACGCACTGGCCTGATGCGGGTCAAAAACCAGCGATAAACGCCATCGGCGCCCCGTAGCGGGAACTCCATTTCAAAGGGTTCTCCGCTTTCCGTCGACCATTTCCAGCGCTCCAGAATGGACGGCAGCAGCTTCGCATCGTGCACCGACTGTCCCCCAAATCCTTCCATTTGTTGTGGCGTCGTTCCCGTGTATTCGTACCACCTGTCGCTTCGCCAGAAAACCCGGCCATCGCTGTTTGCCATCCAGCACAACTCCGGCAACGAATTCGCGAATGCCTGAAATTGTTCTTCACTCCGCCGCAGAGCTCCTTCAGCCTCCTTCAACTCCGATACATCCTGGCTAATCCCCACCAGTCCCAACGCCGTCCCGTCGTCGCCCTTCACCAGGGACAGGGTCACGAACGCTCCTAAATACTTCCCATCTTTGCAGCGCACCTGGAACTCTCCCGCCCAGCTATTCCCCGCCAGCACGGATGCCATATACTTCCTGGCCTCCTCCTCAGTTTCTGAACTGACGGTGATTTCCATGATGTTGCGCCCCACCACCTCTTTCGACGACCACCCATACAGCTCTTCCGCAAAGGGGTTCCAATAGATCACTTTCCCCGACAGGTCAGTCCCTATGACCGCCGCTTTGATGGCATTAAGGAAAAGACTTGGGAGGCGCGCCTCGTCCATGCTGGGATAACCTTGGGGCGTTGCGATTGGGGATCGAGCAGACATCGATTTCAACCAAGAAAAGATTCAATTAGTAGACGCTACGACTACGACTCGATGTTGGATTAAGTATGGCACATTCAAGATTCATCCCGGGCGCTGACTGCCCTATTGCACATACTTCTGGTTCTTTCACCAACCTTTTCCTCGCGGACAGAATCTGAACTGCGCCCGTTTAGACGTCGAGGATCCCCATGTACCGCCTTGCCCGCTCGTTATTTCAAGCCCTCGCTACCTTCTTCGTCATCCTGGCTTCCCTCACCAGCGCTTCGGCCGACACCCGGGAGCGCATCCTCTTCACCTTCCAGGGCGCCTCCGGAGCCAATCCCGCCGCCCCACTCGTCACCGACTCCAAGGGGAACCTTTACGGCACGGCTGCTAATGGATGCGCCTACAACTATGGTTGCGTCTTCAAACTTTCTCACGCCGGCGGTACTTGGACCGAATCCGTTCTTTACAGCTTCAGTGGACCGGACGGCGCAACCCCCGGCGCCTCAGTCATACTCGACGCCGCCGGTAACATCTACGGCACCACCTCGCTCGGCGGCGACTTCAACTCCGGCACCGCCTTCAAGTTAACTCCTTCAACCCGTGGTCCGTGGACCGAAACCGTGCTCCACAGTTTCGGCAGCGGGACCGATGGATACGATCCCTCCGAACTCATCCTCGCTTCCACCGGAGACATTTACGGAATCACTCAATTCGGTGGCACCGCCAGTTCGGGCCCCGACAACGGCGGCACCGTCTACCGGCTCAGCTTCGCTGACGGCCAATGGACCGAAACCCTCCTGTACAGCTTCCCCGGTGAATTCCTCGGCCCTGACGGAGACTTGCCCTTCGGCGGCCTGGCCATCGACCACGCCGGAAATCTCTACGGAGTGACTCAAGCGGGAGGTACCGATGGCAAAGGGGCCGTGTTCGTTCTCGCTCGCACCGGCGACGGCAGCTACACTGAACGTATCATCCATAGCTTCCACATCTCCGACGGCGATCTTCCCAACTCCACTCCCGTCTTCGACTCCGCCGGCAATCTCTATGGCACAACTTACTTTGGGGGCAACACCAATCTCTGTCCCCCGGACGGTTGTGGCGCCATCTATGAGCTTAAGAAAAACGTCGACGGCTCATGGACTGAGATCCTCCTCCGGGAGCTACAGAAAGAGGATGGATGGCAGGCCGTCGGCCCCGTGGTCTTCGACCACGCCGGAAACCTCTACGCGGCCGCGCAAGCCGGAGGCGCATACTCCTGGGGCTCCATCTACAAACTTACACCGCGCACCTCGGCCCCCTGGACCGAAAACATTGTCCACAACTTCACTAACAATCCGGACGGGGCTTCCCCCTCGGGAATATTGGTTAACTCTTCAGGAAGTATTTTCGGAACCACGGGCGCAGGCGGCTCTTCTCAAATGGGCATAATCTTCGAAATCGCTCCCTAGCGGCAGATCTGCGGGTGTCGGCGGCGCCGGCTTGCAGCCGACCCTCGGTGCGATTAGGTCTTACTTTTTCTCCGTGGGCTTCAAATCGAGGGAGGCCGAGTTCATGCAATACCGCAACCCTGAAGGTGCCGGACCGTCCTCAAAGACATGTCCCAGGTGGGCACCACATCGGGCGCAACGGGCTTCGGTGCGGACCATTCCGTAACTGCGATCTTTATGCTCTTCGACCTTACCGTCGCCCGCGGGTTTGAAGAAGCTTGGCCATCCCGTACCTGAATCGAACTTCGTGGTGGAGTCAAATAACGGCTCTCCGCAGCAAACACAGTGGTACGTCCCAGCGTCCTTGGTTTTCCAGTACTTACCGGTAAAGGCTGGCTCGGTTCCGGCCTCCCGCGTCACATGATACTGCTCCGGAGTTAGCTGTTTTTTCCACTCCGCTTCGTCTTTTTCTATTTTTTCTGCCATAAACCTAAGCCCCCCAAACATAAAATGTCAGCTACCGTGCTACCAGTCCTTAGATGTTGCATGAGCTAAAAAGTGGCGCTCTTCGCGTGCACAGCCGTTGGCTGTGACATCCGTCACAATCAGATCGTGACATCCTACCTTGTCCTAAATACGGTTTGGAGCGAAATATATTGGAACGTCTGCGAGTCCCTCCAGCCCGGCATCGCCTCTCAAGAGATGCCGGGCTTTTTTGTGGTTATTCCGGCACTCTTTCACCGATCTGGCGGTATTGGCTCCGGAAAAACAATAGCGGCTCCCCCGACCGGACCACGACGTCTTCCACCTCCGCGATAAAGATGGTGTGATCGCCAGCATCGTGCGTCCACTGCAGCCTGCATTCGAGATAGCTCAACGCACCGTGCAATACGGGAGTTCCGAGCGGGGTACGGTCAAAGCGTGCTGCAGATTCCTTCTCGATCTGCTCCTCTACCGGCCGGGCATAGTATTCGGAAATTTGCCTCTGGCCATCCGCCAGAATATTGACTCCGAAGCGTTTTCTGGCGTGCAGATGGGCATGAGTCCGGGCGGCTTGGTCGACGCATACCAGCAGCAACGGAGGGTTGAGCGACACCGAAGCAAGTGCATTAGCCGTCATACCATGAACTTCGCCGTCCACGTCAAGCGTGATAATGGTCACACCCGTGGCAAAGGAGCCCATCGCTTTTCTAAATTCTGCGGGATCGAGGCTCATGTCGTACCTGGATTCTTGCGTCGCGACTGCCTACCTTACCATGCCAGGACCAGGGCGAGGTGATCCCGACTCATGTATGATTCGATGCATCAGGCCGTCGTCGGCACCGTATCCCGTGACTCAAACTACCATCCACGCACCTGGTACGATACACGGTCCATCGTGTGCGGCGGAGCTGGCCGATCTGCGGCCCGGATCGCCGATCTCGCGCGATCTGGCCCTGCGCCTGATCCTCTGCAGCGACGACGATCTCCCGGCGTTGCTCGCGGCCGCCCGTGCCGCTAAAGAAAATTTCAAGCCTGGCGTCATCACATACTCGCGTAAGGTTTTCCTGCCGCTGACCAACCTTTGCCGCGATTATTGCAGGTACTGCACTTTCCGGCGCGATCCCGGCGATCCCGGCGCCCACACCATGACTCCCGAAGAAGTCCTGGAGGTTGCTCGCGCCGGCGAAAAGCTGGGATGTACCGAGGCTCTGTTCAGTCTTGGCGACAAGCCGGAGCTGCTATTCCCCGAAATGCGCCACACTCTCAGACATCTCGGCTACAAATCGACCCTCCACTATCTCGAAGCCATGTGTGAACTGGTATTGCGCGAGACGAGCTTGTTGCCGCACCCAAATCCCGGCCTGCTCAGCGCGGAATGGATTGCCCGTCTGTCCGCCGTTTCACCGAGCATGGGATTGATGCTGGAAACTGTCAACTCCGGACTACTCACTCCCGGTGCAGCTCATGATAACGCTCCCGATAAGGTTCCCGCGAAGCGTCTGCGGACTATCGAAGACGCTGGAAAGCAACAGGTTCCCTTCACCACCGGCCTGCTGATCGGCATCGGCGAAACTCCCGAAGACCGGGTCGACACGCTGATCGCTATTCGCGACTTGCACGACCGCTACGGCCACATCCAGGAAGTGATTGTCCAGAATTTCCGGGCCAAGCCTTCGATTCCGATGGCTCACGCCCCCGAGCCCGATCAGGGCGAGATGCTCCGCGCTGTGGCGGTAGCTCGCTTGCTAATGCCCAACCTCAATATTCAAGCGCCTCCCAACCTCAATGCGCCGTATTATGAGGAGTTACTAAATGCCGGCATCAACGACTGGGGAGGGATTTCGCCGCTGACGCCTGACTACATCAATCCTGAAAAACCATGGCCCCATCTGGAGCAACTGCGCCTGCGCACGAAAGCCAAAGGATTCCACCTCCGCCAGCGCTTGCCTGTCTATCCTGAATTCTTGTCAGCGGTTCTATCAAAGCCCGGTATGTCTAACTCTGGATTGCTTGCAGAAAAACTTGAAAGCGCCCGCGACAACAGGGGTCTCGCCCGAGAAATGAGGGCCGCATGATTTGTGTGCTTACCGGCGGCACCGGCGGGGCTAAGTTCGTCGACGGTCTGCGGCAAGTGATCCCGCCGGAAGAAATCACACTTGTCGTCAATACCGGTGACGACTTGCTCTGGTGGGGACTCTACGTTTCCCCGGACATCGATTCCATCACCTATGTTCTCTCCGGGCTGCTCAGCCGCGAGCGCGGGTGGGGTGTGAGAGGGGATACTTTTCTTTGCCTGCAGGCCATGGGGCAACTGGGCGAGCCGACGTGGTTCCACACCGGCGATCGCGATCTGGCCGTACATCTGCTGCGTTCGCGGTTGTTGGCGGAGGGAAAAACGCTCTCCGAAGCTACGGCGACGATTTGCGACAAGCTCGGAGTGAAAGCCCGCATTCTGCCGATGAGCAACTCGCGCGTCGAAACTCGCGTGGATACGCCTTCCGGCGAGTTCAGTTTCGAAGAATATTTTGTTCAGCGCTGGTATCAGGATCCGGTGCACTCAGTGCGATTCGCGGGAGCTTCGGATGCCGAGGCGGCACCCGGCGTGATCGAATCCATCGTATCCGCCGACCTGGTACTCATCGCTCCCAGCAATCCCATCACCAGCATCGGCCCGATACTTTCTGTCCCAGGTATTCGTGATGCGCTGGTTCGCGCTCGAGGCAAAGTAGTGGCAATCAGCCCAATCGTAGGAAATGCCGCCGTTGCGGGACCTGCAGGTATTTTGATGACGGCGCAAGGATTGCCCTGCTCCATCGCGGGGATCGCCAAAGCGTATGAAGATTTTCTGGATCTGCTGATTTGCGACACTCGCGATGCCCGGGCCGCGGAGGCACTACGCGGAAATGGCCTGCGAGTGCAGTGTTCGCAAACCATTATGCGCACCGCCGAAGACAAGGCTGCGCTCGCCCGGACTGTTCTCTCCTCGACAACCGACAACCTGGTTTCTGAGCAGCCCCTTTCTGGCGAGCCTGTGTCGGGCAAATCGATCATTCGCCCCACCGTAAAGCAGCCGTGATTCTCATTCCGGTGAAGAATCTGTCGGCGGCCAAGCAGCGGCTCGCGGCCGTGCTGGATCAGCCGGCACGCACCGAATTAGCGCAGGCCATGCTGCATGACGTTGTGACCGCCCTCGCCGCTTGGTCGCGCCGTCCAGCTTGCGCGCTCGTGACCAGCGATCCTTTCGCGATGGATCTCGCGCGGCAATTCGATTTTGAAATTATCGGCGATCCTACAAACCCGGGCGAGACTGGCGCAATTGAGATGGCGACGCGTCTCTGCGTGGAACGCGGTGTCGGGAGCACACTCGTTATTCCCGCGGACGTTCCTCTCATTCAGGCCAGCGAACTCGAACAGATTCTTGCGCAAGCTCCGGTTGAGGGGTCGGTCCTGGCGCCCGCCGCGGACGGACGTGGCACCAACGCCGTCTTCCGTCGCCCCGCGGATCTGTTCCCCCTGCGCTTCGGGAACGACAGTTTCAAGCCACATCTCGCCGCTGCCCAGGCTACGGGAAAACCTTGCATAGTGTTGCAATTGCCCAATATCGGTATCGACGTGGACAATCCCGAAGACCTTCAGCAGCTTCTCGTTCATCCGGGAAATACGCGAACCCAAGCGCTGGTCCGTAAGTGGGCGCTCGATGGACGCTTGTTCGCAAAAGGAGCCGTGTGAGCAAGCCTGTTTACATCGCCAAAAATAGAGCGGGGAATCGGAAGCGCAAACAGGGCTCGAACCATTTCCGCAATGAGCTTCGTCTGATCCCAATCCCTCTCGCGGACGATATTCAAGCCGGCGATTTCCTCGCGAAAAAACTGTTCGATGCGATGCGGCAACAGAAGATTGCACTCTCGCGCGGCGATATTCTCGTCGTCAAGCACAAAATAATTTCCAAAGCGGAGGGCCGGATTGTCGATCTCGCTAGGATTAAACCCACTGCAGATTCGATCGCATGGGCGAAGAAATACAAGCTGGATGCGCGAGTCAATGAACTAGCCCTGCGTGAGAGCCGCGCTGTCATCCGTCGCAGGAACGGCGTGCTCATCACCGAAACCCGGCATGGTTTCATCTGCGCTAACAGCGGGGTGGATGTCTCCAATCTCGATGGCGGCCGCCACGCGCTACTCTTGCCTGAAGATCCGGACCGTTCTGCTCGCGATCTTCACCGCGAACTCAAGAGGCGCACCAAGCTCGCGATTCCCGTTCTAATTACCGACAGCTTCGGCCGTCCTTGGCGCGAAGGTCTCGTCGACTTCTGCATTGGCGTAGCTGGGATGAAAGCTCTGCGAGACGATCGCGGAAGCCGCGACCCGCACGGCTACACTCTGCATACCAGCCTGGAAGCCGTGGCGGACGAACTCGCCGCCGCCGCCGGACTGGTCTGCGGAAAACTCAACCGCACGCCAGCATGCATCATCCGCGGATTTCCCTACCAACCATCGCGCGGCCGCACGCGTGACCTGCTCCGGCCTGCAGCATCCGACCTCTTCCGCTAAAATTCCGCTACACTGTAGGGGCGTTGTTGCATTGTCTTGCCGATCTTCAGGCAAGGTGTCTCTCTACGGAGGATCCTGTGCCCCGCCAACTTTCTCGTCAGGAACTGGAGAACTTTCCTTCGCTCGACTGGTTCGACGTCGCTCCAGCTCTCCCACCCTCCCTGCGCTCTCCCCTGGAGCGAATTCTGGAAGCTCAAAACGGTAACGCGATTTCGTTGGATGAGGCATACGGACTTGCCCACGCCGAAGGCGACGACCTGCTCGGCCTGCTTGCCGCCGCCAACCGGCTGCGCGCCGAACTCTCCGGCAATCTTGTCACCTACGTCGTGAATCGCAACATCAACTTCACCAACATTTGTTTTGTGGGGTGCAAATTCTGCGCGTTCAGCCGCGGGCCCCGCGAGTCCGACACATATTTCCTCGATCCCGGGCAAGTCGCGCAAAAGGCGATTGAAGCGTGGCAGCTGGGAGCCAAAGAGGTTTGCATACAAGGTGGACTACCTCACGGCTTGCCTCCGTTCTATTATCGCGACATCTTGCGCGCTGTGAAGAAGGCCACTCCCGGCAGGCATATCCATGCCTTCTCCCCGATGGAAATTGTTTACGGAGTAGAACTCACCGGGATGAAGCTGGCCGACTATCTTTCCATGTTGCGCGACAATGGCCTCGATACCCTGCCCGGCACCGCCGCCGAAATTCTTGACGACGAGGTCCGCCACATCCTTTCGGCCAATAAACTTTCCACCGCGCAGTGGATCGAAGTCATCCGCACCGCGCATCGCCTCGGCATCCGCTCCACTTCGACTATGATGTACGGCCATACCGAAACCCCAGAGCACTGGGTTCGCCAGATGTGTCTCCTGCGTAAAATTCAGGATGAGACCGGAGGCTTCACCGAATTTGTTCCCCTCGGCTTCGTTCACCAGAACACGCTGTTGTTTCAACAGGGCTTGTCCCGAACCGGCCCTAGCCTCGCGGAACATCTCAAGGTGCACGCCCTGTCGCGTCTGCTGCTCGCCGGATCAATCAATAACATTCAGGTTTCCTGGGTGAAATTGAATCGTCGTCTTTCGCAACTCTGTCTGCACGCCGGTGCTAACGACTATGGCGGCACGCTGATGGAAGAGAATATTTCGCGCGAAGCCGGCGCCACTGCGGGCCAGTACACCAGCCCGGAAGACTTCCAGTCGCTGATTCTTGAAGTGGGCCGCATTCCCGCCGAGCGCAATACAACCTACACACGGATCAAGATCAGGCTGCCGATTGAGGAATTTACCGCCGAAGAAACCCTGGAGCCAGAATTTGCATGAGCGACGCCTCGCGTCCCATCGCCATTCTCGGTGGAACCGGACCCGCGGGCATGGGTCTCGCCCTGCGTTGGGCGCGCGCCGGTGAAACTATCATTCTAGGATCGCGCGATGCTCAACGCGCGCAGGAGATGGCCGAAAAGATCAAGAAAAACGCCGGCGAACATGCTCACGTTTCAGGTCTGGAAAACTCCGCAGCCTGCGCCGCCGCGGATCTTCTGGTGCTTACTGTTCCCTTCGAAGGCCAAGCCTCGCTCCTCAAGGAACTCAAGCCTGCGATTCGCGCTGGCAGCGTCCTCATCGATGCCACGGTCGCGCTCGCCGCCGGAGTGGGCGGACGCGCTTCACGCACCCTTGGAGTCTGGCAAGGCTCGGCCGCGCAGCAGGCCGCAGAACTCGTACCCAAGGGAGTGAGCGTGGCCGCGGCCTTTCACAATTTGTCGGCTGAACTTCTCAATGGCGACGAATCTCTCGACTGCGACGTTATCGTTTGCAGCGACGATCCTCAGGCCTCACAACTCACGCGCGCGCTCGCCGCCAAGCTTCCCGGCGTTCGCGCGATCGATGGAGGCAAATTGGAAAACGCCCGCATCCTCGAACAGATCACTGCGTTGCTGATCGGCCTGAACATCCGCCATAAAGGCCACGCCGGAATCCGCGTCACTGGCCTGCCGCCCGAAGCGTATCGCTAGTATCCGCGGGCGGGCCACACGAGTCTCTCTTTTTGACTTCCCCGCGCCGCCTCCCTAACATGGGGCGTCCCAGAATCATCGTAATCAGGTACGCCATGATCGGACGAACCATCTCGCACTACCACGTCATCGAGAAACTCGGTGGCGGCGGCATGGGTGTGGTTTACAAAGCCGAAGACACAAAGCTGCACCGCTTTGTGGCTCTGAAGTTTCTGCCCGAGGACGTCGCCTGCGACCCTCAGGCCCTGGCCCGTTTCCAGCGCGAAGCCCAGGCCGCCTCCGCGTTGAACCATCCCAATATCTGCACCATCTACGAAATCAGTGACGACGAGGGCCAGCCTTTCATCGTCATGGAGTTCCTTGAGGGCCAGACCCTAAAGCACCAGATCGCAGCTCGCCCGTTCGATATCGAGACCGTATTGTCGTTGGGAATCGAAATCGCCGACGCCCTCGACGCAGCGCACGCCAAAGGCATCGTGCATCGCGACATCAAGCCCGCGAACCTCTTTGTGACCGATCGCGGACACGCCAAGATTCTTGATTTTGGCCTGGCTAAGGTCGGCGCAGTTATTGTCCCAGCATCAGACGGATCCCGCACCATGAGTGAAGGTCATCTGACCAGTCCCGGAAGCACGCTGGGTACCATAGCCTATATGTCTCCGGAGCAGGCGCTGGGCAAAGAGCTCGATGGCCGCACCGACCTGTTCTCCTTCGGCGTCGTCCTGTACGAGATGGTCACGCGCACACTACCCTTTCGGGGCGACACGTCGGCCGCCATTTTCAACGCCATCCTGAACAAGGCACCTGAGCCAGCCTTGCGCTACAACCCGCAGGTTCCGGCGGAGATGGAGCGCATTATTCATAAGGCGCTCGAAAAAGAGCGGGAAGTCCGGTTCCAAAGCGCTGCCGAGATGCGCGCCGACTTGAAGCGCCTGAGCCGCGATACCACTTCAGGCCGAATCGATACTGCCAACGCGGCAGCCACCGGAAAGCCCCGCTGGCGCTGGCCCGCGGTCGTCGTTTCGTTGATCGTTATTCTCGCAAGCGCCTTCGCCTGGCTGAGCTCGCCTCCTCCGCCACCGCGCGTTCTGAGCACCACCCAGATCACCCGCGATGGCATTCCCAAGGTCGGAGCAGCGACCGATGGCTCCCGACTGTATATCGATGAGCAGGGCACGAACAACCGCATAGTTCAGGTATCGACCAGCGGCGGCGATATCTCGGCGATTGTCACTCCATTTGCCAATGCGTCCGCCATCGACATCTCCTCTGATTACACCCACCTTCTGGTGGCCAATCAGGTGGCCACCGAGGATGAAGTGCCCTTGTGGAGTTTGCCGCTTCCTTCCGGCGCCCCTCGCCGTTTGGCCGAGGTGATCGCCAACCACGCAAGTGGCACGTGGTCGCCCGATGGGCAACATCTGGCCTTCGCCCACGGCTCCGATCTCTACCTGGCAAAGGCAGACGGCACCGATCCACACAAGTTGGTCACCGTTTCAGGGTCCCCGTGGCTCCTTCGTTTTTCTCCCGATGGATCACGCCTTCGATTCTCTGTTTTAAAAACCGAAAACTCCATGTGGGAAGTTCGAACGGACGGTACCGGGCTGCGTGCTTTGTTCCCTGGAGAAAATGGCCTGCATGATTCATACGGCGGCCACTGGTCGGCGGATGGCCGCTACTTCTTTTTCATCAATTCCGGCAATTCCCTGCGCAATGTTTGGGTTGTACGAGAGCCCAGCGGATGGTCGCCCTGGCGTTCGCCGCGACCCGTCCAGTTGACGGCCGGGCCGTTGTCCTTCGACTACCTGATTCCCAGCCCCGACGGCAAGAAGCTTTTTGTTGATGCCGCCCAAGGACGAGCGGAGCTTGTGACTTACGATTCCAGGTCGCATCAATTCGTGCCGTTTCTGTCTGGAATCTCGGCGGGCGAACTGGACTACTCGCGAGACGGCAAGTGGATCACCTACGTAACCTATCCCGACAAAACGCTTTGGCGCATCCGCCCCGACGGCACCGACCGTCTTCAACTGACCTATCCGCCGGCCGCCGCCGGATTGCCCCGTTGGTCGCCCGACGGTACGCAGATCGCCTATATGGATCTTCGACCGGGTCAACCCTGGAAGACTTTCATAATTCCCTCGCAGGGCGGGTCGCCCCGCGAAGTTCTTTCGGAAAACCAGACCCAGACCGACCCCATTTGGTCCCCAGACGGCAAAAAGCTCCTTGTCGGGCAAGACCCTTCCGCCGGCACGCTCGTCATCCGTAGCATCGACCTCGCCACCCACGAAGTTGCTCTCATCCCCGGATCGGAGGGTTTGTTCAGCCCGCGCTGGTCGCCAGATGGGCGGTACCTGGCAGCGTTGAACGCGCAGTCCACAAAGCTTCTGCTCTATGATTTCAAAACCCAGAAGTGGTCGGACTGGACCAGCGAACTGATCGGGTTCCCCAACTGGTCACGCGATGGAACTTATCTCTACTACGACAGTACTTTCACCGACCATCCTACG
>Ga0210389_10000742_pt1 | contig 27973 bp, 28 predicted proteins | sample IncBWH28OmetaG_FD_160127 | JGI IMG/M metagenome (GOLD analysis project Ga0210389, IMG submission 160127) | Forest soil microbial communities from Barre Woods Harvard Forest LTER site, Petersham, Massachusetts, United States - Inc-BW-H-28-O ... | reverse complement strand
ATGAGGACATCGTCGCGCCTTACTTTTTGCTGCAGCAGAAGATGGAGCTGCATTTGACTGTAGTACTCAGGAAGGCCCAAGCCGTAGATGCAAGAGACCGAGGCGACGATGATCACATCTTTCCTCTCTAGAAGAGACCGCGTGGCAGAAAGGCGCATCCGATCGATTTGGTCGTTGATGGCCATATCTTTTTCGATGTACGTGTCGGTCCGAGCGATATAGGCTTCGGGTTGATAATAGTCGTAATAAGAGACAAAGTATTCGACAGCGTTACCCGGGAAAAAAGCTTTAAACTCTTGGTAGAGCTGCGCAGCCAGTGTTTTATTATGGGCCAAGACCAGCGTGGGCCGATTGACTTGCGCCACAATATTGGCCATCGTAAATGTCTTGCCCGACCCCGTTACACCCAATAAAACTTGAGATTTTTTAGGATGACCAATCCCGCTGACCAGCCTTTCGATGGCCTTCGGTTGATCCCCTTTAGGAGTAAGCTCTGTCTTTAATTGAAACATAGGATCTATTTTAAGGTTTTGGGAAAAAAGAGGTACCTAACATGTTGGAGATCTGGAAGAAAAGGATGAAAAGGGCAAAAAGGGCGACAGTGGCCAAGAGAGGCTTTCCTCCTTTGACTGTGTAAGAGGTGGGTGTCTGTTTCGAATATCTACCAATCCACACCATGCAGGCGGGAAGGAGGCCGAAAAGAATCACTGCACAGAATCCTCCAGCGAAATTGAGCGCTTTAATAAAAAGTTGGGGATAGATCAAAGAGAAAACAAGAGGTGGGAGAAGAGCAAGCAAGCAAAGGGGAAGACTCTCTTGCTTGGTGCGTTTGAGACCGTCGGCTAAAAAATGGACCAGCGCAAGGGTCTGCGCTAAAAATGAGGTGAGGAGGGCAAAAAAAGCAAGCCCTTCGGCAAAGGTCGCAAGCCACGAGGCTCCTACAACACCGGCAACGGCGTCGGAGGCAAGCCTCCCTTGCTTCCAGCTGTTGATAATCCCCCATTCTCCTCCAGGAGGAACGACGCCCAAAACGACGATCTCCCAAATGAGATAGACGATGAGCGCAAATAAGCTCCCTCCTAAAATGGTTGTTCTTACTTTGCGGACGTCGCCTTGCATATACGCCATCAGAGTCGGCACCATATTGTGGTACCCAAAGGCGACGACCAAAACGGGAAGAGAGAAGATGGCATACTCTGGCTCTGTTCGTGCCAGAAGTTGCGGCTTGATATACTGAAAGCCGACCATAACCATACAAAAATAGGTGAGAATTTTGCCGACCATTAAGACGCGATTCCAATGGTCGACCGCATGGGTCCCGAGATAGACAACCCAGCCAAATAGAATCACAAAAAAGAGAGAGCCGACCCATGCAGGAAGATGGAAAGAGAAATAGGCTTGAACATAGGTTGCTGCCAAACCGCCACTTCCAGAGATGTAGGCTACCAAAAGAGAATAAAAAAGGAAAAGATAGAGAGCCCAGCTGAGGACGCGGCCGAAGCCACCCAACGTGTGCGCGGCCATCGAGACAATATTTACCCGGTTTTGGAATCCGCTGTTGGCTTCGACCATCAAAAGGCCCGTCACGGTCATGAACGCCCACGCCAACATAAACATGAGAAGCGAAGGGAAAAAGCCTGACAATCCCGTGAGAATAGGAAGAGCGAGCATGCCGGCTCCAAGGCAACTGCCTCCAATGAGAAGGATCCCCCCAATGACGCCGCCCTCTTTCATACCAAGTTGTCGAGTTTCTGCTTTTTCTCTGCCGACCGGACCTCTTGTCCTAAGCGGCCCAGATCGTGCCCATCAAAATTGACATAGCGGAAAAATCTTTCGAACTGGGGCAAGATGGTAGAGACTTGCTTGGCCATCTCTTGCGCCACATACCGGTACATCGGATGGCCTGCCGGAGAAGAGCGGAGTTCGCAGAGCCACTGCAGCGCGCGTAAATTGACATGGAAATACCAGTGGATATTATATGCCATCGGCACGACGTATTGTGCCTCTTCGGGAAGCTCTTTGCGGATCGTATCGAAGGCCCTTTTAGCCGTTTCCATCGCCTCTTGATACTGCCTCTCCATATCGGTATCACGGATCTCTTCTGGCGTGTAGTAGCCAAAATCGCACGACAAGTTTTGCCGCTCTTGAGTTAGCATTCTGTGGCGCTGCAGGTCGCGATAGATGCCAAAGTCGGCCAACATTTCGAAAGTAAAGACAGCGTGTTCCAAAGCGCGCGGAGATTTATGGCGCCGGTTATCTCGAAAAGTTGCCCCCGCATCCAAAATACGGCCGAGATCCTCTTCGGAGAGTCTACGGCAATACTCTTGCAGCTCAAACAAACTCACATCGGTATAAGGAAAAAGAAGAGCCGCGCTCAGACGGGCCGGACTATCGGAATCGTAGTAGATGAGCTTGATGGCAGGGTTCTCCATCTTCTCGCACAGGCCTGAGTGCTCTGTTGCCAAAGTTTTTAGATCTCGCTTCATCGCCTCTGTAAACTGCGTGAACGTCTTTTGGTATTTGTGCGAAGACTCTGCGCGTCTGACAAACGAAGGAATCACTTTCGTCAGCTCTTGGAACGTCTTTTTTCCCACATCTTGCATCTCGGCTAAATTGTGGCAGTTGAGCTTTTGGATGAGCGTCTCAAAAAAGCGGCCGTTGCCGTAGACACCCATGTTGGTCAGAGCGCTCGCAGGAAGTAGACCTCGCAAACAGTCGAGAACTTTAGCGCGCAGTGCTGCCGCATACGCCGTCTTCGAGACTTCGGGATCTTTGGGAAATCTTTTTCCCATGAGCTCTGTCAGCTGCGGAATCAGCTGTGAATACGTATCAAACAAGTAGTTGCAAGTTTTTAAATAGAGGTCGCGATAGGCCGAAGTCATCAAGATCGGCTCGCGATAAAAAAGGTATTCTCCCTGATATTTTTGATCGAAGTAGATATAGCGCGTCGACTTTTCTAGAGGAGAGCCTCCAATCCGACAATCTTCGATATCTTTAGCAGCCAGCATCGAAATATTTTCAATGGCCAGGTGCGCACCCCCCAGCTCTCCGATCGAGTCGTCGCCGTATCCGTCTAGAATCCTGTCGTAAAAATTTTGCGCCTTGCGCGTGGCCATGATTTGATCTTCGACTTCTAGATCTTCTTCTACCGACTCGCCTTGCAGGCCTGAGATCGCAGCAAACGCCGTCTCTTCATTCAGAATAAAATCTTTTAAAAGGAGCGATCTTAGCCCCAACCCCGAGCGGGAGTAGCGCGAGAAAAGAGCTCCTTTAATGACTTCAGGTAAATTGCGTAGAACGAAGACGTTACTCGACGTATTCGTCACGTACCGGTTCAAAATTTTGATTTGACTTTCTGTAAACTCTTCATAATTCTCAATCATGGTATAGAGACAGTCTCCGAATTAAGGCTTCGTCGCCTTTTGGGATTATTTTGGCCGCTTTTCGGTTTAAATTGTAGGGATAATATTAACTTGCGTATATTGTCCCTACCATTTAAATCCAAAAATCGGTTCAAAAGAACCCGAAATTCGACAGAAGCTTAAGTCAGAGACTGTCTCTAAAGGGTTACACATTTGGATACGGAGGATCAAGAAAAATGTTGCGCCGTCCCAGAAGAAATCGAAAAACCGTTGCCATCCGTTCGATGGTGGAAGAGACTATTTTACGCCCCTCCGACTTTGTCGCTCCTTTCTTTGTGCTGCCTGGAGAAAAAAAGAAAGAGGCGATCATCTCCCTTCCCGGTGTCGACAGACTCTCTATCGACCACATCCTCAAAGAGGCTGAAAAGCTTCACCGCCAAGGCGTGCCGGCGATCGCCCTTTTTCCCGTCCTCGATCCTTCAGAAAAAGATCCGCAAGGAAGTGGCGCTCTCCGAGAAGACGGCGTGATTCCCCAATCGGTGCGCAAGCTCAAGCAAGAGATCCCATCGCTGTGCGTCATCGCTGATATTGCGCTTGACCCGTTCACCTCTCACGGCCATGACGGCATCGTCGATGCGCAAGGTTATGTTCTCAACGATGCCACGATCGACATCTTAACTCAGATGGCGCACCTTTTTGCAGCCTCTGGCATCGACTTCGTTGCTCCCAGTGACATGATGGACGGCAGAGTCGCTGCAATTCGTCGCAAGCTCGACACGCATCAGTTTCACGATGTGGGTATTTTGTCCTACACGGCCAAATACGCCTCGAGCCTTTATGCGCCTTTTCGCGATGCCGTAGGCTCCAAGCTCCAGTTCGGAGACAAAAAAACTTACCAGCTCAATCCTGCCAACAGCCGCGAAGCTCTCTTAGAAACCACCCTCGACACCGAAGAAGGTGCCGACATTTTGATGGTCAAGCCAGCCCTCTTCTATCTCGACATTTTGGCCAAAATGCGGGCCCACTCCCACCTTCCCATAGCTGCCTACCATGTCAGTGGCGAGTATGCGATGGTGATGGCCGCACACGAAAAAGGGTACCTCGACGCTCCCCAAGTCTTCTATGAAGCATTCCTCAGCATCAAGCGCGCCGGCGCCGACCTCATCTTCACCTACGCCCTTCCCCATATCCTCCCCCAACTCTCCTAATTCCTATTTCTGTGGATAAAAATGGATATCCCAACGTTGGGCTGTGGTATCATATGCAGCATAGACATTAATGGCTTGTACACCATCTTCATTAAGTTGTTTATATAACCTCTTACCAAGAGTACCTTTATCTAAAGGCCAGCGAATGAGTTTTGGTTGCCAGTTCATTGCGTGAAATTGATCAAACATTTTACGTCTCTTTCCCGGTCGAACAGGATCCTCTTCCTCATAATCATCAACGAAGGTTTGAGCTAGCAAAATGGTATCATCAGCATTCAAGTTCAATTTAACTCCTTTATCAAAACCTATATTCACAGGCCACCAGGGAGAATGTTTTTTTTGATATGCCTCGATCAAAACACCAGGCTTTTGAGGAGTAGGATCTCTGAGTATATAATTTCTGCTTGTATCGAGCCTCTTGGGATCATAAGCTTCAATATCGACCAGGGGTCTTAGATAGTAAGGGAGGTAAGTTATGATACGAGCAAAATCATACTCAAATTTAGGATCGAGCATTCGATAAGCTAGCTGCGCTAATAGGCTATTAGGAGTTGTACGAAGAATTTCATCAATAGGAAGAGCTAGACGAACTCGATTGAGACTATTTTGGTCACAGCTAGATCCTAAATGTAGAGCAATAAGGAATCCAGATGGACTGATATAAGCACCCCCAGAGGAGCCGTAATCGGAATCGTGGTAGGTAGAAAGTTGATTATGCTGGTAATTTGTTTGAACAAACGTGTTAATAGAGAGTTGCAAAGGTTTATTCAAAGGGTGATGTAACAAGGCAGGTTTTGCATAAGCTCGGACTTCAGGATGGAGGGGAATAAAGCTGTGTTTCAATCCAGGTGTCCCTTCAATTTTAACAATGGCATAATCGACCTCTTGGTCGAATTCGACAACACCTTGAATACGGTAAGATGTACCTACGAAAGTTTGTTGATCACAATCGACATATCCAAATGTAGCAACAAGACTAGAGATATCTATTTCCTCAATACAATGAGCTGGGATTAGGGCTAAGTTAGCAGAAATGAGAGTACAACTTCCGATTTGACCCTCTCTTCCATGCACTATACCAACAGAAGACCAAATAGGCATCAATGTGCGTCTTAAAGAAACATCAAATGGTCCATAAAGGTGGCCTCTTTCTACCGGATCTTGCTGAAGAACGTGCAAGACATGAGATTGAGGAAGCCATTCGACACGAAACCGTCCTTGAAGCGAGTCGTGATGAAAGATTTGTGTATTATCAGGTGCCGGCCCGTTGGGAGCTCGATCAAAAGTGGAATAGGTAACTCTATGCATTAGAACCTCCTAAAGTTAAGAAAAATAAAAGTATTTCAAAGAGAAACGGAAATTGTAAAGCCCTTTTACATTGCAAAACTCTAATTTTAAGAACGCAAAGCGCTCTTAGAGAAGCCGTTCTTCAAAAATAAATTGATTCATTGTCGCAAAAACGCGTACACTCGATGGCGGAAAGTTTTGGTACTATGGCTATTTTTCTCATTATTTGCATGTATGCACTCTGGTCTAGTGTCTTCTCTTTAGGCAAGATAGCACTTCAGTGTAGCCCTCTTATTTTTTTGACGGGTTTTAGAATGACTTGCGCTGGAATTATGATTCTTTCCTATCTGTTCTTTACCGACAGAACTTCATTTAAGTTAAATAGAAACCAATATTTTTCACTTTTTTTACTGGCTATCTTTAGCATTTACCTAACAAATATCTTAGAACTTTGGGGGTTAAAATATTTATCCACAGCCAAAGCTTGCTTTATCTACAGTCTTTCGCCATTTTTTGCTGTTATTTTTTCTTACCTACATTTTAGAGAAAAAATGAATGGGAAAAAATGGGTTGGTTTATGCATTGGTCTCTTAGGTTTTGCGTCTGTTTTTTTTAAACCAACAGACTCAGAGAATTCGTTAACTGCCTTTGGTCTTATCTCTTGGCCTTCCTTAGCCCTTATAGGAGCCACATTTTGTAGTGTTTACGGATGGGTATTATTTAAACTGATTGTCAAACAAAATGACATATCACCCATCACTGTCAACGGGATTACGATGCTTTTAGGTGGAATGATTGCTCTTTGTCACTCGTTCTTTGCTGAACAGTGGAATCCTTTACCCGTTTCTCCAACTAATTTTCCTTCATTTCTAAAAGGATCCTTAATTATTATAATTATTTCCAACATCATTTGTTATAATTTGTATGGATTCTTGCTAAAACGATTTACAGCTACTTTTCTCTCTTTTGTTGGCCTACTCAGCCCTATTTTCGCCTCTTTGAATGGTTGGTTTTTGCTTAACGAAAAACTCTCTTTATCGCTTTTTGTCGCATCTGGCATTTTATCCTTCGGGCTTTGGCTTGTCTATCAAGCAGAGCTCAAACAAGGTTACATTTTATCAAAAACCCCTGCTTGAGTTTTTATGTATAAAATCGCTTTTAAAATGCTTTCAGGGGATCGATCAAAATACCTTCTTTTAATTTCTGCTCTCTCTTTTTCAGTTCTTTTAATGACTCACCAATGCTCTGTATTTTTCGGTTTACTTCGTTGGAGTACAGCTACAATCCGAAACATACAAGCTCCCTTATGGGTTACCGATCCTTTAGTTGAGCAACCCGGTGAAGTTCTTCCTCTTTTAAACACAGACCTGTTCCGCGTTCGATCTATCAAAGGCGTCAAATGGGCTGTCCCTCTTTTTTTTTCTATCCAACAAGCACGTCTTGATGGTGGGGCTTTCAAATCGGTCCAACTGATGGGTTTAGATACAGCAACTCTTATCGGAGCCCCCTCACGCATGATCTCCGGTCGTTTAGAAGATATTTGGCAGGATGGAGCAGTCATCATTGATGAAGTTGGAGTACGTCAATTTAGCTTAGGAAGAGACCATCCTATTAAAGTTGGGGACTCTTTCGATATTAATGACCACGAAGTGCATGTAGTTGGTATCTGCAAAGTAGACCCCTCTTTTTTTGGATATCCGTATGTATATACGACGTTTGATCGTGCCCTACAAATCACTCCAGAAAAGCGAAAAAACTTATCCTTTATCTTAGCCGCCCCTGAAAGAGAAGAAGCTTTGAGCCCTGTTGCTAAGGAAATCGAGCAACAAACTGGTCTTAAGGTTTTTACAGAGGATCAATTTTTTTGGAGCACGATCAATTGGGTTTTCAAAAATACAGGGATCCCTTTCTCTTTTAGCATTACCATTATTATGGGATTTTTAGTTGGCATTGCTGTCTCCGGACAAACTTTTTACTCTTTTATTTTAGAAAATTTAAAACATTTAGGGGCTCTTAAAGCGATGGGAGCAAGCACATTACTTCTATGCAAAATGTTGGTTTTGCAAGCTTTTTTAGTCGGATTTCTGGGCTACGGTATTGGGATTGGGTTAACGTCGATTTTTGGCCATATGGCCGTGGGCACAAGCGATTTTCCTTTTTTCATGCCGTACGAGATCTTGATCATCCCCTTTATTGCCGTTTTTAGTATCTGCCTGTTTTCAGCTGTTCTTGGGATTAATCGAGTCCGCAAGTTAGACGCTGCAGAGGTTTTTCGTGGATAAAAAGCCCGATGTGTTAGTCAAAGGAATTTGTAAAACTTTCAATCAAGGTGGTGAAGTTTTGCACGTTCTCAGAGATGTATATTTTCAAGCAACTTCCGGCGAAATTGTGATGATTGTTGGTCCCTCTGGAAGTGGGAAAACAACCCTTCTGAGTGCTATCGCAGGAGTGTTGAGTATAGAAAGTGGGACAATTCACCTCTTTGATTTTCCTCTTCATCTCAAGGCAAGGCATGAAATTGTTAATTTTCGACGCAAAAAAATCGGTTTTATCTTTCAACAATTTCACCTAATTCCCACTTTAACTTGTGGTGAAAATGTTGCAATTCCTCTACTTCTCAATGGTTTTACCCATGCAGAGGCGCTCAAAGAGGCGTACCGGAGTTTGGAAGAGGTGAATCTAGAGAGTAAATTCAAATCTTTTCCTAAAGATTTATCAGGAGGACAACAACAAAAAGTCTCCATTGCCCGTGCTTTAATTCATAAGCCTTCTTTGATTATTTGTGATGAACCAACTTCGGCTTTAGATGCAGAATCAGGAATTAAAATTATGAATTTAATTCACTCGCATGTCAAAATGTCTAATCGTGTTGTGATTATTGTCACGCACGATAGTCGAATTTTTAAGTATGCTGATCGGATTGAAAATATGGATGATGGTCGAATATGCGACGCAAAAAAACTGTAATCTTTGTTTTGGCTTTTTTAGGAATTGTTTCTTCTATTTGGGCAATTAAAAGGGGGACAACCCCGCCCCCAAAAACACCCCCTATCGCCTCTCCTCCGGAAAAACCGTACTCTACAACAATCGCAGCTTCGGGACTAATCGAAGCCTTTGGTGATAATGTGGCAATTGGTTCTCCAACGCAGGGTGTTGTGCAAGAAGTTTATGTCAAAGTGTGGCAGCAGGTTAAAAAAGGAGATCCTCTGTTTAAGATCGATAGTCGCGAACTCGATTCCGAACTTAAAATTGCAGAAGCTAAAGAGCAAGTTACCCAAGCCGAATGTCGGCGCATTCAGGATCAACTTTCCCGTCTTCGTTCTATCAAAAATACACGTGCCATCAGCCAAGAAGAGCTATGTTCCAAAGAAAACGAAGCTAGCGTGGCTTTAGCAACATTCCATCAAATGGGCCGAGAAAGAGAAAAAATAACGACACTTTTGGATCGTTTGACAGTCCGCTCTCCAATGGATGCAACAGTACTACAAAGTAATATTCGAGTAGGAGAATATCTTGCGACAAATACGGACCGTCCTCCTCTTATGCTAGGGAATACGCGCCGCTTACAAATTAAAGCAGACATCGATGAACACAACGCCTCCCATATGACAAACTGGCAAGAGGCTATAGCGTATCCGAAAAATCGGCCCAATTATTCGATTCCTTTAACTTTGGTCCGGATAGAGCCTTATGTTGTTCCTAAACTCTCGCTTACAGGATCGAGTCGAGAGAAAGTAGATACCCGCGTTCTTCAAATCATTTATGCTTTTGATCCTCCTCAAGATATCTCTCTATATATTGGTCAGCAAGTCGATATTTTTATTAAGCGAGATATGACACACCCATGAAATATGGACAGTTGTTTTTCCTCCTCTTATGCCTTGTAGGATGTCGCCATTATGAGCCTAAGCTGCGTGAGACGACGATTCCTGTCTCTTGGAAAGAAAACTTCCCATACGACAACGCCTTCGTCGAAAAAAATCAATTCTGGCAGCTTTTTGAAGACCCCATTTTAAATGCCTTAGAAGAAGAGGCTATTAATGCCAATTTCGACCTTCAAATTGCAGCTTCTCGTATTCTTCAGGCGCGCGCCCTAGTTTTAAAAGAACATGGCAAACGCCTCCCTGAGATCAATCTAGATGCTTCTTTAAGTGAAGACGAAACTCTTATTGATCCCCGTTTTTTTGGATCTCCTGTCAAACATTTGGAAAGAGTCAAACAGCAAGAATACGGTCTTTTAGCAGACTTTTCTTATGAACTCGATTTGTGGGGTAAGCTCAAAGATAAAGAAAAAAGCGCCAAATACCGGTTGGAAGCGACACGTTGGGATTATGAGTTTGTCTATCAGACCCTGGTGACGGACGTCGCCCTGCATTATTTTGCCCTACGTGCTTTAGAAGAGGAATTGGCCTTTTTAAGGCGTGCTATCGACCTTTGGAAAGAGACGGTGGCTCTTAACGAAAGCCGTGTCCAAGCAGGATTAAGTTCTGAAATTAACCTCTCTCGGGCAAAATCTGAATTAGCTCTTACCCAAGCCGAAATGGAACAAACAAAATGGCAATATATCAATGAGGAAAACGCACTTGCGACCCTTCTTGCAAAACCAGCTTCCTCTTGGAAAATCTCTGCAGGACAGCTTCCAAAAGAGCTCCCTTCTTTACCCAACATTTTACCTTCTGAAATCCTACTCAGAAGAGCGGATATTCAGGCTGCTTTAGCCCTTGTATCTGCAGGCCGCTCGGATGTCGATGCAACCCTCAAAACTTACTTCCCTTCATTTCCTTTAACAGCCAGCCTTGGACTTGTAAGCCCTTTTCTATCCCATTTTTTTGAATGGCAAGCACGGTATTGGGCTTACGGTTTAAACGCCGTGCAATCCCTGTTTGATGGAGGACAGAAAAAGGCTGATGTACGAGTTGCCAAAGCACAGTTTGTGGAACGGTATGCAATCTATCAAAAAACGGTCAATCAAGCCTTTAAAGATGTCGAAGATGCCTTGTCTTTGCTGCATTTTACAGATCTAGAACTACGAGCTCGAAATGAGGCTCTAGACGCTGCAACCGACACTGTTGTTTTAGCCAAAGAGCAATACGACCACGGGCTCATTTCGTATCTTCTTGTAGCAGATTCTGAAAACACCTCTCTTGCTGTAGAGCGACAAACCATCGCTTTGAAAGGAGAGCAAGTCAAAGCCTGGATCCGTTTAATGCGCGCACTAGGTCTGCAAAAGCAAAGCTCTTAAACACTCGCCTTTTCTTTTGCCCGAGCTTCTGCAAGTTGAGCCAATTTCTTAACAGCCACTGGCATCCCCTTTTTAAGCGCCAGGCGCATGGTCATCCAAAGAAGTGGAGCCAAAAGTCCACGCACTTCAACACGATGCAAGATACGGACTTCTTTACCATTAGATACTGCTAATGAATGTTTAAAGACAACTTCGGTTAGAGGCATAACAGTCCTATCACTATGCGATTTTTCCTCCTCAACAGAAATGAGACGGAATTTTGAAGCAGGCCACCCTTTAGGCTTAAGCTTACCTTCCGTACCGACTTTAAATGGACCGTGGAGCTGACTCCATTCTAAATCGTGATCCCATGTCGGCCAAGAGGCGACATCAGTCCATATATCCCACACATTGCGTGGAGTTGCTTTGGCTGTTGCTTCTGCCTGAACGCTCCATTTAAACATACATTTTCTCCTATAGTTTTTCTGCGCGTCCTGCCAGATTTTGCAAAGCTTGTGGAAGTCCTTTTTGAATTGATCTTCCTAATATACAATAAAATAAAGGAGCTAAACACCCTTTCAGCTCTACATGATGCGTGATTTTTAATTTATCACCCTGAACTTGTCGTATTTGGTGATCAAAAACTAGAGTCGTCCAGCAAGGGAGGTAGCTTGTACTCACAAAACTTTTATGAGCAACACAGCTGGTAATTTCAACTGTAACCTGAGGTCCACTTGTAGGTTTTAACGTAGCCTTAGCGCCTTGTTTGAACTCTCCCTGCATAGTACAACTGGCCACATCTGAGTCCCAATTTGGCCATTCTTTAACATTAGTCCAAACTTGCCACACATTTTCAGCTGAAGCTGTTGTTACAACAGAAGATTTGGCAACTAACATAATTTACTCCTTATGTTTCCGGGTTTTAAAGAAAGCTTTGATTTTAGTCGATTATTTGTCAAATTTCAACTTTATTTTTCTTTTTTTCTTGACACTCAAACTATGTTTTAAATATTTTAGTTGTGAAAAGTTTAATTTTTATTCAACAAAGAAGAAAAAATTAGGAGGGGTCGATGGCTGCAATTACTAAGTACTGGGTAGGTACGGTTTCTCGTGAGCACGTGCGCAAAGGTGTCGAGGGCGGGTTTTGCCAAGTGTGTCATGGCAAGCAAGGTCCTTTAGCTCGGATGAAGCCTGGTGACTGGCTTATTTATTACTCCCCTAAGGAGACCATGGGAGGCAAGGAAGCGTGCCAAAAATTTACGGCTATTGGACAAGTTGCTGCTGGCAATATCTATAAATTTCAAATGGCTCCTGATTTTGTTCCCTTCCGCAGAAATGTAACTTACTTACCTGGTGTTCAAGAGCAGCCTATTCAACCCCTTCTAGACCAACTCTTTTTTACGAAAGATAGAGGAAATAAATGGGGAAGTGCGTTCCGTTTCGGAATGCTCGAAATTCAAAAATCAGATTTTGATCTGCTTCATCGGCTGATGACACAAGGTGCCAAACACACAGGAAAGCATAGGTTAGATGCTAGTTCAGAGGAGGCAAAAGCGGTGGTAAAAGAGAGCCCCCTACTCAAAGCTTTAAAAGCAAAAAAACAATGAAAAAGATGGAGAAGACAAATGACAGTTATCGAATTAACACATACTGAGTTTGCTAAAACAGATCCTAAAAATGTTTGGCGGTTATGGAGTGACACTTCTACCTGGTCTCAATGGGATCACGGTGTTGAATGGTGCAAGCTGAAAGAAGGCCATCAATTTGAACTCGATGGAGAGGCCCTTTTATTACCTAAAGGATCGCCTTCTCCCTTAACGATCCGTTTTACAGAATGCACTCCTAATCAGAGTTTTACAGATAGGGGAGATTTTGAGCTCGGCTCTATCCAATTTTCCCATACTGTAACTCCTTGTCCTGGAGGCGTAAAAATTACGCACAGCTTGAAATTCACACCTGCTAATCCTCAGACGAAAGAAATTTTTGAAATGCGCATGTTGCCAAAAATCCAGAAAGAGCTGCCTGAGTCTGTAAAAACATTAGCTAAATGTGCAGAAGAAAAGTGTCAAAGATCACAAACAACTTGTTGTGGATAACGGACAAAAAATGAAGGAATAAGATGGGCTTTCCTAGACTGCATCTGTTTGAGTTTGAAGATTTAAAGTGGATGCCTAAAGTTTTTCGGCGCTTCATTACAGACTTGTTAACTTACCAGATTAATCATTTCGGAATTTATGAGGCGACGGTCGATAAACTCGTCGAAACTCTCAATAAAACAGGACACGATACTATCGTCGATTTATGCTCCGGCAGCGGGGGCCCAGCTCTTGGCGTCCGAGATAAAGCCTCAAAAGCTTTGGGGCGCAATATTCGTTTGGTTCTAACGGATAAGTATCCCAACTTGGAAGCCTATGCAGCCATTCAGGAAAAGGATGTAATGCCTGTTTCAGAATCTGTAGATGCTGTCCAAGTTTCTGAAAAACTCAAAGGCCTACGCACTTTGTTTACAGCTTTTCACCACTTCAAGCCCAAGCAGGCACAGAATATTTTGAAAAACGCTGTCAACGCGCAAATGCCGATAGGAATTTTTGAAATTACAGAAAGAAAAGCTGCTTCACTTATGACACTAATTATAGCTCCTATTACGTGTTTAATATTTTCATTGTTGATACGCCCCTATAAAATGAGTCGCTTCTTTTGGACTTATATTATTCCTGTGATTCCTCTGCTTTACACATGGGATGGTCTGATTTCAAACATGCGAACCTACACCAAACAAGAGTGGATGGAAATGACAGAACCGTTTCAAGACAGCTTTACATGGGAGATAGGAGAATTAACTTCCAAATTTCACATCAAAATCACCTACTTAATTGGATATCCTAAAACAGCTGCCACGCAGAAAGTTGGAGCTCCTGCAAGAGTTGAAATTGCTTCTGAAGCTTTGAGCTTGAGTTAAAAATGAATAAGAAAAGGGCATTTTAATGTCAAAAACAGAAAATCGCACACGGTACTGGGTAAACGTCGTTTCCCACGAACATGTCAAGAATGGTGTGCATGCTGGTATCACACAAAGCTGTCACGGGAAATCTGCTCCTCTCAAAAGGATGCATCCAGGAGACTGGATTATTCACTACTCTCCCAAAGAAGCTTTTCAGGGGAAAGAGCCTTGCCAGAAATTTACCTCAATCGGCCAAGTTGCTGATGATGAAGTCTACCAATTCGATATGGGAGGAGGCTTTATTCCGTGGAGGCGCAATATTACCTATCTAGACGGCGACCCTGTCTCTATTATTCCTTTTTTAGATCAACTCTCATTTACAAAAGATAAAGGAAAGAGCTGGGGAATGGCATTTCGTTACGGTTTTTTTGAAATGAAAGAAGAAGATTTTAAGATGATTTACGAAAAAATGATGGGAAGGCCTTACAAGTCAAGCAAATAGATTCGATACTAAGGAGGAAAGAATGCATAGCACACAACCTTATCCAGAAAAGTGTTATTTGCCTTTTATTTTTTACCCAACAGCAATGTGGGCGAATCAATATGGAAACTCGTTTATCCAGGAACATCTCGATCTAGAGACGCCGTGCGGTGATTATGTTGTTTATATCTCCATTCCATTCTGTAGAGTCCGTTGTAAAGGATGTCCTTATTTTGTCGATCTTTTAACGAAAGCCGATCCCAATAATAAAGAGCTCTCTTATTTAGATGCCTTGATTAAAGACATTCGCAAGTGGGGACAATACCCTCGCTGGAGCAAAAGCCGTCTCCGTGCAATCTATATCGGAGGGGGTACTGGATCGATTTTAACAACCTCTAATTTAAAAAGACTGTTAGATGCTCTGTGTGAATCCTTTCCGGTCACGAAAGAGACAGAAATTACTTTGGAAGGGAACGCTCGGGACTATGACGACGAAAAGATGGATTACGTCGCAAGCTCTCCTATTAACCGTATTAGCTTGGGAGTCCAATCGTTCGATCCCGAAGTTCTTAAAATTGTCGGCTCTCCCCACGCTGCAGAAGCCAGTGAAAAAGTGATTCGAGGATTACAGCAGCGAGGAATGGTCAACCTCCAGCTAGATATGATGTTCAACATGCCTGGGCACAATATCGACGTTTGGAAACGGGATTTAGAAAAGCTTAAAGAGTTAGGAATCACGCACCTTACGGTCTATCTTTACCGTATTCACGAAGGGACACCTCAACATAAATTGGTCCAAGAAGGAAGGGTGCCAGAGATGGCAGATCGGGAATCTCCAATGGTTAAGATGATGTACAGAGAAGCTCGCGACATCGCGAAAGAGATGGGATTTGAGCTCTATATGCATAACCACTTCTGTCGGCCTGGGTTTAGAAGCATCTACAACGATTATAACTTGGAACATGTCAGCGACACACTAGGGATTGGAGCTGGGGCGTATAGTTTGATCGACAACTACCGCATTGGAACCTCCAAAGAAGTAGAAAAATATGTTGAGACAGTGAATGCAGGACAACACATGGTGACAACCATCTCAGAAAAGATGGACCGGTTAAACCACAAAGAGCGTTATATCATGTTCACACTCCAGTACTTTCGCATTTACTTTAATCGGTATCGGGAAAGGTTTGGCACAGAGCTTATGGAAGATTTTGGACCGATTATTCAAAAGCTTTTACGCAAAAACCTAGCTGTCATGCTGGAAGATCGAATCGAGATGACAGAGCTTGGCAAAGAGTGGTTTTTAAATGTTGTTTTAGAATTTGTAAACCCTAAATTTTGGGGCAACAAATCATCCGTAGATGAACCTAATTGGTCTATGAATGTGGTGCTTGTTGACCTGATTGCTGACAATCGTGAACGATGGCTCGGCCCTGTTGAAGAGCCAGAATTAACCCATGTTTCTTAAATCAAAAAAGGTGGAATTATGTCTTTATCAGCATCTCACACAGCTTTGAGTCAAGGAAGTGTTGCCGATGTTTGGAGATTATGGAGCCATGTCGAAGATTGGCCTAAATGGGACTCCAGCATAGAAACAAGCACGCTACAACCAGATTCTGCTTTTGGTTTGAATGGAGCATGTGTTGTTAGCCTTAAAGGAACTCCTGATCCTATTACTCTACGTATAACAGACTACGTTTTACATAAAAGCTTTACAACCAAGAGCACCAGTCCTCTAGGTACTGTCTCTCTTGCCCATGAGCTTGCTCCTTTAGAAAATGGAACCCAGATCACTCATACAGCAACATTCGATGCAACAAACGCTCACACGCAACAAATTTTTGAAACAACGGTATGGACTGGTTTAACGCAAGGCTTAACAGCAGCTGTTAATTCTTTAGCACAACTAGCAGTACCTAAGAAAAAAAAACGTGAGCTAGAGGAGAGCAAAACTGCTGAGCCAGCCCAAGAAAAAACGAATAAAACGGCTTCTTTGTCCACCTCGTATACAGCTTTTAGCAAAGGTAGTGTAGCAGATGTTTGGGCTAGATGGAGCGATGTTGCCAATTGGTCTAAATGGGATATGAGTCTAAGAATAAGCTCCTTAAAAGGGTTTCAACCGTTTCAACAAGGCTCGACTTGCGTGCTTGTAACTCACGGCAACCCTAACCCTATCGATGCACTAATTACAGAACTGACCCCAAACGCAAGCTACACAACTACAAGCCAGACTGATTTAGGAGTTGTGGCAATTCATCACAAAGTGTGTGCGACAGATGGCGGAGTTCATATTACTCATACAGCCACCTTTGAGCCAAAAAATGAAGAAATGAAACACATTTTTGAAAGTAAAATATGGCCTCAGCTTAGCCAAGGACTAAATGCTTCCGTAGAGCGTTTAGCTGAAGTGTCTCAACCAACTTAACCTAGGAGTTTGATTATGGCTGCTATTGCCGATGCTCGTATCTTAGTGACCTCTGCAACGGTCTTGATCCCAGAAACTCAGGCATCAGATATTTGGAAAGTATGGATTGATGTTCCGAATTGGACTCAATGGGACCACAATTTTAATCGAACCACATTAGATAGTCCTTTTGGGCTGAATAGCATCATTACGCTTTTTCACAAACATCTCCCCGCTCCGGCCGTTTTACGGATTTGCCGTGTTGCTGAACCTAGCAATTTTGATACGGAGAGTGAGATGCCTTTTGGAAAAGTCACCGTTGAAAGAACAGCCGTTTCTGAGGGAGACGGAGTACGCCTGACCCACTCTTTTTATCTATTACCCAAAAACCTTGCCATGCAAGCCATGTTTAACGAGAAGATAGCGCCGAATGTCGTCAGAGATTTTGACCATGCTGTAAACAATATAGCGGGCCTTGTAAGTGCAAAAAAAGTTTAAAACTTCGTCCATCTAAAAGAGGAGAGATTATACATGATTGAAGTCATACAACAGATGATTGAAAAAGGAATGGGCATTAAGCGTCCTCATCTCAATTTAGAATCAAAACTAGGAGAGACAGACATCGGTCTTGATTCTCAAGAAATTGTTGAATTAACTGCACTGTTGGAAAAACGTTTTAATATAAAACTGCCTTTTCCTTGTTTTACAAAACTTAGCTCCATTGGCGATGTCATTGAGAGCGTGCAGAAAAATCAAACTACTAAATCTTCAAAACCTTCTTTTGAAGGTAAAATTGAAGCTGCCATAGAGATGGACTGTTCCGCAGCAGAAGCTTATAGAGCGATTTATGAAATGGATCAATGGCCAGAAAAGTTGCCTCATGTAAAGCGGATTGACACTCTTTATAACGATGGTGTTTATCAAGAGTTTTTAATGGATGTCTTATCTGATACAGGAATGATTCAAGTACGTTCTATACGACGATGCTTGCCTAATGAAGAGATTACTTTTTTCCAACCAAAGCCTCCGAAATTTTTAAAACACCATTGTGGAGGTTGGAGTTTCCAAAAACGAGATGCGGGCTGTTATGTCAAAACTTGGCATCAATGGAATTTAGAATCGCAAAAAGCTCAAGAGCTGTTTCCTATGCAGGAAAGTATGTCTACGGGAGCCCGTGTTGCTAAATTGCTTCTTTCGCATGCAGAGCTCGCCTTAAGCACCTGGAAGAGTGTTCTAGAAGGTGCCTTATGCAAATCTTAAAAGAGACTGTGATTAAAGCTCCGGTTAAAAAGGTTTATGCCGCTTATGCCGATATTCAGGGGTGGAAACAAGTGCTTCCAGATGTTATCGGTGTACAGGTTTATTATGACGATGGGTTGCATCAAGAGTTTGATATGACAGTCCAAAGAGGAGATCATCAAGAGACCGTACATTCGATAAGGTTTTGCTATCCCCTCTCTTCCATAGAGATCTTTCAAACACAACCTCCCCCTCTTTTTAAGAGTATGTCAGGGGTGTGGAAATTTATTCCTCGAGATGACGATGTGTTGGTCCAAGCAACAAGAAAGTTTGAAATTAAAAATGATGCAAAGTTTGATGTCTCTATTTTGGAGAATTTTTTAGAAAAGAATTTGTCCTCCTTCAAAGAATGGGTTGAACGCTGTGCATAAAATTTTTGTCAAAAGAACAATAAGATGTTTTTGTCCAAGCGTACAAACCGTTTTGTGGGAAATTAAAAATTGGACTCAGTTCTGGTCGCCACTACATCAAGTTAACATTCATTACGATGACGGCAGGCATCAAGATTTTTCCATGTTTTTAGAGTGGCAAGAGAGACATACACAGATTCGTACAGTGCGTTTTTTAGACCATCAAGGAAATATCTCTTTTTTTTCACCAATACCCCCTCCTCCTATGACGGTACATCAAGGGTTTTGGCAATTGAGCGCAGAAAACCATCGAGAGACAGAATTGACGGCTATTCGTTGGTTTAAGCTGCCCATGATTGAGAAAGAGGGGTTTGAAGAGTACCAAAAGCGGTTGAAAGAGTTTTCTGAAGGGTTTGTATTGAGATTGGAAAAATTGCTAGAGCGATTAGGAGAGTTATGCGAAAAGTCGACATCGTTGTCCTAGGTGCTGGAGTCAGCGGCTGTGTTGCTGCAGCTCTTTTAGCTAAGCGCGGATATCAAGTTGCCATGATTTCTAAAGACGCAGGGACAGCGCACCATCTGCCAGAGTCTTGGTTCTATAACTCTCCTTCTAGCATCCAGACTTTAAGAATAGAAGAGCAAATTCTTTCCACATTAAGAAAGCAAACCTCTTGTACTTTCTGTTCTTCGGATCATCAACACTCTATCGAAATTTCCATTAAAGACATGGCAGAAACACACCAAAACCATTTGATGTGGGTAGATCGGAATCGATTAGATCGTGTGTTATTAAAGACTGCTTTAGAGCAAGGGGTTGCTTTTCAACCCTTGAGTCGCATTACTCACTGCCAAATAACGGATGAAGAAGTCCTTATATGCATTGAAGCTTCCAATGAAAAACATGAACTTACAGCCTCCTATCTTATCGATGCTACTGGAAAAATGGCGTTTTTATCTCAGCATCTGCACCTGCCAGTAGAGGAAAAAAAGTTGGATGCGCGAGTTGCCTATTTTAGCCATTTTGAACGGCCGGGGCCTATTTCAGAAGGCATGAAAATCTTCTCTCTCAACGGAGGATATTTATTCTATATCCCAGTCTCAGACAAAAGAGTCAGCATCGGCTGTGTTCTTGCCGAAGATCGTATTAATCCCAAGCAATCCCCTGAGGAAATTTTTAATGTTGCGGTTGCTTCCTCTTCTTACTTATCGCGCTTTATCGAACATGCCTCAAGAGTATTACCAATTATTCCTGCTAAAAATTCTCAGCGTATCTGTCTAGAGCCTGCAGGGCTACGTTATCGGCTTGTCGGAGATGCAGCAGCTTTTTTAGATCCCTTCTTTTGTCCAGGGATCGATTTCGCTTTCTTTTCTGCCGAACAAGCGGTTGCAACCATCGAAAACGGTACTGCGCAAGATCACACAGCAGCACTCAAGACATGGTTGGAAACCTCAAGATTGAATGTTTTTGAAAACATGGAACGATCCGACTGGCAAGGAGTGCTCCGTTTGTTTGCAGACCCTCATTTACCTTTTGTTGTACCTGTCATGCTGACCCAAGCGTTTGGCCAGCTTAGGAAAGAGGATTTTTCTTTTAAAAATGGGATCGATTTAGCTAGGGAGGCCTATGAAATGGCACCTTGTTGATCTTACAGTCCCCTTAGAGACAACAACTTCAGAGCCTGAACCTATAAATATCGAATGGATTGATCACCGGCAAGGTGCTTTTTTATTAACCAAAGAAAGCCAAGTCCATGCCGATAGTTTTCCGGAAGGGCTTGGTTTAAATTTGGAAAGAATCCAATTGACATCCCATTCGGGAACTCATGTGGACGCTCCCATCCACTATGGGCCTACGAGTCAGGGTAAAAAAGCTCGCTCTATTGATGAAATGCCTTTGGATTGGTTTTTTGGACCTGCCGTTGTCCTTGACTGTCGCACAGACCATCACGAGCATGTGACTTGTCAAGAGATCAAAGACGCCTTAAGACGCCAGAAGCTCAGTTTAGAATCTGGGGATATTGTCCTTATCAATACGGGAGCGGATCGTCTCTGGGGAACCCGAGACTACTTCACAAAATTTCGAGGGATGAGTGTAGAAGCAACCAAGTGGCTAATCAACCGTGAAATTAGAGTGATCGGCGTGGACAGTTTCGGATTTGACCCACCTTTCCATAAAATGATCGGATCCTATGAAAAGACAGGAGATCAACAAGCATTATGGCCCTGTCATATGTTGGGAAGAGAGCATGAGTATTGTCAAATTGAAAGACTTGCCAATTTGTCCCTTTTGCCAACAGATTGCAAATTTTTAATTTCTTGTTTCCCTATCCGGTTAAAGGGGTGTGGTGCGGGTCCTTCAAGAGTTGTTGCTTTGTTATCCCAGGAGGTAAGAGATGAAATATTCGCGTCGGATTAAAATTGGTGTCTCCTTACAAGAAGCTTACCTTTTTATCAGAGAAGTTAAGAATTTGCCGCTCTGGACTCGGTTTTTTAAACAGTGCGTTAATTACACCCAATCTCAGGGAGAAATGGAGACCGTATTGGGAAAAGCATTCACTTCTATTCACGAGGAACAAGCGGACTCTTCTATCAAACTCACGATTTGCTCAAAATTTGATCAGCGTCAAGAGCAGGCTTTAGTCGATATCGAAGGAGACCAACAACAAGTGAACGTAACTTTTCACCTCACTGTTCCTTCCGAAGTCAGCGAAGAACAGCAGAAAAAGATGGTCACAATTTTAGAGGGAGAGCTTCGGACTCTAAAACAACATTTGGAGTCGAGTTATGCCTAATCAAAGAGTTGTCGTTACAGGATTGGGAACTATTAATCCTTTAGGAAAGAGCGTTCCTGAATTTTGGAAAAATTGTATTTCTGGCTCTTCTGGAGTCCGCAACATCTCTAATTTCTTTCCTCATCCAATTCCTCCTCATATGAGTCAAATCGCAGGGGTTGCCCCTATACCCTTTGAAACTGAGCAAGTCCAAGAAAGAAATCTTTTATTCACAGAGATTGCCGTTCAAGAAGCGCTCCTAGATGCAAAACTACTTGATACTTCTTTTCTTAAGAAATGTGGAGTTTTTATTGCCACAGCAATTGCTGAAATTGCTTTAATGGAATGGTCTTTTAACCGTCACAAACGGGGAATTGGGCATGTAGGTTTTATTCCTTTAAGCTCTCCTTACTTCGAAGAAAGTTTTTTCTTTAATCATGTTGCTAGACACATTGTATCTAAATATGGCCTTAAAGGAGGAGCAGTCACAATTGCTACAGGTTGTACAGGAGGCAACGATGCTGTTGGCTATGCTCTGCATATGATTCGAGAAGGCAGAGTCGATATTGCTATTACAGGAGCGACTGAGGCTCCTATTACCCCTTTAGTCATTACAGCATTTAACAAAATTGGCGCTACCTCAAAAAGGAATGACCAGCCAACCAAAGCTTCACGTCCTTTCGATGTTGGTCGAGATGGTTTTGTGCTGGCTGAGGGTTGCGGGATTTTAATCTTGGAAAGTCTGACTCATGCGGAAGCAAGAAGAGCTCCCATCTATGCCGAAATTAGGGGAATGGGAAGTGTTAACAATTGTTATCACATGACCGACATTCCACAAGACGGCGAGTCCATTGCTAAAGCCTGTCAATTAGCTTTAAAAGACGCCAAAATAGAGCCCGAACAAGTTGATTATATTAATGCTCACGGCTCTTCCACTCCCCAAAATGATATCGCTGAAACGCGAGCTTTTTACAGAATATTTGGTGAGCGAGCTGGAAAAATTCCTGTCACATCTATTAAGTCGCAATTAGGACATGCCCTTTCGGCTGCCAATAGTCTGGAGGTGATTAGCGCAATCTTATCGATCCGAGATAATATTATCCCACCTACAATCAACCTTGACATACAAGATCCAGCTTGTTCATTAAGAGTTGTCGCAAACAAATCTTTAGCGCACGAGGTGACAACGATATTAAAAACAAGTAGCGGGTTTTCCGGCATCCACTCAAGTCTAGTTTTAGGAAAAATATGAAAACAGAGAGTTTGTTTATTACAGGGTGTGGGGTAGCTACAGCCTTGGGTTGTAATCATACCAGTTTCATCACAAATCTCATGGAAGGGAAAGCAAATTTCCGAAAACACCGTCAACTAGAAAATCTAGAAAATTGGAACCCTCAAGTAGCGTATATAGATGATGAAATCTTAAATGAAGGGATTAATAGTAGAATTTTACGTAAATTGGACAGATTTAGCCTTTTGTCCCTGCAGACATTTCAGCAAACATTAAAGCATGCAGCTTTAAATGATGTAGATGTTCAATCCTTTGGAATTCTTCTTGGGAACTCTACAGGTGGATGGACATTCGTCGAATCTCAGATGGAAGATATTTATAAAGGAAACTACGATACTCTTAGCCCTTATGTTGCCACTGCTTGGTTTCCCACAGCTCCTCAAGGTGAAATTTCCATTCAGAGTAAAGTGTCGGGATATAGCAAGACATTCGCTGCGGATGCTTTAAGTAGTGGTTATGCCCTAGAGCATGCTTGCTATCTAATCAAAAACGACTATTTGCCCGGAGCTTTTGTAGGAGGGGTTGAAGCTCCTCTTTCCCCTCTAGTTTATAATAGTTGTATCCGATATGAACCTCTCTCTCCTTCAGGAAACTACTTGCCTTTTCATCCACAATCCGACGGGTATGTTTTGGGGGAAGGGGCCGGATTATTAGCTGTTGAAGCTTCTGCTTCTATTCAAAAAAGAAATGGGAAACCTCTGGCTCGTATTGCTGGATTAGGGATAGGAAGTTCGCTGAGTGAAGCCATTCAAGCCTGTTTACAAGAAGCAGAAAGGCTTCCTAAAGATGTTGATTGTATTTTTCTGGATGCCAAAGGAATTGCTACTTATGACGATGAAGAATATGCGGTTTTAGATCACTATTTCCATTCTTGCAATAATCTTTATCTAACAACGACTAAAACTTTGCATGGAAGTTTGTTAGCAGCAGATTTTGCCGTTCAACTCGCTGTTGCAGTACTTGCTTTAGTAAACCAAAAAATACCGGTAGGATTATATTCCAAGAACCATCATCACCAACCTCCTTTCGGACAACTCGTCATTGATCATTCAATAGACACGAAATTAAATAACATCTTATTATATGCCCGCAATTTAGATGGTAGTAGCATTGTAGTATTAATTGAAAATGGATCCATTAAGCACACAAATTAAGTCTAGTTCTGATCTAATACCTCTTTCAACACAGACTCAGGATTTAAGTGAATTAGATTCTCAAGCTAACATATTGGGAATTGCTAAGCTAGGAACCCTAGCCGAGGATCTACTTGTGCATCTTGTTCCATTTTTTACTTTTAAAGAGATTGGAGCACTAAGTCGATGTAATCGACACCTTCATGGAATACGCTTGATTTTTTTAAATGCCTTAAAAATATATCTCGAATCGCTAGATCCTGTAACATCAAAAGAGGCCGCCTATTACCTTTCTGCAGCTGCACTTTTTCCTCCTCCTGATCCTCTTCTATCTCTAAATCCTAGAACTTATAGTTTAGAAGAATCTCCCGCAGTAGAGGAAACATCTTTAGCTTCTATTAAAAACCACTATCCAGGTCTAGAGGGTTTGTACTTAAAAGGAGAGGTCACCAGTTTGACGTCTCTTCCAGCGCTGAAACAGCTCAAACGATTACGCTTAATAGATTGTAGAGCGTTTACACCGGAAACTTTCGCTCCTATCGGGCTATTAATAACACTCAGAGAATTAAGATGCATTAACTGTCGGTTCCCGAGCTATTCAGGTATCCTTTCCATTTTAGGAAACTTAATGCATTTGCAAGAGTTAAACCTCTCTCATAGTCAATATATACAAAATAATCATTTTTACACAGAATCAGGAATTGGTTTTATTAAAGGGTTAATTTCTTTGACGTGCTTAAATCTTTCTAGAACCAACTTTATTATTACTCCTATTGATTTAGAGTTAATAGGGAGCCTTACAAGGCTTCAATATTTAAATCTTGGAGGCATAACATGTAACCCTCCTCTCTCAACGACCATTTTTAGATCTTTTAATAAGTTGACCCAATTAACTACTTTGATTCTCACTCAGTGGACTATCATTACAGATGAACACTTAAACTCTTTGCCTTACCTACCTAGCTTGGGAACATTACACCTAGAGGGTTGTTCTCAACTGACAAGCGCCTGCTTTCAATCTATCGGCAAACAAAACTGTCTTAAGGGCTTAAATATTCAAGGAATTACGGTTACAAATGTGGCATATTTGCAGGGGTTAAAAGGACTAATTAATTTGAGAACTCTTCATATGACCTTTTCGACAATCACAGCAGACACTCTAAAAAGTCTTTTGAAGATGTTTCCAAAACTTACAGTTTTAAATATTACACTCAATGGTTCTAGTATATATTCTATAGAAAAATCGGAATTAGATCGGATTCGTGCTGCTTATCCTAATGTTTCTATTGTATTAAAGCTTGATCGTTGCCTGATTTCATGAACCTCTTAAAGCCTCGCTTTCTTTGGCGGGGGATTTTTTGAGAAGGTAGAAGGCACCGGAGAAGGCAAGAAGCGCTCCGAGGGAAAGGACGGTGGCTGGGCTGGTGCTGGCACAGATGAGAATGCCGAGGAAGGGGCCGACGGCACCGCGCAGGCCGACCATGAGAACGTTGACTGTTGTGAAAGGAACACTGTTCTTGTCTTGAGAAAAGATTGTTCCGGAGAGGTGCCAAATGAGGTGGCTGCCTGCCTGAGCAACGCCGTAGATGAGGTGAGCAAAGTAAAGCCAGTAGAGGTGGAACTGAGTCATGATCAGGAGAATGGGGAAAAAGCCAAAGCCGACCAAAATCCAAATCAGCAACCGGTGAATGCCAAAACGGTCTAAGCTGCGCCTCCAAAAAAAGGAAGAGCCTGCCATGCCAATGCCTACAAAAATACACTTGGCAACGGCAAGGCTGCCCAAAGAGATTTTAGAAATATCGGCAAAAAAGATGGTGCTGATAGGAGCGATCATCATCAGCGACAATCCACCAATCATGTAGGCCCATTGGAACAACATAAAGTCGGGCCGGCTTTGAAGAAGCCGCACGCTCTCTTTGATCGGTTGTGTAACATAGTTACTCGGCAAGGGAAGCTCTTTCTCGTCCTCAACCAAAATTCTGCGCTGGAAAAGGACACTTGTTAGGCTGACAGCCGCCGCGATGAAAAAGACTCCTTTCCAACTTTCTGCATTGAAGGCGAGGGCTTTGGCCAGCACGACACCTAAAACGACACCTTCTACGACACTCAAAAGGTAGTAAAAAGAAAAAATGTTCTCGCGCGTCTTTTTAGGAATATTCCTTTTTAGAATTTCCATGAGGGCCGGCGTCGAAGCTCGGCTAAAGAGCTGATAGATGGCACACCCGAGAAAAATGAGCCAAAACTCTTGGACCCAGGGAAAGAAAAGGAAAGGGAGCCGGGCTAAAATCCAGGCTCCAATGAGGTTGGGAAGTAGTTTGTTGCGCCGGTAAGAGAGGTACGACCCCCAGTAAAAGGAGAAGACGGAAAGGACTGGGCTCAGTGTCGTGAAGAGAGCAATCTGAAAATCGGAGGCCCCAAGCTCGCTTCTTAAAATAAAGGGAATGAGGCTATAGAGAGCAATGAGAGGCTCACTAGAAAGGTGCATCCACAGGAGGGCAAGCCTTGTCTTGACACACCCTTTTTGGGAAAGCTCTATAGGGGTCATAATAAAAAGTTTCTTACTTCCTCTCTAATCTGAGGGTCCAGTATAGCGGTTTGCCGGTATCTGCGACAGCTCCAACATCGCGCAGCCACGCCGACATCGCATACCCGATATACGAGCGACTGCTCTTGTTTAAGAAAAAGTCGAGCGGGATGGCAAAAGCAAATCCTTTGTCTTGGTAGGTGTTGCCGTTCACATGGTCATGGCCGTTGGTCAACGTGTACCAAAGAGAGACTTGAATACCGCTGGGAAACCACCGACTGATCTCAAAACGGGCACCCCGATCTTTAGCTAAAAACTGTCCAATCATAACTTTAAGATCTAAGTCCCACGGCTGGAGCGTGTAGTAAAGGGAAAGGAAATATTGGACACCCAAAAAATGTTCATAGGTTGGTTGATACCCCTTAAGGCGCCGGATCTTGTGGGTGAAAGCAACTCCTTTATACTGTCTTTTGAGGACCGTTGCCTCTTCTACGCCAATCGCAAAGTTCGAACCGGCGGGATAAAAGAGGAGCTCGGTGGCTCCCCCTCCATAGGCTGGCTCGAAATACCCTCCCGCCAGTCGGTAGTACCAGCCCGCTCCTAAATACCAACTCTTTTGCAGATAGAGCATCTCTAAAGAAAAGGTGTTGGTCTGAAAGTACCGAATCGTATCGGTTCTCACATTGGGCAGCTGCGACGGGTTGAGCCGGTCAAAATCTCCCATACCCCCTGTGCTTGACTTGACTTCGTAGGCTACCTGGGCTGAGTAATAGATCTCATCAAAGAGGTACCCTTCGGGGTTGGCAATCAGAGCTACGTTATATTTAAATTTTCCTGAGGAGCTACCAAAAAAGGTCAAAAGCCTGGGGCGGAAGGTGAAAAGCCAAACCTCTTTGGTGCGGTGAAAAAGTCTTTCGGCTGGCTTCGGACGTGGAAGAGGATCGCGCATGGGAGCGAGTGTCTCCATCTCAAAAGAGCCGATCGTTCCCTGGCGGTACCGATAGAGATCTTCAGTACGAAACTGGTAGCTATAACAGGGAACACCATCCCCTTCATCGAGGACGATGACGGTCTTAATGTCGGAAGGCGTGAGCGCTGCTAAAACGCGCTCAAGCCTTTCTCGCACAACGCTCCTCTCTCGGTAGGCGTTGTTGATGATCTTGATCCAAAGAGTCTTATCTTCGGTGATATAGACGCGGTAAAGGTCGAGCCCTTGAGCTCCAAGAGCGTAGGCGAGCTCGTGGGCAAAATCTTTTTTAGGCCGTGTCATCCCTAGCGGCTCTGTATCAAGGGGCGAACGGTAGAGGAGGGGATCTTTGGTTTTCTTAAAAAAGCCTGGCGTCGTTCCCAAAGGGTATCGGAGAGAGCCGGAAGCGGCAATATACTTTCCTCGTAAAGAGCTCACCGAAAGCTGAAGCGTATCTCCCAAAATATAAGAGAGGCCGACATTCACGCGGGTGTCAAATTTTCTGCCGCGCGGGTGTTCGTGAGGGTAGTTTTTGTAGTCGATCGCGTCGTACTCTGCCAGCAAAGAGAGGTCTTTCAAGAAAAAAATCTCTGAATGGCGCCAAGGTGTCCAGGCGAGCCCGCCAAAAAACCCTTTGATCCGTTTCCGGCCCCATCCCAGGGTCGCTTCGAGATTAGCGCCCAGCCACTGCTGGGTTATAAGAAGGTATTGAGAGTTAAACATTTTCGTGCCGA
>Ga0210389_10000741_pt1 | contig 28080 bp, 29 predicted proteins | sample IncBWH28OmetaG_FD_160127 | JGI IMG/M metagenome (GOLD analysis project Ga0210389, IMG submission 160127) | Forest soil microbial communities from Barre Woods Harvard Forest LTER site, Petersham, Massachusetts, United States - Inc-BW-H-28-O ... | reverse complement strand
CAGCGAGACCGCGTTGCGCAGCCCGCCGGAGAACAGCGCCTGGCCGTCGCGCACCATCGACCACCGGCCGACGATCTCGACGCCGAGCTCGTCCAGCGCATTGAGGTCGAGCGTGGCGGGCACCCCCGCGAGCTGCGGCGACGGCAGGCTCCGGGCCCGCGTGAGGTCGTCGATCTCGTCGTGCCCCTGGTCCCACACCCCGGCGGCGTCCATCCACCACAGCACGTCGCGGCCGCGGTAGGCACGCGGCAGCCGCACGTGCTCCCCCACCGACAGGACGACCGGCCGCCCTGACCGCCGGATCTCGGCCGCCAGCTGCACGCCCGTCGCCGAGGCGCCCACGACCAGGACGCCACCGTCCGGAAGCTGACTGGGATCGCGATAGTCGAACGGCGTAATCTGCCGCACGTCGCTGGGCAATCCGTCCGACAACGCCGGCACGGCCGGCTTGTTGCAGGCGCCGCTGGCGATGACCACGGTCCGGGCCAGCAGCTCCCTGCTGTCGCCCGGTGCGACGACCCCCCGCACCCCCCGGCCGCGCGCCCGATCGCAAGCGATCGTATCGGACGCGCTTGTGGTCACGACGTACCCGGCGTCGTCCCGCCGGACCGAAGTCACGTTCACGCCGGTGCGGACGGGGGCACGCGCGAGCTTGGCGAAGCGGTCCAGGAACTCGGTCAGCTCGGCCACGCCCATGTAGCCGTCCGGATCGGGGCCGTCGTAGCGCAGGCCGGGCAGGCGGGTCTGCCAGCTGGGCGTGAGCAGCCGCAGGGAATCCCAGCGCTCGGTCCGCCAGGAGTTCGCCACCTCGCCGCGCTCCAGCACGACGTGGTCGATCGACCGGCCGGACAGGAAGTGGCTCGCGGCCAGGCCCGCGTGCCCGGCCCCGATGACGACCGTGGTGGTGTGCTCGATGACGCGGCCCTCAGGCTACTTCGACGGTGACGTCCGTCGGGTTGGTGAGCGCGTCGAACACGGCCGAGCGCTTCTGCGACTGGGCGACGAGAGCCTCGATCTCCTCCTTCGAGGCGTCCGCGTCGATGTTGAACGTCACCTTGATGTCGTTGAAGCCGTTGCGCACGTCGGTGTCGGCGCCGAGAATGCCGCGGATGTCGTGGTGGCCCTCCAGGGTCGCCTCGACCGAGCGGAGCTTGATGCCGCGGTTCTCCGCGACGGACGCCACCCCCGCCGACAGGCAGCTGGCCAGGCCGACGAGGAGGTACTCGATCGGCGTGATGCCGTTGTCCTCGGCGGCGAACACCTCCGGGTGGTCGGCCTGGAACGTCCACGCCGCCTTGTGAGTCTGCTCCTGGCCGAGGCCGGAATACCCCTGGACCTTGATCGTGGTGTGCACGCCGTTGTTCCACGCCGACGACGCGCGCCAGGTGAACTGGGCGGCTTCGGGCGCGCCCTTGAGGGCCTCGCGCGCTTCGAGCAGCGCCTGCACGTTGACTCCGTTGGTGACCTCGGTCATGTCGCGTGATCCCTTCTGCCGCCTGCCCAGATTCCCTATGAATATGATTGACAATACAACGGGGCGGGCGGGCTAGGATAGAGGCCATGACAGGCTCGGTCACCAGCGCCGGTTCCGTTAGCGCTGGTTCAGCAGGAACAGTAGAGACCGAGTACCTCGATCTCCCGGGACCCGTGCGGCTCGACTGCGGCCGGGAATTGCACGGCGTCCGCGTGGCCTACGAGACCTACGGCGTCCTCTCCCCCGCGCGCGACAACGTGATCCTGGTGTGCCACGCGCTCAGCGGCGACGCCCATGCCGCCGGGTTCGCCAAGACCCCGCCCGCGGAGAGCACCCGCGACGGGTTCGGCAGCACTGGCGCCAAGGGGCTCGGCTGGTGGGACGGGATGATCGGCCCCGGCAAGGCGTTCGACACCGACCGCTACTTCGTCGTCTCCACCAACCTCCTCGGCGGCTGCCGCGGGACCACAGGGCCGTCGTCCGTAAATCCCGATACGGACGAGGCCTACGGGCCGGACTTCCCCGTGATCACGGTCGCGGACATGGTGCGGACCGAACGCGCCTTCCTCGACGAGCTCGGCATCGAGCGGCTCGCGGCCGTGGCCGGCGGCTCCCTCGGCGGGATGCAGGCCCTGGAGTGGGCCATCCTCTACCCCGGTCAGGTCGACGCCGTCGTGGCCATCGCCAGCACGCACGCGCTCCAGCCGCAGGGCTTGGCCTGGAACGCGATCGCGCGCGAGTCGATCCTGCGTGACCCCGACTGGCAGGGCGGCCGCTACTACGGCACCGGCCGCACGCCCGACGCCGGCATGGGCGTGGCCCGCATGGTCGGCCACATCACCTACCTGTCGGCGCAGTCGCTGGGCGACAAGTTCGACCGCCGTCTCCAGGACGCGGACGACATCCGGTACACCATCACCGAGCCGGAATTCGAGGTCGAGAGCTACCTGCGGCACCAGGCCGACTCGTTCGTCCGCCGCTTCGACGCCAACACGTATCTCTACACCTCGCGCGCGCTCACGTACTTCGACCTGGCCCGGCAGCACGGTGGCGGGGAACTGGAGCGAGCGGTCAGCGACGTGATGGCTAATGTGCTCTTGATCTCCTTCAGCTCGGACTGGCTGTACCCGCCGTCCGGCTCGCAGGAGATCGCCGACGCGCTGCGGGCGCACGGCAAGTCAGCCGAATCCCACGTGATCGACGCGCCGTACGGGCACGACTGCTTCCTGCTCGAGGAAGCACGGCAGACGCCGATCATCAGAGACTTCCTGAATCAGCACAGCTTGAAGGGAACTTCGTGACAGACAGACTCGAGGAGTCCCGCGATTTCGGGTTCGAGACGCGGCAACTGCACGCCGGGCAGCGGCCCGACCCCAACACAGGCGCGCGCGCCGTCCCGATCTTCGCGACGACGAGCTACGTGTTCGAGGACCCGGAATCGGCGGCGGCCTACTTCAACCTGCAGGAGTACGGCAACACCTACTCCCGCATCATGAACCCCACCGTGGCGGTCTTCGAGGAGCGCGTGGCCAACCTCGAGGGCGGCGCCGGCGCGGTCGCGTTCGCCAGCGGCATCGCCGCGCAGGCCGCCGCGCTGTTCACGCTCCTGGAGCCGGGCGACCACCTCGTCTCCTCCACCGCCCTGTACGGCGGCACGGTGAACCAGCTCAAGCACATGCTGCGCAAGATGAACGTCGAGCTGACCTGGGTCGACCCCGACGACCCGTCCGCCTGGAAGGCCGCGGTCAAGGACAACACGAAGGCGTTCTTCGGCGAGACCATCGGCAACCCCGGCGGCAACGTGCTCGACTTCGAGGCCATCGCGTCGATCGCGCACGCCCACGGGATCCCGCTCATCGTGGACAACACGTTCGCGACGCCCTACCTGTGCCGGCCGATCGAGTGGGGCGCGGACATCGTGATCCACTCGGCCACCAAGTTCATCGGCGGCCACGGCACGTCCATCGGCGGCGTGGTCGTCGAATCCGGCCTGTTCGACTGGTCCAACGGACGCTTCCCCGTCATCGCCGACCCGTCGCCCGCCTACCACGGGCTGCGGTTCCACGAGACCTTCGGGACGTACGGGTACCTGATGAAACTCCGGGCCGAGACGCTGCGCGACCTCGGCGCCGCCATGTCGCCCTTCAACGCCTTCCTCTTCCTGCAGGGCCTGGAGACGCTGTCCCTGCGGATGGAACGGCACGTGACCAACGCCCAGGCCGTCGCCTCGTTCCTGTCCGGGCACGAGCTCGCGTCGAACGTGACCTACCCAGGGCTGCCGGGGAGCAAGTACGCGCCGCTCGCGGAGAAGTACCTGCCGCGCGGCGCCGGCGCGGTGTTCTCGTTCGACTGCGCCGGCGGGCGGGCAGGCGGGCAGGACCTCATCCGCGGCGTCTCCCTGTGGTCGCACCTGGCGAACGTCGGCGACGCCAAGAGCCTGATCATTCACCCCGCGAGCACGACGCACCGGCAGCTGAGCGACGCGGAACTGGCGGCCGCCGGCGTCGGGCCGGGGACGGTGCGGCTATCGGTCGGCACCGAGTCCGTGGACGACCTGATCTGGGATCTGGACCAGGGCCTTAAGAAGGTGGCGGCATCAGCATGACCGACCTCGATCTTTCCTTCGACCTGACGCGCTACCAGGACCCGCTGACGATCCAGCGGGTCCTGCACGCCGCGAAGACCATCGCGATCGTGGGCCTGTCGAGCAACGAGTTGCGGCCGAGCAACTTCGTCGGGTACTACCTCAAGCGGCACGGCTACCACGTGATCCCAGTCAACCCCCGCGAGTCGGAGATCCTCGGCGAGAAGTCGTATGCCTCGCTGCGGGACATCCCCGGGCACGTGGACGTGGTCGACGTGTTCCGCGCGCCGGACGCGCTCCCGGCGATCGCGGCGGACGCCGTGGCGATCGGCGCGGACACGCTCTGGTGCCAGTTCGGCGTGATCAACGCCGAGGGGGCGCGGATCGCCACCGACGGCGGCCTGACCGTGATCATGGACCGCTGCATGAAGATCGAGCACGCCCGCTACATCGGCCGCATGCACTGGCTCGGCTTCAACACCCAGCGCATCACCAGCGTCCGCGGCTCCCTCCAGTAGCAGGCCCGCGAGCGGGCTCAAAAGCGCATTCGAGCATGTACGCGGCTAGCGGCCGGGGAAGATCAACCGGTCCTCGGTGACGATCACGGTGACCAGTTCCGCCGGGGTGACGTCGAACGCGTAGTTGAGCGCGCGAGTGCCGACGGGCGCGGCCGGCTGGGCGACTTCCTCGGCCGCCCGCTGCTCGATCGGGATGTGGCCGCCGTCCGGGGTCGCGTCGTCGATCGTCGACTCCGGAACCGCCACCACGAACGGGATACCGGCCGCGCGGGCGGCGAGGGCGAGCGAATACGTGCCGATCTTGTTAGCCACGTCGCCGTTGGCGGCCACCCGGTCGGCGCCCACCACGACCGCGTCGGACATCCCCCGGCTGATGAGAAACGGCGCCGCGCCGTCGCACGCCAGGTAGTGCTCGATGCCGAGCTGCCCGAGCTCCCAGCAGGTGAGGCGCGCGCCCTGCAGCAGCGGGCGCGTCTCATCCACGATGACATGCTCGAGCGCCCCGCCCTCGTGCAGCGCCCGGATGACGCCCAGCGCCGTGCCCCAGCCGAGGCAGGCGAGCGCGCCCGTGTTGCAGTGCGTGTGGACCTTCAGCCGCGCGTTCCCGCGTGACTCCGTCAGGTACCGCGCTCCGCGCTCGCTGATCCGCCTGCTTACGGTGATCGCGGTGGCCAGCACCTCGTTCGCCGCGGCCTCCACCTCGGCGGCGCCCCGCGGGATCACGGCCGCCGTGGCCATGACCTCACGGCTCAGGTTGACGGCGGTCGGGCGCGCGTCGGCGATGCGCTTCACCTCGGCGTCAAGACGCGCGGGGTCCCAGCCGTCGCGCTCGGCCTGGCGGACCGCGAGCGCGACGCCGAGCGCCCCGGCCGCGCCAAGGAGGGGAGCGCCGCGGATGGACAGCCGTACGATCGCGTCGACAAGGTCGTCGACCGTGGTGATGTCGAGCATCCGCAGTTCGTGCGGGAGCACGGTCTGGTCGATGGCGACGATATGCCCGTCCCGCCAGGCGATCACGTCGTCCAGTGCCCCCGGCTGTGGTGTAGTGCCTCGCATACCGTCGAAGCTACTCCTGCGATGTCACGCGCCGACGCGGCCGTCGATCCGTTCCCGGAGCAAGTCGGCGTGACCGCAATGGCGGGCGTATTCCTCGATCATGTGGACGAGCACCTCGCGCAGCGCAATGCTGGTGCCATCCTGCATGGTGCCCTTCACGCCAAGGTCCGGGGAGTCGGCGATGAACCTGTCCGCGAAGGCGACCTCCTCGCGCCACGCCTGCCACGCGTCGTCCACAACCGACGGATCGGCGATCGCGCCGAGCCAGTCAGCGTCCGGTACGTCCGCGGACTTGTAGCGCAAAGGCGCGTCGGCCTGCGCCATCACCCGCCGGAACCAGCTGCGTTCCACGTCGGCCATGTGCCGAACGAGGCCGAGCAGGGACATCGTGGACGGCGGCACCGACCGGGTAGCAAGCTGGGCCGCGTCGAGGTCAGCGCACTTCATCTCCATCGTCAGCCGGTAACTGCGCAAATAGTCGAGCAGGGTCGCCCGCTCGCCGTCGACCTCCGTGTCCGCCGCGAACCTCGGGTCCTGCTGCACGTCCATCCACATGTTGGAGCCGGCCCCGGCCGCGTTCCACCGTTCCGGCAAAGGCTCATGAACGTTGTTCTCGGTCATGGCCATCACCCTGTCACACCGGACGGCGTTCGCTTAACGTTTATTCTGTCTCTCCCCCTTGAACGGAGGCTCGATGCTGCTCCAAGCCGAACGCGAGGCGATCGTGCGCGTCTGCCGGGACCTGTCCGCGACCGGGCTCGTGGTTGGCACGGCGGGCAATGTGAGCGTCCGCGCCGGCGATCTGGTGGCGGCCACGCCGAGCGGTGTGGACTACGCGGATCTGTTGGCCGCGGACGTGGGCGTGCACCGCCTCGACGGGACACCGGTCGAGGCGCCGCTGGCGCCCACCAGCGAACTGCCGCTGCACCTGGCCGTCTACGACGCCTACCGGCCCGGGGCGGTCGTGCACACGCATTCCGTGGCCGCGACCGCCGTGGCCACGCTGGAGGACGAGCTTCCGGCGATCCACTACTACGTGGCGATGTTCGGCGGCACGGTGCGGGTGACGCCCTATGCCACCTACGGGACGGACGAGCTCGCCCGCAACGTGGTGGCGGCGCTGCGCGACCGCTCGGCGTGCCTGATGGGCAGCCACGGCGCCGTCACGACCGGGCCGGACCTGAAGACCGCTCACGATCGCGCCGTGTACCTGGAATGGGTCTGCGACGTGTACCTGCGCGCGGCCGCCGCCGGGCGGCCGCGGCTGCTGCCGCCGGAGGAGATCGAGACCGTCATCGGCAAGCTCGCCGGATACGGCCAGCGCGCGCGGCGGGCGTGATCGCGGTCCGGGCTCTTATGGCGGTGCGGGCTCTTATATAGCGGTGCGGACCGTCCGTTCGGTACTGTCCGTTCGGTGGCATTCTGGCGATCACGGAAGCTGGTGGCATGAGCGGTCTTGACTGGGCGCCGGACGTACTCGGGCCGCGCTATTCGAGGTGCGTTCTCGATCTCGGCACGGACCCGGACGGGGAGGGCACCGTTGAGGCCGTGCTCGTCCGCCGCGCGCCGGAGCCGGGCGAGGTCACGCGCGGCGCGGTCCTGTACGTTCACGGGTTCTCCGACTACTTCTTCCAGACGGAACTGGCGGACTTCTTCGCGGAGCGGGGCCTGCGGTTCTACGGGCTGGACCTGCGCAAGAGCGGCCGGGCCCGGCACCCGGGCCAGACCGCGCACTACGTCTCCGACCTCAAGCTGTATGACGAGGAACTCGACCGGGCACTGTCGATCGTCGCCGCCGACCATCCGGACCAGCCGGTCATCCTCGCGGCGCATTCCACCGGCGGGCTGATCCTGCCGACGTGGCTGCACCGGCGGCGACTGGCCGGGAAGGCCGATCCCGTCGCCGGGATCGTGCTGAACAGCCCGTGGCTCGACCTGCAGGGCGGCGCGATGCTGCGCGGTCCCGTGACCCAGGCACTGCGGGTGCTGAGAATACTGCGCCCCTTCCAGGTGATCCCCACACGTCCCGGCGTCTACGGCCAGACCCTGCACGTGAGCGGCACCGGCGAGTGGGAGTTCGACACTGTGCTCAAGCCGCTCACGGGTTTCCCGGTGACCTTCGGCTGGCTGCACGCGATCCGCCGCGCGCACGCGCTCGTGCACCGGGGCATCGAGACCGGCGTTCCGACCCTGGTCCTCCGGTCGGGCAAGTCCCTCCCCTCGGGCCGCTACTCGCCGGATTCAGACCGCGCCGATCTCGTCCTCGACACCACGCAGATCGGCCGCTGGGCGCACAGTCTGGGGGGCCAGGTCACGGACGTTCCGGTCGAGGGCGCGCGCCACGACGTGTTCCTGTCCCTGCCCGAGGTACGAGCGCGCGCCTACGCCGCCCTGGGAACGTGGCTGGACCAGGTCGGGTTCTCCGCCGCGCGCGAGCCCGACGCCGAGGCCGGCTAATAGCTTCAACCCCTCGTACGTACAGTTGTGATCGTTTGGCCAGCGGTCGGGAGACGCCCTCGCCAGGTCTCCGCGGTCTCCCCGTGCGGGCGCCTAGCGGCCGCTGCCGGACAGAACCTGCCCGCCGTGTCCGGTGTGCGCGGGCGCCGTAGTTGCGGGCGGGTGGATCGCGGGTGTGGCGGGTGCGTCGCCGCCGCGCGAGCAGGCCGCCGCGAGCAGCGAAACGCTCCCGACCGCGAGCGCGAGCAAAGCGCTCGCCAGGGCCCGGCGAACCGAGGTCCGGCCCGCCGACCGCGCGCCCCCGCTCCGGGTGGCGGCCATCGGCCGCCGAGGGACAGGCGCCGGCCGCCGAGGGGCAGCCAGCCGCCGAGGGACGGGCGCCAGGTGGATCCGCCGGAGCGCCTCGTGGCGGACCGGGGTCAGCCGTGACGAGAGCCAGGCCGCGGCGGCGTCCGGGGCTAGCTGCCCGGACGCCAGTGCCTCGATGACCACCGCGGCGGGGGCGGGCGGGTTCAGGTCGGCATGCCAGCCGTTAAGCGAAAGGAACTGCAGCCCGGCCGCGACGGCGACCTGCTGGCAGTGCCGCGGGAACGGGCGGTGGCGCAGCAGTGCGTGCACCACCCCGACACCGGCCGCCGCGGCGCCGGCGCGGTCCCGGAACACCCCGGCCGGTCGGCCCGCCCCCGTCAGGATCGTCCTCGCCGCCGTCGCCCGGGTGGGCGCGGCCCCGGCCAGCGAGGCCTGCGCCAGCGCCGTCCGGCCCAGCGCGGCCTCGGCCAGCGCGTCACGCGCGGCGGCGACGTCCATCTGGGCGAGCACGGCGTCGGTCCCGATGCCGAGGACCCGCGCGGCGATCACCACGAGGTCAGCCACATCCAACCGGGCGCGGGCTCCCCTCACGACTGTTCGTCTCGCAGCAGGTCCAGCAGCCGCTGGTGCCGGGCCACGTTGTCTTCCAGCATCCGCCGGAACCGCTTGTCGTTCCGGCGTGCCTCGACCAGCGCGGCGATCGCTTCCCGGGCCACGTCGGACACCGAACGGCCCTCCACGTCCGCGACCGTCGCCAGCAATTCGGCCAGCTCGGGATCGAGGCGCAGCACCATGTTCTTGGTGCGTCCCTTGCCGACTCCGGCGGGTTCCAGGCTTGCCATAACGAAGTGATGCTATCAAGATATCGAGGGTTCACGTCACCATGCTGGCCGCGGCCGCGGTACTGAACCACGGCGAACCACGCGAGGCCGGCGGCGGTCCCCACCAGGGCGACGAAGAAGTTCAGCCGCAGCCCCAGGAAATAGGCGGAGGAGTCGATCCTGATCGTCTCCTCGAAGATCCGGTAGCCGGAGTACCCGGCGACGTAAAGGGCGAAGAGGCCTTGCGGCCTGATGCGCTTGTGGTGGCCGAGCCAGACGAGCACCGCGGCCCACGCCAAGTCGAAGATCAGCTCATACAGGAACGACGGCTGAAAGGTCGTGTACTTCCGGTCGGCCGTCGGAATCCCGGAGTTCAGCCGCGCCGCGTAACTGATCCGCACCGCCCACGGAAGGTCGGTCGGCTTGCCGAACAGTTCCTGGTTGAAGTAGTTGCCCAGCCGCCCGATCGCCTGCGCCACCAGCAGCGCCGGGGCGACCGCGTTCATGAACTCGCCGGCGCTCGCCCCGGCGCGGCGCACCCGCCACGCTCCCACGGCGGCCCCGGCCGCGATCCCGCCCCAGACGCCGAGCCCGCCCCGCCATACCGCCAGCGGCCCCCACCACGTGTGCGGCGTGATGTCGAACGGAGTGGTGACGTCGAAGTAGATACGGGCGCCGATGATCCCGGCGGGCACCGTCCACAGCAAGACGTCGTAGACCAGGTCACGGTCCCCGCCCGCAGCGGTCCAGCGCCGGATCGTGATGTAGACCGCGAGCGAGATCCCGATCACGTACATGAGCCCGTAGAAGTGGATGAACAGCGCGCCGAGGTGAACGCCGCTGACCGGCGGGCTCGGGATGAACGCAAGAGTCATGGATATCTTGATATCACGCTATCGGAGTATCCCGAAAGCGAGGGCGACCACAGGCCAGGCGTAGACGCCGGTACCGCGCGGAGTCACTATGAACGCATGACGTCTCCCGCACCGATCTCCGGCGAGCTGGACATATCCGCCACGGCGTTCTGGGCACTGCCGCCGCACCAACGGCACGCCGCCTACGCGGAGCTGCGGGCCATGCGGTCGCCGCCGTTCTTCGCGGCGCCGGAATCGCCGCTCGCGATAGCCGACGACCGCGGCTACTACGCGCTGGTCCGGCACGCGGACGTGGCCGAGGCGAGCCGCCACCCCGAGCTGTTCTCCTCGGCGTCCGGCGCGACGAGCATCGCCGACCTGCCGACCGAATTCAACGAGTACTTCGGCTCGATGATCAACATGGACGACCCGCGGCACGCCCGGCTGCGGCGGATCGTGTCCCGCGCGTTCACCCCGCGGATGATCAAGAAGTTCACCGACGACGTGGAGCGGGCCGCCGCGGCGATCGTCTCGGACCTGCTCGCGACCGGGCCGTGCGACTTCGTCCAGCAGGTCTCCGCCCGCCTGCCACTGAAGATCATCTGCGACATGATGGGCATCGGCGACGAGCACTACGACATGGTGCTGCGCAACACCAACATCATCTTGTCCGGTGCCGACCCGGAGTTCATCAGCGACAACGCCGACGTGGCCATCACCCAGATCCTGACCGCGGGCGGCGACCTCGCCGCGCTGGTCACGTCGCTGGCCGAGCAGCGTTCCGCCACCAGTGCCGGCAACGACAGCACCGGCGGCGACGACCTCGTGACGGCCCTGGCCACCGCCAACATCGACGGCGAGCAGCTCACCCCCGCCGAGCTGGCGTCCTTCTTCATCCTCCTGGTGGTCGCGGGGAACGAGACCACCAGGAACGCGATCTCGCACGCACTGGTGCTGCTCACCGAGCACCTGGCGCAGCGGTCGCTGCTGCTGGCCGATCTCGACACCCGAATCGGCCCGGCCACCGAGGAGATCGTCCGCTACGTCTCCCCCGTCATCTGGATGCGGCGCACGCTGACCGCGGACACCGTCCTGCACGAGCATGCCTACCAGGCGGGTGACAAGTTCATGCTGGTCTACCAGGCGGCCAACCGCGACCCGTCGGTCTTCCCCGACGCCGACCGCTTCGACATCACCCGCGCGCCCAACCCGCACGTCGGTTTCGGCGCCGCGGGCCCGCATTTCTGCCTGGGCGCGCACCTGGCCCGGCGCGAGATCACCGCCGTGCTGCGTGAACTGCTCACCCGGGTGCCCGGCATCCGGGCCGCCGGCGAGCCCGACTATCTGCTGTCCAGTTTCATCAACGGCATCAAGCACCTGCCGTGCGAGTTCGGGTAACGATTCGGATTCGGCTGAGTGTGCTTCCCACCTGGGGGTAGTCTGGCAGGAATTCCGTGGCCTCCCGCACGGAGGGGAGTTTCATCCACATTGGCAATCGCCTCAGATACCTTCGACGCCAGCGGCACCGCCGGCTCCAGCGCCACGCAGCCTGACTGCCTGGAATTGCCCAGGCCAGTGCGGCTGCTGCGCACGGCCGGCTGGAACCTCGCCGAATCCTTCGGACTGCCCACCGGCTGCTTCATCGTCGCGGGCTCGCTCGCCGGACGCGACGCCGGCATGTGGGCCATGCTCGGCGCCATCTGGATCACCGCCCTCATCCGCAAGCTCGTGACCAAGTCGGTCCCCGGCCTGGTCGCGATCTCGCTGATCGTGCTCACCGTCCAGACCCTGGCCGCGATCATCACGGGCAACGTGTGGATCTTCCTGGTGCACTTCCCGCTGGCCAACCTCGGCCTGTGCATCCTGTTCGCCCGGACGGCCCGCGGCCACAGTCCCATCACCGCCCGGCTGGCGGCCGAGGTAATCGGGCTGCGCTGCCCGGCGGTCCACCAGCGGCGCCTGGACGGCTACTTCCGGCACGTGACCGTGCTGTGGGCCGCCGTGTTCCTGGTGCTGGCCCTGGTCCTGGGCGCGCTGTTGCTGGCCGTGCCGGTCGCGACCTACGTCCCGCTGTGGGTTCTCACCACCATCGTGCTCATCGCCGCGGGCATCGGCATCTCCGTCGTGTGGCTCCGGTCCGTGGTCCGCAGGCTGGACATCGGGTTCCGCTTCACGCCCGCCCCCGCCGCTCCGTAAACAAGCCGATCAGCGCGTCCACCATCTCCAGGCTGGGCGCGGGCACGCCGATCAGGCGCGCCAGTTCGACCGGCGCCCGCAGCAGGACGTCCGATTCCAGCGGCCTGCCCGCCTCGAAGTCCATCAGCATCGACGTCTTGTGGTCGCCGACCTTCGCCGCCCCCTCGAAGCGGCGCTCGATGGAGATCTTGGGCGGGTAGCCGAAGGCCCGCGCGATCTCGGCCGTCTCGTTCATCATGTTCAGCACCAGCTCGCGCGTGCCCGGGTGCGCGGCGATCTCGCCCATGGTCGCACCGGTGAGGACGCTCACCGGGTTGAACGCCACGTTGCCGAGCAGCTTGAGCCAGACGTCGGACCGTAGGTCCTTCTCCACCGGGCACTTCAGGCCGCCGGCCTTCATCGCCTGGCTGAACGCCACGCAGCGCTCGGAAATCGACCCGTCCGGCTCCCCGATGGAAAAGCGAGTGCCTTCGACGTGACGGATCACGCCGGGCGCCTCGATCTCGGTCGAGCAGTACACCACGCAGCCGATCGCCGCCATGGGCGGGATTACGGCGGAGACCGCGCCGCCCGGGTCGGCCGCCTCGACGCGCCGCCCCTCGTACGGCCCGGGCAGGCCGTGAAAGTACCACCACGGGATGCCGTTCTGTGCCGCGACGACCCCGGTGCCGGCCTTCATCAGCGGCCGCAGCAGGTCACCGGCGCTGGCGTAGCTATAGGCCTTCAGGCCCAGGAACACGATGTCGACAGGCCCGATCTCGGCCGGGTCGTCCGTGGCGTGCGGGCGCGCCTGGAAATCCCCGCGCGGGCTACGGACAATTATCCCATCACGTCGCATGGCCTCCAGATGGGCACCACGCGCGATCAGGTGGACTTCGGCGCCGCCCCGGTCGAGCGCGGCCCCGACATATGCGCCGATCGCCCCGGCGCCGACGACCGCGACCCTCACTGGCCCACCAGTCCCGACAGCGTCCGGCGCTGGATCTTGCCGGTCGGTCCCTTCGGGATCTCGGGCAGGATCGTCACCTTGGCCGGGCGCTTGAAGGCGGCGAGGCGATCCGCGCAATGCGCCGCCAGTTCCTTCGGCGTGGCCTCGCCGCGGAGCACCACGACGACGCCGACCTGCTCCCCGTACCTCTCGTCCGGCTCGGGATAGGCCGCCGCCTCGGCGACGGCGGGGTGCGTGAGCAGCACGTCCTCCACCTCGTAGGGCGAGATCTTCTCCCCCGCCCGGTTGATCAGCTCCTTCAGGCGGCCGACCAGCGTGAGATAGCCGTCATCGCTGAGCTGGCCGACGTCGCCGGTGCGGAACCAGCCGTCGCGGAACGACGCCGCCGTGGCGGCCGGGTTGTCCAGGTACTCATCGACCACGGACGAGCCACGCACCGAGACCTCGCCTTCCTCGCCGGCTGCCACCGGCTGCCAGTTCTCGTCCAGGGCGGCGATCTCGACGCCGGTCGCGCGCCCGACCGTCCGGGGGCGGCGCTCGCCGGGCGGCAGCGGATTCGAGGCCATCTGGTGGGCCGCCTCGGTCATCCCGTACGCCTCGACGAGCGGCACCCCGACCGCGTCCTCGTAGCGCTCCCACAAGGTCACCGGCAGCGGCGCCGAGCAGGAACGGACGAAGCGCAGCCGGTGCCCGGGCAGGTCGTCCGGGCCCGTGACCCGGTCCAGCAGGCGCTGGTGGATGGTCGGGACCGCCGTGTACCAGGTCGCGTCGGCCGCCGCCACCTCGCCCCAGAAGGCGGACGGCCGGAACCGGGGCAAGACCACCGTGCCGCCGGTCGACAACGTCGCCAGCACCGTGGCGACAAGCCCGTGCACGTGAAACAGGGGCATGACGCACATCGTCACGTCTTCACTGGTCAGGCCGTACGTCGCCGCGACCGCCGCGGTCGACGCGACGAGGTTGCGCTGGCGGATCGGCACGGTCTTCGGCTTGCTGGTGGTGCCGCTGGTGTGCAGCAGGAGAGCCAGCGCGTCGGGGACGCCGATCCCGTCAGCCGGCTGGCCGGCCTGGCCGTCGATGTCTAGGGCGCCACCCGCGGATGACACTGTGAGGTTCATCGTGCTGGCGGGCACGCCCGCCCGCTCCGCCGCGGCGGACGCCGAGGCGCTGCCATCGTGCAGCAGCCGGGAGACGCGCAGGTCATCCAGCTCGGCGGCCAGCTCGGTGACGCCCAGTGCGGGGTTCAGCGGCGCGAACGCCGCGCCGCGGGCGGCGACCGCGAGGAAGGCCACGATCAGCGCCGGGCCGCCCGCGCCGACTAGGCCGACCCGGTCGCCCTCCCCGACGCCGAGCGCGGCCAGCCGTCCCGCGGCCCGGTCGATGGCCTGCTGCAGTGCCGCGTAGGAAAGCGGCCCGGCCGGCTGGGCGGTGGCCGTCCCGGGCACCACGAGAGCGGGGTGGTTGTCCGATCGCGTGATTATCTGTCGGAGAGCGATATGACCCATGATGTCATTTCACCTTAGGCCGATGCCCGGCGCCACCGTCCGTCCGGGAAAATAGGCCCATGGTTTCTGAGATCTTCGATCCGGCCCGGTGGCGAGACGTCGAGGGATTTTCCTTCACCGACATCACCTACCACCGTGCCGTGGACTCCGGCACGGTCCGCGTGGCGTTCAACCGGCCCGAGATCCGCAACGCCTTCCGGCCGCGCACGGTGGACGAGCTGCACACGGCCCTCGACCACGCGCGGATGACGTCCGACGTGGGCTGCGTCCTGCTGACCGGGAACGGCCCGTCGCCCAGGGACGGCGGCTGGGCCTTCTGCTCGGGCGGCGACCAGCGGATACGCGGCAAGGACGGCTATCGCTACGCCGACGGCGAGACCAGGGAGACCATCGACCCGGCGCGCAGCGGGCGGCTGCACATCCTCGAGGTCCAGCGGCTCATCCGCTTCATGCCGAAGGTCGTCATCTGCGTCGTCCCCGGCTGGGCGGCCGGCGGCGGGCACAGCCTGCACGTTGTCTGCGACCTCACGATCGCCAGCCGCGAGCACGCCCGCTTCAAGCAGACCGACGCCGACGTCGCCAGCTTCGACGGGGGCTTCGGCTCCGCCTACCTGGCCCGCCAGGTCGGCCAGAAGTTCGCCAGGGAGATCTTCTTCCTCAGCGACACCTACGACGCCGAGGCCGCGCACCGCATGGGCATGGTCAACGCGGTCGTGCCGCACGCCGAACTGGAGAACACCGCGCTGGAGTGGGCGGCCAAGGTCAACCGCAAGAGCCCCACGTCCCAGCGGATGCTGAAGTTCGCGTTCAACCTGATCGACGACGGGCTGGTGGGCCAGCAGGTCTTCGCGGGCGAGGCCACCCGGCTCGCCTACATGACCGACGAGGCCGCCGAGGGCCGGGACTCGTTCCTGGAAAAGCGCGAGCCCGACTGGGAGCGCTTCCCCTGGTATTACTGATCCATGGACGTTCCCGCTGACGCGCCGGCCGACGTTTCCGCGCACCTTTCCCGGCTCAGGGACGGGCTGGTGGCGGCGACGGACCTGCGCGGGCTGTACCTGTACGGGTCGCTGACAACCGGCGACTTCAGCCCATCCGCTAGCGACATTGACGTGATCGCGGTCACCGGGCGCCAGCCCGGCCCTGGGACGTTGCGGGTAATCGAGGGGCTGCACCAGGAGCTGGCGAGTTCCGGCGGCGCCTTCGCCCGGCTGAACTGCCTGTACGTCCCAGCCGGAGAGCTCGCCGACCCGGAGCGGCTGCACACGTACTGGTACGGCGACCGGTTCACCGAGTGGGAGCTCAAGCTGATGACCATGGCGGAGCTCGCCCACGCGGGGCGCGCGCTGCACGGGCCGTGGCCGCCGCCGGGACTCCCCCCGGTCCGCCCCGGTGAGCTGCGGGCGCACGTGCGCGACCAGCTGGACACCTACTGGCGCCGGATGACCGCCCGGCCCGACATCTGGCTGCACGACCAGTGGGTCGATTTCGGGCTGGTCACGCTGTCGCGCACGGCCGCGCTCATGCGCGACGGCGAGCTGATCACGAAGTCGGCCGCCATCCGGCGCCTCGGGGACTTCGGGGTCCCGGACTGGCTCGCGGACCAGATCAGGCGCCGCCGCGCGGGCGAGGAGGTGCCTGCCTCAGAGGCGGAGCGGCTCACGCGGGCCGACCTCGCCCGGCGGCTCATGACCGACGGCATCCGCCAGCTCACCGGCGAGTGACGTTACCTCACTTCTCCGACAGGGTCACCAGCAGTCGGTTCAGCCGCTCCGCGAACTCCATCGGGTCGTCGACCCGGGCGCCGAGCGTGAGGACCGCCTGGTCGCGCAGGACATGCGCCCAGTCGGCGAACCGGTCCGCGTCCGTCTCGAGGTTGAGCTGCTGGATGACCGGGTGGTCCGGGTTGATCTCCAGCACCGGGCGGCTCGGCAGCCCCGAGTCGCGCAGCCGGCGCAACGGGTCGAAGTCCGGCAGGTCCGTCACGATGCACGCCGGCGACGTGGTCAGCCGGTTCGTCACCCGGACGGAGGTGACGGACTCGCCGAGGGCGTCCTTGAGCCTGGTGGTGAGCCCGGACAGCCTTTCGGTGGCTTCCTCGGCCGCCTTCTTGTCCTCTTCGGTGGCCAGTCCGCCCAGGTCGGCGGTCCCCTCGGCGACCGACTGCAGCCGCTTGCCCTCCACGTCCGGCATGCCCGTCACGAGCCAGTGGTCCACCGGGTCGGTCAGCAGCAGCACGTCGACGTCCTTGTCACGGAACAGCTCCAGGTGCGGGCTGCGCCGGGCGGCCGCCAGCGACGGCGCCAGCAGGTAGTAGATGACCTCCTGGCCGTCCTTCATCCGCCCGGTGTAGTCGGCCAGCGACACGTCGGGCTCGTCGCCCGCGGACTTCGTCGTGGTGAAGCGCAGCAGCGGGGTGATGTCGCCGGCGTTGTCCCGGTCCTCGACCGCGCCTTCCTTGAGGACGGCGCCGAACTCCTTGTAGAAGACGGCGTACTTGTCCGGCGGCAGGTCCGCGAGCAGCCGGAGTATGCGCTTGACGGCAGTGGACCTGATCGAGTCGACGACCCGGCTGCCCTGGAGGATCTCCCGGGAGACGTTCAGCGGGAGGTCGGCCGAGTCGATCACGCCGCGGACGAACCGGAGGTAGCCGGGCAGCAGCTTGCCCGCGTCATCCATGATGAAGACGCGCTGGACGTGCAGGCGGACGCCGCGCCGTGCCTCGGGCATCCACAGGTCGAACGGGGCCACCCGCGGGATGTACAGCAGGAGCGTGTACTCGTAGGTTCCCTCGATCCTGGCGTGCACATAGGCGAGGGGGTCGGCGAAGTCGTGCGCGACCTGCTTGTAGAAGTCGTTGTACTCCTGCTCGGTGACCTCCGACCGGGGCCGCGCCCATAGCGCGGAGGCGCGGTTGGCCACCGACTCGCCGCCGGTCTCGTCCGGCGCGATGATCGGCACCCCGATGTGGTCGGAGTACTTGCCGATGATCTCCCGCAGCCGCGCCGCGTTCAGCAGGTCCGCTTCGCCCTCGCGCAGGTGCAGGGTGAGCTCCGTGCCGCGGGCTTGCCGGTCGGCTTGCTCCAGCGAGTACTCGCCGCGGCCGTCGGACTCCCAGCGCACCGCCTCGCCGGAGGGCAGCCCGGCGCGCCTGGTGGTCAGCGTGACCCGGTCGGCGACGATGAACGCGGAGTAGAAGCCGACGCCGAACTGACCGATGAGCGCGGCGTCCTTGCGCTGGTCACCGCTCAGCGCGGCGAGGAACTCCCGTGTGCCGGACTTGGCGATCGTCCCGATATTGTCGATCACCTCTTGCCGGCTCATCCCGATTCCGTTGTCGCTCACGGTGATCGTCCGCGCGTCCTTGTCGAACCCGACGCGGATCTGGCCCTTGGGGGCGCCACTGTCCTCCAGCAGCTCCGGCTGCGTCAAGGAGGCGAACCGCAACCGGTCGATCGCGTCAGAGGAGTTGGAGATCAGCTCGCGCAGGAAGATCTCCTTGTTGCTGTACAGGGAGTGGATCATCAGGTCGAGAAGCTGGACTACCTCGGCCTGGAAACTGCGCCGTTCCGCGCTCGGTTGTTCCTCGCTCACCGGGAAATGCTAGCGCCCGTTACAGCCCCATGTCCTTGGCGATGATTGTCTTCATGACCTCGGACGTGCCGCCGTAGATCCGGTTCACCCGGTTGTCGGCGTACAGCCGCGCGATCGGGTACTCGTTGATGTAACCGTAGCCGCCGTGCAGCTGCAGGCAGCGGTCGATGACCCGGCTCGCCACCTCGGTGCAGAACAGCTTGGCCGACGCCGCCTCCGCCGCGGTCAGCTCGCCGATGTCATGCGCCTCCAGCGCCCGGTCCGCGACCGCCTGCGCGGCGTCGACCTCGGCCTTGCAGGCGGCGAGCTCGAACTTCGTGTTCTGGAAGGACGCGACGGATTTGCCGAAGATGTTCCGGTCCTGGGTGTACTTCTTGGCCAGCTCCACCGCGGCGGCAGCCTGGGCGTAGGCGCCGTAGGCGATGCTCAGGCGCTCCTGGGGGAGGTTCTGGCCAAGGTAGGAGAAGCCCTTGTTCTCCTCCCCGAGCAGATCGTCGACGGGGACCTTCACGTCATTGAAGGACAGCTCGGCGGTGTCGGAGGTCTTCAGGCCGATCTTGTCGAGCTTCCGCCCGACCGAGTAGCCCTCGGCCTTGGTGTCGACCACGAGCAGGGAGATGCCGTAGCGGCGGTCATCCTCCTTCTGCGGGGCGGTGCGCGCGCAGACGATCACCCGGTCGGCGTTCACGCCGCCGGTGATGAAGGTCTTGGCGCCGTTCAGGATGTAGTGGCTGCCGTCGGCGGACAGCTTGGCGGTCGTCCGCATGCCCGCCAGGTCCGAGCCGGTCCCCGGCTCCGTCATCGCGATGGCGTACATCGTCTCGCCGCTGATGAACTGCGGGAGCCAGCGCTTCTTCTGCGCCTCGGTGCCGATCCTGAGCAGGTACGGCAGGCACAGCGCGACATGCACGCTGGAGCCGCCGAAGCCGACGCTGGCCAGGGCGAGTTCCTCCGTCTGCACCGCGGAGTACTTGAACGACGTGATCCCGGCGCCGCCGTATTCTTCCGGCACCTCGATGCCGAACAGGCCGAGCTCGGCGAGCTTGTAGTAGAACTCGCGCGGCACCAGGCCCGCGTCGTACCAGTCCTGGTAGTACGGCACCACCTCGGCCTGGATGAATTCCCGCAGCGTCTGCCGGAAGGCTTCGTGGTCCTCGTTGAACACAGTTCGGCGCATGACAGCATGTTACTAACAGGTAGCTAGCCTGGGTAGTACCGCCCCGCGCACCCGGGCAAGACCCCACCGCCCGCACGGGAAGTTGAGGGTTCCCTGGGTCGTACGGCCATAGGATTGAGACAAGCGCCAGAGGAGGCCGAGATGAGTGATACCCCGGTACCAGCCCCGGCTTCGGAAATCGTCACCAAGCCGAGCCCGCTGTCCGTGGCCGGCACCGTCGAGCGCCTGACTGGCATCATCAGCGCGAAGGGCATGCGGTTGTTCGCCGTCATCGACCAGCGCGCCGAGGCACGGCAGGCCGGGCTCGACATGCGCGACACCGTCCTGGTCATCTTCGGCAGCCCGGCGGCCGGCACCCCCGTGATGGAGGCGTCGCCCCTGTCCGCCCTGGACCTCCCGCTCAAGGCGCTCATCTGGGACGACGAGGGGCAGACGAAAGTGTCCTACTACTCGCCCGCGGCCCTCGCCGCCCGCCACCAGATACCGGCGGACCTCGCCGGGAACCTGGCCGGCATCAACGCCCTGACCGACGCGCTCGTCGCGCCGTGACACGCGCGCCGGACTGCCGCGGGATCGGCGGCCCGGACCCGGCTTAGCTCGCCACCGCCGGGTACAGCGCCGACAGCGGCTCCGAGAGCTGCCGCTTGACCCAGCGGCTCGTATCGTCGGCGAGTACCTCGTGGTCGCCCGACTCGAGGCCGTCGTAGATCGCGCCGACGATGTCACGCGGGTCAGCCTTGTCCACGTCCAGGCCAGCGGTCATCGGCGTGTCGGTGTACCCGAGATGGGCGCCGACGACCTGGGTGCCCTGTTCGGCGAGCTCGAGGCGCAGCGTGTTCGTGACCGACCACAGCGCCGCCTTGGTCGACGCGTAGGCGCCCGGCGTGGACAGCCAGCTCAGCGCCGAGTTGACGTCGATGAGCGCGCCGCCGCCGTTCTTGGCCAGGACCGGCGCGAACGCCTGCGCCACGGCCACCGGCCCGAAGACGTTCGTCTCGTAGATCCCGCGCAGCTCATCCAGCGGCATGGCCAGCAGGCTGCGCCTCGCCGAGGCGCCCGCGTTGTTGATCAGGATCGTCGTGTCGACCGCGGCCGCCGCCGCTTCGGCTACCGAAGCGGCGCTGGTGACGTCGAGCGGGAGCGCGACCACCCGGTCGTCATCCCACGCGCGCGGGTTCCGCGCGGTCGCATACACACGCCGGGCGCCCCGGTCCAGGGCCTGGCGGACGAATTCAGTCCCCAGCCCTCCGTTCGCGCCGGTGACCAGGACTACTGAATCAGCGAGCCGTGTCATGTTCTTGCCTCCGCATGAGCTAAGTTTGGTTTTCCAACTCAGCTTAGACTTAGTCAGTTGGAAAATGCAACTAACTCAGCGAGAGGCGCGGGCGAGGGCCTGGCCGGCTGACGATGGCCGGACCGGGCGAGAAGTTCAGAACACGAACGGGATCAGCATCTTGGTCGAGTGCTTGTACTCCGGGTAGGTGTCCGGGAAGAGCCTGGTCATGTTGCGCTCTTCGACATGCGCGCTGTAGACGAAGTACCCGCCGAGCGCGATGACCGCGATCAGCCAGGTGAAGCTGATAGCCACCGCCGTGCCGACCATCGCGAGGATGATTCCGGAGTAGATGGGGTGGCGCACGTGGCGGTACGGCCCGGTTCGCACCAGTTCCGGCTCGGCCTTCTGGGTCATCGGCATGCCCCAGTTCCGGCCGAGATACAGCCGGGCCCAGACCGCCAGCGCCAGCCCCAGCACGAACAAGGCCAGCCCGACTCCCGCGACCGCCAGGTTGTGGTTGTCCGCGGCGCTCCCATGGGCCCTGAAGACACCCAGCCGCAGCAAGATCACCACGATGAGGACGATCGCCAGTCGGGCGGTCGCGAAACGGACGTACTGGCCCTGCCCGCGCTTCACGCCAAGGGCCGCGATCAGCCAGTAGGCCCAGAAGACAATCCAGCCCAGGAAAAATACATAGTCAACGACGTGCACCGGAGAGCGCCTCCTCTATCGTCCGGCCACTGCGACCGGCGGTAACCCCGACGCTATTCGGCACCGCCCAACCGGCGCATCCACCGACGGGTGGGTCGAGATAGTACGCAGGGTGGAAGCCTGGATTGAAAGGCGCGCGGTCAGTCCCGCCTACGGCTGGGCGGTGACCGCCTTGACCTCGGTGTATGCCTCCAGCACCTCGTGCCCCGCCGGCCCGAGCCCGTAATCGCTGTCGTTGGCCGCGATGTCGTCGATGCTCTGGAACGGTGCCACCACCACCACCGGGCCGAAGATCTCCTCGCGGACGACCTTCATGTCCGGGCGGACGTTGGTGAGCACGGTGGGCTCGACGAAGTAGCCCTGGTCTCCGAACCGGCCGCCGCCCGTGACCGCGGTCGCGCCCTCCGCACGCAGGATCAGGTCGCCGATCCGCCAGCTGATCCGGCCCCGCTCGCTTGGCGTGAGCCGGCCCCAGGGGCCCTCGTCGAACGCCCTCCGGGCGGCGCGTACCGCCCTGTTGATGTCCTCCGCGTCGCCCTCGGCGACGTTGGCCAGGGTCTGGCCGGTGGCCCTGTCTGCGGTCATTGTCATGGATTGTCATCTCCCTCGCAGGACCCGGCACGCCATTGATCGGGGGATCCTGTCTGTAGTCACAATGAGCCATCAGGACGGGATCAGGCACAAGACGCCCTGCCCCGGGTATGCCACAGGGTGCACGCAAGAGGACGCCGAAGTCCGGAAGGAGAGTCCGTCATGGCCAAAGTCCTGATCATCACCGGTGACGCCGCGGAATCGCTGGAGGTCATGTACCCGTACCAGCGGCTGCTGGAAGAGGGCTATGAGGTCGACATCGCCGCGCCGTCCGTGAAGAAACTGCAATTCGTCGTGCACGACTTCGTCGACGGCTTCGATACCTACACCGAGAAGCCGGGGTACACGTGGCCCGCCGACATCGCGTTCGCCGACGTCGACCCGGCCGCCTACGTGGCCCTCGTCATCCCCGGGGGCCGGGCGCCGGAGTACATACGGAACGACAAGGACGTGCAGCGGATCGTGCAACATTTCATGAGCGGTGACGAACCCGTCGCCCAGCTCTGCCACGCGGCGCAGATCCTCGCCACGGCCGGCGTGCTGAACGGGCGCCGCACCGCCGGGTACCCCGCCCTGGCGCCGGATGTAACGGCGGCGGGCGCGGAGTTCGTGGACAGCGAGGCCGTGGTCGACGGCCAGATGGTCTCGGCTCGTGCCTGGCCCGACCACCCGTCGTGGATGCGCGAGTTCATCCAGATCCTGCGCTCCAAGGCACCCGTCTGACACAGGCGGCCGGCCTTCCCCGGGCGGCCACCTGAGCCCGGGTGGCCGTCGCAGGGGAGGTGGGCCGTCGCCGGGAACGTGAGGGAAGTTGTCACATCGGGCGGGCCTGGCGCGTCATCTGCCTAGAGACGATGACAGGAGGCGGTCCGATGGCACGGATACCCGGAGTCCCCAAGCAGCAGGCGGGGCCGGTCACCCGGCTGGTCTACGTGTTCATGCGCAGGGGCATGACGAAGATGACCGGGCGGGAGCCCGCGCGCGGCAGCGGGATCGAGCCGGTCGAGATCTGGGCGCACCAGCCCAAGATGATGAGCGGCATGGGCAAGTTCCAAGGCGCGGTCCGCAAGGGCCGGTCCGTCGACGAGCGCGTCAAGTACCTCGTCGAGCTCAAGGGCGCGCAGCTGATCGGCTGCGAGTACTGCGTCGACCTCGGCTCGCAGATCTGCCGCAACTCAGGCTTCACCGATTCCGAGTTGCTCGCCCTGCCGCGCTACCGCGACAGCGACCTCTTCACCGATCGTGAGAAGACGGCGCTCGACTACGCCGTCGGGGTCATGCGCACGCCGGTCGAGGTCACCGACGAGGTGTTCGCGCGGATGAAGGAGCATTTCAGCGACGCGCAGATCGTGGAGATCACCGCGCTGCTGACGGTCGTGAACCTGGACCGGTTCAACGCGGCCTTCGGGATCGGGGCGGCCGGATTCAGCGACGGGATGGTCTGCGTGCCGCCCGACCGTCCGGCGAAGTCACCGATCTAGGCGGTGCCACCTGGCGCTGCTCCCGCCTGCGACGCGGGGACTCACGGATGAACCGTTCCCGGAACTGCGCATCGCCCGCGAACGCGGGCGCGAGCACCTTGAGGGCCCCGACACGGCCAGGCGTTCGTCGCGGGCGGTCATATCTCAATTGTGGCAGTTTCTGCCGACTGACGACGTGCCCACGGCCGGCTGAGGCCGGGGACAGGACACACCGGAGGGACGAACGTCCTTCGGTTGGGGGCGAAGGTCATGGTCCGGTTCGGCCGGGGGAACATTAGTCTCGTGGCGAGCCACGGGGCCGCGTCGAAGGGAGCACCGCGATGTCTGATCGGGTGATCGAAGAGCTCGGCGAAGACGAGTGCCTGGAACTCATCGCGACTGGCGGCGTCGGCCGGATCGCCTATGCCGGCCGTTTCGGCCCGGCCGTGCTGCCGGTGAACTACAAGCTGCACGACAACGCGATCGTGTTCCGCACGACCGAGCACGGCCCGCTCGATGAGGACCTGCGCACCGGCATCGAGGGCGCCGAGTACAACGTGGCGTTCGAGATCGATGAACTCGACTGCACCGCCTGCCGGGGCTGGAGCGTGCTGATCCAGGGCCCGGCCCACCACGTCACGGAAGACGACCGCGCCTGGGCCGAACGGGCCGGCGTCGACCCGTGGGCGCCCGGCGGCCGGGAACTGTTCGTCCGGATAATCCCGAAACGCGTCACCGGCCGCCGCGTGGGCGCCGCTCAGCCCTTGGCTCAGTCCTTGCCGCCGACCGTCTTGTAAGTCGTCGGCGCGGTGATCGTCCGCGGCCGGCCGATCTGACTGAATGTCACCGCCACGGCCGCGCCCGCGTCCTGGACATGCGCGGTGGTCATGCCGGGCCGCCGCAGCAGTTCGCCCGGGCCGGGATGCAGCTTAGCCAGCGCCTTGACGAACCCCGCCGAGGGCGACAGCACGCGCAGGCGCGTCCGCGGGTCGGGAATGTCCAGCGACGTACCGGGCGAACTCGCCGCAAGAGGGGAATCCCGCGATCTTGCCAGTGATTTCCACGATGAGGGAACTAGTCCCTGACGGCACACTTGTCAGCATGCCGCTCAGCTCGGGCTCTTCGTCCGACCATGACACCGCGCCCGCGGAGCGATCCGCGGGCGCGGGCGGCGTGCGGCCGGACTGGCAGCAAGTGCAGACGCTGCGGGTGGCGGATGTAGTGATGACCGTCCTTGAGGCGAGGAAGACGATGCCGTCGGCGGTCGCGGCGGCGGTGAGCCGCACGAAACACGGTGACGGGTTCCGGGTGCTCGTGCGGCTGCTGGAAACCAGCCCGCGAGCCGACGCGGATAGCCCGGATGGCGGCGTTGACGGGGCCGTTGCCATCTTCGTCGCGCGCGAACTCGGCGCGGACCTAGCGCTCGCCTTCGGCGACAAGGACGTGATCATCCTCCAATGACTGGGACGGAGGAACGGAAACGGCCGGGGGGGATCCAGGGCCGTGGCCGGACCTCCGCCCCACGAAAGAGAGTTAAGGGTCCTGTCTGCGAGTTAAGGAGTGCCGTCCGCGCGGAGGAATGCCAGCACCGCGCGGACGCGGTTGTTCTCCGTGTCGCTCTGGGTGAGGCCGAGCTTGGTGAACACGCTGGTGACGTGCGTCTCGACCGTCCGGGCACTCAGGAACAGCTCCTTTGCTATCCCCAGGTTGGACCGGCCCTCCGCCATGTGCCGCAAGACCGCGAGCTCACGCTCGTTCAGTGTGTCCATCGCGCTCGGCTTGCGGTTTCGCTCCAGCAGCCGGCGCACGATGGCCGGGTCGATGACCGTTCCGCCCGCGGCGACCCGTGCCAGGCTGTCCATGAGCGCGTCGGCGTCGGTCACGTTGTCCTTCAGGAGATAGCCGACCCCGGTGCTCACCGTATCCAGCAGCTTGCTGGCGTAACTGGTGTCCGCGTAGGTCGACAGAACCAGGATGCCGACCTCGGGATACACGCCCCGGATCTGGTGCGCGGCGCGGATGCCCTCGTCGGTGAACGACGGCGGCATGCGGATGTCGAGAATAACGGCGTCCGGCGGTCCGGCCCGCATCGCGATCACCAGCTCCGTGCCGGAGGGGACGCTCGCGACGACCTCGGCGCCGAACGCGCGCAGCAACAAGCCCAGGCTGCTGCGGAACAGCCCGGAGTCCTCGGCGATCGCTATCCGCACGGGATGCTCACCACCAGCCGCGTTCCCCGGCCCCGCGGGCTGTCGATGACGACCTCCCCGTCGAGCGCGCCGACCCGGTCGCCGATGTTCGCCAGCCCCGTGCCCGCCTGGCTACGGCCGCTCCCCGGCCGGTCATCCGCCGCGACGCCGCCGATTCCGTCGTCCGCGACCTCCATTTCCACGACGCCTCCCCCGGCCCGCACCGTGACCGCCGCGGCGGTCGCCTGAGCGTGCTTCACGACGTTGGCGAGCGACTCGCAGACGACGAAGTACAGCGTCGCCTCCGTGGCGGCATCCAGCCTGTGCGGCGGCACGGTCACGCGCACGGGCAGCGGCAGGCGCTGTGCCACCTCCTCCAGCGCCGGTCCTAGCCCGCAGTGGGAAAGGACGGCCGGGTGAATGCCGTGGGCCAGGTCGCGGAGTTCGGCCAGGACACCCCTGAGCCCCTCGCGGGCCTCGCTGAAGGCGGCGGTCGCCGCGGGATCGGCCGTCTTGGTCATCGCGACGGTGAGGCCGGCGGTGATGCCCAGCAAGTGCTGTTGCACGCCGTCGTGCAGGTCGCGTTCGAGGCGGCGCCGTTCCGCCAGCTCCGCCTCCACGATCCGCGCCCGGGATGCCTTGACCTGCTCAAGCCGTTCCTGGGCCGCCTTCGCCTCCAGCTGGGCATTCTGCAGTGCCAGCCCGCTGGTGCGCACGGCGGCGTCGAACAGGTCGCGGTAGCGTGCCAGGACCGGATCGGCGACGACCACGGCGATGGGCGCGCCCTGAACGGTGCGGATGTAGGAGACCAGCCGCCCCTCCGGCCGGCTGCTCAGCGCCGGCACGCTGGAGTCGGACGCGTCCAGGACGTCGAGGTCGGGATCGTGCAGGATGCCGCGCAGCACGCGGCGTACCGCCCCGATGTCCCCACCCGCCGCGACGTGGGCGGTCAATTCCGTGACGTTCCTGACCAGGAGCAGCCGTTGCAGCACGGCGATCAGGAAGGCGACGGGGATAGCGAAGTCCACGGCGCTTTCGACCATGTACGCGTCGTCGGGAGTGGCGCCGAGGCTGAACATCATCATGACGGCCGAGATGATCGCCGCGATCACCGCGACGATGCCGGCCACGATGACCGGCGTGATGACGATGCGGTCCAAGCCCCTGGTCTGCCGCAGCCGCACCAGCAGCAGCGCCATCAGGGCGATCCCGAGGAGCCCTTCACCGCCGTGGACCACGTAGTTGAGCACGTCCGACAGCCGTTGGTCCGGGGCCAGAGCGGGCCACCACCCCGACGACGGCAGGCTGTTCCACCGCCGCGTCGAGGTCACCTCGATCAGCGTGCGGCCGACCAGCATCCACCCGGCCAGCGAGATGAGGTACCACCGGTGCGTCCTAGATAGCGAAGAATGCGGGTAACGCAACAGTGCCCAGGCGCCGAAGACGCGATCCACGCCACCGAAAACAAGAGTATATGCAGGCCATGGGCCATTCCAGGCGTCGATGAAATCGACTGAACGGAATATTCCTGCCAGCATGAGCGCACATGCCGTGACTTGCTGGCCCGGCTCCTTGCGCAACATCAGGCCGGTGAAGACGAAAACTAGGGAAACTGCCAGGTTAACCGTTGCCAGCGGGGGCGACTCCCGCCATTGTGGCCCTTGGACGAGTGCGCAAAAAACGGCGACGGCGACGAGGGCCGCCGCGATCCGTGTCTCACCCCGACTGGCCGGTTCACTGCCACGCCAGGTTTTGCTCCCCGACAGCGAAAGAATGGTGGCACGCATTCCGATCCGTCTGCTTAGCGCATTCTGCTCTATCTCAATGCGGAGGCGGCGGTACCGCTGCTTGAGCCTTCGCGGACGGGGGCACCACGAAGCCCACTATCGCACGGACGGGGGGAGTACCGTGTGGCGCGGTACCGCCGCACTCCGTAAACCATATAAGCCATTCCGGTAAACCGCAAGACTGCTAAATCGTTACCTACAGAAATGCCGACCACTTTCCTCCGGCGACCACTCACAGTAACAATGAGCCCAATCACGCGGTTGAGCACGCTAGCAAACGCGCCTAAACGCGCATTTGAGCTCGTCACAGCTAGCTACTTTGCCCATTTGGGTACACTCGGGCGGAATTCCGACACATTAGGATGAAATATAACCGATGTCCGGCAGCCGGAAGGGAACGCCGACACGACAGGAGGGAAACTCCGGGGCAGCCGCGCGGCGACGACGGCACGACGGAAGACATCCCAGGAGCTTAAGTGTCAAGCCGCTACGGAAGATTGGGGGAGGTTTTCGCGATGGCCCCAGGCGGTTGCCTCGTCATAGAGGGTGCCGGTCTTGAGGCATCCGTGCAG
>Ga0210389_10000740_pt1 | contig 28086 bp, 26 predicted proteins | sample IncBWH28OmetaG_FD_160127 | JGI IMG/M metagenome (GOLD analysis project Ga0210389, IMG submission 160127) | Forest soil microbial communities from Barre Woods Harvard Forest LTER site, Petersham, Massachusetts, United States - Inc-BW-H-28-O ... | reverse complement strand
CAGGATGGCAGCCTCGCAAGCCCTTTGTGCCAGCGAAGAATTTCAGGAAACTCCTGGATGGGAAGTTGCATGTGTTCGGCGGTAGGCACGAGGGCCCCGATGGAAAAATCGCCGATCGTCAGTCGTTCGCCGATAAGCCAAGTCTTGCCTCTCAGCGCCTCATTGAGCACAGCGGCGAAACGGCCGAAGTTCTGTTCGCCACGCGCGATGAAGGCTGGGTTTGGCGGACCGAAGCCGAGCACGGCTTTGGACACTTTCTCATAGCCGACCATCCCCAATGACTCCGCGTCCCAATGCGCGCTTTGCCACGCGAGCCAGCGTAGAACGTCCGCCTGACCCGTCGTGTCGGACGGCCAGAGGCCTCCATCGGGGCATTTGGCGGCCATATAAAACAGAATTGCATTGGACTCCCAGAGCACGAATTCCCCATCCGTGAGGGTCGGCATCTTCTTGTTGGGATTGAGAGCGACGTACTCAGGAGTCAATTGGTCGCCGCGCGCGAGGTCTATGGGTTGCAACTCAACGTCGAGCGCGAGATGATTTTTTAGAGCCACAATGCCGAGCGCGCGCGGCGATGGCGGAAAGAGGTAGAGCTTCATTCTGGTCTCCATGGAGAGCTGCGATCGCAGCTCCCCTCGGTGTCTAGTGAAATCATCAACCGCGTCAGCTGCAAACTTCGCGGCGATCCGCTGTGTGACGACGACCCATCGCATCCTGCACACAACCGGTTGCCAAAAGAAGAGTCACGACACTCGAGAAAACGATCGGCGCGGTGAAAAGATACTTCCATGCAATGGCAGCGCTCCCGCCGTAGCTCAAACACAGCGAGCAGGTGATTACGGCAAGGCCCGCACGATCGCGCGTCGGCAGTCCGCCGATGTACCAGCTCACCACTGCGGAGAAAATGAAGAATAAGGACACAAACCACCCAAACCCGAGATAGAAGCCATACCAGCTATCATCAAACCCTTGTGCGTCAAAGTGGACCGACTGCATCGCCGTCGCGACTGCGTCGGCGCCAACGCCGAATCTTGGCGTCGACATCAAAGCGCCGGCGGTGTGTCCAATCGCGTAGAGGACGAGAACGTAGCTCGCAAGACGATACGGGTTTCCAAACCGCCGGATTGTTGTCGCGAATCCGCCGCGTTTCAATGGCGACGCGCCGGTACTTAACGCTGATTGAAGTGTCATATCTTGGGATCCTGTGCGTTGGCTAAGTCATGCCAATCTGACACCTAATCCGCGACGCGTCTTGTAAAAATGGGAAGGACTATCGGAGGGTGAGTATCCGCCCAAATTCGTTGGTCACATGGCGACGGTAATGCGCAGGCGCATAGCCTGTCATCTTCTTAAATTCCTTGGAGAAATGCGATTCGTCATAGTAGTGTTGGTACAGCGCGCCTCTTATCGACTCGTAGGGCTGTTGCTCGGCCCACAATCGATGGTACTGCTGAAAGCGGAATATCCCCGCCAATGCCTTTGGCGAAAGGCCAATATGTTGTTGAAATAGGTTGTCCAGATGGCGACGCGAGTAACCCGTGTCGTGCGAAAGCCCCTGTATGGAAAGCAGACCACTGCTGCTGCGCAGCCGCCGAACGCAGTACTCGACAACCCGACTACGAGCCCCATTACGCTGCAAGAGCCGAATCAGCGCGTGTTGCACGATCTGCACTTTGCGATCGACGCGCGGTTCATTCACGAGCGCATCGCTCGCCATCCGGCTCCAGGATTTGAGCAGCTGGCCGGTCTCCCAAAGCGCGCGAGCCGTCTCTGCCATGGGGATACCAAAAATCGGGAAGGCACCCGCGGGCGAGAACTCGATCGCGATGAATCCAGTCGCTTGATCGGTCGAGTGCAATTGCGTCGAACCATCCTGGTTGCCGACGAAGTAGAGTCTCCCGGGATGGCTCTCGGAAGATGCGCCATTCGCCGTAGAGATCAAGGAGTTTTGATACGGAATGATCAGTTTAGGGCATCCATTTGGCGCCGCAATGCTGCTATCTCGAGCGGGAAAGCCGAATGGGCTTTCGAACACCCAGATAGATTCAATGTATGGCTTCAGGTGTCTATTGGACTCTATAAACGTGATCTTCATGTCATCACCCCGCAAGACCGGTAACGCAGCCCCAACAAGAGCGACGCCGCAAGCGCTCTTCGTAAACAGCCCAATTGAGGCAAGGACTCAAGATGCGGCCGGAATGCATGTCAATGCTTGCGCGAAAGAGCGGATATCCTGAGCGAGCAATGCGGGTTCTTCCAGTGCTGCAAAGTGGCCGCCGCGATCGAACTCTGTCCAGCGCACTACGTTGTAGCCTCGTTCTACATACGAGCGCGGTGGAATCGGTATCTCGCGGCGGAAGTGTGCAACGGCAACCGGCACACTGACCCGATCGGCCGCGGAGAACTTCAACGGCTTTTGCCTCCCCTCCCAATAGATACGAATAGCTGATGGCATCGAGCGCGTGAACCAATATAGCGAGATGGCCGTCAGAAGGTCATCTTTCGTAAACCGGTGCTCGACGTTGCCGGCACAATCACTCCAAGAGCGAAACTTGTCGACGATCCATGCAGCAAGGCCCACCGGTGAGTCATTGAGCGCCGGGCCGAGGACGTCCGGCTTGGTGGCCTGCAAATGAGAATATCCGCCCTCGTCTTCGAGCCATGCGGCTCGGCGCGCCAGGGAGGCTACTTCTTCCTCCGTGAGCCCCGGGGGATCGACTATCTGCGGCTGGAAGGAGGCGGGAATGTAATTGAGATGAATACCCAACAGGCGATCAGCATGGCGCAGCCCTAACGCCGTGGATACCCCCGCGCCCAGGTCGCCGCCATGGGCCATGAATCTTGGATAACCCAAGGCTGTCATCAGCTCAGCCCATTGGTCGGCAATCGTTCGTGAATTGGTGCCCCATGTCGTCGGCGCGGATGAGAAGGCAAATCCCGGCAGCGACGGAATGACAACATCAAAACTCGGTGCCGATGACCCATACGCAGTTGCCGGGTTGGCGAGCATCTCGCCGAGGTTGAGCAATTCCGCAAATGTGCTCGGCCAGCCATGGGTCAGGACGATCGGCAGAGCGGCCCCATGAGCCGCTTTCAAGTGCGCAAAATGAATCGATCCGGTATCTGTGATGGCTTCGAATTGCGGGAACGCGTTCAGCGCCGCTTCTGCCTGGCGCCAGTCGTACCGATTCAACCAATAGTCGACGAGGGAGCGGAGAAAATCACCGTCCATGCCTTGAATCCATCCGGCTCGGGGAATCTGAGACGGCCAGCGCGTTTGCCCAAGGCGGCGCTTCAGATCGAGAATCTCGCTCGAGGGAATCGAGACTTGAAACGGACGGATGTTCACGTATTTTCCTCCCGCTCGTGGATCAGTGCTTGACATGCAATAATATACTTGCCTATTATGTATGCAAGTAATTACTTGCCTATAGCACATGGCAGAGCGCCAAGACACGGACATGCTTTTCAAGGCTTTGGCCGATCCCAGCCGGCGCAAGCTCCTGGACCTGCTGCATGCGCACGACGGCCGCACACTCAACGAGCTGTGCGAACACCTCACGATGACGCGACAGGGCGTGACGCAACACCTGGACCTGCTGGAGGCGGCCAATCTGGTCGCCACCGTGCGGCGCGGCCGGGAAAAGCTGCATTTTCTGAATCCAGTTCCTCTACAGCAGATCTACGAGCGCTGGATTGCCAAATTCGAAAAACCGCGCCTCAAGACGCTCTCGGACCTGAAACGACGACTGGAGAAAGCCGATGGCTAGATCGACCTTTGTATACGTAACCTACATCCGCACCACGCCGGAGAAGCTGTGGTCAGCGCTGACGGACCCGGAGTTCATGAAGCAGTACTGGTTCGGCACGCACTGTGAAAGTGAGTGGGCGCCGGGATCCTCATGGAAGATGGTGCATCCCGACGGCGGCATCACCGACGCCGGCGAGATCGTCGAGGCTGAGCCGCCACGGCGCCTGGTAATCCGCTGGCAACACCAAAAAAAACCCGAGCTCAAGGCCGAGGGTGAGTCGCGATGCACCATTGAAGTGGAAGCCAACGGACCGGCGGTCAAGCTTTCCATCACCCACACCATCGAGCGCGAACCCTCGAAATTGATCGAGGCCGTGTCCGGGGGCTGGCCGAAGATCATCTCCAACTTGAAGTCCTTGCTGGAGACCGGATCCACTGTACTCAAAGACGCCTACCCCACGGGCGACCAACGGTAATACCCCAGGGCGCATGACCCTACATGGAGAATAGAGACCAGCATGACGAAGACACCGGGATTTCTCAGGGCGGTGATGGCGTTAATGATCGCTGCCGGCACCACCGCGCAATCCGCGCAATCGCCCACGGCAACCGCCGCCATCGTCCTCGTTCACGGCGCACTCATCGATGGTTCGAGCTGGCGGGGCGTTTATGACGTGCTCACGCAGGACGGCTATCGCGTCAGCATCGTGCAGCCGCCGCTGACCGGGTTCGATGAGGATGTGGCTGCGACGCGGCGCGTCCTCGACCAACTGGACGGACCGATTATTCTCGTCGGCAACAGCTATGGCGGTTCGATCATCACCGTCGCCGGCTCCGACCCCAAGGTGAGGGCGCTGGTCTATGTGGCCGCGCTCCAACCCGATGTCGGAGAGACCAGCGCCGAGGTGGCTCCGCCGAAGACGCAAGCAAGCAACGATTTGAGGCCGGCCAAAGACGGGTTCATCTTCCTCGATCCGGCGAAGTTCGCCGCCGACGTTGGCGCCGATCTGCCCAAGGCGACCGCCGAATTCATGGCCCGCTCGCAAATGCCCATATTGGGCACGGCCTTCAGCACCAAGCTGACCAGCGCCGCCTGGCACGATAAGCCGAGCTACGCGATCATTGCCGCCGAGGACCGCGAGCTTGACTCAAGCGTAGCGCAGCGGATGGCCAGTCGCGCCGGATCCAAGGTGACCGTTCTCGAGGGGAGCCACCTCGTACACGTCTCCCAGCCTCGTGCCGTGGCCCGCGTGATCGAGACAGCCGCGCGCGCCGTCAAATAGACTATTTAATCAGGAGAATGGTATGAAAGAAGATTCAACCTCGGCACAACACAAGGTCGGAACGCGTGAGGAATGGCTCGCGGCGCGGCTCAATCTACTCAAGGAAGAGAAGGAGCATACGCGGCGTGGCGACGAGCTGGCGCAGAAGCGCCGGGAGTTGCCGTGGGTTCGGGTCGACAAGGCATATGGGTTCGACACCGACGAGGGGAGTGCGTTGCTGTCGGACCTCTTTCGCGGGCGCTCGCAGCTCCTTGTCTATCACCTCATGTTCGGTCCCAACTACACCGCTGCCTGCCCCTCCTGCTCCGCGATCGCAGATGGGTTCAATGGCATTCAGATTCACTTGGCCAACCATGACGTGATGCTCTGGGCGGTATCGCGGGCGCCGCTCTCGAAGCTGCAAGCCTATAAGCGGCGATTGGGATGGACCTTCCCGTGGGCGTCGTCGTTCGGCAGTGATTTCAATTCCGACTATAGCGTCGGCTTCAGTCGTGATGAACAACTGCGCGACGGGGGCATCGAATACAACTACCGACGCGAGAGCGCCTGGAAGCCGTCGAGCACGGGTCGCACCTCCCCGCTCGATGCATTTGGGACGGGGGTCGACATGCCCACATTTCTCCGCGAGCGGCCGGGGGTGAGCGCCTTTGTTCTCGAGGACGACGCTGTCTATCACACCTATTCAAGCTATGCGCGTGGATTGGACGCCCTCTGGGGCATGTGGCAGTGGCTCGACCGCGCTCCCAAGGGGCGCAATGAGACGGGTCACTGGTGGCGCCGCAACGACGAGTACGACAACAAATGATCAATGGGCCGAGCGACCTGAAACGACGAGAAATGGGTGCTGTGGTTTAAGGAACTCGGCGTACGCGGAAGCACTCGCCGAGTCTTATTGCGCTAAGTCCCGCTTCGGCTGTCATCTTTGGGAGGATTTCGCCACCGGATGAATCGATTGAATCGTTCCCATAGTGGGTCCGAGCTTGGCGATGAACAGGTCCTCGCCCCCGCCGGGCGTGGCGAGTTGGGTGGTGGCCGGCAAACCGCTCAACGTCGCGGGCATGAGTCCATCGGTAAATCCCGTAACATAGATGGTGCCATCGGGGCTGGCGGCGGCGCCGACGCCGTCGTCATTGCCGGGCCCGCCGAATTGTTCGCTCCAGGCGGGCGTACCATCGGCGCGCATGGACATCGCGACGACATCCAAGCCGCCGGCACTGGGTGCAAACAATGCGCCGGTGGTGTAGCCGGTGATCAAGAAACCGCCGCTCGGTGTCGGTCCGAACACCGACAGCACGTCATTGCCTGCGGAGGCAAACAAGTTCACCAGCGCGGTCTCGCCGGTTTGCGGATTCACGCTGAAAAGCGCGCTGTCTTGGCCGCCGGCGCTGGTTTGATCGGGGAATACGCCGGTGCTGCGCACCATGGCCCAGAGATTTCCCCCGGCCGCGACAATGCCGCCGGAAAACTCATCCGAGTAGGTGTAGCCGCCGTTGCTGCTTTGCCGCTCGTTTTTGATATTGCTGCGCCACACCACGCTGCCGTCGCTGCTGCTCCACATGGCAAAGCCGACACCCTGGTGCTCGACCCAGTTGACGCCATTGGGCTCGCGGTAGCGATTCACAAAATCGTCATAGCCGGGAGCCGTGGAGTCACCGCTGTTCTGCGTTTCCGTATCGAGTCCGGTCAGCGTGGCGGTGTAGATATTCCCGGCGCCGTCAACGGTGAGGCCGCGGGCGATCTGCGCGCCGGCGCGCGCATCCGATTGCTTCCACGCGAGGACGCCGCTGTTGGGGTCGAGCCGCCGCAGCGTCAAATCGCCGCAGTCGCGCCCATCGTTGGCGGGCGTTTCCACATCGTCGCAAAGGTAGCTGAAGATGTCGCCGCCGACGTATCCCTGCGCCGCGGAGGTGACCCCGAGCACGTAGGTCTCGCGGTTGGGCCCGAGCGCGATGAACTCGCCGGTGCTGTAAAAGTTATCCTGCCACTGCTTCAGCCAAAGCTGATTGCCCGCGGCTGAATAACTGGCGGCCCACCCGGAGAAACCATTGACGCCGATATTGTCCGCGGTCAATGGTGATCCGACGGCGTTGCCGGACATGAAGATATTGCCCTGCGCATCCAGAACCAGTCCTGTCACGTTGACATCGCCCGGTCCATAAATACTCTTGACCCAGATCAACTGGCCAGACGGGTCGAACTTGAATAGCTCCACTTCGTAGCGACCGCTGGCTCGATTCTCGCTCGCGAGCGGATCCGCGGAAATCGCGGCCACAATCAAATTGCCGTCGTGATCGACCGCGACGCGATGTCCCTCGCCATTGTGCGGGCCGCCGAATTGTTGAATGCCGAGCCAGCCGAGCGCGGGCCCGACGCGAAATTCAAAATCATCGCCAAAGTTCGGCACGACCACGGCATAGAAATTGGCCGGCGCGGTCCCTGAATTGCTGTCGGTAGTGGTTCCGGCCGCATCGGCTTTCCAGAGCACATTGAAGACATTCTTGCCCGGCGCGCCGGCGGCGCCGGCCTCGCCGACGTCCATGCCGATCATCTCGGATTGACCGCCTGGAGTTTTGCGCCAAATCTCCACCTGTTTTACGTTATAGGGGATGACTGCCGTGCCGAGAATGCTCGGATCGACGGTCGCCGGATCAAGCGTCACCCGAAATTGCACCCCGTCCCCCGCTGCAAATCGCCGCAAAGAAACGCGCGCATTACCGGTGGGATGCGAAAACAGCGTGGGCTCGTACTTCAGATCCGGCAGCACGATGTTGCCGAGTCTGAGCACCGAGGAGAGAAAACCGGCGAGGCTGCTGATGGAATCGCCGGCCTTGATTTCAGCCAGAGCCGTGAGCACGTAGCCCGACGGTATGGTCGAGTCCTGCACCTGCGCATTGACTGTCGCCAGTCCGAGGGTCGCGTGGAATCCGCCGAAGCCATCGATCAGTGTCTTGATCGGATCATAGTCGGAATGAAACACCGCCCAGAGGCCCAATAGCGCATTGGTAAACGATGCCTGCACGTACAATCCAGCCTTGGCATCACCGCTCAGCCTTATCCCATCGGCGGGGTTGGTCGAACCCAAGGTCCAGTCGAACTGGGTGGTGGCATCGCCATCGAGAGTCGAGGTATTGGTGAAGGTCCCGTCGGTGCCGATGGTCATGCCGACGGTGAGGGGCTGCTCCACTTCGCTCTTGATGCCGATCGCAAGATCGCCCAGGGTCAAGGTGCCGGAGACATTTGCGCGCAGGCCCACGACCGGCACGACCGGCACAAAGACCACCGCCAGAATCGGCGGCACCGGCACGAGGTATTTGAACAATCGCGCATCGCAGGAGATGGCTTCGCTGAGCGAGTTGCTTAAGTGCACCTCGCCGTCGACGATGAGTTTCATCGAGCCCTTGGCGCTCAAGTTGACGCTGAAACTGCCCGGATTGACGGAGATCGACGCCGAGACCGGACCCATGTTGTCGATAACGTGGGGCGTCATGTTCCTGAAACTGATTGCCGCCTGCGACAGATCGGTTTTCGCCGAGCAGGAAAAGGGACCGACCTGCCATTTGGCACTGCCGATGGTTTCGGCGGGACGGGCGCCGGCGGCCTTGAGACCTGCTTTGTGCATCAGCGCGGTGCGACGCGCGGCCGGCGTCGGCGCCGGTGTATCCAAGGTGAACTCGTACTCGCGCGCACCGTCGGTGCGGGCGATCGTGGCGGAAGGCTGAACATCGAAGCTTTGCGTGAGCTCATCCTTAGAATAGGTCTGGTTCAACTTGAGCGAGGAAAACACATCGCCGAGCGGCAGCACCTGAAATACGACGTCGGTGTTCGCGCCGTTCGGCGTACTGCTCACCACCCTGCCGCTGATGGGCTTCTCGCCCGCCCCCACGATAACGGCGCCGACAGCCGGCGCACTCGAGCCTGCGAGCGTCATCTTGAGCTGCGAGCCGACGCCCGGTTCTTGAGTCTGGTCAACCAATGCAGGGTCTGCGACCACTTGACTGTCGGCGATGACCTGCGTGCCCGCCGTGAGAGTGGCCACCAAGGCGGTGACGGGCTTCGATGAGACCGCGCCCGCACTCGCGGTAATCACCACGGAATCCACGTTGCTGCCGGCCGTAAGCTTGCCGTTCGAGTCCACAGACACCGATGCGCTCGAGGCTGACCAAGTGATGCTCGCCGTACTGACGGTCGCGCCGCTCGCGTCCAATGCCGTGGCCGTGAGCTGCGCCGTGCCGCCCGGTTGCACTAAGACTGATGAGGGGGTGACGGTCACTTTGGTCACGACCTGGGCGGGCGGCGGCGGCGGCGGATTGGTGCCGCCGCCCGTGTTGTCGCGACTGCCGCCGCAGGCGGCAAGGAGGAGGCAAAGGAGCAAAGCGTGTGAGGCGCGTACCGCGTTCATTCTGGTTTTCACGTCGACTCCGTCATAGATGGATTTTTTTCATTTCCAACACGGTGCATAACTAGTAGTGGAACTTGCGAAGGTCCGGAGTGAGGGTGCCGGCCTGCGCGTTGTAAAAAGTCGTCTGCTGATAAACGTTCCCGGATGAATCGACCTGAACTCCATGGTTGAACCTGACGTCAGGCAGCGCGGTAGCGCCGATTACATTGAGACCGGAGTCCAGTGCAACGAGCCGCGCAACCGTGGGGCTTCCGGTGAATTCAAGGTAGAGATATAGATTGCCGTTCGTGTCGATGTAGCTGGCCGATCCGTCCGCCCCATAGGCAAGGGCATAGCGGGATTGATCGACGGTCGGATCGACGTAGCCGACCGCGCTAACATCGCCGGTATCTGCGGCGACTTTGACGGTAAAAAGGTGCCCGTTGTTGGAGGGATTCGGATCGGCGTGGTAGTAGGTCAGATAGGCGTTATTGCCCGCATCCACGGCGATGGCGCCGACATAATCACCGTAGTAGTCGGCGGCGCCAAGCGCTGAGGGAGATCCGATTTCGTCCGGGCCCGCTACGGCGGCTTCCCAGACCAGGGCCCCGGTGTTCGAGATCTTCTTTAAAGTTAGTCCGGACACCCCGGTGGGGCCAGTTGACTGGCAACACAGTGTCGTCGCTACGTACGCGTTACCGGCGTGGTCGACTCGCAGCACGTAGTCTTCAGAGCGCTGGGAGCTGAGCGTGGTATTACCGTACAAAACCGGCTGTGACGCTACAACCGCGGTCGCCGCAGTCAGGGTGCCTGAGCGGTTGATGCGTACGACAAAACCGTCCGCGTCCAACCCGAGCCGCGCGATGTCGTCGGCGGTCAGCTTGCCATCGCTGCTACTGCCGCTGTTGCCGGCGAGACCCACCAGGTCGCCGGTCTGCGGATCGACGGCGAAGGCAGTTCCGGTGACGTTTGTATCAACGGAGGTGCCGTCGGCCGTTGCGGGCGCTCCGGTCAGCGTCCTCTCCCAGTGTTGCGTTACTTGCCAGTTCCCCCCTGTGAATACCATCGCGTAGCGGGCGACGTATCCGGTCGTTGTGTTCCTGCCAAGCGCGACGTAAAAATTCCAGGGACCGTCCAAAACGACAGCCGTCACGGAGATGGGCAGTACGAAGTTGGGGTACGCCTTACCGTTGTCGTCGACAAGGGAAACCAGCGTCGTTCCGGCCAGGTAGTAGGGAATGGAACTCATCGCAATGCTGTTGCGCACGCCGCTGCCCATCCATGTGTCGCCATGGGTGGCCGTATCACACGAAACGCAGAGCGGCTTGTCGGGAGTCTGCACCGGGGTGTAGGGCATCGCCGACTCCCAAAGCACGTTGCCGGACGGTGCAGTCGGTAGTGAGTTGTCGGTGTAAGTGACGAGGGACAGCGTAATCACCTGCACCCCCCCTCCCCCGGGCGACGGGCATCCGGCGATGAAGGTGCCCGAGCCGTAGTCGTTGGCAGCGCTGGAGGGTGGCAGCATGACGATGATGGGGTTGCCATCACCGCAATCGGCCACGAGACCCAGATCCTCGAACGCGTTGGTCGAGGTGCCCTGTGATTGAGAACTTCTCTTGCCCGTCGGTCGCTTGGCCGCTTTCGCGCCGGACGTATTCAACCCCGCGGACGTATTCAGCCCTGCGGTCGATACGGTGACCTCGAATTGCCTGGCCGGATCGAACGATCCGCCTTGCGCCGAGATCACGTGAGTCGTGCCGGCCAGGACGGTGAATTGACTCGGCACGGACTGGGGGGCGACCCAATCTGAACTCGACGAGATCGCGACCGTAGCGTCGGCCGTGAGAGCACCGCCCGGTATATTCAGAGTCAGGAAGCCGTCGGCGCTCTTGACCTGGCCTCCCGAGGCTGCCGACACCGTCTGAGCCGCTGCGACGACAGTCAAGGTGGCGTCGTTGCTCGTGACCGAGCCTGCGGAATTGCTCACGACCACACTGAATTTGGCGCCGCTGTCGGCCGATGCGGCGGAGGCGATGCTGTAGGCGGCACCGTTTGCACCGGCGATGGCCACCGCATTGCGCTGCCACTGATATGAGAGCGGGGCGGTGCCTGCCGCGGTGACAGCAAAGGAAGCCGGCTTGCCCGCAACGGCGGACTGATCAACCGGTTGAGTGGTGATGCTCGGCGCTACCGCACTCGGTGGAACAGGAGGGGTGCTTGTGACTCCCTCGTCGTGGCAAGCGGCGAGCAACGCGAACGCGGCGCACAGCAGGACGCAGTGATGGCGCGGCGGGAAGTGCGTTTTGTACATGTCGTGCTCCATGAATATTCTCTCTGGTCTGATTGAGGCCAACTCCCTGGCCCTTAATGGCAGAGTGCGATGTTGCCGCTCGTCAACGGTCCACCCGCGGAATAGCCAGCCCATTTGATCGAGAACATGTCGAGGCTGCCGTTGTTACTCAGGTCGTCCGCGTCCGCTTGAAAGGCTACGATCGCCCCGCCATTGGTGCGTCCGTTGCCCTTGATCGTGACGTGTGACCCAGTGGCGATGAAGCTGCTGAGATTGGAAGAAATGAGTGATGCACCGCTGTTCTTGTCAACGAAACCCAACGCGCCGACGGGACCGGCGGCGCCGGCCTTGTATTCGGCAGCGAAGGCAAAGGCGCTGACTTTGGCCAGAAATGCCTTGCTCACTACCGGCGCGCCGAAACCGGTGCCAAATCCCGTGGCGCATCCCGGCGTGTTGGTGGGGTTGCTTAAGGGCACGGTGAAAGTGCTGGCATAGATATTTTGCGTCCCCGCGCCGCCGTCATCCGCGGCCCACACGATCCGCACCTGCCCGTCCGGCAGGACCGAAATATCGTTCAGCGATTCGTTTATGCCGGGGGTATTCGTGACCTGGTAGAGGGTGTTCGTGGCGATCACGTAAATGTAAATGTCGGCGGTCAGCGAGGGCGGTACGGTGCTCTCGAAACCAATGACGCCGCCGCTGATGCTGGGGTTTACCTGGGTCCCCGCCAGTTCGAGTTCCGTCTCGGCATCCGACCCGCTCAGCGGATGGATGAAAATATCCTGGCCGGTTCCGGCGCCGCGGTCCGTGTCGTACACCACGTTGACACCATCGGTATCCGGATTCTCCTCGTTGAAGGCGCTGTTCACCACCGTCGTGGGAGCGCTCCAGATCCCGCCTGCGAGCGTGGATACCATGACGTCGCAGTTCGCGGGTGTCGGGCACTGTTCCCAGACAATCACGTCACCGGCCGGCGACACGTTGGGGTTTTGTTCCTGCAGTGGTGAGCCGCTCACGAGAACCGGAACGCCATCCGGCAGCGCCACGGCAAAGATATCGCCCGAGCCGGTGCCGGTACCGAAGTCCACATACGCCAGTGTGTTGCCGCCGAGCGCCGACCCCAGCCGCAAATTGCCCGGATGCGGATCGAGCAGCGTGGTGGTACCGGAGGTCACATCAAACACGCCTATCTCAAAGTCGCTCGTCGGCGTCTGACGAGTGAACGCCACGCGCGTACCGCTGACATCAGAGAGGGTGTCGCCGAGCGAACCGTTTGGCGGAATGAAGGCATCAATGCCGGTGGTAAAATCGTAGTAATGGATATGGCCGTCGGCCACGTCCGTGTAGGCCGCCAAGTTGCCGCTGACGTGCGGTAGGGTCTGATCGCCCGGCGCATTGTTGATCGTCACCGGTGTGCCAGTTGAAACGAAGCCGCCGTTGAGCGGTGTAATCGCCATGCCGGCGACTGGCACAAGACTCAAAATGCAAGCGAAGCGGTACTTCATCGCCGTTCTCCCTTTTCTAATGACAAGGAGTCTCGTCGCCGGCGCCGGCTAGTTGCAATTCAACGGAAGTATTACGCCCGGGGACTAATACTTCGCGCCCGAGGCTGAGGAATGGCTATGTCGTGGCGCTTGTGCAACTATGCGTGGGGTTCAGGGAAGCGCGAATCACATGAAAATAATATTCGCTGACGACCACACATTGTTTCGCGCAGGGATGCGTCACGTGTTGACTCAGTTCGACCCGGAACTCGTTCTGCTCGAAGCGGCCGATCATGAGGGCGCCGCGAAGCTTGCCGCTGAACATCACGATGCCGATTTGCTGTTGATGGATCTGGCCATGCCGGGACAAAATCCCTACGCTGCCATCAAGGAACTACGCAACCGTCACCCATCGCTGCCTATCGTGGTCATGTCGGCAACCAACGAAGCCGGCGAGGTGCAGCGGGCGTTCGATTGCGGCGCGATGGGATTCATACCCAAGCACGAGACTGCGCCGGTTATGTTGAGCGCGCTGCGGTTGGTGCTTTCCGGCGGCATCTATATGCCGCCGCTGCTCATGCGACACACATCCGGCACCACCCTCTCCGCCGGCGTCAGCCGGCTCACGCCACGCCAGCTGGAAGTCCTGCGCGGCATCGCCGACGGCAAATCCAACAAGGAAATCGGTCGCGTCATGAATTTATCGGAGGCCACTGTAAAAGCGCATGTCATGGCCCTCTACCGGGCTCTCGACGTCGACAATCGCGTTGCCGCTGCTCAGGCGGCGAAGGATAGAGGTCTGCTGGGGGATCGTAGCCTATGAGCTTCACCGGCAACGTGCACGTTCTCGAAGGCCCGTCGACGCCGAGCGCCGTCCAGGAATCGCCGACACTCGAGCCGCTGGTCACTGCCGAACAAAGCCGCACAGCCTTTTCGACTATTCCTGAAAGCGTTGTCGCCGCAGCAACTGCCGGCCTGCTGCTCGTGATCGCCATGTGGGGGCAGGTGCCGAACCGCCTGCTTGTCGGCTGGATCGCTGCTCTCTGGACGGTGCTCTTCGCTCTGTTCCTGCTGTTTTTGGGCTGGCGGCGCGCCTCGCCTGTCGGCAAAGACGTGTCGAAGTGGAACCGCTGGTTTTTGATCGGGAACATCGTACACGGGTCGACCTGGGGCAGCAGCGCACTGGTGATGTTCACCGGCAACTTCGACGCTTATCAGATGTGGCTGATGTGGGGACTGTTCATGATTGCGATTTCGGCCGTGACGGCCGGCATCGCAGCCATCATGCCGATGATCTATGGGTATGTGATTCCCATCGTTTTGCCGCTCATCGTGAGGCTGGCGCTGTCGGGTGTATTTCTGGGGCGGATGCTCGCAGTCGCCGGTGCCACGATGCTTGTGTTGGTGTTGGTATTCGCCTCGCGCATGAACAAAATTATCGTCAACTCGATCACCCTGCGCTTCGAGAACGAAGTGCAGCGGCGGCGGGCTGAAGAGGCCAGCATCAGCAAGTCGCGTTTCCTCGCCGCCGCGAGTCACGATCTGCGCCAGCCCCTGCATGCGATGGCCCTGTTCGTGGCAGCGCTGCAGGATCTAAAGCGTTCCCAAAAAGGCGCCGAGGACGCGATCCTCTCGCACCTTGCGGTGTCGGTGGAAGCGTTGCAGGGCCTTTTCGACGGGCTGCTGGATGTATCCAAGCTCGACGCAGGCGTCGTGCGGCAGGAGGTGGCGCATTTCGCGCTGCAACCAGTTCTGGATAGCATCGCCAATGAATGCGAGGCCGAGGCAGGCACCAAGGGATTGACGGCCCGATTCGTTCCGACTCGCGCCGTCCTGCAGGGCGATGCGGCGCTTCTTCAACGAGCGCTTCGCAACCTGGTTTCGAATGCGATCCGCTACACCGAGAAGGGGGGATTCGTGGTGGGTTGTCGACGAGAAAAGCAAGGAGCGCGCGTGGTGGTTTACGACACGGGAATCGGTATCGAACCCGCACAGATGAGCAACATCTTCCAGGAGTTCTATCAAGTCGCCAATCCCGAGCGCGACCGGACCAAGGGCATGGGATTGGGCCTCGCCATTGTCGAGCGACTGGCCCGGCTTCAAGGCTTTCCACTCAAGGTGGCGTCCGCGGTCGGCCGCGGCTCTGCCTTTTCCATGCTGGTGCCCTGGGGCGAGCCACGGAAGGTGAAGATCGCCGAAATGTCGATGCACGACGCAGCGACGCAGTTCGCGGGCGATCTCGCCGTCATCGTAGACGATGAGCGCGCCGTGGTTGAAGGCATGCGGCAGTTGATGCAGCAGTGGGGGTTCAAAGTCATCTGCGGCGCCTCGGCCGAAGAAGCGATCGCTGAGCTGGCGAACTGTCCTCAAGACCCGGACATTTTAATTTGCGATTACCGGCTGCGCGCCGGTGAAACCGGCGTCAATGCCATCCGTAGCCTGCAATCCGCCGTGCGTCGAGAAGTGCCGGCCATCATTATCAGCGGTGATACGGCGCCGGAAAGGTTGAGGGAGGCCGACGCCAGCGGATTTCACCTGCTGCACAAGCCGGTTCGGCCTGCGCAGCTGCGCGCGTTGTTGGATTTCGTTCTTGCCAAAGAACGGCGGAAAATGCGAAATCCTTCTGCCGAAGCGGCGCCATTGAATAACGGAAATTAATCGCCGCCTGTAACAGTCCACGGTCCACTGCGATGGCATTCATTCGTGGGTTACTTCGGTGCGCTGCCCGCAACGTTGGCGCTTTTCGGTTCGGGCTTGCCGACGTCGAGATGGTTCCAGTTCAGGATGGCGTTGAAGCCGAGGAAATAGGTTCCCTGCGTTTGCCAGCGCCAGAACGGCCGCAGCGCAAACATCACCACGTGACCTTTTCCAACGTTTGCATCGAGCACAAGAGGCCGCTCGGAGATCGCCTGGCCGCCGGATAGGGTGCCTGAAAGAAGCATGTCGTTCGCGTCTTTCGGGAACTGCATGATGATACGCGGAGGAATGTCAGGCTTCACTGCGCCGAACAGGAGCCGCATCTGGCGCATGTAGTCGATCTCGTCAAATGGCGGAGGGCTAGGTTCGGCGGGTTGATCGTACGGACTGATGTGAATCGGCACGGAATTCGGAGTGACGTTCTGCCCGACGGCCGAACTGGCCGCGGACCCGGTTCCCGGGGCGCTGGGCCGGCCTGCGTTCCCCTCAGGAATATTGAAGACCGGGTCTTGATTGAAATAGACGGGAATATCCTTCTGATCGTAGCCGTAGGCGATAGGACTTTTCAGATCGACAAACTGGCCGCGCAGGATCGATCCGCGGGCGAAAAATTGGCCGGGATGCTCGACGGTGACGCCCCCGACCACGCCATAGTCGGCGACGAAGGCGGAGGTTGATCCTTCGGTGATCAGCGTGCCGCCGGCTTCGACGAACTTCGCCAGTTCGGCAAGGCCTTCGGCGCCCATGCCGCCGCGGATGTCATCGCTTTCATCGAGTGCGCCAAGGTTGGGCGTCAAGGCGGATTTTTTATAGGGGATGGGATCGGAGCCGACTTTCGGTACGCCTCTCAAGAGGGATTGCGACGTGCCGGAGACGTGAGGATAAATGATCACATCGTACTTGGCGCGCAGGTTGCCTTCGCGAAGCTTCTGATCGGCGAAATACTTGTACGGCACGCCGTAGTGGTCCAGGGCAGCGCGGACCCATCCCTCATCTTGGGTGTTCTGCCAGGAATGGACGAAGCCGATGCGGGGAATCTCCAATTCATGAGTCTTAACCGGCGGAGAAGAAGCCGCAATCCAAGCGGAAAGACCAAACTCCTCGATGGACGGGCGCAGCGCATTCATGTTGGCGGACGGAATGATGAAGGCGCCGGCGCGGAACTTGTGACCCTTGAGCTCGAAATCATCCTCGGCCGTGAGCATCTTCACCCGGGCATTTTTGAAACGGAACGACATCAAGGCGTTGTCGGTGGTGTGCTCGACTATCAACGTGTCGCCGCTTCCCTCGATTCGTCCAGGCGCGTGCACATCGGAGCTCAGGAGGGTCATCGGCTGATCCAGGATCGCGTTATCGTTCACCGGCGTCAGCTTGATGTTGCGCATGTACTGCATCGTCCAACCCGTGTCGTCATACGGACGTGGATTCGCGACGGGATAATTCTGCACGCTGAAATACATGTCGGCGAGAGTGCGGTAAGGCTGGTCGGCGCGAATGACGTAGTCGCCGGCGGCCACCTCGGTCGTGCCGGCCTTGAACGCAGAGCCGGCGACTTGCACCTCGAGGCCCTGGGCGCGCAGATCGTTGACCATATCGGCGGCGTCGGCGCGACGGCGCTGGCCTGCGGGGATGATCCACGCGTACGGTGCGCCGGCCCGGCCTTTCTCGATCGCCCGCTTGTTCTTCAGCCAATAATCTTCGACATAAAGCTTGCGATCCTCGGCGACTTTGTGAAGCGCGAACAGCAGCGCCGATTCCTGGATGTTGGTGTTATTGCGCGGACCCCACTTGATGTTGCTGAGCGGCGGATTGGCCCGATACCATTCCTTACTGGTGATGGTGGCGGGAAGGCGCAGGTCAGGCACGATGTCGGGGCCGTAGCTCTGGACTTCATAGAAGCGCCCGAAGGCATTGTGAGTGATCGCAATCCAGAAAAGATAGTTGGGCACCCACCCGTCGTAAAAACCATAAGTGAAGACGCCCGGAACGCGGCGTTTGGCCATTTCCATGAGCTCGGTTTCGGCGAGCAGCCACCACTCGTTGATGGCGATGGGATCAAGAGAATTGTTATAGGGCCCTGTGCCGGTGGACGTGTACAAGTACGATTGGGCTTCGTGCAGATCGTGCAGAACCGTCGGATGCCAGTCGAGCACCTCCCGGGTGATGTTCTGCGTCAGCTTCAGGAGTTGGCCCATGCCGTCCCGATTATTATCGTGGGCGACGTATTTTCCCCAATACATCAGCGGTGGACGCTGCTTGCCGGTCTTCTTGCCGTAATAGTACGAGTCGACCTGCTTCTCGCGGCCGTCGGTTTCGACCACCGGGGTAATCAGCACGATCACGTTGTTGCGGATCGCCTGAATGAACGGCGTCTCCTCGATCATCAGCCGATAAGCCAGCTCGATCAGCATTTCGGGCCCGCCGGTCTCCGGCGAATGGATGCCGCTGGTAATCCAGTAAATCGGCTTCGCAGTGTGAATCAGCGCTTGGGCCTGTTCCTCCGTGATCTTTCTAGGATCGGTGAGCTGCGCAAGTATGCTCTTGTAACGATCGAGATCCTTGATGGTATCTTCATCGGCGATGGCAAGGAGGACCTGGTCGCGTCCCTCTTCGGACTTGCCAATCTTCCAAAACTTGGCGCGCGGCGACGCTTGAGCAAGTGTTTCGTAGTAGCGATTGATATCCTTCGAATAAGTCAGCTCGCCAGGTGTGCCGGGGATTCGTCCGAAGAACTTCAACGGGGACGGGACGGTATCGGACGCAGGCATGTGATCCACCAGTTCGGTGGTAATGCGCGCGTCCTGCAAATATTCCTTGATGAGCTTCGTGTATTCGTCGTCGAGCTTCTGCGGCGCGGGGGTCGTCTGTGCAGGCGACGCCCCTTCCGCGGAGGCATTCTTTAGCGCGGTTACCGAATAAACGGCGAGAAAGACCGTGAGCGCTAAAAGCAATCGCTTCATAAAACCTCTCATTAGGAAAAAGTCTATAACTTCGGTTCGAGTCGTTGTTCTTGTCCTGGCAGCGCTCTCACCGTCTCAGTCCATTTTAATCCGCATGCCAACAGGATGTCCTTCAATGACGTGACACCCTCTTCTGCTCAAAGCTATTCGCGGTAAACCGCAGTGATGCGCCATCAATCTTGAGGATTTCCCCTACCTGTGAGGCTGTCACTCAGCATTTCCCGACATACGCGTCGGCCCGTGAGTCAAGTGGCGGTGCTCGTGCCAAAGCATCTCGGCAAAATATGTTCTTGATCATATTTTGACTCAGCCTAGGCTATCGAGCGTGCTGGTGAGCTACGAGAAAACCGACGGCATCGCAAAGGTCTCCATGGACGACGGCAAGGTAAACGTCATGTCCGTTGCCATGCTGCGGGAGTTGACGACTGCGTTTGAAAGAGCGGAAAAGGACGGCATGACCGTCATCCTGACATCGGCACGCCAGGGGATTTTCTCGGCTGGTTTCGACACGAAAATCCTGGCAAGAAAAGACCCGCAAGAGGTGTTCGAAATGGTCAGGCTTGGCGCGGAACTGGCTGCGCGGGTCTTGGCGTTTTCTCGTCCGGTGGTGGCGGCCTGTCCCGGACATGCTTATCCCATGGGCGCGTTCTTGCTTCTCGCCTCGGATATTCGGATCGGTGCCGAGGGGCCCTACAGAATTGGCTTGAACGAGGTGGCGATTGGGATTCCCGTTCCCACCTTTGGCTTAGAATTGGCGCGCCATCGCTTGCTCCCAGCCTACTTGCAACGAACCGCCCTCACCGGCGAGATGTATGCACCCTCCGAGGCCATGACTGCAGGGTTTCTCGATCGGGTGGTCGCGGCGGAGAACCTACAAGAAACCGCCGCTGCCGTCGCGGCCGCCCTGGGTAAAATAGACTTTCCTTCGCACGGCTCGACCAAGGAGCGTCTGCGCAGGGAATCCTTGGCGACGGTGCGTGCGGCGATCGATTCGGAAATTACGCTCGAAAACTATCGACGCCGGGCGATGGGCTCGACGCACGCCCTCGCGGGTCACTGATACGCGCGATTCCTTGACGCCTCGTTGCCTATGCATCGAGCGGCCTTGGCGCAGGCGCATTTCGTGCTTTCTCCAACACGTCACCCGGTAGATACTAGGCAGCAGAGCCGCCAAGATCATAGTCGGAGGTCGTGCGCATGGCGTATTCAATCGGGCATAAGGCGAGAACCAGGCAAAGGATACTGGAAGCGGCAAACCGGCTATTTGCGGCGAAGGGCTACGAGGGCACGTCGATCGACGAGATCATGCGTGCATGCGGCCTGACGCGCGGCGGTTTTTATGCTCACTTTTCGAGCAAGGGACAACTCTACCGGGACGCGCTCGTTCATGGCGATTCGGTAGACGCAGTGCTCGGCGAATACTTGGGAACCGCGCAACCGGCGAGCGCAACACCGTCGCCGGCATTTGCATTCTTGGCAGTCGACCTCGCCAGCAAAACGCCCGAGGTCCGCGCAGCCTTTACCGACGCGTTCACCTCCATTAGCGAAAAGCTTCTTTGCCGCTCAAGCGTGAGCGCGAATTCGGCCGAGAGCCGCAGCCTGTCCACCGCGGCGCTGATAGTGGGCGCTCTCGCGGTCGCCAACACAACCGATAATCCAGGTCTCAAAGCGAAGCTGCTGGCGTCTTGCAGGGAAAACGCCGGAGCATTGCTCGGGGGCCATGACCGCTCAAAACCGATCTTCTTCTGGGAACCGATGCCGACCTAAGGCCAGGCCCAGGACCAATCCAAAATGCGCTCGCCCATCAGCTGCGGTTCCCGGCTTGCGGTAGGCTAAATAGGCCATGGGAAGCGCCAATCTTCATCGAATAAGCGGTATCGATCCCAAAAATGTGGTGGATGAGTACACGGATCGCGCTCTGCGAGAGTTGAGTGACGCGGAGATCTTCGATCAGGTCTGCCCAATCGTCGCTCGTCCACGAGTGCGCGGCCTGACAAATTTTACGCTGCATGCGCCGCTGGAGGTGATGGCACGTTACGGGCTGATGCGGCTCGTGGACCCGTCGGGCCGCGAGCTGGCCCGGCTGCAGTTGGTGGCGAGTGCGGCGGTCTACGGCCATCAAGTTGATTTGATGCCCGCGCCAACTCGCGTGTACTCATTTCCCGATGCGAACACGGCGGCGGGAGCACTCGCCACGGCGTTCAAGAACGCGGACGCTGACGGCATGGAAGCTTTGGTCCTTTCGGTCGCGTCGCAGTTTGGCACCAAAAGCCTGGTGAATCTGCTGACGCCCTTGGCGCTCCCGACACTCACGGGCGCGTCGCATTCGCACATTGGGCTGTGGCTTCTGCTGCGTCACGCCGAACCGGCCGGTGTTGAGAATGCTTCCCTCCTGCGGGCTGCCGCCCGCGCCTTGGCGGCCGACCCGACGGGACAAATGAAGAGCTTCCAAGGCATGTCGAGCCAAGGTAAACAACGTCTTAAGAGCCCGCCCGAGCAGGTGAGCAAGGAGATTCTCGACAAGCTTAGTGATCCTGCGAAGGGAACCCTGGGCGGGCAAAGCATTCGCGAATTGGTGGAGGCCGGCGAGAAAACTGGCAATGTCGATTCGCTGTTCGGGGATTTTATCCGTCATGATCTCAGTCGACCACAGATCGATGCCGCCTTCCGGGCGGTGCTGCGAGTTTGCGCCCACAGCATGCTGCAGCACGACCTGGAGCAGGCCAAGTTCGGCTGGTCGCACTGCCTGACCTTGCCACAGTCGGCGTTCGGCTTGTCCAGCGTGACAACGCGTTCCAAGCTGGCTCTGGCGGCCGCGCTGGTGTGGGTCACGGCTTATCGGAGCGTCCTGAGCCATCGAGCCTTGGACTTGAATTGGTATCCTCAGCCCATCAAAGATGCGAGCGTCTTGGAAGCCCTCCAAACATCTCCCGCGGCCGCGGCCTCGCGCGTTTGGCACGCGGCCGACGGGGAACTATCCGCGATCCGGCGCATCCTTGCGACGGAAGCCTCCATTCGAAACGACATCCACTTGGTGAAATACACCCGCGCCTGTTTCGACATGGGGACCTGCGATCCGCAGCACGTTCGACTGTATCTGGCGGCCGCTGCGCATCTCTGCGCGGTCTGGATGGCGGAGGCGCCGCGCGCGACAATCGCCGAGGCGCTCCTCGTCGGGCGCGACACTCCCTCACAATAGGCACTCGAGAGACGAGTTTCCGTTTTGCGCCATTCATGTGGATGAAACTCACCGTCGTCGTGACACCGACCGGCGCGTCAAATCGGCCGCGTCACGAGCCACGCATGGATAATCCCGACAATCGACAGCACCAGCAATCCCAGCAGCGCGACTCCGGCGATGAGAAACCCCGAACTGCGCTTGGCCGCATCCGCCATATAGCCTAAAGAATACAAGACGCGCCCAACCAGCCAGATCAGCCCTAAGCCAGGCGCCAAGTATCCCGATACGACCGGATAAACGGTTGCAAGCCAGAGAACCGGCAGAAATAACACGAACTGCTCGAGAGTATTCATCTGCACCCGGAACGCCCGCTCGAATTCGGGGGCTCCCGTCATAGCGGGTGCCTTCACGCCGTGCTTCCCGCGCATACGGCCCACGAGCATCATCGTGTAGAGACCCAGAAGTACGGCGAGCACCGTCACCGCGGCGCTCAACAAAGTCCCTGCTGTTGCCATCATGTTGTTCTTCTCCCTGTTCTACCCGGTAAACCACTCGACGCTAGTCTAGGGCATTCCAAGCAACTAGATGGCGAATCTTATTCGTCTGTCGCCGATGCGCACATCGATCCGACTAGCGCAAGGGAATGAGAGAACGGAGCCGCCCGTCCCGAAGATAGAGGCCACCCCATGCGAGGATGCCAAAATACACGCCAAACAGGACTGAGCTGAAAAGAGGATCGTCGATCCGAACCTTGCTGGCAACCGCGCCACCAAGATATCCGGTCAGAAGGATCGCACCGAATATGGCGGTGCGCGGGATCGCGTACAGGACAGTGCACGCGAGAAGGATGATCCCAAGCGGGCGAATCACTGGCTGCGGATAGCCGATATTCGTCGTGGCCTCAACGACATGGTGCTCCATTGCCAGCTTCGATATGGCGTCGAACAGCATGAATAGCACCGTAAAGCCGCTCATAATCCGGCCCGCCCAAAGCGCCGATTTTGAACTCGGTGGCATGGTTGGTGCGATTGTCGACATGGGCTCAGTTTTGATCGTTGGACTCATTTCATTACCCGGTGCGTTAGAGTCTCTTCAGATATTCGGCCATGCGCTCGAGGCCTGCGCCGATCATCTGACCGAAGCCCATCTTTGCCGTCAGGTCGCGCTCGGCGATCGAGTCGAAGCGGCTAACCAGCATCCATTTTGTCTGTAAGCCGCGCTCTTCGAGCGTGATCGTATTGACGGAGGTCGGCGGAGCAGGATTCCGAGTAGGGTCTTTGATCGTTCTCCACACGAGGCGCTCCGGCGGGAGGACCTCCTCAAATACACTGTTGATCGTGAAGCGCATCCCATTGGGTGCCTGCATAACGTGGTGCCAGATGCCGCCGGGCCGCAGATCCATCTCACACACGGGATTGGTGAAACCCGGCCCGCCGTACCACTGCGCGACATGCTTCGGATCGGTGATGGCGGTCCAAACGAGTGAACGTGGTGCGTCAAAGAGACGTGTGATGATGATCTCCGGCCGATCCATCGAACTGATATCGATTGTTGCGATCATGAAGATTCTCTTGGTACTGCGCTAATTGGCGCGGTCCTTGGCTTTGCGTTTCCGTTTCTGCATAACTTTGAGATGTTCCGCCAGGCTATCGAGACTCCTGTCCCAGAAACGCCGATAACCTTCGAGCCACTGCACGACTTCACGCAACGGAGCGGCCTCCAAATGCCGAGGGCGCCATTGCGAGTCTCGGCCGCATGAAATCAAGCCCGCGGTCTCGAGCACTTTCAGATGCTTGGAGACCGCCGCGAGACTCATTTCATAGGGCTCGGCCAACTCCTTCACGGTGGCATCGCCGGCAGCCAGCTGGGCCAAAATCCCGCGCCGCGTCGGATCCGCGAGTGCGAAAAGCGTGGAACTGAGTGCATCCGATGACATATAACCAATATGTTGACAACCGATTGGTTAAATATAAACCAAGCTCCGACCCTTGGCAAGAGGCTTAACAGCTTGGATCGGAGCGCCCCGGGGATTTGAGTCGCAGCGGTGCCATCACGGACAAATAGCAATATAAATGGCCTCGGATCGGTCTCTTGTTTACTGGCTCCGAAAGCGAGGTGTCCTACGTGAACAATTTGATAGACCGTTCCTCCCATCTTTTCCCGTCTCTGCCGGAGGCGTGGTATGCGATACCGATCCGTCTGATCGTCGGGTACGGCTTCATCGAGCACGGCTACGCGAAACTCGCACGAGGCCCGGATGACTTTGCCAATATTTTGCACGCGCTTGGAATGCCAGCTGCCCCGCTGTTGTCGTGGGCCACGGTTCTTATCGAGTTGCTCGGAGGATTCGCGGTGATGATCGGGGCGTTTATTCCTCTCGCCAGTGTCCCGATGATTATTGTGCTGCTCGTCGCCATATTCACCGTGCACCTGCCGTATGGCTTCAGCTCGATCAAGCTCCAGTCGGTGACCGCGGCCGGAGCTCACTTCGGACAGCCGGGATACGAGACCGATCTGCTCTACATTGCGGGCTTGGCAGCGCTGGTATTGGGAGGGTCGGGACCCTTCGCGCTTGATAAGTTGCTGCGGCGGAGGAGCAGCTCAGGGGCCCTGGCTGAAAACAAGACGTGAGCGTGGAGCCCGCTAAAGTCCGGTTACTGCGCGCGGTCAGCCGTGACACCCCATCCGATGAACGTTGCCTTCCAATCATCTTTTCGATCACAAGCAACCACCAGGAGATTAGACACACATGAACACTCTCTCTACGAAACTCACCGCTATCGCAGCCGCTCTCGTGACGAACGGCCTGATCATGGGCGCGGTAGGATTTCTATTCGCGCTTCAGTCGCATCCGCACCTGTCGGTAATCTCATTTGCGGAGCGGATCGCCACGCGTCCGTGGTTCTGCTAGTTTTGCGCCGTCGCCGAGCGTAGCTTCTCCCGCTACGTAGGCCGGCATCACCATCCGCCCGCGCCGCGGGCTCAGTAGGCAGCCGTTATCAGAATCACTTTGCAATAAGCGCAACACTTGCACGGTCTCATCAATAGCGAGTGAGGGACTGAATTCAGCCGCTCACCCGCGATCGTCAATCATTAGGAGGAATTTCAGATGCAAATGTCCAAGTCCGTCTCCGGCGCCGCGATTGCGGCAGCCGCCGCGCTTCTGTTCAGTGTTGGTTCGTTCACCAAGGCTAGCGCCGATGAAGCCAAGGTCCATTGCGACGGCGTCAATTCGTGTAAGGGTCAGTCCGCGTGCAAGAGCGCGAAGAATTCCTGCAAAGGCCAGAATTCCTGCAAGGGCCAGGGATTCAAGGAATTGACTCAGAAAGATTGCGACGCGGCCAAGGCACAGTCGAGCAAATAACTGCCTTCTTAGGTAGCGGCTGACCGAGAGAGGGTGAAGCCCTCTCTCGGCTTTCCTTATCTGTTGTGTTGGACGGTACGTATCCCGCCGCCGGGTTATCACAACTACACAAAGCCTCATTCGCGCCATCGCCGCGCAAAATCGTATGCCGTAGGTGCGCACCCGATCCTTGGCGGGCCGCATCACGAGTATTTCCTCGCGCCAGCAAGTGCGTAATCGAAATCTGGCGGACCACTGGAGTGGTGGTGGACCGCCTCGCACCAACAATACATATCCAAATTACTTGCATTCGACGCAATATACGCCGCCTCGCTTAGGTCTACCGTTCGAAGGTCCCGGAATTGAACCGGAATCGATTTGGGCGAGTTCGAGGGGTAAGTTCGAATGCACGAAGCGGGGTTATCGGCCAGATCGACATCGCCAACCCAGATTCGGATGGCACGCACACCGGACGCAGAAATTGCACTGATCGAGCGTGTGTGTTCCGGAGAGACGCAACTTTTCTATGAGCTGATAAGCCCCTATGAACGTCGTGTTTATGTGGCGGCCGTTTCAGTATTGCAAAATGAAGCGGACGCCGAGGAAGCGGCGCAGGAGGCGTTTCTCAAAGCCTTTGTGCACCTGCATACCTTCCGGGGAGATGCCAAGTTCAGCACCTGGCTCATCCAGATAGCTGTAAATGAGGCGCGTGGGAAGCGACGCAAGGATCACAAGTTTCTGTACGACTCCATCGACGAGAAGGCGGAGGATGAGGAAAGCGACTACTATCCGAAGGATTTCGCGGATTGGCGCGATACTCCATCTGAAACCTTGCAGAGGGCCGAGCTTCGCACGGCCCTGCGGAATGCGATTGCGTCTTTGAATCCTTCGTTTCATGAAGTGTTCGTTATGCGAGATATTCAGAATCTGAGTATTGCAGAGACTGCGGAGGTCCTCCAAATTAGCCAGGCTTTGGTGAAGACCCGATTGCTTCGGGCAAGATTGAAGATACGCGATGCGCTGGCGCCCGGACTCGACGGGGCATGGAGCACCGGAGACGGGAGTTGGAAGAAAGTGAGGCCCTGGTAAGGTGGCCACCATAGATCTTGAATGTGCCGCTGCGCTGCGCTCGCTGGTGCGTTCGCTGACCGCGCGTTTCGCTCAGCCCGAGGAAATTGCCAAGGCCGCTTTGTTCCTCGCCTGCAGCGACAGTTCTTATGTCTTCGGGCATGAATTGGTGGCCGATGGCGGCTGGGTCGCGGTCTAAAGCGCAATCTCGGGTCACACCAAGATTCGAAAACTCGCATAGAAGGCCAAAATTCTGGCCCGCCCGGAGCTGCTCCAACAGCTCGCTCTCCAGTGACCGCAACGAAGACCAATCGCTGTAACTTTTCCATAACTCGCGAGTCTCACGACTTGCGGCAATATTTCGAATCGCGCTCCGGTCTCATTCTTGTACGTGTTGATTCACTCGTTCATTCGACACGCATCGCCGCCGCGCGCACTGCTGACGGGGTACTTATGAATAGCACACAACTCGCAAGCCTAAAGGATCTGCAGACCGACGCCAATGACAGGGATGTGATGTCCGGCGTTCAGGCGCACGACCGACAAGCGCTCGAAAAGCTGTACGTAACTTATTACGGTCCTCTTGGTCGGTTCTTATCCCGAATCGGTGCACAAGCTAGCGCCGTGGATGACATCATCAACGATACGTTCATGACTATTTGGACGGGCGCTAAAGAGTTTCGCCGCGAATCACAGGTAGCCGCGTGGATTTTCGGAATTGCGTACCGAACGGCGCTGCAATCGGTGGAGCTGCGTGGAGCCAGAGGGTTTCTCCCTTTTGCCGAAATCTTTCGCAGACGCGATGCCGATTTCAAGTCAGAGAATACCTATATTAACGGCCTCGAACACCGCCTGAATCGGCTGCCCTTGGAGGAGCGCGTTACGTTGGCACTGGCGTATCAAATGGGGTTTTCAATCGATGAAATTGCGGAAATTACCGAGGTTGCTCCCGCCACCGTAGAAATACGAATGTTTCAGGCGCGCACGGGCCTGTCGGATAACCATCCGATATTCTGCGTTGGCCGGAAGTTACGGTGATGCCGGAGGAACTGCTGGCGCGCAGCCACGCGGGCGCGGAGTATGACGCGGCTGCGAGAACGGATGATCATAAAACGACAACCATCGCAGAGCGCCGAGTTCATTTGGTCTTGGCGAGAGGTTGCGCTGCTGTCCAAAGCGCATCGGCGCTCAAGCGAATCTTGTAATCGGGATTCGAGTAGACGAAACGAATGGTGCCCGAGGTGTCGATAATGAATACCGAAGGGACCGGCAGTTCGTGTTCTTTGGTGCCGGTCGTGGCTTCGAGATCTTCGCCGTATTCCCGCAATTTGGCGACCGTTGCGTCGTCCACGTGATAGGCAACGTGAAAGGACTTCGCCGCTTCCAGGTGACTGTCTGATAGCAACGTGTAATGGATGTCGGCCGCCTTGAGACTGCTGTACAACAATTCGGGCCGATCGCTGCTCAAGAACACGACTTCGAACCCGCTCTTGCGCAATTTCGGTTCGACAATGTGCAAGTCGCCCAGTTGCGCGTTGCAGTACGGACACCAGCCGCCTCGATAGAACAGCACGACCGTGGGCTTCTTGTAACTGTCGGGCTGAAAGGTCCGTAGCGCGCCCTCCGTCGTGCGGGCCGCGAAAATCGGCGC
>Ga0210389_10000738_pt1 | contig 28207 bp, 23 predicted proteins | sample IncBWH28OmetaG_FD_160127 | JGI IMG/M metagenome (GOLD analysis project Ga0210389, IMG submission 160127) | Forest soil microbial communities from Barre Woods Harvard Forest LTER site, Petersham, Massachusetts, United States - Inc-BW-H-28-O ... | reverse complement strand
AGGATCTCGTCATGCCGCGGCGGGTGGTACGGGTTGCCGTCGATGATGACGACCACGTCGCCGGGTCCGGCCACCCCGAGCAGGTCTCCCTGGCGCGCTGGTGGGTACAGCAGCGCTCCCGGAGCGAGCCCGGCCGCCGCGTCCCGGGGCAGCGTCTCGCCAGTGAACACGTGAACGGCGATCATGGCCGCTCCCCCAGTGCGGGGTCGGGGCACAGTACCTTGACCACCGCGATCCCCTCGTCGCCCGCGAGGTCGACGACTAGCGGCGCGGCCCCGGTCGCGGCGCAGGCCAGCCGCGTCACGGCCGCCACGCTACCGGGGGTCCTGCCGTGTGGGCCGCCCGTCGTGCCGGGCACCAGGTCGCGCCATGGCAACGGCCGGCCGTCCCAGCCCGCGAGAGCGAGGTGCGCGGGGTTCACGTAACCGCCCGATCCCGCGAGCGCGGCCAGCCGCGCTGCGGCCGCGTCGCACAGCGCTGCCGCCAGCGCGGCCACCGGGTCGGGACGGGCGGCGATGCCGGCCGTGGCCACGTCTCCGCCGCGGAAGGCCGCTGCCCAGCACGGCATGCCCGTCCTGCTGGGCAGCGCCGCGATCACCGCCTGCCCGCCGGCGTCGGCGACCTGCTGGACGGTCCTGGCGCACCAGGCGTCGGGGATCGTCCGGGTGTCCAGGACTCCCGTGATGCCGCCATGGGCGAGCATGGCGGCGGCGTCGTGCGCGGCCCATCCGCACAGCGCGCCCACGATGGCCTCATCGCGGGTGGCTCCGGCCCCGAGGCCGACGGTCGTGGCGGTGAGGAACGCCGGCCGCCACCGCCGCCGCGGCGGGCGGCTGAGGCAGACCAGGTCCCGGGGGACGATCGTCAGCCTGCCGTCGGCGAGCGACTGGGCCTGCACCCAGTCCAGCTTCGTGGACCGGGTCACGAGGCAGTCCGGGGGAAGGCCGAGGTCCCCGACCTCGTAGCCGGTCATGAAGTCCGCGGGGGCGCCCCTCGCGACAGGGTCGGGGACGGACCAGGACGCGTGCCACACCCTGGCCACGGCCAGCGCGGCGGACGTGGCGGCGTCGGCGAGGGTCGGGCCGGCCGCGACAAGCCGGGCCGGCTCGCCGAGTGGCCTGATGGCCGCCGCCATGGGGATGCCGAGGTAGTCCAGCCCAGTCACGTCAGCCAGCCGGGTGATGCCCCACCCGGCCATACGCGGCCGGATCACGGTGTCCAGCAGCTCTTCCTGGCTCACCGGGCTTCCGCGCTCTCCCGCACGGCCGGGGCCGTTGCCAGCCGTGGTCGCCTCCGCCGGCGCGCTGCGGTGGCCACGCTGAGGCGCAGGACAGCCGCGCCGCAGCCGGCCAGCACCAGCCAACTCGCGGGCGCGGCGTGCAGGAACCCGGCGTGGACGCTGCCGCGCATCGAGGAGGCTAGGACGGACCCCGTAACCGCGACTCCCAGCGACATGCCGAGCTGGCGACTCGCGGAGTTGATCCCGGAGGCGACGCTGGCCCGGGACTTCGGCACGGCGGACATGATGCCGTTGGTGACCGAGGCGCTGGCCAGCCCGAAGCCGGCGCCGAACATGCTGTACGTGGCCAGCAGGAACGCCGGGCCGGTGCTGCCAGTCAGGCGGGACAGCGCGGCGCACGATGCCGCCAGCGCGAGTCCCGCAACGGCCAGGGGGACGCGCGGTCCCCGCCGGGCAAGAACCCGGCCCGCGAGCGCGGCGCATGCCGCCATCGCGACGGGCATGGGGAGGATCGTCAGCCCGGCCCGCGCCGCGGACTCACCGCGCACGTCTTGCAGGTACAGCGTGCTCAGGAAGAGCCATCCTGCCAGCAGCGCGGTCACCAGGACCGCGGACGCGGTCAGCGCCGCGAAGCGCGCGTTGCGGAACAGCCGGAGGTCGATCAGCGGCTCAGGGCGGCGCCGCTCGACCGCCAGCAGGAGCACGAGGGCGGCCACGGACACGACCGCCGCCCCCACGACGAGCGGTGACGCCCAGCCCAGCCCGGGGCCCTCGATGATCGCCAGGGCGAGCGCGGCGAGGATGACGATGACCAGGGACTGTCCGTGCGGGTCGGCGCGGCGTGCCTTCCGGGCCCGCGAGTCGGGGACGAACACGGCGGTCAGCGAGATGGCCGCGAGGCCGACCGGGATGTTCGCCCAGAAGATCCCCCGCCAGCCGACGGCCCCTATCAGCGCGCCGCCGGCCACCGGCCCGAGGGCCATCGACAGGCCGAAGACGGCATCCCACACGCCCACGGCCCTCGCCCGCTCGGCAGGCCGGCTGAACATGTTCGTGATGATCCCCAGGGCCGCGGGGTTCAGCATGGACGCGCCGGCCGCCTGGAGCACCCGGAAGGCGATCAGCCACGCCAGGCTCGGCGCCAGGCTGCACAGCCACGAGCCGAGCGTGAACAGGGACAAGCCGGTCTGGAACACGGCCTTCCGCCCGAACCGGTCGGCCAGCGCGCCGGCGAGCATCAGCAGGCTCGCCAGCACCACCGTGTACGCGGCCACGACCCACTGAAGGCCGGCGACCGACGCGTGCAGCTGCGCGCCGATCGCCGGCAGCCCAACGTTGACCGCGGTGTTGTCCAGCCCCGTCAGGAACAGGCTCATGCAGCAGGCTCCGAGCGCGACCGCCCTGCCGGGCCGCGCCCCCCGGACTGCGGCCGGCACCGCCGCCGCGGGTACGGTGCGGAGCGGAGCGACCCCGGCCCGCCCCGCCCACGGGACGGCAGGGGTCACGGTGGCATGCAATAGAGACTTCATAGTTCAATTAAAGTACATGTTAGTCTCTGTAGTGTCGAGTCCTGGACGAGTTCCTTCTGATGGCTGGCCAGGCTGTTTCCGGTGACACGAGAGTGACGCGAGACTGACACGAGGGCTAACTAGCATCACGCACTATGCGTAACATGACAATTACCAACAGTTCGGTACAGTGACCGGGGCGGGCGCACCGGAAGGCGGGCTGGCCCTCCCCTCCGGCATGCAGCCAGTGGCCACCTACATGATTGGCGTCGATGAGTGGCTCATGCTGGCCGCGCCAGCAGAAGCGCACACCGGGATGCTCAGGCGAGCGGCCCTCGCCTGGCTGGACAGCGCCCCGCCGCCGCCAGGCGGGTCCGAGGCATTCGTGCCGGTCCCGTCGATCGACCCAGTCCTCGGCCTGGCGGTGCTGTACCGGCGGCCCGGGATCACGGCCATCTACTGCGGGGAAGATAACCTGGGCGGGGCCGCCGCCGAGATCCTCTCCCTCACCGCTGCCATCTCAACGCCGGTTCTCCTGACGGCTGCCAGCCGGCACGGCCCGCCGCGCACCACGATCACGGCGGTCAGCCACGGCAGGTGGCTGCACCCCGAGCGGGACAGGTGGCTGCACCCGTCCCTGCACCCGGTGATCGCCCGCGTGGCCCCGCCGCAGGCGACGATCTACGCCTGCGACTGCCAGGTCACCCCAGCCCTCGCAGACACGCTCACCCTGCTGGGCACCCAGCAGCTACGCCTCCGGCATGACCGCGGCGCCGCTCGCGGTGGCCAATGAGACTTGCAGCACATGTCGGCCCTGCCGCATCCTGTTGCAGCCCAGAACCGCCGCCGCTACTCTCATGGAGACCAAGGAGTTCAGGAGATGAGCTAGCGAGTCCGCCAGGTGCAGGCACGAGGGAGGTAGCGTGGCCCCACCACGGAAGTGGACCAGGCAGTCATGGATCGACACTGCCACGAAGATGGTCGACGACGGCGCGAACCTGGGCGAGGTCAAGCTCCAGCAGCTCCTGGATGCCAACGGGGCGGCGAAGAACTCCTTCTACAACAACTTCGACGGCGGCCTCCCCGAACTGCATGGCGAGGTCATCAAGTGGTGGAGGGCGCAGCGGGTGCCGCCCATCCTGGAGGCCGCGCTGAGCGCCGTCGAGAGCCCGGCCGAGCGGCTGCGCATCCTCCGCTCGGTCCTGGCGGGCAACGCCGTCAGGGACGAGGCGATGCGACGGTGGGGGGTCACCGACGCCGACGTCGCAAAGGCAGTCACCGAGGGAGACAAGGCCATCGCCGCGCACGCCATCGAGGCACTGCACCTGCTGGGCTACCAGGGCACCGAGGCAGAAGACTGGGCCGAAGTCATCGTCGCCGTCGTCCAGTCAGTCCGGCCCCGCGCGTACGAGACCATCCTCGGAAAGCTCGATCCCGCACCGGCCAGCCGGCAGCACTACGACGAATCAGTCGGCATCACAGCGGGAGAAGCCCCTGACGAGCTTGTCATCTACCGCATTGCCCGGGACCTACCCCCGGACGCACGCAGCGAGCTCCGCGCGAGCGCCCAGCATTTCGCATCCGCAAGCGGCGGCGATCAGGAAGGGACTGGCGAGGGAACTGTGGCATAAAGGCTAGGCGGGTCGTTGGCTTACGCGGGTGCGCGGGAGCTAGGCGAGTCCCATCCAGTTCGCGAACTCAATGAGATAAGCGGGCGGCTTGCTGCTCCCTCGGATCAGCGTGATGGCGGTTTCGCTGACGGCCTGGTTGCAGTGGGTGTTCTGCGGTGTAGCCCGGCGAGCTTGCCGGAGCGCGCTGACTGCCTGTTCCGGTGGCGACTGGCCAGTTCCAGGTGCGCAACGAGGCGAGCGGCAAGCGCATCCAGGCCGAGCGTAACCAAGTGGTCTATGAGAGCCATGCGCGGGGGACGCACGGGCAGTAGCGACTGGCCATCTACGCGTCGGTGTAGAGCCTGGCTGGTCGGCGTTATGCGGTGGGCCACTGCCAGTGGATGGTGATGGTGCGCCGGACGCCCTGGTCAAGCATGGCCCGCATCTTGTGCTGGCCGTTGACGAGGAGGCGGCGGCTGTCCTCGTCGGTTTCGAGCTGGATTGCCTCGGTGGGGCTGACGAGCCTGTCGACGGTGCCGAGCTGCCACCCGGTGATGCCGGCTGCCCTGGCCTGGGCGAGGACGTGGTCGTAGATGTCATTGTCGGCGATGCCGTCGCGCTGCGCCTGGCGGACCAGCGTGAGGGCGGCCCGGCTGGCCTGGTGCCAGTCGCCGTTGTGCGCCCCGCAGCACGGGCGGGGGGAATGGCGGGGGGCGAGCTGGCGGAGGGCGTCATGCCACCAGGGACGGCGAGGTGGCATGCAGGCCGGGTTGCGGAAGGGGGCAGGGCGCGGGAGGCGCAGCAGCCACTCGGCCGTGTACCGGGGCTGGGGACCAGGTTCTGGCGGTCGCGGGCGGTACCCGGTGCCCCGGCTCGCGTCCGCCGGGATGCCGAGCAGACGGGTGAGCTCCTGCTCGGTGATCCGGGTCATGCCGGAGGACTCGTCGAGCTGGTAAGGGCCGGTCACGGGGAACGAGGAGACGGTGAACCACCCGTCGTCACGGAAGGGCAGGATGAGCCGGTCGATCCAGATGGGCGGCTCCGCCTCGCCGGGGCAGCACTGGCGCCAGACCGCCCCAGCGTACAGCTCGCGCTCGTTGCCCAGGGAGCCGTCCTCCCCCAGGAGCTGGATCACCACGGCGACCGGGCGGACACCAGGCGCGGTGAACAGCTGGAGCCGGAACGTCGCCGGGTGGCGGTGCAGGCCCCTGCCCACTGTGAACATGTGCTCGTCCGCCACCCGCTTGCGCGGGGCTGCCACTGCGGCGAGCAGCGCTGCTGCCCGCTCCTCGCACCCGCTGCTTCCCGGCGCAGGTCGAGCGCTCACCGCGCACCTCCGTACTTCAAGATGCGCGCGGCGACAGTCTTCAGGTCCTCGGTCAGGCTGCGAAGCTCGGTGACCTGCTCGGCCATCTGACGGGAGGACAGGGCGTCGGCTGCTCGCCCGAGCTGGGCAACCTGCTCACGGAAGTTGTTCCTGGAAAAGACGCCCGCCGCGTAGGCGAGCATCTCTGCAACGTCGCCGGTCTTCCTGCTGGGCTCGGCGTTCATGACGCGGACGACCTGCCGGAGCTGGACTAGTGTGCTGTCGGTGAGCCGGCCGGTCCTCTCCAGTTGGTCCGCGATCTGCTCCAGCCGCCTGGCGGGCGGGGAGAACACCCGCGTGAGGAGCCTGTCCAGGATCTCATCATCGATCCGGCCGAGCGCCGCCAGCGCGGGGCCGTTGGCTCCCTCATGGTCGGCTTTCCACTGCGCAAGCAACTCAGCCGGGTACAGCGCCTCACCGGTCTTGCGGTCATCGACTTCCCCGTGATGGGGCAGGCACAAGATCAGCAGGTTGCTGAACGACGCGCAGGCCTCCTCGCTCAGCCCGGGATCATGCCGGGGTGCGCGGACGCCACGGATGTGCGCGATCTGCGCGTTCTTGCGGTACGCCCCCGGCCGGACCTCCACCACGACCGGCGCCGGGCAGCCAGGGGCATAGCAACGCCCGTTGCTCAGCGCCCACAAGGCCGCCTCAGTAGCCGGCGAGATGCCCCTGCGCGTGGCTGCCACTGCGCGAACGCCTCCTCGCCTCATCCTGCGACGCCAAGGCATCCACCCCGCAAGCGCCGCCAGCCAGGCCGTCCGCCCCGGTCCTATGCGGCGCGTGTCGGCTCTATACGTGATTGTCGCGAACCGGGAAGGTCCAGTAAAGAAGGCCAGCAGCGAGTGCGCAGACCAGCCAGGGCTGCTGCCGACGCGGCCCCCAGGGCGGCTGGTGGCGCTCTCCGGCGGCCTCGAACTGGCCTGTCTTCCAGGACGCCTCGAACGTGAAGGCTGCTTACCGCCGACCCGGGTGGTCATCCGAGGCTTCCGGTCGACAGGGTTGGGCCGCTATGGAACAGGATTTTGAACAAATTATCCAATTGGTTCATGGGGCCTTTCCCTCTTCGATGGCGGCTGGTAAGTCCACCTAACAGGTCATTAAGCAGACTTAGTCACGTTTAGAGGACGATGTACTCCAATTTTCTCGAAGCGCGTCTAAAATGCGTGAAGGTAGTTCGGTCTATCTAAGGCGGGGGCGGCGGTTGGCGCAGCCATGGCCTTCCATCCGGTCTGCCCTCGGCTGTGCCGCGATGCTGCGGCTAAGAAGAGGGAGTGGCATATGACGGGGATCGCGGCGGCGGTTCAGGCAGGTACAGAGCTGAGGAAGCCTTTGACGGCCCTGGTAAACAGGGGCTGTGTGCCGGTTGGCGGAATCTTTCGCCTTGACTACGACTCCGCGATCGTCCTGACCGACGACTACAAGAAGCACGAGGCGGGAGGCGTGCCCCGCGGAGGATTCCTCCTCGCGGTAGCGGGCCAGAACACCGATTCGGGATTCGTCCTGGAGGACCAGGAGGTCATCCTGCTCCGCGTGCGTGGCACCGCGCCCCTCCCCAATGAAGCAGAGCTGATTCAGACGCGGCTGGCGGTCGTTCGTGATGCCGGCGCGTCGGGCGTGGGATTCGATGACGTTACGGATGAGCTCACCCGCAACGAGTTGCAGCAGTCGGCGTTCGACTGCGAGGTGCTCGGGACCTTCTACACTGAGACCGATGCCCGGGACGCGCCAATCGAGTACGGCGCGGACATCGACAACGTCATGGTCTCGGCTCGCTACCAGGTGTTCCTTCCGTCTACGGCGGTGCTGTCGTGGCTGGCGTCATACCCGGAGCCCGACGAACAGCGAGATGCCCTCGTGATCGGCAGGGTCCGCTTCGCTGCCACGCGCCGCAAGGCGCTGATCGCGGGAACCGACCGGGCCGACGTCCGCATCAACGTCTCGGATTTCGTCGGCCGGAAGACCGCCGTGTTCGGCATGACCCGGACGGGCAAGTCGAATAGCATCAAGACCCTCGTCACGGCCGTGCACCAGTATGGCTCGGAGCACCAGCGCTCCATCGGCCAGCTCATCTTCGATCCTCAAGGCGAGTACGCCAACGTCAACAAGCAAGACGGCACGGGCCTCCGGCTCCTTGGCGACGACGACAGCACGGTCCGGGTCTACAAGGTGGAGCCCGACTCGGATGACGTCCGGGAAAAGCCGCTGCGCATCAACTTCTATGACCGCGAGGTTCTGGAGGCGGCGTGGAGCCTGGTCAGCGAGGCAACTGCGACAGTCAACACCAATTACGGCAAGAGCTTCCGGTCAGCCGTTATCTCCGAGCCTGATCAGGGTGACCACAGCGCCCACGGCCGCTGGGGCTGGGCCATGGTCGCCTTCTACGGACTCCTGGCCAAGTGCGGCTTCCAGGGGAGCGCGCTGCCGCAGGACCTCACTATCGTGGCACCGGCCGACGCCATGGAAGAATTCATTGCTGCCAAGCGCAGCGGAGTCGCCCAGGCTGGCAGGAGGGGCAGCTATCGAGTACTCAGTCCCGCTGGTGCTCTCGCGCTCGCGGAGTGGGTTGGCGCGCATCCCGCCGAGTTCCCCAAGTGGCACGAAACGGAAAATTGTCACTTTGTGGATATATGGGGTGTTTACAAGTACACGGGCGTGACATCCGCCATTCACACGATCCGGGCCTTCCACGGTCCGCAGTCGGCAGGCGATGTCGGCGAGCACCTGTGGCGGGACATGCTCTCGGGGCGACTAGCGATCGTCGACCTCTCCAGCGGCAACGACCTGGTCGCCAAGGTGATGTCCGAACGCATCGTCACGCACCTGCTGAACCGGGCGGGCGAGCGGTTCCGCGGTGACGACGACCCGGTAGAGATGCAGATCGTCGTGGAGGAGGCTCACAACCTATTCGAGCGCGGGGGCCGCGAGGTCGCCGATGACCCCTGGGTGCGCCTGTCGAAGGAGGCAGCGAAGTACCGGATGGGGCTGATCTACGCCACACAGGAGGTCACCTCGGTTGACAGGCGCATCCTGGCCAACACATCGAACTGGCTGATCGCCCACCTCAACTCTGACCACGAGACGCGGGAGCTTGGACATTACTACGACTTCAGGGTCTGGGCGCCTAGCATCATGCGGGCCGAGGACGTCGGCTTCGTGCGGATGAAGACCTACTCGGGCAAGTACATCGTCCCCGTGCAGATCGCTAAGTTCGACCACACGATGGTCAACAGCGCGCGAAGGGCCGCCGGGTTCGCGGATGTTCCCGTCCAGGCCCAAGGCCGGTAGCCGATGCCATACGAGGGAGAGAAGGCTTCGCGCCTCGGACACGTAGGCACCGCCCGCAACGAGGCAGTCAAGGAGGCCCTTCAGCGCTGGAAGATCACAACCGCCCGCCCCGCTAGCAGGGACGCCATCGACGAGCTGTGCTCGCCCCTGGAGGACCTCCAGCTCGTCGGCGATCCGGCGGACATCGACTTCTCGATCACGGTGGACGGCTCGGACACTGAGGTCGAGGCGACTCGCGAGCACCCCACCGTCAAGGTCGGGTACCTCCGGGTGGCAGGTTCGATGGTCCGCCTAGACGTCTTCCGGAGCCTCGCGCGCGTTAAGTACATCGATCCACGGGATGTCCGCAGATCGTACACGGACTACGCCTTCGATGTGGCCCTTCCAGGCTCCCAGCTGGCCCGCCCTGGCATGAGTGGCGTGGACACCTGGCGCGCGGAACTCGACGCGTTCCTGCAGAGCTCGCGGTTCGACTCAAGCACGGCGATGACCCTCGCCGATGGCCTCCTGGCCCTGCACGGCACTCGTGGAATCCCTGCACCGAGTATCGCGCTCAGGAAGTGCCCCAACTGCGGGCTAAAGGCAGAGGACGAGGCAACGCTCGTCGTCGCCGTGACGGGCGGGACCTGCCCGTCATGCAACCAGCGGCTATACCTCGCCGACGTGCTCCGGACTCACGAGGAGTACAACGTCGAGGGCTCGAACTTCACCCCGTTGGGACGCGTCATGTCGGCCGCGGAGCGGCTGATGTCCATGTGCTACCTGAACTACTTCGCGGACACGGCACCTGAGGTTCTCCGGCATACCATCTTCATAACCGACGGCCCGCTCGCGCTGCACGGCACGATAGCCCCGCTCAAACGCCGGTTCCAGGAGCATCTCAGCGACCTGTCGGGCTGGTGCGCGCAGCGCGGGCTCGTTGCCCCGCTCGTCGTGGGCATCGAAAAGGGCGGAACGTTCGTTGAGCACGCTGAACAGATCAAGGGCCTGATCTCGCCTGGGTACGTCATGCGGCTCACTAACAAGTACATCAACCGAATCTCGGGACGGCGCGAGGGCAACCGCTATGGCATCGATGAATTCTATGGCCGCCGCTTCATCTACCGCACGCGGGCGGGTGATCCCCTCGTCATCACAATCTTGCCGCAGCCTGATCTGCCCCCGTATGACGGCGGCACCGAGAGTGAGAGCTTCGAGGCGTATCCGACGCTTCGGCTGATTTGCGAGGTCCTCGACTCGCTGAGGACACGCATGTACCAGCATGCCGTGGTGCCAGTCGCCCTGGCGCACTCGGCAGCCGCGCTGCCGCTCGGGGTCGGGCGATCCGTCCTCACGATGATGGCACAGCAGAACATCCCCGGGCTGAAGCTCGACATCCAGGCAGTGCAGCCGCCAACCTACTTCAGCAAACGGTAGATGGAGCCGTGGCTCAGCGACGCCGAGCCGCAGGCGCTCCGCTACCTTCTCTGACACCTCCCCGCCCGCCTCGCCGCCCACGCCCGTCAGCGGGCCCTGAAGATCAGCCCCGCCTAGCCATGGAAGGACGCGCTCCTTACCTGCTGGGAACGTCTCGCCGCCCTGCCCGCGCCAGCCTGACCAGCACGACCACCCCTGCGACCCGAAAGGAGGACCACCCCGGCGCGGTCAGAGCCGGCGCTGCCCGACGTCATCGGGCCATCCCCCTGCCAACCCGAAGCCGCCAACCAGACACCACAGCCGAAAACCGGCACCAACGCAATCGGCAACCAGACTCGCCCCACTCCTGAATCATCGAGGCTAACCCAAAAGCGCGCGTAGAGACGTGCATGAACCGTTATGTCAACTTCTTCCAGCATCCGGCTTGTCGCTGGGTCACAAGGGAGATGGACTATGTTACCATTCTCTCAAGAACTCTCCTTGCGGGCAGCGATAGGGGGTCATGTTGGCGTTGGACACAGCCTCATGGGCTGAACTTGAACTGTCTGTGCTAACAGATATCTATCTTGACCCGAAGAACGTTCGTTTGGAGACCCCCGACGCCAGCGTAGAGGCTGACATCCTTGAAGACCTGTTTGCCAATGAGGGTGCTCTAGAACTAGTCGAGGCAATATCTAAGATTGGTTACCTTACACACGAGACTCCAATCGTCGTCAAGCGCCGCGGTAAGTACATCGTCGTCGAAGGCAACCGCCGCCTTGCTGCACTTAAGGCTATACAGAACCCCATGATAATCCCCGGCTATCAGACTCGCATAGCAGCGTTCACGAGAAATATTACAAACGTCGAGGCGCTCGCGAAAATTCGAGTTATGGTCGCACCAAACCAAGAGCTTGCCAATCAGCTTATAGCCGCAATTCATACAAGCAATATGCGTGAGCGATGGAATCCGGAGCGCCAGGCGGTCTTCTTCCAAGCCCAGATTGATGCAGGGCGAACATACACTCAGCTGAAAGAGCGATACCCTACCATTGAAGTTGGTAAATTTGTCTTTCGAGCACACATAGTCAATGCCCTAAGGGGCGTCAAGTACGACGAGCCGGAACTTCGGCAATTCTTCAATACCAAGCAATGGCGTAAAAGCTCGTCGACATTGGCGCGGATATACCAGTCGCGAGACTTCCTCGACTTGACCGGGTTCGTCATGGACGACAAAGGCGTCGTGCGCAGAACAATCTCTGACGAGCATTTTAAAGCCGTCGCGACCATAATTATCCGAGGCCTCAAGGATAACGAACTCAATACCCGTACTATCGGCACGGTAAAGAGTGCACGGTTCACACGCCTAATGTCCGAGTTGAGAGAGGTCGTCAGCTCAGAAGTAGAAGAAACAGACCAGGAGACATCAGGCTCGTCCTCGCCGCGACCAAGTGCATCATCGGAGTCGGGCGAGTCGGACTCCAGGCCGTCCCCGACGTCAGGCGCGGGCGGTTCAACTCGGGACAGCCGTCCGCGCGGGCAATCTGGCGACCCTGGCGAATCGGAAAAGCCTGAACAGTCGGCCAAGAAGCCTAAGCCGAAAAAGGAGAAACTCAAGTTCCTTCCTGTTGGAGGTTTGGTCGTGCCCGATCAATATCCGGCCGCACTTCGACTGCACTTCGAAGAACTGTCCGTGCTTGAAGTGCAGAAGTTTCCAAACAGTACCTTCTTGATGCTTCGTGCTGTCCTGGAAAAAAGCATCAAGGCTTACGCGGAAGCTAAAAGGATTGACATTAGAGGCAGCGGGAACAGCGGCCAAGGCTACGTGCAGCTGTTTCACTCATTGAAGTGGTTCGAAGAATATCTCGTCGCAAATGGCCCGCGGTCCTTGATTCAGCCGGTCATGCGGATTCGCACGGGCACACTTATGAACTATACTTCAACCAATGATGCCCTCAACGCCATCAACCACAACCATAAATTTTTCGTAGACCCAGAAGAAGTGATTAGCCTTTGGAACTCAATTGATGCGGTCATGCGAGAGCTGATGGTCCCATGAGTAGCTCGGGTTCTGCAGGTATCAGGCCAAGAATATCTCCGCTCCGTTACCCTGGTGGAAAGTCTGCTCTTTACACGCGGCTTAGAGATGTGATCCGAGATAACGACCTTGCAGGATGCACCTATGTCGAGCCCTATGCGGGCGGGGTGGGTGCAGGCCTTGGACTGCTAGTCACTGGCCAGGTAGCACGCGTAGTAATCAACGACCTCGACCCAGCTATCCATGCATTTTGGAAGTTGCTTGTAACAAATCCTAACTATCTGAGAGAAAAGATCCAGACAGCCAAGCTCGACGCCACGGAGTGGGCTTGTCAGCGAGAGGTCTATCGAGCAGCGGACCGCTCAGCAGACATCAACGCCCTAGGGTATGCGACTTTTTACCTAAACAGGACCAGCAGATCAGGTGTCCTGAATGCAGGACCTATCGGCGGACACGATCAGACAGGAAATTATAAGATCGACGCTCGATTCAACAGGGAAGCCCTCTCTGAGCGAATAAGAATTTTGTCGCTGTATGCGAATCGCATCGTCGTTAGCTCGCAAGACGGAAAGGATGTAATAAAGAAGTACGCTAGCAGGGCTAACACTTTTATTTATGCAGACCCGCCTTACTTTGAGAAGTCTCGCGGCCTATACATGAACTCATTCTCACTCGATGATCATCGGGCGCTAGCGGAAGTTCTGAACTTTCGTTCGCAACGGAAATGGGTCTTGACATACGATAATTCTCCACATGTAGGCGATCTGTACAAAGATCGACGGAGGCATGATTTTGAACTCTACTACTCGGCGCACCGCGCCCGAAGAGCCAACGAAGTCGTAATCTTGTCGGATTCGCTGCATGATGTGGGCGAGGGATGGCCTAGAGAGCAGACCTTGTTTTAGCCGCTCCGACACTGATGCGTTCGCAACCGTGAGAGACGCGCTAGCGTCGGGTTGTGAGCGATACGGCGAGCGACGTCACGAGTCAGCGGAAGACCTTCGGCGAGCGGACGAGCTATGACATCCGTGGATATGGCTCGGGGAAGTCGATGTGCAACTGCTGCACGGTGAACGGTCAGACGGCGCGAGTCGAGTGAGTGCCGTTGAAGTCAGTGCCTCAGATGATTGGCGCGGACGAGACCTGGGGCGCCGGTTCACTGGTGGCGCTAGGTGAACTCGCAGTCGGAGGCCCGGCTGTAGCCGACCGCAGCGAACGAGGATGTCATCACGACGCGGCGGGTCCCTGCGTCCCGGGCTGCGGCACTTACTGCCGTTCGCCCTGTGTAGCACAGCCGGCAACCCTCGACGAGATCGACGGACTCCGCGCGGCACTGCGGCAGATGACCCGGAAGCAGAACACACTCAGCTGAGGCCGCGCCGCTATCGCGCTACATGCCAAGCCATGAGGTGAAGGCGGCGAGGGAGTCGCTGCGGCGGCGCTCCAGGCGCGCGAGCATTCGCACGGTCTCCCGGACCTGGGGGTGGTAGCGGGTCTGCTGTGGTGCCAGCTTCCGGGCTGTGAGCAGGGAGTCCAGTGCGGCGTTGCGGTTACCCGCGTAGAGGTGGCCGCGGGCGAGGTCGATGTAGTGGTGGGATACCCGGTTGGGGGTGACGCCGGTGAAGCCCCGGATGCTGCTGGCGCGGCGGACTGCCTCCGCGCCGTTTCCGAGCTCGACGGCCAGGCCGACCGACCAGATGGCCACGTTCGCGTGGTTCACTGTCATCCGGTAGTGGTCGGCGTCGCTGGGAAGGTGGCCTGCGGCGCGGGCTGCCTCCGTGAGGTGGGCGTCGGCGGCGTCGGCGTCGCCTGCGCCCCGGGCGGCGGCGAGCGCCGACTGCAGGTGCGACCAGCCCCACGCGGCCCACGCCTGCGGCGGGCCTGACTCCGCTGGCTCTCCGGTGGCCTGGCGGGCGGCGTCGAGCAGCCTGGCTGCGGCCCGGCCCCGGTCTACCTGGGTCAGCTCGGCGGCCCTGAGGCTGGTGCCGATGGCGATCGCGTACGGGTCACCGGAGCTCCCGGCTGCCTGGGCGTAGCGCTCGGCCATCGAGCTGGCGAGGTCGGGGTAGCCGAGGATGCGGGCGATCATGCGGGCGTTCCCCCATGTCTCGGCCAGCATCGCGTGGATCTGTGGTGCCTTGGCCTGAGCGGCATGGGCGGCGGCGGTACGGAGGTCCGCGAGCAGGGCGGGGAGGTCGTCCCCGAGCCGGACGAGCTGGACCCGGTGGGCGAGCTGGCTGGCGGCGGCGACGCGGGCCTGCAGTTCGGCGGCGGGCCGTGGCGCGATGCCGTCTTCTGGGATCCCGAAGATGACGACCTCGGCGCGCAGCGGCCCGATCGCCGCGTGTGCGCGGTCGGACTCCGCCGTGGTGCCCCGGAAAGGCTGGCCCTGGAGCTCGGCGGGCGAGGACTTCAGCGCCCGGGCCACGGCGCCGATGAACGCGGGGGTGGCGGGGACCTGCCCCTGCTCGACCCGGCGCACCAGGCTGAGCGACACGCCGGCCAGCTCGGCGAGCTGGCGCTGGGTCAGGCCACGCAGCCGCCGGAGCTGCGCGACCCGCTGGCCAACTGACTCATCAGGCATGCCGTCCTCCGCTGCGCGGTCGGGTCACTTCCCACACTACGCGCGGCCGGCGGCGGGGCTAACAAATTCCTTGTTACTACGGCATCGCCGCACTGGCTTACGTTCTGTGCAAGGCGGGTAACGGCAGGCGATTTCGGGTCGGCGTGCCGGGACGTCGCACGGCTGGGCCCGCTCAGGTCCTGGGCGCAACCAGACAGGAAGAGGAGAAGCCAGTGGCCATCACGATGGCGGAGCCGCAAGCAGGGGCCGCCGGGGACTGCTCACCCGGCCTGGACGAGGACATGGAGATCATGACGGGCGATCAGGATGAAACCGACCTCACCGTGAGCGTCTTTTACCGCACTGGCCGGGCCGGAGCGCAGCGGCTGTCCGACGGCGGCGGCCCGTTCGGCTTCGATATCGCCGTCGCGCTGATGGTCGATGAGCTGATCCGCGGATACGGCTGCGACGCGATCGCCGAGACCGGGTGCTTCGCCGGGGACACCACTTCCTACCTGGCCAGGCGCTACCCCAGCCTGCCGGTGTACTCCTGCGACACCGACCCTGCCTGCGCCGCGTTCACCGCGCGGCGCCTGGCAGGCTGCCCGAACGCCACCGTTACCTGCGAGGACTCGCCGGTGATGCTGGCCCGGGTCACCGCCCGGCACGCCCGTCCGCTGGCCTTCCTGGACGCGCACTGGGGCGCGGACTGGCCGCTGATCGCCGAGCTCGACCTGGTGACGGCGGGTGCCGGGATCGCCGTCATCCACGACTTCGACATCGGCCATGACCGGTTCAGTTACGACACCTACGGCGGGGTCCCGTGCGGGCCGCAGTTGCTGCCGCTGATGGCGAGCCCGCCGGGGTGGTTCTACACGCTGGACCCGTCCGCGGCGCTTCCGGTGCCGTGCCTGCAGACGGGCCGTCGCGCGGGCGTCGGCGTCGTCCTCGGACGGGACCTCGCCGCGGGCCAGGGACCGCCTAGCCGCTTGCTGGCGGCCCGGGAGCTGGATGCCGCCTGCGGGGCGGGGGCCGGGCGATGACCGTGCAGGTGCGCGTGCCGGTCCTCGGCGACCTGCACGGGATGCCGTTCCTGGATGATGAGTTCGCTGGCCGTCGGCTGCTGGCCATAATCGCCGCCGCCCGCCATGGCGCGGCACAGCGGCAAGGGCTGGCCGGCGGCGTGTCCCGGCAGCAGGCCGAGGCATGGCTTGCCCCGGCGCGGGCCTACCTCGTGAACGCCGGCCCCACCCCCATGCCCGCGCAGCCGCTGCGCTCGGCCCGCAAGCAGCAGGTCACCGACGTGCTCGCCGGGCTGGCGGCAGGCATGCCGTCCTGGGCGCCGCTGCTGCGCCTGCCCGTCCGCTACGCCCGCCTGCACCCGTCCGGCGGGGCGATCTCGGCGTCCTCGCGGGACTGGCCGCAGCACGTGCTCCTTGCCGACGACGCGTTCGCCAGCGACGCCGAGCTGCGCGAGCAGCTTGTCCACGAGCTGGCCCACCAGTGGCTGTACCTGATCGAGGACATCTGGCCACTTGACAGGCCAGGCTCGGCACGGCTGGCTCTCCCGTCCGGGACTAACGGCCGCGCGCCCGCGGAGGTCCTGGGCGCCGCGCACGTGGCCGCCGCACTGATCCGCATGTACGCCGCAGTCGGCGGACCGGGCGCCAGCTCCCGGATCAGCACTCTCACCGCCTATGGGAAGGGCTGCCTGGACGTGGCACAGGCAGCGTCCCCGGACCTGACCGACGCAGGAATCATGATCGCGCAGCGACTGAAGGAGGCACTTTGACCGCGCCAACCGTGCCGGCGGCAGCCAGCCCCGCCAGGCTCCGCCCCCTAATGGCCTGGGGCACCCCCATCTACACGGCCGACCTTCCCGACGGCCCCGCCTACAATGGGCAACTGCGGGCGATGATCATCGAGGCGGAGGCCACCGACCCGGAGGCCGCGCTGTTCGGCGGCATCAACGCCATCAAGAGCTCCCAGGACCTGCTCCGCTGGGACCACCCGGCCATCAGCTGGTTCAGGGACCGGATCGGCGACGCCGTGACCGCCCTGACCAGGGCCGAGCTCGGAGACGCCGCCGCGGAGGTCACCCACGGCATCAACGCCGAGGCATGGGCAGTGGTTTACCGCAGCGGCGGCAGCCTGCGCCCGCACACCCATCACGACTCGGTCTGGAGCGGCGTCTACTATGTCGCGGCGGGCGCTGCCAGCGGCGACACCGACGCGGGCTACCTCCAGCTCCTGGACCCCCGGCCGGCCGCGATCGCCGTCCAGGCCACCAGCGGCCCCGAGCGCATCCGCCCGGTCCCCGGCCGCATGGTCGCCTTCCCCGGCTGGCTCCCGCACTCGGTCCAGGCGACCGCCGACAGCGACGCCCAGCGGATCTGCATCGCCTGGAACGTCGCCTATGACAAGACCTGGAGCGCGATGTCATGACCATCACCGAAACGGCCCCCGCAGGCGCGGTCACCCGCTACTGGAAGACAGGCGTCGTCATCGGCCACTTCAGCCTTGACGGCATCACCGACGGCGACCCCGCCAGCGCGATTCCTGCCAGCGGCGAGCGCTGCCAGCTCCTGCCCGTCACGGCAGTACCGGGCATGGCGGCGCTGCAAGAGCGGCTCCTGGCAGCCATGAACGACCTTGCCTGCGCCGACGAGGCAGCGCCCGTTACCGAGATCGACATCACCGTCCAGGCGTGGCGTAACGGCTACGACGAGCCCGCGTTCGCCAGCCCGTCCCGCTATGCCGCCTGGGTGTACCTTGCCGCCAGCGACGCGCCGGCGCACTCCGAGTCCGGCTGCCTGGCCTTCTCCGACCCGCGGGCCGGCAGCGCCATGACCGCCATGCCCGGCCTCCCGTTCGGCCGGCAGTTCATCGTCCGCCCGGTCCCCGGCGCCTGCGCCGTCGTCCCCGGATGGCTCACCAGCTCCGTGATCCCTCTCGAACCGCGCCAGCACATCACCATCGCGATCGCCTCCGGCGGCTAGGCCCGCCCGCCACGACCACCACCGGGAAGCAGCACAACACCCACAGAAAGGAAGACAGATGCCACAACCTAACGAGAGGGCAGCGACCAGCCTGCGGCTGGACGGCCCTGGCCTCGGCCTCGGCCTTGACCCTGCCGAGGTCGACGCGTACCTCGACGCCGTCGACGCCGGCCTGATCGTCCAGGAGACCCGCTGCGACAAGGGCATGCAGGACAACTTCGCCCTCCGCACCGGCACCACCGTCCAGCTCGCCTGACCGCCAGCGCCGGCATTCAACAGGGGCCGCCTTCCCCGGCCGGGGAAGGCGGCCCGCCCACATCTTCGGCACCGCCGCCGGCACGCCGGGAGATTGCGCCGGCCCGCGGGCCTGCGGGGACTAGGGTTAGATCCATCCATCGGAGGGCTTCCCGGGAGGAATTACGTGGCCGGCGATTCATTCGTGCACCTGCATGTTCACACCGAGTACAGCATGCTGGACGGTGCCGCGAAGATCGCTAAGCTCGCCGGGCGGGCCAAGGAACTGGGCATGCCGGCCGTGGCGATGACCGACCACGGCAACATGTTCGGCGCCTACGAGTTCCAGAAGACCGTCGCCGCCGCCGGGCTGACCCCGATCATCGGGATCGAGGCCTACGTCGCGCCCAAGTCACGGTTCCACCGGGAGCCGGTCTACTGGGGCGAGCAGCACCAGCGCAAGACCGACGAGGCGACCGGCCGCGGCGGCGACATCTCAGCGTCCGGTTCCTACCTGCACAAGACCCTGCTGGCCGGCAGCGCGCAAGGACTGCGGAACCTGTTCAAGGTCAGCTCGCTGGCATCCCTGGAGGGCTACTACCGCAAGTGGCCGCGGATGGACGACGAGCTGCTGGAGCAGTACCACGAGGGGCTGATCGCCACCACCGGGTGCCCGTCGGGGGCGATCCAGACCCGGCTGCGGCTCGGCCAGTACGACGAGGCGCTGAAGACCGCCGGGAAGTACCAGGACATCTTCGGCAAGGAGAACTACTTCCTGGAGCTGATGGACCACGGCATCCCGATCGAGACCGCCGTCCGCGACGACCTGCTCCGCATCGCCAGGCACCTGAACATCCCGTTCCTGGCGACCAACGACTCCCACTACGTCACCGAGGACCAGAAAAGCGCCCACGACGCACTGCTGTGCATCGGCACCAACTCCCTGGTCGCTGACCCGGCCCGGTTCAAGTTCTCCGGCGAGGGGTACTACCTGCGCACCGCCGAGGAGATGCGCGCCCTGGACTCCTCCGACGTGTGGGCGGAAGCATGCCGGAACACGCTGCTGATCGCTGAGCGTGTCGAGTCGTACGAGGAAGTGTTCGCCCACCGGGACCTGGCCGCCAAGTTCCCCGTCCCGGACGGGGAGACCGAGATGAGCTGGCTGCGCAAGGAGACGGCACGGGGCGCGGTCCGCCGCTACGGCGACCCCGTCCCGGCGAACGTGACCGCGCGGATCGAGTACGAGCTGGGCGTCATCGAGCAGATGGGCTTCCCCGGCTACTTCCTCGTGGTCGCCGACATCTGCCGCTACGCCCGCGAGAACGGCATCGCGCTCGGGCCGGGCCGCGGGTCGGCGACTGGCAGCATGGTCGCCTACGTCACCGGCATCACCGAGCTGGACCCGATCGAGCACTCGCTGCTGTTCGAGCGGTTCCTCAACCCCGAGCGCATCAGCATGCCCGACGTCGACCTGGACTTCGACGAGCGCCGCCGCGGCGACATGATCCGGTACGTCACCGAGAAGTACGGCGAGGACAACGTCTCGCTGATCATCACCTACATGACGATCAAGTCCAAGGCCGCCGTCAAGGACGCCGGGCGGATCCTCGGCTACCCGTTCGCAGTCGGGGAGAAGATCACCAAGGCGTTCCCCCCGGCAGTCCAGGGCAAGGAAATCCCCCTGGCCGCGATCTTCGACGAGGAAAACCCCCGCTACGCCGAGGCCATCGAGCTCCGCAAGCTGTACGAGGAAGACCCCGACGTCAAGAAGGTCATCGACACCGGCCGCGGCATCGAGGGCCTGATCCGCGGCACCGGCGTCCACGCCGCAGGCGTCATCCTGTCCTCCGAGCCGCTGGTCAACGTCATGCCGATCCACCGCCGCCCCGACGACGGCGCGCGGATCACCGGGTTCAACGGCCCGGACTGCGAGTACATGGGCTCGCTCAAGATGGACTTCCTCGGGCTGCGGAACCTGACCGTCATCAGCGACACGGTCGAGAACGTCAAGGACAACCGCGGCATCGACCTGGACATGCTCAAGGAGCCGCTGGACAACGCGAAAGCCTACGAGATCCTCCGCGCAGGGAAGACCCTCGGGATCTTCCAGCTCGACTCCAGCATGATGCGGGACCTGACCAAGCTGATGGGGCCAACCCGGTTCGAGGACATCTCCGCCGTCCTCGCCCTCGGCCGCCCGGGCCCGATGGAAGCCAAGTCGCACATCAACTACGCGCTGCGCAAGTCCGGCCAGCAGAAAGTCGAGCCGGTCCACCCCGAGCTCAAGGAGCCGCTGGAGGAGATCCTCGGCGAGACCTACCACCTGGTCGTCTACCAGGAGCAGGTCATGGCCATTGCCCGCAAGCTCGCCGGGTACACCCTCGGCGGCGCCGACATCCTCCGGCGCGCGATGGGCAAGAAGAAGAAAGCCGAGATGGACAAGCAGTGGGAGCTGTTCTCCACCGGCATGAAGGAGAACGGCTACTCCCCGGCAGCCACCCAGGCGGTCTGGGACGTCCTGCTGCCGTTCTCCGCCTACGGGTTCAACAAGTCCCACACCGCCGGGTACGGGCTCGTGTCCTACTGGACCGCCTACCTCAAGGCCAACTACCCCGCCGAGTACATGGCCGCCCTGCTCACCAGCGTGGGCACCAACAAGGACAAGATGGCCGTCTACCTCGCCGAAACCAGGCGGATGGGCGTCAAGGTCCTGCCGCCCGACGTGAACGAGTCACGGCTCCGGTTCGCCGCCGTCGGCGACGACATCCGCTTCGGCCTCGGAGCCATCCGCAACGTCGGCGAGAACGTCGTCGAGGCCATCATCGCGGCCCGCACCGAGCAAGGCCGGTACACCAGCTTCCACGACTTCCTCCGCAAGGTCCCGCTCCCCGTCTGCAACAAGCGGGTCGTGGAATCCCTGATCAAGGCAGGCGCATTCGACAGCCTCGGCCACCCCCGCCAGGGCCTCTTCGACATCCACGAGCAGGCCGTCGACGCGGTCATCACCGACAAGCGCAACGAGGCCATCGGCCAGGACTCCCTGTTCGGCTTCGACGGCGGCGGCGCGTCCGCGGAATCATCCCTGGAAGTCCCCATCCCCGAAGGCGAATGGCCGCAGCAGGCCGCCCTGCAGTTCGAGCGGGAGATGCTCGGCCTGTACGTCTCCAGCCACCCCCTCGACGGCGCCGAGGCGCTCCTCGACCGCAGCCGCGACTACAGCATCGCCGACCTCCACGACGGCGCAGGCGGCCCCGGCAGCGCCCGCATCGCAGGGATCATCACCAGCGTCACCAAGAAGGTGACCAAGACCGGCGCCGTGTGGGCGCTGGTGGGGATCGAGGACCACGACGCCGCCATCGAGGTCGCCTGCTTCCCCCAGACCTTCCAGCTCTACGCCCCGGTCCTCCTCCCCGACGCCGTCGTCTCCGTGACCGGCAAGATCCGCAAGTCCGAGGCAAGCGACGGCAGTACCACGGTGTCGTTCAGCGCCGAGCAGATGGAGATCCTCGACGTCGCCACCGCCCTGAACGGGGCGCTTCCCCCGGTCGTCCTCACCATCCGCGAGGACAGGATCACCCCGGACCTGGCGGCCGAGCTGAAGCGCATCCTGCAAGCCCACCCCGGGAAGGCCCCAGTCCACATGTCGGTCACCCGGCCAGGACGGACCGGCCGCATGCTGCTCCACCTCCCCTGGTTCAGCGTCGAGCCCGGCAGCAGCTTCATGGCCGACGTCAAGTCCCTCCTCGGTCCCACATCGGTCAGCCTGTGACCCCGGATGGCCGCGAGGGCCAGCCCATCGACATCCGCATGGACAACAGCCTGCCCTGCTGCCCGCGCTGCGGGCAGCAGGGCCTCCTGGCCGCTGAAATCCCCCACGGGTGGAACAACCCTGACGGGACGGCCACCCAGGGAACCTTGCCGGTCGTCCTCTGCGCGGCATGCGATCACGGCAGCGCCACCGCGGGCCCGCTCATCGTCTTCCTGCTCGTTCACGAGCAGATAACTGCCGAAACCCTGGAAGAATGCGCGGCGCTGATACAGCGCTGGGCCGACGGCATCGCCATTCCCCCGGTGAACATGGAACAACTGGAGGAAGAGATCCTCGCATGGCGGCGAGGCGACCTGTAGCCAAGGGCCAGCCAGCACTGGCTCCAAGCCGATGGCGGCTGTCAGGCTGGAGCTGGCTTGCGGCCGATCGTGGTGTCGCTGCAGGCGGCGAGCGTGCAGTCCGTCCCGCTCCCGCCGGGCTGCACACGACGGCGCGCGGCCGGGACGGCGAAGGGATGCCGCCCCGGCCGCGCGCCGTCCGGCCCGTGAACCGTCCCAGGTACGTCACTCAAAGGTCCATGGCAGGCCCATAGCAGAGGCCCCGGCTGCCGCCCCCCGGTCCCTGCTCGCGCCCTCGCAGGCGAGATCGCCTCCGGTGGCCTGGACGCTTATCGTGTGAAGCGCGGCGCGGTCGGTCGCTGGAGGGGCGTGCTGGCGTCGCGGCTCACGGGTACCGGCGGCATGCGGTAGGAGGAGGGGACGACGCAATCGGGCGACGGACCTGGGTTCCGCAGTTCAACGCGAGCATGGTCCACGGATCCGGCTCGTGAAGTGCGAAAAGCAGCGCTGGTCTAGGCACACAACGCGTGTACCTAGGCGCTCGTGTTCCCGCAGGCCAGCGGGCCGCACCATGAATGCGGCGGCCTGCTGTTTGCCGCCGTCAGACGCGGGTCACGTCGCGAACAGCAGCGAGACGTTCGCTTGAACCTTGAGGCTGGCCGCCTGCGGTCGTCGACGAGCGTCACGGGGAGGGGAGATCCTTAACTGGAATTACTACCGTCCCCGGCGGTACGGTAAACCGCCGGGCGGCGCATTGATCTGTCGGAACTGTAACGACCATTGGACGTTCAATTGTCCCGGAGATTGCTACGGCCGAAACACGCCCGAGATCGCATTTGAAGCCAAGGAATCCCGCTGGGGTTGAGGGCGGGAGTGACACGAGCACAGGTGTCGGTTGTCCCACCTGGAGCTCGGGGCGGCTGATCCAGTACGCGTAATCCGATACTCCAACGACCGCGATCAAACCTGCGACAAGCAATCGTACTGTTAGAGTCCTGAAGTTGCGTCGCGCTGTATCATAATTCGCAAAATCCACAACCGTTCTTGCCGCACTCTGCAGGCGAGCCGCGAGTGGCGAGAGCTCTGTTTCGGTTGCTGGGGTGGGGGTGGCCCCGCGCTGGGACCTGAACCAGGCGTCGCCGAGCAGCGAACGCACGTAAGGCTTGTTCGAACTTATCAGCGCTTGAGTCGCTGACCCGGCTTCAGAGACGATACGACTGGAGTCGTTCCGGAGCGCCTTGTTCGTGCTTGCGAGCTGTGCGTTAAGGTCGCCAAGATCCTTCGCCACCTCGCCGACCACCTCCTCGCGGCTGCGCATGATCTGACGAATAGTCTGCTCGATCGGCTCTGGACCCCCACCTGGCGTCGTGGGTAGCTCTTCGGCAGCCAGTGCAGCGAGTGTAATGTGTTCGGTGGTAAAGACCCGCGCGGCAGCGGCGATCGTAAAGCCCACAGCAGCGAGCGCTACAAGTAGTCCAGCACCAGCTTCGAAAAATTCCAGAAAACTATTGAACTTCCCCAGGCCAGTCAACGGAACACTGGAGACCAAAACCCCACCGACTGCGGCAAGTGCGGCCACTATCCATCGAGCCGCGGCTTGGATGTTAGCAGTTGCCGACGCGAACGGACTGGTCGCTTGCTCCGGCGCGGGGGAAGGTCCAATCGTTACCAACGGCATGAGGACTCCCATCTGCCACAACTCAGTGCCTAACAGATATGATCGTAACAGTAACGAGTGGAGAGTTATGCGCGAAGGACCGACGAAGCCGTCCGCCACCTGGTGGTTGTGGGCTGCTTCGCGACGACGCTATGCTGACCGCGCGCGACGTGACGCCCTCATCAGAGATCAGCTTGCTGAAATTCATGCGATCATCGACTGCGCGGAGGCTGACAGACGCGCGGGGCGCCTCCGGTCGGAGGAAGACGTGATCGCTGGACTACGCCGATGACCGATCCGCAAGACTCTCAACGTCGGCTGGTGGGACCTGGGCGGATCTGTTACACCCCGCAGGCAGTGACGCAACTCAGCTGGCTGGGCGAAGAGAAGAAGCAGGTAGTCCGTTCCAGGCTCAAACGCTTGCCCAAGACTGCGGGTAACGTCGCGCGTCCGGTGCCAGGCCGACCAGATTACCTCGCAGTCGAACTACCGGATCCCCCTCCGCCGCTGCTTTTCATCGTCTATCGGTATACAGCGAAACTCAAGCTCTTTTACCGTGGATGGGAGATTGCCGGGCTAGAGTTTCCGAACGCCGCTAACCTCTCAAGTGATCAGCCGCGAAACATGGCTGGCATTTTGAAGTGAGCGACATCAGGCTGGCAACTCGGCCCGCCGCCCCGACTTGGCAGAGCGCCTGGTATTTCTCCGTCTGACCGCGGGCCTGCGGGAACGCGAGCGCCTAGGTACACGCGCTGTGTCCTGGGTTCCGCAGTTCAGCGCGATCCTGGTCTACGAATAAGCCTTGTGAAGTGCGAGGACAGCCCTGATCCTGGTACATCACGTGTGTATCTAGGACTCGGGATCCCGCAGGTCAGCGAGTCGGATGATGAGCGCCGCACCGGTGCCTGCCGCCGTCGGCCCGGAGGACATACCGGTATATCGTGTTCGGGCATATAGGCATGCTGGTGTGTTGAGTTACCGTTGACTGTGCAGCGCAGAGCAGGCTTGGCGAGTGCCTCCATATCGTGAGCCGGGGGTCTGGGCGCCTCAAGCCTGTGACCAGCGGAAACACGCCGCCTAGATACACGCTCTCCACTCAGGAAGCGGCGCATTCCCGCACGTCAGACACCAGATTTATCGATCAGCGCGCCACGCAGCTGCGGAACCCAGGTGTGTGTACCTAGACCAGCGCTGCTTTCGCACTTCACGAGCCGGATCCGTGGACCAGGCTCGGGCTGAACTGCGGAACCCAGGACGGAGTGGTCCCAGACCGTCAGCTGACGGTCTTCGTGGACTTCGAGAACCTGGTCGCGGGAGCGGGCAGGAGGCTGCCGGGGCAGCTGAACCCTGCCCCGTATGAGGCCCTGGCCCGGCTGTGCCAGGACTACGGCCACGCGGCGATCCGCAAGGCTACGCGGACTGGGCGAGGTTCACCCACTTCCAGCAGAACCTGGCCATGAACGGCGTCGACATGATCCAGGTCCCCAGGATCGCTGCCCCCGCCAAGAACGCGGCCGACATCCGGGTGACGGTCGACGCGGTGGAGACCATCTTCACCCACTCGGCCATCGAGGTGTTCGTGCTGGTCACTGGGGACAGCGATTACTCCCGCTGGTCCGCCGGCTGCGCGAGTACGGCAAGTGGGTCGTCGGGGTCGGCACCGAGGCGAGCGCCAGCCGCCTGCTGGTGTCGGTCTGCTCGGAGTACAAGTTCTGGGGAACCCTCGTCGCCCAAGTCGACCCCGCCGCCCAGGCGGCCATCACCGCGGCCTTGGACATCGGCGCGGCCCGCCAGCTCCTGCTGAGGGCATTCGAGGAGGCCGGCACCGACGCCCCACCGCCGGCAGCCTCAAGAGCAAGATGCTGCTCCTGGACCCCTCGTTCGACGAGCGCAACTACGGCTGCCGCAGCTTCCCCGCCGGTCACCTGGTAGGCGCCGGAGGCGGTCGTGCCGTGCAGCAGGCGGAGGGCTAGCAGGAGCCGGTCGATGGGACGCTCGGCGTCCGCCTCGACGGACGGGTTGGGTCCTTCCTCGTAGCTGACCAAGGGTGGCCTCGGGCGATGCGAACGACCGTGGCAGCGGCGGTGGCTCCACGAATCCCCACAAGCAAGGCTGACATGCCACTGGCCTGACTGTGCACACGCTCAGGCCCGATCCGCCTCGCCGCTACGGCCGTTCTGGCGGTGGTCGTCGCAGGCTCGCGGGGCAGCCGACCGCCCGTACGCTCATACCTGTAATGGCGCATCGAGGACGGAGAACACATGGACGGCCAACTCTGGGGAGACGCGGGGGTCACTTTCCCCGATTGGAAGGGCACCGCGCAGCTTGACGAGCGGAAGACGGTGCCGTGGGACGGGCTGGCGCGCACGTTCGGCCTCGACACAGACTCATGGCAGGTAGTGGGGTTCAGCGTCAGTGGGGGCGAGCATGGTTTCGACCTGCGGATCGTCGCCTCGCCGAGCGAGGTGTGGAAGAGCTTCAATCGCGACAATGGTGGCGAGATCGAGGTGACCGAGTTCCTGGTTCACGACGTTGATCCGCTGGTGGTCTTGAGCCAAATGACGCACATGTTCGAGTTGAAGATGCTCATTCGAGGGCTGAGCGGTGACCAGCTGCGGGTCAGGGCGCTTTCTGATCTGCCGAGTGAGTTGTTCGTGGATGAGAATTTCGGGCCTCAGGAGGACTAGCGGTGAGGTTCGGCCATCGGCGCCTACCCTGGGGCGCGTCCGCTGGCGGTGCTCGGTGATGCCGTCTGACCCGCCGGGGTACGGGGCCTGTGCCCCGGCGGGTCGTAGGCGACGAAGTCGACTGGCTGCGCGTCGGCAGCGGTGTTGGCCGCCAAGGGAACAGGTCGGCCGTCAGCCTGGCAGCGTCAGCCTTCTGTTTTCAGGGCAGTGCGGACGGACCGGCGGATGTCGTTCCCAAGCTTGTGTCGCAGGTCTTCGTACTGCGGCTTGTCCGGCAGCTGATATGCCAGGCTGCGGCGCACGTTCCCGGAAGGGTCGTCGGCGAGGCGGCGGCCGACTTGGGGTGGCTGGCCGTCCCCATTGCACCAGAGCCTTGCGGCCAGGACGCGTATCCAGTCGCTTTCGTGTGCTGCGAGGGAACGTGGGTCGAGGAGCTCCCTGCCGGCTTCTGGCAGCAGGGACAGCGCGGCGGCTATGCGGTTCGCCTGGTGCGGGCTTGCGTGCGGCATGAGCTCGTGGGCGATGTCGATCACTGACTCATAGTGGCTGGGCGTGCTCGCGAGCGCGGCGGCGGCGAGGAGGCCGTCGAAGCGGAAGGCCGGGTCTCCCGTATTTATCCGGAACGGGTTGAGCTGCCCGCTGGAGAGGGCATCGTCGTCGGCGCTGCTGTCGAGGTCGCCGCGTGCTGCCTGGATGGCAACCGGGAAGAACCGGTTGCGGTCAGGCTCGCTCAGGTGTGGTCCGACGTTGGCGAGTGCTGCCAGGGCGAGCTGCCGGTTCCAGGCTGGTTCGTCTGTGTCGGTGAGGACGGCGGTCATGGCGTTGGCTAGCCGTGCCCGGTCGGGTGGCGGCAGTGCGCGGGTCAAGGTTGCCGCCTCTTGCCAGCCGCCCGCGAACTCGGAGATCCCTGGAATGTGAGTGCGCGGTCTGGTCACGGCGCCGAGCATTCTTTCCGCTGCCGGGGCAGCTGGTGCAGGGTCAGTCTCGGCGACGATGATTGCGAGTGCTGCGTATATGTTGCCGTCGCTGGCCGGCTTCGCGCATACTGCGGCGACGGTGGCTGGTTCCGCGCGGAGCGACCTCGTGCCGGTGTTGAGCACGATTTGGGCCATCCGCTGGTCAGCGATCAGCGCGCGGCACATATGGGACACCGCGACCTGCCGCAATGCCAGGTGGGCGTCTGCTATCCGCACTAGGGCCTCGGCGTGGGCGGCATCGGTGTGCCGGTAGTGATTGGGCTCCCGTTCCACCCACGGCTCGGCGTGGTCGAGGAACCGGCGTGCCTGCGCTTCGGTGGTGGCACTGGCCAGGTAGCCGAATGCCTTGAGGGCTTCGAGGGTGGGGCTAGCCGTGAGCGACGGTACTGGCTGGGTTGCCGTGAACTCGTCCAGGGCGGCGTCTGCCCAGGCCGCTGCTTCGGCGTCGGCCAGGAGGTCGGCCGCGCTCCCGGCGATGACGTAGGAGGCGGCGCGTTCCCAGGGCGGCATGGCAGCCAGGCCCGTAGGCACGGGCAGC
>Ga0210389_10000737_pt1 | contig 28212 bp, 21 predicted proteins | sample IncBWH28OmetaG_FD_160127 | JGI IMG/M metagenome (GOLD analysis project Ga0210389, IMG submission 160127) | Forest soil microbial communities from Barre Woods Harvard Forest LTER site, Petersham, Massachusetts, United States - Inc-BW-H-28-O ... | reverse complement strand
ATCGACGGTAGTTCGTAACATCGGGGCAAAAGCGATCCGTGTTCTTGCAAAGCCGACGGCAAAAAGGTCGAGAACCGACGTCGGAAACTGTTGGGCCTTCAAGGTGAAGTTCGAAGGAGTTCCTTGCAACGTGAGGCTGCCCTGCGGCAAGACGTTGGCTTTAAGGTCGACGGTTAGCTCTTGGCTTTGAGCAACGTGGAGAGTTAAACGGCTCAGCTGTGTCGCTTGCTGCGTGGTTGTTTCGGTGAAGGAGAGGTTGTCGATCGTCACATCTCCTTCATAGGTCTTATTTTTCAGGTCAAGACGCGTTAGCTTGAAGGTGACGGGAGTCGGCTTTGTCAAAACAAACGGGCCTTGAGGCAGGAGGTCGGGGGTTAAAGTGAACCCAATTTTCCCTGGCTTTGTCAAGGCAAGGTCACCGTTTTTGTACGCAAAACTAAGATCGATGTCCCAGAGATCGTCACTTTTTTGGAGCAAGAAGCGGTTTTGCTCTAAGGTAAGCTTGAGATTGTTTATACCGAGCTGGGGCAGCTGCAAGGAGACGTTAAAAATGCCAGATTTATAGCTGTCTGTCGCAACAACAGCATGGATGGGTGTTGCTGCAGCGATGTCGACTTTCGAGTGGAAAGAAAACGCCTCTTTGTCGGCAAGAGGCATGCAGAAGTTGTCGACTTGGACGAAGACCGTCGCATCAGGGGTTTTTAGCGACAAGGTCGCTGGTCCTTGCAGGGTAACACATGATGTGTCCATCTTGGTCTGTGCATGGGCCGTGAACTGGGGAGAATTTGCATCCATCGTCATCTCGAAGGCTTGAGGCGTGCTCGCAATAGCGAGGTCGGCATTCACTGTGCTACCTATCAAAGAAGATAGGTTAGATGTCGAAAAGGCATCCAAGATGGGAACGGGGAAGTTGACGAATTTGGCTTTGAGCTGGAGTGTCTCTAAACTTGTGATTGCACCGTCAACAGTAAAACTTCCCGTTAACGTTCCTTGAGTTGTTGTTCCGGTCGCATGGACACTGCCACTGGGCCAATCTAAATCGAGGTTGATATCTTTGACAGTGATCGCCTCAGCCTGAAGCTGAGCTTGAGAAAGGGTGAGGTGGCTCTCTTTTTTGAGTAAAATCTTCCAAAGAGGCGTTGTACTTACAATAGAAGGGCAGGTGAGAAGAGCGTTATCTTTCTGGATGCGAACACCCTCGAGCCTCTGCTGGCCAAACCAGCTCAGGCTAATCGAGTCGGCGTCGAGTTGAAAGGAGGGACGGGCAGCCCGAATGAGCATCTCTTTTCCCCAAGAAGTAGAGGAAACGATAGTGGGTGCTAGCATCACGAGAGCAACAAGAGCTGCTAGCAGCAGTAGAGATATCTTAAAAGCCCAACAGCCGTTTTCGCGTCGCAAATTTGACCTTCCTTTATCAGTTTGAGTGCTTCGTCGGAAGTGACTCTCCGCACATCGATCACATCTGTGTCTTCGGCCTGAAGAGGCCTTAGTTCAAGATTCTTGGCAACAAAGAGGTGGTCGTATTCTGTCGACATTCCAGGTGTGGGATAACATCCACCAAACGGAGTCAGATCGCGCGCCCAAAATCCGGTCTCTTCTTGAAGTTCTCGCTGAGCGCAGGTGATGGGCTCTTCTCCAGCCTCGAGCATCCCTGCGGGAATTTCGAGAGTGATCTTGCCAATGGCCCGGCGCCACTGTTCGACGAGAAGAAAGCGGCCCTCTTCATCGATAGGAATGATGGCAACGACTCCTGAGTGAGTAACGATATCCCAAATTTGGGGAGGATGGTGGGGAAAGACGACCTTGTCTTGGCGCACTTGAAGAAAGCGGCCTTGGTGGATCCACTGACTGTCGATCCTCGCCTGACGCTCCATTTGTGCTTGGAGTTCTGCTTTCTTGCCCATAAAAACATAAAGTATCTCAGCTCTGGTGCGGAATGTCAATGGCATAAGCCACGACTTCTTTTTCTCTTCCGGGAAGGGCAAGGGAGCCGATTTTTTTGGCTATAAACTTCTTCTTTAATCCCTGATAGGTCGTTTCTGAGATGAGGATAGGAACTTGGTTTTTCTTACACGCCTGCTCTAGTCGCGAGGCGACATTGACCGTATCACCGATGGCTGTGTACTCCATCCGCTGCTCAGAGCCGATATTCCCCACCACAGCAGGACCTGTATGGATCCCAATGCTCATCGTTAAGGCTGGCTTGCCTTCGCCGGCCCATTTAGTGTTTAGGACAGTAAGCGCGCGCTGCATCTCTAGGGCTGCCAAGACGGCATTGTCTTCCTGGTCAGCGTCGTCTAAAGGGGCACCGAACTCGACCATGATCCCATCGCCTAAAAACTTATCTAAAGTTCCCTGGTGAGAGAAGACGACCTCGAGCATCTGTTCAAAATAGGTGTTGAGCAGGGAGACGATGTTCTCAGGGTCGAGCTTCTCAGATAAAGCTGTGAAATGGTGGATGTCGGAGAATAGAAGTGTGACTTTTTTCCGTTCGCCTTCGAGCTTGGTCAACTTTTCTGAGGTGATAATTTGATCGAAAACCGAAGAGGAGACATACCGGGCGAAGCTGATTTTCAGCCGCTCCCTCTCTTTGAGACCTTGCTCCATCGCATTGATCGCAGCTCCAACCTCTTCAAACTCGTCGTGGGTGTGAAGTTGGACTTCTTGGGTGAAGTTCCCTTTCCCGATTTCCTTCACTACAGCGCAGATGCAGGCCAAAGATAAGCTGGCGCGGCGCGACAAAAACGTCGCCAAGATGACAGCAAGCAGAATCGAAGCTAAGAGGGCAGGGATTTCAAACCTCAGAAGTTTGTGGAATTCGGCCAAAACGTCGGCTGCACGTAGGTCTGCGCCCACCGTAATAACATAGTTTCCGTCTTTGTCGTAGATCGGCACAAATCCGCTGAGCCACACCCCCCATTGATCGGTGATGAGGTGGTTGGGAGAGTAGACGTGGTTAAAATGTTCTGCCACTTGGACGTCGGGATCGACATCTCCTAAATGGGAAAAATCTGCGGGACTCTCTTCAGCATCGACAACGAATTCGAACTCTTGGGGATTGTTCGGGCTGGGCCTTATCGTGTAGATAAATTTGACATAGATGTCGTCCCGACGATTTGCATTTCTGGCTTTGCGCAAAATCTTTTGGATCTCTTGATAATCAGGAGAGTTTTCATCGGCTTTGGTTTGGACTTTTTTGGCTAATTCAGGATCGATTAAAGCGGCTGTCGTTGCGGCCACTGACTTCACTTTACTTTGGAGCTCTTTGAAGACGAATTCCCTTGCTTCTACATAGAGAATACTAAGGCCCGATATCGAGCTAATGACCGAGATAGCTATAAAGGCCAGGTAGAGTTTTGTGCGGTACTGCATATTGGGGTAGTCCTAAACAAGTGTTGCTGGCACCTGCTGGAGGAAGCGGCGATCTGCAGCGTCATCGGCCTTGTCCATAGCGCTTTGGCTATGGGCGCAGCCTCTTCCTTGCACCTCATCCACTTCCTCTGCGCATGCGCAGAGCAGTACTTGTTTAGGACTACCCATATCCGCACCTTAGCGGGATAGCCGTTTTATTTCTAGAGTGGAGTGTAATTCTGTAAAATGGCTTGGCGTCTGGCAAAAGAAGACTCTGAATGGTCGACAGCTAAATAATGATCAGGGGCATCGTAGACGACAAAAACCGCAGTCTCGGCCGTTGCGCCTTTAGCGGCAGTTTGAACACGGTAGCCAGGATTTTCACTTCCGTCTTCGCTACGAACTAAGACAACGAAAGGGATATCTGTCTCTTCTGTCCAAGCTAAAAATAGAGGACCATCTAATTGGACACCTGGGTGTCGGATATAGCGTGCATAGAACTCAACAACCACTCTTTTTTCTTCTTCGTTATCTGTAGGCTGAGTGGTGAAGTTCCGAACGGCTTGAAAATCTGCGTCATCTTTCATAATCCTTCCCCAATCGTGCTGAGCATCACGGAGGGCTTTGGTGACTGCTATAAAATAACTTTCGTCATTCCAAAATTTTTCATTGGTCTGAATTTGGTTTGCAGTCTGCTCTCGCAGTTCATCATTGGTTCTATGGGCATAATTTTCTGGATCTTTTTGCACCATGGCTTGCCGGATCGCATCGAGAGCGCAGCTTCCGTCCATGCTTGTGGGGCGTACGAACCCTGAGATGTGTGCTGGAGAGTCTTTCTTTCTTTTTTTAGAAACAAAGTCGACACCGTTTGCAAGAAAGAAGGTGGAGCCAGCATCCGTATCAAGAGGTAATTTCCGTTTTTGGCCGCTATGTGTGAACACAAGATGGCTAGGTTGGAAGGGAGTTTTATCATCAAGGGCGTGTTTGTTTTCGATTTGTTTAGGACCTAACAGCCAGCTTGTGAGTGGAGAGCGGTCTTCGTGACGGAATTGTTTGCGGCTAAATTCTAAACTGAGGTTGTCGGGAAGGTGGTTAGGGTCGAGCTCTCCGCTGTCAATCTTTCTCTGTACGGCCGCTTGGATGAGACCAGCCAGCTCTAACATCTTTGCCCCGCCGACCGAAGTCGCTTTAAAGTCAGTGCCTCCAAATTCTGTAAGTAAAAGAGTATCAACATGATATGACTTTCCATTCACCGTAAAAGAGCCTGGTTTTTGCCCAGTAGGGATCATACGAACGGTAAGGCCTGTTGGGGGAAATAAAGAGGGTGATTTTGTAGTCATTCTTAATATAATTATAATAAAAACTTTAATAAAAAACAAGAGGGGAAAAACGCTCTTAAGTAGTTGATTATTCGACGGTTACAGACTTGGCTAGATTGCGCGGCTGATCGATGGCCGTCCCTCGGTCAAGGGCGATAAAGTAGGCGAGCAGTTGGGTTGCCACAGCAAAGGGGATGCTGGCAAGCTCATCACAGATGGGGGGGAGAAAAATAACGTCATCGGCGACTTTGTCGATCTCGGGAGCCCCTTCAAAAGCGAAGGCCAAAATGGGCCCTCCCCGCGACTTCACCTCGGTGAGGTTCGAGAGAGTTTTTTCGTAAGTTTTTTGGTTTCCGCAAAGCCCAACGACGGCAAGATCAGGACTTACAAGAGCAATCGGGCCGTGCTTCATCTCGCCTGCCGGATAGCCGACAGCGTTGAGATACGAAATCTCCTTCAACTTCAGGGCTGCCTCCAAGCAGGTGACGTGCATGTAGTGTCTTCCCAAAAAGAAAAAGTGTTCAAAGCGAGAGTACTTTTTAGCCAAAAGAGCGATGGCATCTTTTTGGGCTAAAACTTGCTCGACGACTTGGGGAAGAGAGCGTAGCTCGCTTAAGAACGCTTGCCCTTCTTCTTTGCTGATATGGCGGAGCCTTCCCATGAGCAGGGTAAAAAGAGAGAGTACAGTAATCTGACTCGTAAAAGCTTTGGTCGAGCAGACGCTGATCTCGGGGCCAGCTCGCAAAAAGAGGGTGGCATCGGCCTCGCGCGTCAGGGTTGAGTTGCGCACATTGCAAACGGCAACGACTTTGGCGCCCTTGCGTTTGACTTCGCGCACGGCAGCAATCGTGTCAAGTGTCTCGCCCGATTGGCTGATTGCGATCACCAGCGTATCTTCAGAGACGATCGGATTTTTGTAGCGGAACTCGGAGGCGATTTCGGCGTGGGTGGGGATTCTGGCTTTGTCTTCGAGCAAAGAGGCGGCGATGCAGCCGGCATGCCACGACGTTCCACAAGCCAAAATTAAGATCCGCTTGACCGATTGGAGCTCTTGCGCTGTCAGATTTAATGTGTCGAACTCGACCGTTCCAAATTCCTCAATGAAACGGCTGTGGAGGGCTTGCTGGATGGTCTGAGGCTGCTCGAAGATTTCTTTCAGCATGAAGTGTTCAAAGTCGCCTTTGGAGCGCGACATGTTTTCTAGGCTCAGCCTTTCTGTTGCTTTGGCAATCGGCGAGCGCGAAGGATCAAATACTTCGACTTTATCAGCGCGAATAACGGCAATTTCGTCGCTGCGCAAGAAAAGAACATCGAGGTCTGGAGAATGGAAAGCGTTGGGGTCGGACGAGATGAACGTCTCTCCGCGCACCGTTCCTTGGCCGATGGCCAAAGGATTTTCGCGTGCGGCAGCGATAATACAGTCGGGGTGGTTTTTGTGGATGACGGCAATGCCCCAAAAGCCGTGCATCAAAGCGAGAGCTTTTTGAACAGCGGCCAGCAAGTCACCTTCATAGTATTGACCGATCAGTTGGGCGATCACTTCGGTGTCGGTTTCCGAATGGAAGTTAATGCCTTGATTTTTGAGCATGGCGCGCAGCTGGTGGTGGTTTTCGATGATGCCGTTGTGAACGACGGCGATGTTAAAATTTTGATCGAAGTGTGGGTGGGCGTTGTCTTGAGATGGCTTTCCATGCGTTGCCCATCTTGTATGGCCAATCGCTAGGTCCATCTTTGAGGAAGGGGCCCACGCCTCTTCGAGGTTGCGGATTCTGCCGACTTGCTTGCAGTAGTGGATCTCTCCTTGAGAGATGCCGGCCAGGCCAGCCGAGTCATACCCGCGGTACTCGAGTTTTTTGAGTCCCTCGATGCAGATCGTTGCTGAGTCGTCAGGTCCGATGTAACCGAAAATTCCACACATAAACTCTCTTTATACCAGGTATTCTAAAAATGGAAAAGAGACATTCCAAACTAGGTATTTAATTTTTTATAGCAAGGATAGCCAAAAAGAGAGGGAATTCGTCCCTGGCGCGATTCTCCATCCGAGCATTAGATCCTGTGCTCTTTTTTTGAGAGCACCACTCTTCCATGGCTGCAACGACAAAGCCGCACTGATAAAGGTCTCTCACTAAAGTCGAAAGGGGGGTATGGAACGACCAGGTGGTCGGAGAATCTTTTTTGCCGGGATGGGTCTGAATCGGGATTTTAAGAGGGGACATGTAGGTGTCGACACGCCGGTATTGCAACTTTTTTGGGGCATCGACTCCCCAGCTCGACTGTCTGGGGATGCGGAAACAGGGGTGGTTAAGAACAATCACACATTTGCCTTGGGGCGTCAGATGATCGGAACAGTTTTGGAGTAAAATTTCTGGTTTTTCAAAGTTTTGAAGGGCCAAAATGATCGCGGCGTGCGAAAAAGCCTCTGTTTTTAAAGGTTTTGTCAGGTCTGCGACTAGAAACTTATGAGACGATCTTTTTTTTGCTTCTTTGATCAAGGAAGGGGAAGCATCAATGCCCAAATAGTCCACTTGTTTAGGAAGGTGGCGGGCCAGTACACCCTGGCCGCAGGCTAAGTCGAGCAGTCTATCTTTCGGCTGGAGGTCTAAAAGTTTCAAGACGCCAGGGATAATCAGCTGTTGATGGTATTCGTGTCCTTGATCGCCGACGGTTTTTCCATACCAAGAGTGGGATCCTTCCCAAGATGTTTTCATGATCGGAGATTGTAATTGTAGATAGATTTGTTGTACAATGTTTGGCCGTGAGAAAAATTTTAATCACTCGAAAGCTACAACCGATTGCCCACGAGCTTTTATCTAAAAAGTTTCAAGTTGATGAAAATCTTCTTCCAAGACCGCTTTCTCAAGAAGAGTTAAAGGAGGCTGTCCAAAATTATGACGGCATCTTATCGACCCTGGCTGACAAAATGAACCGCGAGGTCCTGGAACGAGCAACGAGAGTCCAGGCGATCTCTAACTGCGCTGCAGGCCTTGACAACATCGATACCGTCTGTGCCCAAGAGAGGAAAATTGCCATTTTTAACCTGCCCGATATTGTCACCGACTCGACAGCCGATCTAACATTTGCTCTTTTTTTGGCTTTTGTGCGAAAAGTGGCTCAAGGGCAAAAGTATGTCCACGATGGTCTATGGCGAGGATGGGAGCCAGGCCTTCTGCTGGGCGAAGAGTTAAGAGGTAAAGTTTTTGGGATTATCGGTTATGGCAAGATTGGAAAGGCCGTGGCTCAGCGCGCTGTGGGGTTTGGAATGAAGGTCGTGGCAGTGAGTCGCACGGGTGGCACAACGCTGGGGGAGCTCTGTAACCTGGCCGACTACATCTCTCTCCATGTACCTTTGACTCCGGAGACCGAACAGATGATCGATTTAACTCTCATGCGAAAAATGAAAAAAAAGCCTGTTTTGATCAATATGTCACGAGGAAGGGTCATCCATACAGATGATTTGGTTCAAGCTCTGCAAACAGGGCTTATCCGCGGAGCTGTTCTTGATGTGACCGATCCTGAGCCAATTCCGGCTCACCACCCTCTCTGCCTCCTCGACAATTGTATGATTGTTCCTCATATCGGTTCGGCTACGATCGAGTGTCGCACGCTCATGGCGCAAAAAGCTGCTGAAAATTTAATTGGTTATTTCGATGCTCAATAGCGCCGCTTTTCAAGCCGTTGCCCAGGCCCATTTTCACCACAACTTTCGCCGTCCCTTGTACGACTCGTACTGTTTTTCTAAAATTCCGGCGACCATTAAAAACCTTTTAGGGAATCCAACGTCGGGGCTGCCTGAGGGGTGTACAGATGGAAAAACATACGACCGAGTCATTTTAGTTTTCATCGACGGCTTTGGATGGCGCTTTTTTGATGAGTATCGCGATCAATACCCGTTTCTCAAGCGGTTTTTAGATGGCGGCATTGCCTCTAAGATCACTTCGCAATTCCCTTCGACGACGGCAGCACATGTCTCTTGCCTGAACACCGGCTTGGAAGTTGGGCAGAGTGGGATGTACGAATGGTTTTACTACGAGCCCAAGCTCGATCGCATCATTGCACCGCTTCTTTTCTCCTATGCAGGGGATAAAGAGGTCGGGTCGCTTGCCAAAGCGCATGTCGATCCTCAAACCGTCTATCCCGAAGACAACCTCTATAGAAACTTAAACGTACCTGCCTTTGTTTTCCAAAATGTGAAGATTGCCAGCTCGCCGTGCACGCAGGCGATGTTTCAAGGGGCAAACCACCATCCGTACCACCATTTTGCTCAAGGGTTGCAAGAGCTCTCATCGCTGGCAGCAGCGACTTCAAGAGGGTATTTTTACATCTATTTTGGGGATTTCGATGCCCAGGCGCACCGGCATGGCATCCATTCAAAAGCTGCTAAAGCGGCGATCGACGAGTGTTTTACGGCTCTTGAGATGCATCTTAAAGTCCCCTCCAGAACCGCTCTTGTCATGATTGCTGACCACGGGATGACAGAAATCGACCCAAAAACGACCGTCTATCTTAACCGAGAGATCCCGCTTCTCGAGAAGCACATCCAACGCAATCGAGAAGGAAGGCTGCTCACGCCAGCCGGCTCGTGTCGTGACTACTTTTTGCACATCGAGCCATCGGCTCTTCCTGAGGTCGAAGCCATTTTATCCCACCATCTAAAAGAGCGGGCCTACATCTATCGGACCGAAGATCTCATCGAAGAGGGGCTTTTTGGGTCTCAAGAGCCATCAACCGCTTTTTTATCGCGCGTTGGCAACCTCGTCATTTTGCCAACAGGAAACAACTCGGTTTGGTGGTACGAACAGGGCCGATTCGAACAAAAGTTCTTCGCCATGCACGGGGGTCTCACTCCCAACGAACTTGAAACCCCTTTCCTTTTTCAAAGTTGTTAGTCTTACTTCGTTTTTTTCTTTTCCATCTTGGCTAACCGCTTCTCTTTGAACGACTTTTGCGGCTTTTTGCGATCTTCTTTCTTGGCATCTTTCTCTTTTCCCATAAACACCTCCTAAAAAGCAAAATCGTAAAATATAAATCATTTTTTTCCAAGAAAATTTCCTAATCAAAAAAGATATGAGAATTTTCTAAAGCCATACTCGAAGAGACAGCTGCAGCATTGTAATGAGGGTGAAGAGGAGCATGACCAGAAATATGCTCCTCAGGACCGTGGAATCTCACTTTAACCTTATCAGGCCCTGAATATAAAAGACGGTTGAGAGCTGCAAATAGTACTTCTTTTGCCTTCTCTATATCCAAAGGCAGCCATCTAGTAGGCCCTGCTTCGACCAATGCTTGCCTAATCAACCGATCGACAGCGACTTCTAGTAGTAAGCGATAGGCATTGCGGGCAATTTCCTCATTCCGAACCCGGACACTATGCACAAGTGTTGTCCGATCTTTTTCTGCATGGGTTAAAAGTAGGGCAGCTGCTTCGATATCCGAATCTGCCGTTTTTAAACCTTGTAAATGTTCATGTTTCTGCTGGATCAGTGCACTTAGGTCAGCTTGCTCTTTTTTAGAAAGGTTTTTGTAGTTTGGATATTTTGTAGGTGTATTCGTTCTAATGATTGATCTCCACAGAGCGAGATCTATAGCATGCCAAGCCTTTCCTTTATTTTCTGCCTCATCTTCATCTCCTCCGTCTGCAATATAGGTATTTTTTTCGGTTGTCTTCTGGTGGAACTCGACCCAAAATTCTAGAATACAGCGCAAAATAGGAATCACAGGTCCGGCACCGTGAGGAAGCTCAATGGGAATTTCTGAGCTTGGATTGTCTAAAAGATGTCCAGGAGCAAAGAGTCCACTGTTTACCTTCCTTTTCAACCTCTCTCCCCACATTTCAAAAGTCTCTTCTGAGCGCCACCCAAAGAGTGTTTGTGCATCTTGAAAAACTGCATAAAGACTATCCTTAGACAAGGTAAGTTTGTTTAAGTTCGATCTCTCTTTTAAACGACCTGCTGCTAAAAGCGTGTCGCGTAAGGCCAAAGGATCTAACTTTTGAGCATACTGAAGAGAGAAGCTATCAGGATAGTAAGCAGTTCTTACAGCTTGCTGAAGAGGGCTTGTTTGATCTTGGCAAACATTTTGTGAATAGACGCAAAAAGTTGCCCATTCCAATATCGCTTGCTCTATAAGATACGGTCGAGATTGAAGATAAGCCTCTAAGTGAGATATCGCTTGCAGAGAGAGACGGTACTCTCGCTCGTTTTTGCAAAGAGCCGAAGTAAAAGAGAATTGTAAAAGTCTCAAAAAAACCGTTGGATTATCGGCAAGTACAAGTTGGTCATTTTCATGCTCTGCTATTTGATAAGATAACCCACAGCAAAGAATCCCGGTAAATAGATTATATGCCTGTTGAGTCACACGTAGGGCCCAGGCATTTATCGATTCAGGAGTTAGCTCTAGAGGCCAACAGTTTAGAAATTTAACAGCAGGTAAGGGATCTGGATTCGAACCAAATGAGATGCTAGGCCGTACCAAGAACCAATAAGATTCGCCTTCGGTTTGTTTATGAAAAACGTCAGAAAACCAGTCATTTGGAATTACAACTATGCCGCCTGCGACAACCATGAGAGATTCCAAAGAATGCCATAAAGATTTATAATGATCAAAACCCTTGTCTGAAAGAACTAGGTGAGAGGTTATCCATTGCAAGGCTAGGTAAATAAGCGGAAGATCTCCATCTCGGATTCGAAGAGCAGCCGTTGCATCTTCGATAAACGCACAAGCGAGTGAATTAGAGATTTCTTGTGGCTTTTCTGTGAGTAGAATAAACCTTTCGACCAAGCTCGGAGTGTGAGTTATTTCAGAAATGCTTTTTCCCCCTGGAAAAACGATGTTCGCCATTTTAAAGAGCATCCCTGTCGTTCCTAAAGGCTCTGTAAGCGGGATTAATCCTCGAGTGCCCCAAGAAGGTAATTTTGAAGCCCGTTTTTCTAAATGCATGGCTTTTTTAAAGTCGCCGTTTAAGGCCCAAGCAAATGCAAGATACCGATGAATATGGGAAAATCCTCTCAGCAAAAATTGCCCATGTGACAAATTTAAAATGGCCTGCTTGACTTCGTTTTTAACCAGGAGCCCCATGGCCGTTTCAAGCTCCTCCACAACTTTATTTAGAACTGTGCCTGGGATCTCTTCAGATTGGGTCTTGAAAGCGGTGATCAAAGGATTTAAGATAAGATCTTTGGGATACAAATTGACAAGGATTTTTAAAAGACGACATCCTATTAGTTTCTTTAAAAAAGGGTCGCGCAAGAACTGGCAACAATAAGTAAAGATCAGGCCATAAGTTAAATAGGGATCGCATTTTTTGGCTTCGGTAATCATTTCGGTAAGAGTTTCATTCTCTAAACGGAATGAAATGAGTGTAATCCATGGTAAGAAGGGTAAAATAGATTCTGGCTGCATCTCTCTTAATACATAAAACTCGATCCAAAGATTTTCTATTTTTTCCGGAGTAGGATCTATCTTTAAAAAACCCTTATAGTAAGTCTGTAAAGTTGTGTTCCAGTCTTTATTAAGCTTTTTTTCTTCTGCTTCCGACTTTTTTGCACGTATCATAAATTTTTTGGCTCTGTTTGCCAATTGTTCGGCCTCTTTGCTAAGCTGTTTAGCCTTTGACCGAGCACGTAGTCTTTCTCGGATATCTTCAGTCTGATAGGCTGTTTGTTCAGCTTTTGCAGCGCTTGCCGCTGCTTGAGTGGCGGCTTGTTGAGCCTCTTCTGCTAGCCTTTTGAGAGATTGGGTTTGGGGCTTGATTTTGACATAATCTGGCAATGGCAATTGTTCTTGAAGCGCAAGGAGAATGGCTGGATCTGTAGGGAGCTCTTTTCCCATTTGTGCGTGCAGCCTAGCGAACTCTTCTTGAGAGGTGAATTTTAGGTCTACAAAACCGCGCCTCAGTTGAGCTCGAAAATGACGAGCCTCTTTTTCAGTATTAAGGATGAAAGGAGGAGCTGCAAATGTCCCTGAAGGATTTGTATCTTGAATCATAGAAGTCCAATCGTCCACGCTGCCGGGAAACATGGGGGGGGACTCATTTTCCTCTGTCTCTGGTAGAGGCTGAGATGTTTTTTGATCTGGCTCAGCATCTATTGAGAAAATGGATCTAAGTTTATCTATTGTTTCATAAGTTTCCTCTTTTTCAGCCAGATTTAGCAGGGATGTTTTGGATAGAAGGTCTGCATGCGGTTTTAATAAATCCCAGTATCCTCTTTTGCACGCTGCCTGAGCTGTCTCTACTAATCGATCCTCTAGCTCACGATTGGTTTGATTCGCTTTAAAAGCGTCGGCTAGGCGCTTTAATTCTTGAGATATTACCACGCTGTCTGGAGATTTTATAAGAGGGGGAGCTGGAGATTTTATAAGAGGGGGAGCTGGAGATTTTATAAGAGGGGGAGCTGGAGATTTTATAAGAGGGGGAGAAACGGAGGTAACGTTTAGAGGAGCTGGTGAGGAGGGAGTTAGAGTCATGTTTTGCAATAAACTAGCAAGAGAAGAAGGATCTGTAGATGGGGGTTCAGCAGAAGGAGCTGCAACTAAAGACTTCGGTTGATCTGCGCTAGACAACACATTCATGCTGTAAATTATATCTTCTTTTAAGTTATGAGCAAGGAGCATGAAGAAGCAGTTTGACAAGGGTGTGGTTTTCATGTTGCTGTCTGCAGCAAACTTGTCGATCTATTCGCTGTTTGTCAAGGAGGGCTCTCAAGGGATCTCTGTCATTGCGATCACCTTTTTTCGGTTTTTCTTGCCCCTTCTCATATGCCTCCCTTTTTTCTGGTGGGGAGGCACACTCAAAGAACTCTGGCCTCTTAAAAATATACGATTGCAGTTTCTCCGCAGCGTCAGCGTGATCGGCACGCAGCTGGCGATGATCTACTACTTGACAAAGGCGTCACTTTTAGATGCCAACATGCTATGGTGCACAGGGCCGATCTTCATTCCGATCCTCAGCCGCCTTTTTTACGGCACGCGCATTCCTAAAATCACCTGGCTCTCCATCGGAATCAGCTTTCTTGGGGTTGCTTTAGTGCTAAAACCTGATGAGGGGATTTTTGACCTTTTTAGCCTCTTTGGACTGCTATCGGGGATTGGAATGGCGATCTCTCAAGTCCTCTATGGAGTCAATATGGAGCGGGGCAAGATGGGCGAAAACTTGTTTTATCTCTTCTTCTTTTGCTCTGCTCTGATGGTTATCCCTTTCTTTGTTTGGGAAGATGTCGCTTTCGATCTTAATGCGAGCAAAGCGACGGTGCTGGCCGTGATTGCTCTCTCTTTAGCCTCTCTTTTCAATCAATGGTTTCGCGGGCTTGCTTACCGGTGTGCAAGTCCCATTTTTTTGACACCTTTTCTCTATTTTTCTGTCATCGTATCGGGCTTTTTCGACTGGATTGTTTATCGCCAGACTCCTGATCTATGGGCATACGTGGGCATCGCTCTTGTCTTGCTTGGCGCTGGGATTAAATGGCAATATATGCGTAGGCTATAAAAATTATGCGCATTTATCTCGTATCACGCAGAGGGTTTTGGAAAAAGTGGGGAGGGGACACAAAGGCACTTGTGGCTCTTTGTAGCGGTCTACGCAAGCTGGGACATCGGGCCGATCTTATAGCCGACCCTGCCAATATTGGCCCTTATGACTACATCTTTTTATCCAACACATCGTTCGATCTTCGGCCGATTTTTCACTTTTTGCAGCTGCGAAAAAGTCCCTATGGCCTGATTGGCTTCCATGAAAATAAGATCCGCCATGCAGGGGCCAGCAGCGGCTTTTTTCGCTACATCCGTGGCTGCTTGGACGGAGAGCACGATGAGAGGTACCCTTTTGCTGTCGAGCGTCTTTTTGAGAACCCTGAGCTCATCTACTACTACTCCGAGCCCCCCCGCAAGATGCCCCTTTTCAACTACGACGTCTTGAAAAATGCCCAAGTTGCCATCGCGTGCTGCAAAACAGAGGCAGAGACGATGCGGCGCGACTGCGCCACGTGCGATCCCAAAATCGTCCCTTGGCCTCCCGGCTTTGTTGAAGGAGATGAAACTCCCACCTCGGCCTTTTTGCGTATGACAGGGCTTAAGTCAAAAGAGTATATTTTGCAAGTTGGCAGGCTGGAGCAGCGCAAAAATCAGCTGGCAACTATTTTGGCAACGAAAGATCTAGACATTCCGCTCGTCTTTATCGCGACCATGACCGCAAACATGGAGTATGAACAGGCGGCTTTAGAGGCGATTTACAAATACCGAAAAGCTCCCACCTTTGTTTTGAGCCAGAAGATTCCTTCGATGCGGGCAGGACCTCTTCACATTGTGCAGATGCCAGAAGCCAAAAAACTTTCGACCAAGGTTCTTCTTTCGGCCTATCATCACGCAGGCCTCCATCTCCATCCCGCCTTCTACGAGCTCCCTGGCCTCACCTACTTCGAGTCGGCCAAGCTCGGCATCCCGACCATCGCCTCATCATGGGCAACCATCACAGACTACTTCACCGACAGCGCAGGCAACTACACGCTTGATGACCGGATCGAATACGTTCTCCCTTACCACTTGCCCGACATCTTAAAAATGGTGAAGAAAAAGTTCGGCCAGAGTATGCCCCCAGCACACATCCCGCCTTCTTGCGCACCAGTGAAGATGTTGCGCGCGACTTTTTAAAAACTATTCCGGGATTTTCCAGACCTTGAGGTAAAAAAGTCGCTCTTTTTCGAGGGCATCGCGGATGTTTTCGGCCTTGCGAAAGCCGTGCTGCTCTCCCTCGTAAATGATCAGGTCGGTCAAGATGCCCCGCTTTTTGAGAGCCGCGTGCATTTTTTCGGCCTGGTTTTGGGGAACAACACGGTCTTCGGCCCCTTGAAAAAAGATCACCGGGCAGTGGAGCTTTTCGACGCATTGCAGGGGAGATCTGGCATGATAGGTAGCGATCCCTTGCGGGTAGGGTGCCACAAGTCCCTCGAGATAGCGCGACTCGAACTTGTGCGTGTCTTGGACAAGACCCATCAGGTCTGAGACGCCATAGTAGCTGGCGCCGACAGTGAAGGTTTTTCCAAAGGTCAAAGCAGCCAGTGTTGTAAAACCGCCGGCACTTCCTCCCGTAATCGCCACTCTTTTGGGATCGACTCTTTTCTGCGCAATCAAATACTGGGCTCCCGCTTCACAATCTTCGACATCGACTACTCCCCAGTTCCCTTTGAGAGCATCGCGATAGGCTCGGCCATATCCCGTGCTGCCGCCATAGTCGACATCAAGTACAGCAAACCCTCTGCTTGTCCAGTACTGCATGCGGAGGCTAAAGTCGCTCGATGTTGCTGCCGTCGGCCCTCCGTGACTCATCACAATGAGCGGAGGAAGTTCTCCTGGAGGAGCTTTGTAATCTTTGTTGGTGGGAGAGTAAAAATAGCCGTAGGCCACGCGTCCTTTACCGCTTGGAAACGTGAGAAACTGAGGCGTCGAGAAATAACCTGCATCGATATGCGGCTTTAAATTCTCAGCAAGTACCTCTTTTTTTTCTGTTTTTAAGTTGTACCGAACAATCGCTGAAGGTTCCGTGGGCGATCCTTGGATCCAAACTGCTGTATTCTGACGCGCGCGGATCTGAGAGAAATAAGTTCCCTCTGATACTAGAGGCTGTAGGGGGGATAGCAAGCCAAGATGCCCTGTCCCTTGGCTTTGGTAGGTTGCTAAGATTTGTTCACCCGCAAAAGCGTATGTCGACATCCCAAAAACCCACTGGGCCAGCCCGAACTCGGCCTCCATGGGGCATACAGCTGTCTTGCCTTGATAAAGGTTCCACCATCCAGTTCGGTCGGAGATGTAGTAGAGTTTTCCGTCAAGCGACCATGCTGGCTGGAAGATCGACTCTGTAGGACCTCCCGCCACATGCTCGATCTCTCTCAATTTTCCCTCTTTAAAGCTGCCCACCCAAAGGTCGTTCCCGTCCCACGGCATGCGCGGGTGGTCCCAAGTTAAATAGGCGAGCTTTCCTCCTTGCGGATCCCAGGCAGGGGAGGCGTAAAAGTCGTGACCTTGGGCGATCACATCGTATTTTCCTGTTTGCAGATTGATTGCCGCCAAAAAGTTGTCTTTCCCTTTTTCTCCGACGGCAACCAGATACTCCCCAGCTTTTTTCAAATCGGCAAAGCGGGTGCCCGGCTCCGTGAGAGGTTTATCATTCACATAGATCCGCTGGTCTTTATCATTCACAAAATAGATCTGGCTGTCTGCGACTGTGTAGGCTCCGCCGCCATATTCATGGACCCGTGTGCGGGCATTAAACTTGTCGCCGATCGCCTCTTTCCCGTTTTTCATGATAACGGTACGGCCCCCCTCGTTGGGTCGCATTTCTTGCCAGTAGACGTCGTTTCCATCCAAAACAACCATCCCGAACCGCTTTTGGCCCAGCGTGACCCATTCGGTTGTAATGGGAGACTTCCACGTTCCGTAAGGGGCTATATCGACTTCCATAACATCACTTCCAAAAGTTGCCGTCGTAAAAGGGTTGAAAAAGACTCTTTATCCCGTGTGAAATTACCATACCGGATGGTCGAATTTAGGTCGCCTAAACCCAGAGTCACTTGATTTAGAGAAAGCTTATCGTCGATTTTTTGAGGATGAAAAGCCACTTTTAAAGACCCTCGGAATCTTCCCTTTTCAAAAGGAAGTTCAAGCTCAGCAACTGCGCTCGCCCCTGTGCACTCTAAAATGCGCTGAATCTGCGTATCACATTCACGTCCTACACTTCCACCTTCCTCCATCGACTTTGTAATCACACGATCAGGAGGGTAAAGAGAGAGTTTGTTCGGATGCCAGTAGGTGTGTTGTGTTAAACGCAGCTCTCCCAGCTTGGGGGGAAGAGCATTGGCAAGAAACAACAACCCTTTCCTGTACTGAATCTTCAAACGTTTTACAAACTCAAAAGCAGCGTTGCCAATCTCCTCTTTAGAAAGAGGACCTGGTTGTGGTGTGTATGCATGCCATGTTTTTGCAAAGCCCGGATAACACCGAAGAGCTGCTTGGAGTGGAGAGTCACTGGATTGTCCGGACCCAGGAGGGTGACTTGCCTCTGCACCCATCTCGAAAGCCATTGTTTGAATCATTGGAAGAATCGAAGGATCTGCTTGAAGTGTTTCCCAAGGAATCTCTAAGTTTGCAGAAATCGCATATGTTTGACCTGTAGAGACACGAGTCAAATGAACTATGTAGGTAAGGTGCATATCCTGGCGTGGGGGAGTGATCCAGCGCCGAAGAATAGACAAGCTTTCTGGATGACTTGAAACAAAGGGGCAAATTAGGCTGGGGTACCCTGTAGTACGGTTTTCTTCCCCTCTTTCTAAAGATAAAAAAGGGCTCCCCTGAATAGCTTCAAGGCAAATATGAGCTGCCCATGCGTAAGGACTTGTTGGAAGCGTTGCCCGTTGCATAAGAGCTCCTAAAGAAGCAATCGCTTGCAAGTAAGCCGAATTGTCTGGAGAAGAAGAAGTAAGAGCAGAAAGCTCAGAAACTGCACTGCCAAATTGGTCATAGAGTTCTATAGGAATTATAAATCTGCCAACGTGTTCAAGAATTTGGCTTCGGATTTGGCGGAATCTTTCTAAGAGAGATATCGCCGGTTCTGAATTGGGGTGGTATCTAAGCCATTCAAAAGCTTCATCCCGATAGTTGCACAGCGGCTCCAACGTATAACTTTCTATCTCTTTTAATAGGGCAATCTGCTTTTGAATTTCCAGTGTTTGTAATTTGAGAAATTCAAAATAAAGAATCATCGCCACTCGTAAAGATAGCCCCCATTCTTCTTGAAGAGCCTCCACCCAATCGTATCGATCTTTCAGATAAAAACCAGAAGGAAGATGTTTAAAATCAGTATTTTGAACAGAGGGATGGGCCAAAACTGCCCAGAAATCTTCTGGTGTCAATGGATAAGGCTTAAGGCTGTCTATATGCTGAGAAGTAATGTATCCTTTCAAAAAAGCCAAGACTACAGAGTAAAAGAAGAAAACCTCTTTTGCGTTGAGTGAGGAGCCTATGTTATCTTGGAAAATTTTTTTAAAGGATGCAACGGGTGTTTCGTCGTCTCTTATATCGTCAGGCTTTTGAAATAATTTTACCCAAAATTTTCCTGCGGGTTTGGGTCCATTTACTGGGAGGGTAAAACATTTTATAATTTCTGCAAATATATCAACAAGTTGGATATAGGGTCCAAAATTTGATAGATTAAATCCATCAAATAAAAACGTCATTAAAAACGGTGCATCAATAGGAAAAAGCTCTCGCTGTTCTACACGGCTTAGAAAATCGAGAAAGCCATCTAGATTTTCAAGTTTGGCCAAGCAAAGAATAAACTTAAAAATCCGCTCTTTGGGAATTTCTAAATGGGAAAAGCGCGCCTTAAAAACCTCTAGAGCTTTTGGAAGTTGCTCTAGATGTTCTTCTATTTCACTTAAATCTTCGTGATTGTCGGCAAAGTAGAGAGACTCAAGCAGTTCATTAGGAAGATTGGGAATGGTTTGGCGTGTCTTTAAAAAAGCCTGTACCGCTTCTAGAAAATTACGCAGAGATCGGTCACCTGGAATGTGGTCCCATGTTAAAAACTTAGGTTGTACTAGAAGGAATGTTAAGTCACAGCGAGCCTCTTCATTCTTGCGAAGAATTTCTACAAGCGTTTGGCCCACTGTTTCTGGAAGTTGGAGTTTTAACGACAGCTGGGTCGCATGCAGCGTCCGCAAGACAAGATATTCACGAAAAGAAGAAGGTTGTAAAGGAAAGGGATCTGGAGCAGGGGCTACAACCAGCTTCCGAATTTTTAGGAACGAAAAAACTCTTTCACACCGAACTCCAAAAAGCTGACCACAATCTCTTCCAAAATTAGTCACAACTTCGTACCAAGAAACCGGGCGACCTCCTGGTCCATAATAGGCAGCTTTAGAATAGAGAAACTGCTCAAGCTCTGCCTGCTGCTCCTCAGAAACTTCGACATGATCTCCAGTATCTAACAATTGAAATAGCAAAGCTTTACACCGATCTCCTTTCGTTTTCCATTGTTGGGCTATGCCTGCAAGAAGGCCTGGAAAACAGCGACTCAAACTTAGCGGCATTGGCAAGTTTCCCAATTGCCGAAGACTAAGAGTTTTGGTGGTTCCTGAATCGACACCACTATAAGAGCCTTTACCTGCAATAACCGCTTCAATGTGCTGCTCAAATGTTCCTGCAGTAACGGCTTTGGCTGTTTCCAAAACAGCGATTCTTCGCTGCCTCAATTCGTTAGCTGCAGGGCCAGCAATCGCAGGATCATGGATCAGACCCAAGAATGTAATGCACTTAATAGCAAGATCTGCTGGCTTGAGGCTGTCAAAAGAAGGGGTATTCTCTAGAACTTGCCGTGTTGCTAAAAGGGAATTTACAGCAGGGACGCTCATCTTGGTAAGACTCGGGAGGCTAGCCAGTTGATCATTTGAACTTGAGTCCCAAGAGGAACATCATAGACCCAAGTAATAAATAAGCTATTGCCCAGATTGAGGCCTATAAGAAACCAAGCACCCCCAGCAAAGAATTCTCCTAAAAGGGAGAGTTTTCTTAGAGCAAATTCACCAATCCTCATATAACTTTGAACATAAATTGCAGGTAGTATCGAAACAAGATGGCCCTCTCTTGTGTAGAAGCGTACCGTATTTCCAAAAGTTCCACTGCTCCCTGCCTTGAAAGTCCGATTAGAAATGATTGTGACAGCAGCTCCTGTAATTGCACCTCCTGTCATCAGACTGAGGGCTGCCATTGCAGAATTTTTATCAACTTGGGTTGCTTCTGGGTCTTGAGCAATTTCCACCATTCCATAAATATACCAAGCTGTAAGGCCGGGGAGTGCCGCACGATTAATCCATTTTTGGATTTGATCAGCTACGGGAACATCATAAACTTCGTCATTAATTCCCTGGGAAAAAGCTTCTCCGTTTGATTCTAAAATGGCCCCTATATCAAGCCCGGCAAAAAAGAAGGCCGCTGGATGCGTAAAGCAGAGGATAAACCCCAAAGATTGTGTGCCCAAAACATGGGAAAGATCTCCCAATTGATTCAGTCGAATCGTTGTAGTAGAAATTTGGTCTTCCCATTCGTTTTCTGCATCAGCAGGTGCTAGGCTATTTTGTCTCTTTTTACAAAGGTGAAATATCTGAACAACTCCCTCTCCACAGCTTTTTCCTAACAAAGCAAGTCCAAGGTTGCGAAGATGCGGTGATGAAGAAGGAGAAACAGAATCGCATGCAACCAAGACCACCCCTCCCGTGCATTGCATTGCATGTTTAGCAATAATTTGGTTACGTGTGGTGGGCTGGAGCCAGATTTTAAGACGGGTCCTTCCCGTATCTAGTATTGTTGGACTGACCATGTTGATTAGCTTGGGCGTAAATACAATCGCCACTTTGGCAGCGAGCCAGCCACCCCCAATTGCAGCTATGGCTTCCAATAAATCCTCAGGAGAGGAAATATTCAGCTCAATTTGACTCAGTGAAAAGAAAAGAGCTGCTCCATTGCGCAGTTGCAAGCGCAAAGAAGGCTTGAGAATATACTCAGGAAGTAAAGCATGAGCTGCAGCCTGCAAACCACCGCCGATACTTGCAGGCAGTAAAGTTTTTCCCAGAATCGTGCTTCCAAAGTTTGTGCAAGCTCTTAATGCCACGGCTGTAGCTGTCCAAGCCAGAGATCCTATTCCGATGGCTATCTTTGTAAATCTACCGCAGCGAGACTGTCGAGGGTGTTCGATTAACAAATCACTCGCTCCGTTTCGCGGGCTTATTTGTGCTGCTGTCATAACAATCTCCGGTTTTGAACCAAACTTTATACTCTTTTGTAGGAATAAAATCAAAAAAAGGTTAAGGGTAGGCTTTTGGAGGGTCGTATGAAAGCATGGATTTGTGGACTTTTGAGTGTGTTGTCTCTTTTTGCCAGCTGCTCACAGGTAGAAGAAAAAGATGTCGAAGAAAAAGAGATTAAAGAGTTCGACTTCGGTCCTGGCCCTGGTGATGGTCAGTACACCGAAAAAGAAATCAAGTCGAAAGTCGAGAAAGAGACTTACCGCTCAAAATAGCTGGTCAATTCCAGGAAAGGACGACTTTGCCGCAGACGCCTTTTTCCATCGCTGTGAACCCTTTTTCGAACTCTTCTGCACGCAAGTTGTGCGTGATAACAGGGCGGACGTCAAGGCCACTTTGCAGCATGGCGATCATCTTGTGCCATGTCTGATACATGCGCCGGCCATAGATGCCTTGGATGGTCAGGCTTTTGAAGATCACGTCGATCCAGTCGATCCCAGCGCCACTGGGGAGGATGCCGAGAACGGCAATCTTGCCGCCATGGTTCATTGCATCGATCATCGTGTTGAAGGCAGCAGGATTGCCCGACATTTCGAGTCCCACACCAAATCCCTCTTTCATCTGAAGCGTATGCATCACATCGGGAAGGTTTTCTTGAGTCACGTTGACGGTGCGCGTCGCTCCCATCTTTTTGGCCATCGCAAGTCTAAAATCGTTCACGTCGGTGATCACGATGCGGTGGGCACCCACAAACTTAGCAATCGCACACGCCATGATCCCAATCGGGCCGGCACCGGTGATGAGGACGTCTTCTCCAACGAGGTCAAAAGCGAGGCTGGTGTGGATCGCATTGCCCAGAGGATCTAAAAAGGCAGCGACATCATCGGGGATCTCTTTTGGAATGGGCACGACGTTGTCGGCCGGCATTGCGAGATACTCGGCAAAGCAACCTGTTTTATTGACTCCGATTCCAAGCGTTTGGCGGCAGTGGTGGCGACTTCCCTCGCGGCAGTTGCGGCACGTGTTGCAGATCAGGTGCCCCTCTCCAGAGACGCGCTCGCCGGGTTTGAGATTTTTCACATTTTTTCCCACGCGCTCGATCGTTCCCATGAACTCGTGACCGATCGTCATTGGTACAGGGATCGTTTTCTGTGCCCACTCGTCCCACTTGTAGATGTGTAGATCGGTTCCACAGATGGCTGTCTTGCCGATTTTGATGAGCACTTCGTCGGGACCAATCTCAGGAACGGGGGCGTCGTAGAGCCATAATCCTTTCTCTTTCTTGAGCTTTCCAAGTGCTTTCACGAGATGACTCCTATTTGTTTTCCGACTTTGGCGAATCCAGCAATCGCGCGGTCGATATGGTGTTTTTCATGGCCGGCCGACATCTGCGTGCGGATGCGGGCCTGCCCTTTGGGAACGACAGGGTAAGAGAATCCAATCACATAGATCCCTTCTTTTAAAAGGGCATCGGCCATCTCTGAGGCGAGTTTGGCATCTCCAATCATGACGGGAATGATCGGATGCTCTCCAGGGACAAGGTTAAAACCAAGATGTCCCATCTCGCGACGAAAATAGCGGCTGTTCTCTTTGAGTTTTTTCCTGAGACCATCACTTTTTTCTAAGAGATCAAGAACTTTGAGCGTCACATCGACGATCATCGGTGCCACGCTGTTGGAGAAAAGGTAGGGACGCGACCGTTGACGAAGCCAGCCGATAACCTCTTTTTTGCCGCTGGTGTAGCCTCCCGAAGCGCCTCCCAAGGCTTTGCCGAACGTTCCTGTAAGAAGATCAACCCGCCCCATCACGTTGCAATACTCGTGGGTGCCGCGACCTTTGTCTCCCATGAAGCCGACGGCATGCGAGTCGTCGACCATCACAAAGGCGTCATAGGTGTCGGCCAGGTCACAGACTGCTTTTAAATTGGCAATGATCCCGTCCATGGAGAAGACACCATCGGTCACGATCAGCCGGTATCTAGCACCTTTGGCCTCTTTGAGCTTGACTTCGAGGTCGGCCATGTCGTTGTTTTGGTACCGAAACCGCTGAGCTTTGCACAGCCGGACGCCGTCGATGATGCTTGCGTGGTTGAGCGCATCGCTGATGACGGCATCCTCTTCTCCTAAAATCGTTTCAAAAAGACCCCCATTTGCGTCCCAGCATGAAGAATAAAGGATCGTATCTTCCATGCCCAAAAAATGGGAAAGACGGTCTTCGAGCTGTTTATGGATCTCTTGTGTTCCGCAGATAAAACGGACCGACGACATCCCAAAACCATGGCAGTCAACGGCCTCCTTGGCGGCCTCGACCAGGGCAGGGTGGTTAGAGAGGCCGAGGTAGTTGTTGGCGCAAAAGTTAAGGACTTCTTTGCCGCCCTGGACAACAATCTCAGCCTGTTGAGGGGAGGTGATGATCCTTTCTTTCTTAAATAGCCCAGTGGTTACAAGCTCTTCCGTCTGGGTCTTCAGCGATTTTAAAAGATTTTCTTTCATAACCCTCTTAATCTTAAGCAAGAAGACTTTTATGCCATCTTAAAGTTTAAAAGTAAATTCTTTTAATCTTTTGTAATTTAAGGTATAATTAAGATTTTATGAAAAAACTTATAATCTGCATCTTAGCTATGTTCCAGTGCTTTGCCGCCGGTGTGGTTGCCCAGCAACCCGCTCCCGTAACCCTTAAAAGCATAGATACTTATTACAAAGAAGCCAAAGAAAAAGGGCTTCTCGACGGCCTCATTCAAAGAGACCAAACAGAGTACGAGTGTAAAAAAGTGATTATCGATCTGATGCGCGCTCAGGGACAAATCACAGCCGATCAGCAAAAAGAGCTTCTCGCTCAATTACGAAGATCTTGAAAATTTTTGCGCCTCTTAGCATTATAAGCTTAAGATGCGTATATTAGTCTGTCTCCTAGCCCTCGTGATCCTTCCTTTTTCCGCATGCGAGCTTCGCCGAAGCTCCCAGGTTGTCTTGCAGCCACAAAAAACTGGTATTACAACTTTAAAATTTTACGATGAGGGGCGTGCACGCCCGCTCATCACAGAGATCTGGTACCCCGTCGAGCAGTCGGCTCCTGCCGAGCCGGTCGCTGGCCTTTGGGTCCGGTGCCCCGAGGCAAGAGATGCTCCCTTGGTTACCAAGCCTGGAAAACAGTACCCGCTCATTGTGATGTCGCACGGCAACGGTGGCGATAGGCTCAACAACGCCTGGATTGCCGAAATCTTAGCTTCCAACGGCTACATTGTGGCTGCCATGGACCATCACGGCAACACGTGGAACAACAAGATTGCAGAGGGGTTTGTGAAGATCTGGGAGCGGCCGCAAGACGTCTCTTTCGTGATCGACCAACTGCTACAAAGTCCCCAATTTGGCTCTCATATCAATCCCCAAAAAATCGGTTTTATTGGCTACTCCCTGGGAGGGCATACGGGAGTTTGGATTGCTGGGGGTAAAGTTTCTCATTTTGATAAGCCCGATTTAAATGAAATTCCAGCAGATCAGCTACCCAATATCGTAACGCCAGAGTTCATCAACGGTGTCGACTTTTCGCCGGCTCATGCATCGTATCGCGATGCGCGCGTCGCGGCTGTCTTCCTCATGGCGCCTGCCCTTGCTGGTCTCTTTGATCCTGCCAGCTTGCAAGCGATCCAAATTCCCGTGCATATCGTAGCTTCAGAAGGGGACATCACAGTTCCTGTGGAGGGCAATGCCAAAATCCTTGCGGGAAAGATCAAAAAGGTTGCCTTCAAGCTCATTCCAGGGGCTGCCAACCACTACGTCTTTCTTAACGAAGTGACGAAAGGGGGCAAAATGATGCTCGACCGTTCTGTTTCTATCGACCACCCTTCTGTGAACCGTAAAGAGGTTCATGAAGAGATCGGCCTTTCGGCCGTCGAGTTCTTTAATACGACTCTTCACAACTAATACCCTTCGCGAATGGTATAACCCGTTGATTATCAATAGTCTTATATTAATTAAAAATGTTTTTTGACATTAAGTAAAGATTTTGTTAAAATATTATTTATAACAAATAAAAATAGGGGTTGTTTATGACGTTTAATAATATCTGTACTGCGGTTCAAGATTTGACTCGTGCCTATCATCTAACCGTAAGGGAGCATGAACATGAGCTTCAGCCCACGGATCAGAATACCGGGCCTGTAAGAGCCGTCAAATGCGCAGCCCGAGCTGCAATTGCGCTTATCGGTGCACCCCTGTATCTTGCTAACAACGTCGCTGGTCGTTTTCGCACCTTCGAGGCTCCTGTAGAGAAAAAAGTTCCTAGCTCCGACTTTCTTTCTCTTGTTAAAGAGGGTGTTAAATACTTGGACCTTGAAAAAGTCACTTGTGGCTTAAAGGGTCTTGACTCAAGCGTAGAGTCTATAGAAATCGTTTATGCATTACAAAGCAATAATTCTCGCTTTATTCCGGAGGGAGTGCCAGCACGATTTATAGCTGAAAGTGCCGCAGCAAAAATAGACAGTGCTTTGCAAGCTTATTTGGACAATATTAAGAAACTTAAGAAACTTATTGTAAAAGAAGTTTCAGAGCAACTAATTCCCGATTTATCAGGCATCGTAGCAGATTATATCACGGGATAAGAAAACAAGCTTCTAGCCACTTTTTAAATAGAGATGCTTCTATTTGGCAGATGTTTAAAATGTATTCTGGCGCGCTGGGGACTTGCCTCAGCGCGCCTTCCATTTCTTGGAGGTGCTCTTTTTCCTCTAAAAGAATCGATTGGACCTGAACTTTAGATTGGTGCTCTCTAAGAGCAACTTGATACAAAGGATACAGCTCTTCTGCTCTTAGCTCGATGGCATACGTGACCAAAAGATAGGCGATTTGTGGGCTTTGTCCTAAATGTTTTAAGTACCTGGAAGTTTGCAGATCCAAAGCATTCAAGTAATGATAGGCGGCCCACCCTCCTAAAAGATACTCTCTACGATAGTCTTCGTAATCTTGACCGATGCGTGTTAGCTGCTGCTTAAGATAGAAAGCATGGCGAAACTCCTCGGCAGCGTGTTTGAGCATCTCTTCTTTCACAGCTGTAGGATGCTCACAAGAGGCGATCTTGCGCGCACCACAATTTTCAAGATAGGAAAGAGTATTGAGCCAAAGCCCATGTAAAATGGGGTCTTTCACAACCTCCTGCGTAACAGCTTGAATCTCTGTGGCAAATGAAATAAAACCGTTGTTCATATGCAATCCTCTAATGTAATTGTGATTAAGGAATAAATTTTTTGTAACTCTCTCTCTGTAATGCAGTAAGGAGGAATTAGATAGAGGACGTTTCCCAGCGGGCGCAAAAGAACCCCCTCAGCCTGAAAGAAGTCAGTAAATTTGAACGTTCGGTATTCGAGAGCTAAAATGGTTCCCACCACATCGCAGCGCAACAGTTAAGGATGGCCTTTCCACCTTTTTTGAAAGTTTCGATGTTCAGATTCAATCATGTTTCTGGCATGACCGCATTCTGGCTTTAGTAAGAGGTCTAAGCTCGCATTGGCCGCTGCGCACGCAAGAGGATTGGCCGTGTACGAATGTCCATGCAGGAAAGCTCGGCCAAGAAACGCTTCAAAAATAAAAGGTTTGACAACCGTCGCTCCCAGGGGCAAAAAACCGCCCGTGATCCCTTTGGAAAGGCAAATCAAGTCGGGAGTAGTTCCTAAAGTCTGAGAAGCAAAAAGCGCACCCGTTCTTCCAAACCCCGTCATGACTTCATCTGCAATCGTCAAAATTCCCTCTTGCTGACACCGTTGGATCATGCGCGTTAAGAGTTGGCCGCAGTGGGGAAGCATCCCGCCAGCTCCTTGGATCAAGGGCTCAAAGATAAAGACAGCGATTTTTTCAGAAGAGAGAGCATGTTCAAACGCTTTCCACGACTCTTCTTCTTTTCCCAAAATAGGGGGTGGTATAGAACTCACTTCAAACAAATACGGCCAAAAAGGTTGGTGATAAGGGGATTTTCCTGCAGCGGCCATCGCTCCAAACGTATCTCCATGATAGCCTCCTTGAAAAGAGAGCACCTTTTTGCTGCTTCCTTGGATTTGAAGGGCCATTTTCAGAGCTACTTCTACAGATGTCGATCCGTTATCTGAGTAGAAGACGTGCGAATAGCCTTTGGGCAATAAAGAGAGCAGCCGTTCGGCCAATACAACGGCTTGAGGGTGAGTATAGCCTGCAAAAATGACGTGCTCGAGCTCTTGGACTTGGGCAGCGATTTTTGCAGCAATATAAGGGTGTGCGTGTCCGTGCAGATTGACCCACCAAGAAGAAATTGCATCGAGATACGACTCTCCTGTTTCCGAATAGAGGTAGGCTCCTTGCCCTTTGACGATGGGAATGGGAAGCCGGGCTGTTTGTGCTTGAGTAAAAGGGTGCCAGATGCAGGCTAAATCTCTTTCTACGAGAAGTTTTTTTTCCATTCGCGTCCCATTTTTTGTATGACTGCCGGTGTTAACGCTGTCTGCCATGCAACTCTTCCTAAACAACGGGTGCTAGCCCTTTTAAGAAGCATCTTTTCTGTATGTGCCTCTCCCTCTCCATTGAACACGACTCCCAGGAGGGGCAACTTTCTGTGTTGGAGAGCTTCGACTGTGAGAAGAAAGTGGTTTAAACTGCCCAGATAGGGACGATGCACCAAAATCCAGTCTGCTTCCCAGGTAGCTCCTGCGTCTACCCAGCTTTCTACATCGTTTAAAGGGGAGAGGAGACCCCCTGTTCCTTCAATGATTAGAGGGCCTGGACAAAGGGGGAGAA
>Ga0210389_10000735_pt1 | contig 28302 bp, 21 predicted proteins | sample IncBWH28OmetaG_FD_160127 | JGI IMG/M metagenome (GOLD analysis project Ga0210389, IMG submission 160127) | Forest soil microbial communities from Barre Woods Harvard Forest LTER site, Petersham, Massachusetts, United States - Inc-BW-H-28-O ... | reverse complement strand
TGACTACGACGTGCGCCAGTCGTTCGTTATGAACTACGTTTGGAGTGACGCTTTCCGTCACCTGACTAAATGGGGTCCGAACGCGCTGGTGAAGGGCTGGACGTTCTCCGGAACGATCTTCAAGCACACTGGTTTCCCCTACTCGATCTGGAGCAGTAACGCGACGGCGACTCTACAAGGAAGTCTGTTTGGCAGCACGAGTCCTGCCACCACCACAGCGGTCCTTGCCAACGTCGTCGGTTCTCCTGACATCACCTGCGGTGGCTCAGCTGCACAGTTGGTGAACGGGTTGCCCAATCCGTGCTACAGTTCCGCCAATTTCGCTGACCCAACAAATAATTTTGGGAGCCAGCGTCGTAACCAGTTTCGTGGCCCAGGTTACTTCGACACTGACTTCGACGTGGAAAAGTCCTTTGCCATTCCGAGATGGGAGAGCGCTCACTTCTCAATTGGCGCAAGGTTCTTTAATCTCTTCAATCATCCGAACTTTGCCTTTCCTAACACCAACTTGGACAGCAACCAGTTTGGACAAATCACGCAGACCGTTAGTCAGCCGACGACAATCTATGGCTCTGGTCTGGGTGCGGATGCATCTCCGCGGGTAATCGAATTGCAAGCGAAGATCGTCTTTTAGCGAACATGGCTATGGATAAAGGCGGTCCCCGCTTGGACCGCCTCACTTCATATTTGTCCTCACTGCAAATGTCGGCACTTGACAATTGGAAGGGCATCATCCGCTTTCAAGATCGAACTGAGCGCTATTGTGGTGGTGCTCCCCGCTTCCCGCTTGCCCACATTCAGGCACTGCCCGCAATAGGGCATGGCACCGACTCCTCTTACGCCAAAAGATCCTTCGCCTCCAGCAAGTTAGAACGCCAACTGCGATGGCATGCCGGCTGCACTATCTGAAGTAGTCGATCGCGAAAGCTCGCCGATGGAGACTATCGATGTTGCGTGTCGAATACCTCGATATTGGGAACGCTGTGACCATGCGATTGGAAGGCCGATTCGTCGGAGAATTCGCCAAGGATGCAAGGGATCTGGTGACGCGCTGCAAGATTCCGCTGCGACTTGTTGTGAATTTATCGGAGGTGACATTCGTCGATCTGATGGGTGAGGAAGTGCTGTTGTGGTTAGCGCGGATTGGAGGGGAGTTCATAGCCGAGAACTCTTATCCCCTCCACGTCTGCGAACGCCTGCATTTGCCGATGGCGCCGAAATGCGCCACGGCCCTTCCCCAAGCGATGTAGCGCGTTCGCAGACGTTTTTAGGCCTTGGCCGATCTAGCGATGCACACCGGCGACGAAAGGGAAAGGGTGCGAAGTGCCATGCGAACACAGGGAAAGCAAAAAGCTCGGGACCATATCACTATGGGCGCGGACAGCGGCGGTTTGCCTTGCACATGGTTATCGGAACAATCGTTATCGGAAGCATCCACTATTGCAGGAACCCAGGATCCACTGTACTTATTTGCTTGCCATCTGGAGTGGTACCACTGGCGAAACCTTGCGGCTTATCAGGCTCTCGTAGCCGCATTGGACGATTCTGAAAAGAGGATCCGCGAGATCGCAGAGATCTTGCTTCACCGTAGTTCGCCCCGTCCGTACAGGAAGGTCCCTGCCGTTTATTCAAGGTAAGAGACCCGTCATGGAATGGTTTTATTCGACTGAGCGAAAACAATCGGACCGGCCCAAGGGCGGTCTCGCCTCGAGCCATGAGATCCGATCGGTTTTCGCTGAGCAAGGCGACTATCTGAACTGGATCGCGCTGCTCATTACCGGAGACGACGCCCTCGCGGACCAGGCAGTGGTAAACGCAAGCGATCTGTCGGCGAACTATAGCAGTGTGTTTCGCGACTGGCTCAACGGGTGGGCGACCTATGCAACCGCGCGTGCGGCGGTTAGAGAAGTCCACGATCTCATTTCCGCATCGGCGACATACTTTGTAGAGTCGCCGTCCGAACAGGCCGATGATGACGTGCTTTCCGACGATCAGATCGTGTCGCTTCGGCACATCGATCCACGAGAAATCATTGCGGCGCTCGATCCCCTTGCCCGCTGCGCTTTGGTCCTGCGGGGAATACAACACGTTTCGCTCGTCGATTGCGCATTCTTGCTGGACGTGTCCCGCGGAATTGTAGCCAGGGCCTACTCCCAGGCGCTGCGATGGAAGGTTGAACACATAGCCGCTCACGGGGCGCCGAACGCCGAACGAAGATCAGATGGATTCCCGAGGTTGATTACGCACGGGCAAAAGAGAACCTAGCGCTCTCGGAAAAAAGAGAAAGCGATGCGGAAGATGAGAATCAGAACGCAGCACAGAGACAAACTAGTGTTAGCGAGACCTGGTCCCAAGAGTGTGGGCCTCTCAAGCGGAAGAGCCCTCGGCATAAACAGATGGTGCTTCCCATGGTGGGCAGACTCACCACCCGATTCCAGGCGCGTCGCATCATAGCTTTCGGTTGGATAGGTCTGGCGGTAGCCATGTACATATCGAGCAAGCAGGTTGATCTGCTGATGAGTTTCCGCTCAGCCACCTTCTTACGTGTGTGGCAGTATATCCCGGTGGCCTTTCTATTTGTCCCCCTCACGCTTGCCGGATACGTCGGACTCGCGCCGGAAAAAACCAATGCTGCTGCCGGGCTGATGAATTTCTTTCGCAACATGGAGCAGAGCGTTGGGACATCCGCGGTCACGACCCTGATTGCTCGACGCAGTCAATATCATCAATCTGTTTTGGCGGAATACACAGCTTCTGGCCGGTTTCACGCGTCTATCACAGCTCTCACCGTGCGGCTGACGCGCGCCGGTGTAAGTGCGCATAGTGCTCAACAACAGGCAATAGGGCGACTGTACGCTCTAGTTCAGTCCCAGGCTGGTGTTCTCTCGTACGTCGATATTTACTGGCTGCTGGCAATGGGCTCACTGATTATGTTTGTGGCTTCATTTCTGCTGAAAAAAAATGAACCGGGCAAAGGAGCGAAGGTCTCGGTTCACTAAAGGCTGTTCACGGTGGAGGCTGGCAACAATAGGACGTGGCGGGGATTGAACTGGCTTCCGCGGGAGACTTAAACATCATGGCGACAGAAAAAATCCGAGTCGGCATCATTGGAGCAAGTATGCGCAACGGCTGGGGGCGCGATGCCCACATTCCGGCATTGAGCGCGCTTCCTCAGTTCGAAATCACGGCGGTCAGCACGAGCCGGCAGGAAACCGCAGACGAAACGGCCAAGCATTTCGGAGTTCCTCACGCTTTTGCCGACCCTTACAAAATGGTCCAGCATCCCGACGTGGACCTCGTCGCGATCTGCGTGCGGGTGCCTTTTCACCATGAGCTGGGGATGGCCGCTTTAAATGCCGGCAAGCATCTCTACTGCGAATGGCCGCTTGCGGCCACTACAGAGCAGGCTCAGCAGATGCGTGATTTGGCCGTCCGCAAAGGGGTCCACCATATGGTTGGACTACAAGCCCGCGGGGCTCGCGAGTTCAATCGCGTCAGAGACCTGGTCGCCGAGGGCTACATTGGCAAGGTGCTTTCGTGCACGATGATCGTAACGACGCCCACGTGGGGCGACGAATTCACGCGCGACTGGGCCTATATGGCAGATCGCTCGAAGGGCAATACTCTATTGACCAGTGTCGGGGGACACGCAATCGACGCGCTGTGCTACTGCCTTGGTGAATTCAAAGAGCTGTCCAGCATCGTGGCGAATCAGCGCCAACGAGTGAAGATCGTCGAGACCGGCGAGATGATCCCGATGACTGCACCCGACCAGGTGTTGATAGGCGGTGTCCTTCAAAGCGGCGCGGTCGCATCGGTCCACCTCAAAGGCGGCTTCGCCAACGGAACGGGGTTCCTGTTCGAGACTCACGGCACCGAGGGCGACCTGGCTATCGTGCCGGCAGATCCTCGCCAGGCGACTTACATACAAGTCTCCGAGTTCACTGTGAGCGGTGCGCAAGCGGGCAAACCGTTGGCGGATCTCTCGATACCGGAGAGCTATCGCTGGGTTCCGCCCGCGGTCCCGGCCGGGCTTCCTTTCAACGTTGCGCAGTTGTACCTGCGGATGGCTGAAGGTATTCGCGAAGGAAAGTCCGCCAGCCCAGACTTCGATGTGGCCGTCAAACGCCACCACTTGCTGGACGCGATTCAGAAGGCATCGGACACCGGGGTCCGCCAGATTCTTTAGCGCGCTTTGACGCTGTTTTAAGAAGCCGTCAGGATCGACGTGTCTAGTTCGATCGCATCACCAAGCGATAGTTGGAATCGATCCGAAATTCGCAAGAGAAATAATTGAAAAAGCATTTGTAAAATTCACGCTTCCGGCGCATAAATCCTGCAACCGTCAGCCGAGGTCGCGTTCATAGAAGTCAAGTCCCTGCCGCTCGACTCGATGAGTTCGATCTCTCAAGGAGCCTCAAGTGTGGAATTGTTTGCGTCCTCGGATCAGGGCTAAGAAGTTTTCTGCTACGCACATCATGAAGTCTCTTATAAGCGTCCGCACGGTGTTCTTGGTCGTGCTTCTGGTCACGCCGGCGTTGGCCGAGAAAGGTCAATCGTCGTACAAACAGGGCAGAGACCTGGAGGCTCGTCAGAATTATGAAGGCGCCTATGCTGCCTATCAGCGCGCTTATGACGCGTCCCCGCGGGACACGCGCTATCGCGCAGCACTCACCAGAATCCGGTTCCTGGCTGCGGCATCAAAAGTGCACCGAGCAACTCTATTGCAGCAAGCGGGACAACTCGATGAGGCTTTGATACTGCTTGAAGAAGCCGCCAGGATCGACCCGTCTAGTCCCATCGCATCACAGCAAGCGATAAATACGCGCAACATGATTCAGCAAGCGCATGGGAGTCGCGCGGAGAATCCGTTTCAGCCCCGACCTCTCCTTAGCCCTGACATTTTGGATGCGCAAGGCCCAGTGAAGCTGAACAACGTTTCCAGTCTTCCCGTCACGCTAAAGTTGTCGCAAGACACCAAGATCGTCTATCAAACTATTGGACAGCTGGCGGGCGTTAACGTGCTCTTTGATGCGGACTTCACCTCGCGGCAACTCAATATCGAACTGAACGGAGTTACCTTGCAAGAGGCATTTGATCTCGTCGCCGCCGAATCAAAGACCTTCTGGAAACCCATGACTCGCAATACGATTTTCGTGGCAGCAGACAATCCTGCGAAACGTAAGGAACTGGACGAAAATGTGATCAAGGCTTTTTATCTCTCAAACCTCACGGCACCCCCCGAACTCCAGGATCTGGTGAACACACTCCGCTCCGTCCTCGACGTGACTCGAGTTCAGCAACTTGCTTCTCAGGAAGCTATAGTGATTCGGGGAACCCCTGACCAGGTTCTCCTGGCAGAAAAGATTGTGAGCGACTTTGACCAAGCGCCTCCCGAAGTGGTCGTCGATTTCGCTTTGATGGAAGTAAGCCGCGATAAGGTCCACACGCTGGGAATCAATCCCCCGACCAGCGCTTCTGTCCAGCTCCAAGCGAACATTGGGAGCAATTCGAGCAACATAAACGGTAGTTCCACCAACGGTTCGAACAGTTCAACTGTCTCATCGAGCTCAAGCAGCGCCTCTGGTAATGGTGTCAATTTGAACTCACTTGCCAACTTGAATGCAACGGACTTCGCGGCGACGATTTCGAGCGCCAATGCGACTGCCTTATTTACCGACAGCAGCACCAAGATTATTCAGAACCCGCAGATTCGCTCTTTGAATGGGCAAAAGGCATCTCTCAAGATCGGCCAGCGGGTGCCGACTGCGACCGGTTCTTTCCAGTCAGGGATCAGCGGTCTCGCGGTAAGCGGTCTGGTTAATACTCAATTTCAGTACATCGATGTTGGGGTCAACGTTGACATCACGCCGCATATCCATCCCGACGGAGATATTACCTTGAAGATTGCACTCGACGTCTCGTCCGTCATTAACCAGCAACCGATCGGCGGGATTGACGAACCTGTGATCGGTCAAAGGAAAGTCGAGCATGAGATTCGGCTGAAAGATGGTGAGGTGAGTCTCCTTGGCGGAATGCTCCAGCAGCAGGATGCTCAGTCACTGACCGGTATTCCCGGGCTCTCACAGATCCCAATCCTGAAGTATCTGTTTGGGCAAAAGAATACTGAAGTGACGGATAGCGAAATTGTCTTTGCGATAATTCCGCATATTGTTCGGCGTAAAGATCTGAACGAATTCAATGGAAGGACTCTCGATGTTGGAACTGCGAATTCCATCCATCTTCGTCACGCGGCTGCAACAAATCCGACTCTGGAATCTGACAAAGGATCTGAGACCACACCGGCAGCAAAGTCCTCCGGTGAAACAAGCGCCGCTTTGGAGTTTGATCCTACCGCAATCTCGGTGGCTGAAGGTGCAACCTTCACCCTCGATGTAGTCCTATCTGGCGCGCAGAATGTTTATTCCGTCCCCTTGCAGATAGCCTATGACAAACAGGGTTTACAACTGGTGAATATCTCGAACGGGAGTTTTCTGTCTCAGGGAGAACAAGTCGTTGCCTTGGTTCATCGGGAGAACCCCGCTAGCGATGCCGTCGAGATCACTGCTTCTCGCCCACCGAAATCGGAAGGAGTGTCGGGTTACGGTGTCGTAACAACCCTGACCTTCGAGGCGAAGACCACTGGACGATTCCCTGTGAAGATTACCAAGGCCGCTCTCGTTCATCCCGACCAGCAACTGACTGCTGCGTCAGGCTCCGAGATTACTGTTTCAGTGAAGTGATCGTGTTGAGCCATTGAACAATTGCGCTACGACGGGCGGATCTGTTACCCCCCAGCTTGCGTCCACATAATAAAGCGCCCGTGTCGCTGTCGCTATTGAGACCTCCAGGGAGACCGCTCGGGCCACTGACGCAACGCATCGGTCGCCCACGCGGTGGATTTATCGGTATGACATGACGTGCACGGATTTGCTATTCCGTATTTCTCCGTCATCTGGGGCGTTACAAACCTGAAAGTGTGAGCGTGAACCTTCACGTCGGCGATTGTTGTCTCAATCTGCGGCATGTGGCAGGCAACGCATAGGCTTCCTGGGCTGCCGTCTTTGTGATGAGTGTGCTCTTCGAGGGTGGCCGTCCGAGGTCCGTTAGGCGACAAAGGTCCGTGGCAATCCAAACATATCTTGTCGGCTGGTTTTCTCAGTTGAGCATAGTTTTCCGTACCGTGCGCGTCGTGGCAACTGAAACATGTGACCCCACGCCGATACATAACACTCTGCACGAAGTCATTGCCTTGCATCCGATTTTTGTGGGCGGTGCCCTCAGGGAAATGCGTAAAACTAGTCATGCCCAGAGTATGGTCTTCCAATTTCCAGAAATCCTGCAGCTTTAGTCCCACCCGATATCCCACCGGCCAGTCGTAATACTTGCCTTCGATCGGAATCGTCAGAGGGCGCCCTTGCGAATGACACTGGATACAGGTGTCGCTGGCTGCTACATAGTCCATGTGTGCCGGATTCAGAATGTTGCCGCGAGACGGATGCTCCACATGCTCGCTACCCGGTCCGTGGCATTTTTCGCAGCCAACATTCCACTCGGCGACCTGCTTGGTATGGATGTTGTAGTCCACTGAATGACATCCGTCGCAGGTCGGACCCGTCGGTCGCTGCATATTATCCGGCGGGTAATACGGTTCCCACCAGTCTGTCCCCTTAGCAACGAAATATGGACGCCAGACGCGATGCGTAATATCCCATTGCGCGGGTTCCGGGAAGTAGTCATCTCCTCTTTTCGTGAAATAACGTTGCTTCCAAACGCTGCCGTAGACCAGCGCGACATCATTCTTTGTGAATTTTGCCACTGAGTCTGTGGCGAGACCGGGGATGATGGCATCGGGATGTTGGCGAGGATCGCGCACGACATTTGCCATTGGCGTTTTTCGCCAGTGTTCGTAGATTTGCTCGTGGCATTTCCGGCAGGACTGGGACCCAACATAGTGCGCCGAATCCGAAGTCCTGCTTTCTTCTGATTTTTCTTCCTTAGTCAGCGGTCGTATATCGCGAATGAAAAGAACAAGCGTCCAACTGTCGTCTTCTGTCTCCTGATGCGGACTCCTCCATGCAGGCATTCCCGTAAGTTGAACCCCATTTTCAATGATGTAGTGGAGTTCACCATCCGTGAGGTTCTGGGTTTGAGGCGAGAGCAGATCAGGTACTCTGGGGTAAAGGCTCTGCCCCACTTGCGTCCGCCCTTTGCCGTCGATGCCGTGACAAATCGAGCATCGCGCAGTGAAATGTTCGCGAGCCTCCGTCAGGGTCCGAGAGTTGACCACCAATGGATTCTTCTGGTTGCGTTCACGACCGGGAATCGCGAAATTCCTCACCCTCCGAGCCACTGTCCTCTCGAAATGTGAAGGCTCAGATGTGGCCCTAAACCCGCGTCGGATCAACAGCACTGCGAAGAAACTCGCAAGGAGTGCGACCACCAGAAGTAAGAGAAGAAAGTTCTTCCAACGGTTCATGACGTGTCGATTACTTGCTCGCCGGCAACGCGCGAAAGCACTATTCTAATCACGAAACCACAATTTGAGTTGTCTTGGTATCCATGGCGTCCGTTAACCTCGGAATTTGGTTCGACGGGCTTGAATTAGCGGTGGCAGCTGAGTGAGCTCGCCTTGCTTTCATTTATATGCCGAGAGCAAACGGGAAGAATGGTAGACGAATCGCTGCAGCCTCCGTTTAGCAACCCTTGGCTGCGACCACCTATAATGACGCGATGGCATCAGTAGAGCAAAGCTCCGAGCAGGCTCGGCAGGCGCAGGACGCTCGCCTTGTACTTGACACGATCCCGGCGCTTGCGTGGTCGGCGCGTGCGGACGGGTCGGCTGACTTTTTCAATCAGCGATGGCTCGACTATACCGGCCTCTCGGCCGAACAGGCGCGTGATTGGGGATGGACGGTTGCCGTTCACCCGGACGACCTGAACGCCCTAGTGGATTACTGGCGATCTGTTCTAGCTTCTGGGGAGCCAGGTGAAATTGAAGGACGCCTGCGCCAGTTCGATGGCGTGTATCGCTGGTTTCTTTTCCGTGCGACTCCGTCACTGGACAATGATGCACGGATTGTCAATTGGTTCGGAACGAACACCGACATCGAAGACCGAAAACGCGCGGAATTGTTGCTCACTGGAGAGAATCTCGTTCTCGAAATGATTGCCAAGGGAAATTCCCTGGAATCTATTCTCGAAGCCCTGTGCCGAGTTGTAGAGCAGACCGCCAGCGGATCTCTCTGCAGTGTCCTTTTGATCGATCCCAACGGCTCGAAAATCCAGCAGGCGGTTGCTCCAAGCCTGCCTTCCAGCTATAACGAGCGGTTTCGAGGCGCACCGGTGGAACTTGAAGGGGGACCCTGCGCCGAGGCAGCGCTCCGCAAGACACAAGTGATCGTGCCGGACATCGCTTCGGACCCTCGGTGGGACACTTATGGATGGCGCACGTCTGCGCTGGCGCACGATCTAAATGCATGCTGGTCGACCACAATATTGGCACCGAATGGCCTGGTGTTGGGCACCTTCGCGATCTATTGGCGCGAGCCCCGCAGCCCAAATGAACAGGATCAGAAAATCATCGGGCAGATTACGCATCTGGCAGCGGTTGCGATTGAGCGCAAGCGCAACGAAGCGGCGCTCCAGGAGAGTGAGGAAAGCTTTCGGCGGATCGTAGACACCGTTCCTGGCTTTGTATGCACCTTAAATGCGGCGGGCGAGGTCGAACTGGTCAACCGCCAGGTCCTGGAATATTTCGGCAAGACGACTGAGGAACTGAAAAACTGGGGGACCAGCAACGTCGTCCATCCCGAGGATCTTCCTCGCGTGATCGATGCGTGGAAGCGCTCGGTCGAAACCGGGCAGCCGTATGATCTTGAACTCCGGCAGCGCCGTGCTGATGGCGTATTCCGCTGGTTCCAATCTCGCGCCTTCCCCGCGCGAGACCCGGAAGGCCGTATCACCGGCTGGTACATGTTGTTCACGGACATCGACGACCGGAAGCGCGCCGAGGATACCCTTCGATCGAATGAGCAGAACCTGCGCCAGATCGTCGACAGCATTCCGGGGTTTGTGTCTACCGCGAATGCGGCAGGCGAGGTCGAACTGGTCAACCGCCAAGTCCTGGAATACTTCGGCAAGACCACTGAGGAATTGAAAAATTGGGCAACGAGTGACGCCCTCCATCCGGATGATCTTCCTCGCCTGAGCGACGCCTATCGGCACTCGATCGAAACTGGGCTGCCGCGTGATGTAGAGGTTCGTAGCCGTGGAGCCGATGGGGTGTACCGTTGGTTTCACCTGCGATCTCGTCCTCAGCTTGATACCGAAGGTCGCGTTGTCCGCTGGTACACTTTGGCCACGGATATCGACAAGCGCAAGCGCGCTGAAGCTGACTTAGAGAAGGCTTTCGAAGAAATCAAGCGGCTGAAAGACCGACTTCACGACGAAAACGTTGCCCTCAGAGAAGAAATCGATCAGGCGTTCATGTTTGAGGAGATCGTTGGCTCCTCCCCCTCCCTGAAAACTGTCCTTTCCAGCATCGTGAGAGTCGCTCCCACAGACTCGACCGTGCTGATTACGGGCGAGACAGGTACCGGGAAGGAACTGATTGCACGCGCTATACATAAGGGTTCGCAGCGTGCTGGCCAGGCTTTTATCACCGTGAATTGCGCCGCAATTCCTTCTTCGCTGATCGCCTCAGAATTGTTCGGCCACGAGAAGGGGGCCTTCACCGGAGCCCTGCAGCGCCGGCAAGGTCGTTTCGAGTTGGCGCACTCCGGCACGATTTTTCTCGATGAAATCGGCGAGCTTCCTGTGGAAACCCAGATTGCGTTGCTTCGAGTGCTCCAGGAACGCCAATTTGAACGAGTTGGAGGCAATCGCGTCATTCCCGCCGATGTTCGAATCATCGCCGCAACTAATCGGGATTTGGCGGCAGCCATTGCTTCAGGAACATTTCGCTCCGACCTCTTCTACCGGCTGAACGTTTTCCCGATTGATCTGCCGCCTCTGCGGCAACGCAAAGAAGACATTCCCATGCTGGTCGAGTACTTTGTGAAGCGCTATGCGGAGATGGCCGGAAAGCAAATCAACAGGATTGACAAAAATACGCTCAAGCTCTGCCAGTCCTATCATTGGCCAGGCAATATTCGTGAGCTGCAAAATATCATCGAGAGATCCGTCATCCTCTGCACCGGAGATACCTTTCGTATCGATGAGGCCTGGCTTTCAGGCCAGAACGCACCTCGTCCAAAGGCGTTCGCTCCTCTCACAGAGAACCTCCAGAGCTATGAGAAGCAACTCATCGAAGCGGCTCTTGCGGAAAGCAACGGAAAAGTTGCCGGGCCAAATGGCGCGGCTGCCAAACTCGGAATTCCGCGGTCGACGCTGGATTTAAAAATCAAACAGCTCAACATAAAAAAGAAAAGCACTGTCCGCTAAGTAGTCTCGCTCAACTGCCAAAATTCTGGCACTTCCCAAAATTCTGTCACTTCAACTTCCTTTTCGCCTCCTGTTTTCAGTGAATTCCAGTTGGACATTCGGATGCACTACTCGTGATCGGTCCTCGGATGGACGGGACGCAGCGCGGAATTGCCGCGATTGCGATGTGACCTGGTCGATGACTTTTAGGATCGAGACTGCGAAGCGCGGGAGGTTTACAGTGTTCATCCTGAGTGGCCGAATCGAAACCCAGGCGATAGGCGAGTTGAAGAGGCTTTTTGGGCCGCAAACGGACTCTCGGGACATCGTTCTAGATCTGAAAGACGTGAGTCTGGTCGGTCGCGACGTCATGGGCTTTCTCGCGGGTTGTGAAGCGGATGGGGTGAAACTTGAGAACTGCACTCCATATCTTCGCGAATGGATGGACAGAGAAAAGGATTGAGTAGTAGCGATCCTCATCCACGACAGGCAACTTTTGGAGATAGGAACCGGACATGGATAGTGTGCAAGGCAAGGCGGCCAACACCAAGGAAAAGCTTGAGCGCATTTTCCCAGTAGTCCCAACAACAAAGATACTGGCTATCGGACAGTTCAGGGAGCCTCCAACGCCGGAGCAAATAAGGGAGTTCTTTCCGAAAGAAGTGCTGGCTACGGTTCGACTGTATCTGGCTGGCAAGATCGACCAATGGTGGATACGCCAGACGCAGACAGGCGCCGTGTTCCTCTTGAACGTGACCTCGCTCGAGGAGGCGCGGGCCCTGATGGAAAAGTTGCCGTTAGGTAAAGTGGGCCTTATGAAGCACGAGTTCATCGAGCTTGGTCCGCTGACCCCACTTCATCTACTTCTCACCGATGGCGGGTCGGCAGCCAGTAAATAGTGCACAACTGAAGATAAGGAGAGCGTCCAGTGAAAGCCACGTACCAAGCAGTAGAAGTCTACGAGCCGGGCAAGCTTCGGGTAGTCGAACGACCCGTCGCTGAGCCTGGAGCAGGTCAGGTTCGGATCCGGGTGGAAGCATGCGGAATCTGTCACACCGACGCCGCCACGGTCATGGGAGCCTACCCCGGCCTGACCCTGCCGCGTGTTCCTGGACACGAAGTGGTTGGTCGTATTGAGGCCTTGGGCAGCGGAGTGTCCAAATGGAAAATCGGTCAAAGGGTTGGGGTCGGCCTCATTGCCGGAGAGGACGGAATATGTGAACCGTGCCGTCGCGGAGACATCGTAAATTGTCAGAACCCTGTGACATCGGGAGTCACGGTCGATGGTGGGTATGCGGAAGTAATGATCGCCGAGGCACGAGGCATCTCTTCTGTTCCGGATGAGCTCACCTCCGCAGACGCTGCTCCTCTTCTCTGCGCAGGCATTACGACCTACAACGCTCTTCGCAATGCCGGCTTACGCGGCGGAGATCTGGTCGCGGTGCAGGGCATCGGTGGCCTGGGGCATCTTGGCGTCCAGTTCGCGCGGCACATGGGATTCCGTACTGTCGCAATCGGGCGCGGACGCGACAAGGAAAAGCTGGCGAAAGATTTGGGTGCGCACGTCTACATCGATACCACCGCCGAGGATGCTGCCGCGGCCCTGCAGCGCATGGGCGGGGCGCGAGCGATTCTTGCGACGGGAACCAGCGGTGCTGCCATGGGATCACTTGTGTCCGGTCTTGCGGCCCGCGGAAAATTGATCGTGGTCGGTGTACCGCAGGACCAGATCCAATTGAACGCATTCCCGCTTGTCTTTGGAGGGCGTTCCATCCATGGCAGCCTGACGGGCACCCCCATGGATGGCGAGGACAGTCTTGCCTTCAGTGTTTTGGAAAATATCCGCCCGATGATCGAGACATTTCCCCTAGAGCAGGCCGCCGACGCTTATGCCCGCATGATCGAAGGCAAAGCGCGCTTCCGTGTGGTGTTGGTTATGAAGAGCGGAGCCGCTTAGAGTACGCGGAATGCGGCATGAGAAGAGAAAGCCCAGTACCGAACAACAGCAATCCATTCGTAAAAAAGAAGGAGATGGTATGTCATCGAAGCTAAGGGGAAAGGGAAACGCATGGCCTCACGCGATCTCAGCCCAGCCGCCGGAAACGATAGAGGCCCTTGTGGAGAACGCGAAGCGTGACGAGGACATCAGACGTCGCGCATACGTAATCTATCTCGAACGCGGCGAACAACCAGGCCGTGAGTTGGACGATTGGCTCCAAGCCGAACGAGAACTCGAAGGTCAGGTGCTTGCACAGGCGGGCTAGGAAGGTGATCTGCCACAAAACAGAGGAGGACAGATATGAGATCTGAAAGTTCTAGACCTAAGCTCATGGCGAGCACCATCACGGCCCTGGCACTAATTCTGATCATTGGAGTCAGGCTTGTGAGCCGTGCCGAATCGCAGCCTTCGCACAGCGGAATATCGACGCAGGCCGGCGACACGACCCAGGAAAAAATAGCCCGGGCGATGTCGGCGGGACCACATGACATTTCTGAATCCTCACGAATCCTCGATAAAGATGCTCAAGGCAAAACGGTAATTCTGCGCGAAGGCAGCAACGGCTTTACCTGTATGCCGGGTAACCCGAACGTTGTTGGCGACCCTCCTATGTGTGCGGATGCCGCATCGATGCAGTGGGCAGCCGACTTCAGCGCTCATAAACCCAAGCCAACGAACAGCGTCCCGGGTATCACTTACATGCTTGCCGGCGCAACGCAGCGAAGCGATTCTGATCCTTATGACACCACAAGCCCTCCCATATCTGTAGGTCCCCACTGGATGATCATGTGGCCGTTCGATCCGAAAACTACCGGACTACCAACCACGCACAAGCCGACCGGCGCGTACATCATGTGGGCCGGATCGCCGTACGCGCACGTGCATATCATGGGACGTCCATAAACGACCTAGCACGCCGGGGCGTTCCATGATCACGAACTATGGTCATGAACTGTGATTGAAACAAATCGCTCGTCAAGCAGTGGGTTGCATACGGGAATTTTTTGACTCAGGGGGTGCAATCGCGACGAAATCGCATTTTCCACTTGATGGAGAAGGCCATATGAACGATCACAGCAAACAAAAATCGGTCAATTCCCGTCGTTCGTTCATGGTCGGGTCATCCGGGGTACTGGCAGCCGCTGCTGGCCTCACAAAAACAACGTTTGGCAGAGGCCTTGAACGCGAAAGTCAGATGGTTCCAGCAAGTCCATCGACGGCTCGGTATACGGAGCATCATATTTCGCGAGACGGCGTTTCCCTTCACGTAGAAGACCACGGCAACGGCAAGCCGGTGGTCTTGCTACATGGGTGGCCGGACTCTTCGTCTCTTTGGCGCAACCAGATTTCATTCTTGGTCGCGAATGGCTTCCGCGCCATCGCACTTGACCAGCGCGGCTTCGGACGCTCCGATCGCCCGGAAGGAGTGGCCGCATACTCCCTGCAAAACGCGGTCGCTGATTCGGTCGGCATTCTGGACGCGCTAGGTATCGACGCAGCGGACATTGTTGCTCATGACTGGGGAGCCGCTGTGGCCTGGCTCACGGCTGCTGCCCACCCGAATCGCGTTCGCAGGCTTGTCGTTCTTTCTGTGCCACATCCACTCGCGCCATATACGTTGCGGCAGCGGGAGATGGCCTGGTACCAGCTGTTTTTCCAGTTCGAAGGAATTGCGGAGGCGTGGCTGCAGCGCAATGACTGGGCGCTGTTCCGGGAAATGCTCCGAGGCAATGGCGATGTCGATCGTTACATCTCAGATCTGTCGCGACCAGATGCTCTGAAGGCATCGCTCAACTGGTACCGCGCGAACCTCGCGCCGCGGCTGCCGACGTTGCCTCCCAAACTGCCGCCCGTGGAAGCCCCAACGCTCGGCATCTGGTCCTCAAACGATCACTACCTCGACGGTGAACGCATGAAGATGTCGGGACAATTCGTGAAAGCGCGGTGGCGCTACGAGCAGATTGATGATGCCAGCCACTGGATTCCATTGGACGCGCCCGACCGCCTGAACCAGCTCCTCATTGAGTGGCTGGGCTGAAGCGAGAAACAATTGACTTCACGAATATTGCAACTATAAACGACTCCAGACTGGTCTATTGGGAATCTGGTCGCGACCACTTGATCCGAGAAAGCCATCTGAGCGATCACAATGAACGAAAATCCGTGAATTCCCGTCCACGTTCATTGTCGGGGTGAGTGAAGCATCGGTTGAGGTACATGCTTTTTGTTAACGCCACTCCTCACTTGCTACGGTTCAAGAGACATCTCGGGAATAAAACCGCGCCAGCGCCGTTATCAATAGTGATACTCAGAATATTTCAATAAGGAAAAATCATGAAAACATCGCTTTTCACAGCCGTACTAACTCTGACTTGCGTGCTTGGTTTCGGCATAAATGCCCACGCCGTGCGGAGCAACGCACATTCGGTCGAGATTTCTGATGCCGTGCAAATCGGCGATACACAACTGAAACCTGGCAACTACAAGGTGGAGTGGCAAGGGACCGGCTCTGCGGTAAAGGTGAGTTTTCTCTGGAATGGGAAGACTGTCGTCACGGTGCCAGGAACGCTTAAGACGAATGATGATCAAGTCACACAGGACGGCATCGTCACTGAAGCAACCAGCACGGGAAGGTCGACGCTCAAAGAGATACGTTTCGGCCGTCACAAAGAGTCGCTTGTGTTTGATCAGAACATGGGCGCGATGTAGGTCTACAACGAAGTTTGGACGTCGGTCTACAACTGCGGCCTCATTCGGTGGAAGCTAAGAAGAAAACGTTGGAAGAAACGCAAGGCCGTCCTAATCACTGGGCGGCCTTTTGTACATCGTTTGTTCTTGAAAGCGGTCGCGTTGGCAAGATCTAGAGGAGTGTCTCGTGAACCAAGACGCATTCAGTTCTGGAATAAACCGTGGGGGGATGTTGTTGACGCCAACAGGGGGCGAATGGCCGCCAATGTCGAAGAACACTTGGGCTAGAGAGAAACATCGGCACCGTATGGTGCGGCTCAGAGGGATGGAGTTTTATGTTGAACATTTCCGCTATTGTGGCCGGCGTTGCCTTCGTCGCACTGGCTGCCACCAACGTCGTGGTGATGCTGGAAGCTTCCCAGTCCCCGCGTAACGCGACGACGAGAAACCGCTTGATCGCCGCTCACAGGCTGGGGGGGTATTTGTTTGTGATTCTGCTCTCCATCATGGCGTACAGCATGAGTCAGAGACTTGCAGGTGTGGGAATAACCGGTCATCTGCCTACGCACTTGGTTTTGCATATTGCGCTTGTGCTCGTCCTCGTGCCTCTGCTCTTCCTGAAGATACTGATCGCACGCCGCTACCAGCATAGCCATTCGTCGCTGAAGGCGCTGGGAATCGCAATCTTCGTGATTTCATTCGCGCTTGTGTCCATTCCCACGCTCTCGGAACTTCTTCGTTCGGCAAGCCCCGGAAGCCTGGGATTAAGGGTCGCGACCGGTTTGATTATCGCGGTGTGCTTGATCCAGGGCGCATTGGTGTTTAGGAAGAGAAACCAGTCGCGTGCTTCCGCGACGTCATCGCGCAGTGCGGAGGTTCCCCCGCAGGCAACCTCATTAACCGTCCGCGAAAACACGAAGGACCCAATGAATCTTCTATTGGCACAGATCGAACGGCAAACCCACGATACGAAGACGCTACGCTTCCAGATTCCAAAGGAAAGACAATTGCGTGCTAAGCCAGGACAGTTTCTGACGTTCCAATGGACGATTGATGGACAGCGAGTACGGCGGTCTTACACCGTTTCCTCCTCGCCGGTCCACGAGAACTACGTGGAAATCACGCCCAAGCGCATGGAAAATGGATGTGTATCGGTTTTTCTTAATGAGCGGGCCAACCCAGGGCTAGCGGTGGAAGCAAGCGGACCGTACGGACGGTTTTACTTTGACGAGACTCTCCACAAGAGCATAGTTCTCATCGCGGCCGGAAGTGGGATCACACCCATGATTTCGATGCTGCGTTACATCGACGATCTCGAACTCGCTACTCCTGTGACGCTCCTATATTGTGTCCGCACCAGTGCGGACATCATTTTCGAAAACGAGTTGGCGCGGCTTGGCAGGTCGCTTCCCAAATTCAAGTATGAAGTCTGCTTGTCGAGACCGGATCCCGCATGGAAGGGGCGCAGCGGGCGCTTGACTGAGGAATTTGTCACTCAGAGCGTGACCGATCTGGATTCACCGACTTTCTTTCTTTGTGGTCCCAAGGGATTCATGGACAATGCTCGCCAGATTCTGTCGACTCTCGGCGTGAACCAGGACCGGATCCTTCAGGAAAGTTTTGGGGAGAGCAACCCGACCACGGAGTCTCGTTCACTGGAGGCCGGTACGGTCGAGACTGTGGTTTTTCTTCACTCGGAAAAGGTTTGCCAGGTTTCCTCCGGAAGCACGCTGCTGGATCTGGCAGAGCGAAACGGCGTCCAGATTCCGTTTGGCTGCCGCCAGGGCCTATGCGGTAGCTGCGCGACGCGAGTTCTAAGCGGCACCGTTCAAATGGATGTCGAAGCCGGGCTGACGGCGGAGCAGAAAACCGCCGGATATGTGCTGCCTTGCGTGAGCCGGGCCGAAGGAACGGTGGTCTTGGCGGTTTAATCTGGCCCTCAGCCGGGAAAATCCCAACTCCTACCGCAGTTACCCGCTTACGAATGGGCTTTGGGCGACGTGAGTCCATCAGCGCGTGAAGGAAATCTTTGAGGTGATTTTCAAGGAACACAGTAGGCAACTGATCGACCAAAGGGATTCGCTACGGAGACGTCTCGCAAATCGCTGCCTGCAGTGAAACAAGAGAGGACCTTGCGGGGATAGTGTCGATAGCTGTCGAAAGCATCTTCGACACTCGTCAAAACAGCAACAGTTTGATAAGTGTGGGAGTCACAAACTCAACGCAGAGACGAGAAGAACCAGCCTGGCGAACAGGGAGAGTGCCACAAGAATCATTAAGGACTTCTTTTAGCGGCGGAGGCTTCCTCTATTTCAGCCCGCAGATGTTCGGCGCCACTTAGTTCAACCCACCGCGCCCAACTTGGGGCAGGCGTGCAAGTGTTCACCTGCAGGCACCACAGCATGCACCTTGGCTGCAAGTATCATCTTTCCGATGCCAATCTGGACCGCGTCAACTCCGGCTTGCTTGGACTCGCACCTGGTGTTCGCGGGAGTGTCGTTCGTCTGTCTCACCAGGGCGCCAGCTTCGTGTGGAGTCGACTACGGGGCGACGATGGTGTCAAAGGGTGTCGATGTCATCTTTTCGACACTCTAGTCCTCACTCCCCATCGTCCTCCGATGGGCCAGCGGCTTCCCGACTTCCCCGACTCTTACGCGCCATTGAACGGGAGAGGGTTATCCAGCGGGCCTGTTAAGGGTGGGCCTCTGCAGTGCGAAAAAAAGAATTCAATCCCTAAGTATCAATGATGAGTATCAAAATGTCGGGCGCGTCAATCTCAAGTGACAGAATGTCAGCAAGTGTCAGAATTCCGGGAGTTTCACGAGACACGTAGCGGAAGGCCGATTCCCTTGGGCGGAGTTGTTGGGCTTTCGAATCTGGCCTTGATCACGGAACGCCGAATTTGGCACCCGCCCTATCTTGCCCAGCAATTCTCGCCGACTCTGGGCAAGAGGGCACTTCGATGGGCCGCTTCCGATAGCCCGTGGGGCCCACTTGCAACCTGGCTCAATAACGGATTCCAACCCAGCATTCGCCTGCCAGGACTTTGGCATTCCGTTTGCACCTGTCTCGGCGGTAATGCCGACGGTTCACACAACAGAGGAACCGCCTCATGCAAATCTTGTCCGAGGTGATTTGTAATGGCCACGGCCGCCAAGTTCCGCATTGACGTAGCAATCCACGACCTTCTAGTGAATTCCAGCCAGCGCCCCCCGGCACCGGCTCAGGCAAAGGGGCTCACCCTTCCAGAGCCGGTGTTTCCCCAATTCCCGGAGCGCCTTGACGATCCTGGCCCCGACAGTCCGCCGGAAAAGCGGAAATGGGGCGCAAAGGATGTATACCGCTACTCACGCGGATGGCTCGGTCCTTACGTCCGTTCGCGAGTCTTTCCTGGAGAGTTCCACCCGATCACGGCCTATCTGTTTGTCGAGTACAAGTGCAACCTCGATTGCTGGTATTGCTGGTCTTATAACAACAAAGTCAAGGGCATGACCGAGGACGTGGCCCGCCGTTCGATCGACTGGCTGCACGACAATGGCTGTCGCGTGTTGGCGCTGATGGGGGGCGAGCCTTTGCTGCGGCCGGAATTCATTCATAAAGTTGTCTATTACGCGGCGAAGAAAGGCTTCTGGGTTTATATCGCCACTAACGGGCGTTTGCTCCGGCCCGACGTCGCAGACCGCCTTGGCGATGCCGGCGTGGCGGTATTCAATTTTGCGCTGGACTCGTGGGATCTGCAGCCGAGCCTGCCCAAAGCATTTGTCCCCTCGGAGAAAAATCTGGAACATATCCTGCGCAAGCAGTACGTGGACGGTTACCTGGTTTTCTTCAACATCAATATTTGCCGTAATAACCTGGAGGACGTCAGAAAGCTCACTGAATACGCCCACGACCATCGGATCGCTACCGACTACCACATCAATGAGACTCCAATGCTCGAACAGGATGACCACTTTAAGCACCTGTACGACAACCCCACCTACATCCGACCGGAAGACTGGCGCGAGATCGACTCTCTGGTCGATTGGCTGGTCGAGAAAAACAAAGCTGGTTATCAGATGGTGAACTCGGTGCCACGCCTGCAAGAGATCAAGGCCTTTGTGCGTATGTCTTCCGGGCTCGATCTGCAGGAGTATGGCTGGAACGGCGATGGCACGAAGGGAAACGGACATCAGGCAGAACTGTTGGCGTCGATGCCTGGGATTGTCCAGGACCCCAACGGTGAATTGCGTTTTGCGGAGTGGAACTGTCGCGCCGGTCAGAACAACGTCATCATCCGGACGGACGGTACCGTCGCTCCGTGCTTCCCGATGTACGGGGCCACCTTCGACTGGGGAAACATCGACGAACCTAAATTCGATCAGACTCAGCTGTCGGCTATGAAGTCAACCTGCCAGCGCCATTGTTTCTCGACTCTGAACCACAACCTCGCGTACTGCTACAACGATGCCAGGGTGATCAAGTGGCTGTGGGCCAATGCCAAGAACAGATTCCAGGGTGGCGTGCGCAGCTTTGAGGATTGATTGCGCAGCTTCGACGTTTGACGAGGAGAATCAAACATGCTGGGAAGAAACACGACAACGCCCAACACCAAGATCAGACTTTTCTTTGTCGATGCCGCATTCCTGGCGATGACAACGTTCGCGGTAGGCGCCCACGCGCAGGCGAATCAACTGGGACAGACGGAACTTACAGCCCCGCTTGAGCCCTTGCGACCGGGCGTGACTGAAATTCGGATCTTTGACGAATTGCTTGCCCACAATGCCCTTCGGGCCGCAACACTGCAGAACTACACCGCCTTCAGGACCTATGCGGTGATTGATCTGACGGGGAAGGTGCATGCCGAGGTAGCCGGACAGATGGAGTACCGGGCGCCGGACCAGAAGAAGTTTGTGGTCATGTCCGAGAAGGGGTCGGCCCTGGTTCGTCGTCTGGCGCTCAATGCCCTCATCGCCAGCGAGATCGAAACAGCGGCGGGTAAGCAGCATAACGATAGCGCTATCTCCCCGGCGAACTACACTCTCGACCTGCTCGGTGAGCAACAGGTGGGACCTTACCACTGTTTCGCTGTGCAGGCAGTCCCCAAACGGAGGGACAAGTACCTGTTCGAAGGCAAGGTGTGGATTGACGTTGAAGATTTTGCGGTGGTCCGGATTGAAGGCCATCCGGCCAAGAAGCTCTCTTTCTGGATCCAACGGGCCGACTTCGTGCGTCAGTACCAGAAGATCGGCGGTTTCTGGCTTCCGCAAAGAGATATGACATTTGTCGACGTTCGACTGTATGGCAAGAAGGTTCTGACGATTGATCACCACGGCTACAGCGTGAATTCGTCGGTCGCTAACAATGGCTCCATCGAGGGAATACAAAGTTTTTGAAGCACATTTTTGATGAGATTTCCGGCTGGGCAACGTACGACTTTTCTCCCTACTTGAACTTGGAGCCAGAGTTTTGATAAAAGATTCTGCAAGATCGACCTCGCTTCGTCCCTGGGTGGGACTTGGAAAAAAAACCAGGCAACTAGTTCATGGGGTGTCTGCATCTCAAACGCGATTTTTTGCCAAATCCGGCGCCTACGGGACTGCCTCGCAGCAGTTCCGCCGGTGTAAGACTTCGAACCTCCTAGCCAGCTTTGGAGTTCGGATGCTGTTCAGTAGAAACTCGCTAGTGACCGGGGTGTCCTCTCATCCCCGGGTCCGCTGTGTCTTGCCTTCTGTAACGCTCGGCCGCTGGCAAAGCGGCTTAATCCACCATTCCACAATCCCTTTCGGAACCACCGCTCAAATTCCACACACTGCCGGAGGATCGTATGTCGACGAATTTCGTCCAGATTGAGAATGACTCAGAAATCAAGAAGCGCCTCGAAGCAGAGCGCATGCGCCTGCGTAAGATTGCCGGACTTGACGAGCCGACCCACTTCCACCGTCCGATCGAGCGAGCGTTTACGGCAGAAGAACGCAGCCGTGTGACGATCCTTTTCGGCGGCTTCACCTGGAAACACGAAGATCTGATCCGCGCGGTATTCCAAGGCTGCGGATATCGCTGCGAGAAGTTGCCCGTGCCCGACGTGCCCGCTTTCCAGATCGGTAAGGAATACGGCAACAACGGGCAATGCAACCCAACCTATTTCACGGTGGGCAATCTCGTGCAATATCTCCAGTTCCTGGAAAGAGAAGGGATTCCCCGCAAGGACATTCTGGACAACTATGTCTTCTTTACGGCGGGTTCATGCGGTCCATGCCGCTTCGGCATGTATGAGGCGGAGTATCGCTTCGCGCTCAAGAATGCCGGCTTCGATGGCTTTCGCGTGTTGCTGTTTAAGGACAGCGATGGAATCAAGGCCGCCTCAGGTGAACCGGGATTGAAGTTCACCGTCGACTTCGGCTTCGGCATGCTGAACGCCATGCACTTAGGTGATGTGTTCAACGACATGATTTACCAAATTCGCCCCTTCGAGGTGGATAAGGGCGAGACCAACGACGTGTTCCGGGAGGTGGTGAGGGGGCTCTGCCATGATCTCAAGAACCGTCACTCGTTCGAAATTGAACAAACCGCGCCCAACTGGGCAAAACCTAAGTTCAAAAGCAACAAGATTCTCCGCAACACTGTCAACGTGTTCGGGAAGATGCATGAGCACCTCTGGGGAAAGGACTACCTCGATGCTCTAGCCGCCGCCCGCAAGAAGCTCAATTCGATCCCAGTGGATCGCACGAAAGTGAAGCCGGTGGTGAAAATCACGGGCGAGTTTTGGGCTCAGCTTACAGAGGGTGACGGCAACTTCCACATGTTCGACTTTCTTGAGCGGGAAGGCGCACAGGTTCTGGTCGAGCCGATTGCGACTTGGGTTGCCTATCTGATGTACCAGGCGAAGGCACACGCCAAGGCCAAGTGGCCCGCCAATCGTCCCTACCGAAATCCTCAATGGTGGGAATTGAAAAAGCACGTCGCCAATGATCTGGGATTGCGCAAGAAGTTGATGGGCCTCGCGGTCGGCGAGTGGATGTGGAACGGCCTGTATCACCGGACGATCAAGCATCTCGGCGGGATCACGCATCACCTGGTGCCGCAAACGGAGTTGGCCGAAATGGCTCATCCTTTCTACAACCAGTTTGCGCGCGGCGGGGAGGGTCATCTCGAGGTCGGCAAGAACGTCTACTACACCGTTCACCGCTTATGTCATATGGTGCTGGCACTGAAGCCGTTTGGCTGCATGCCGTCATCCCAATCCGATGGAGTTCAATCGGCGGTCATCAACAAGTTCAAGGACATGATCTTTCTTCCGATCGAGACCTCGGGCGAGGGTGAGGTTAACGCGCATAGTCGGGTGCAGATGGCGCTAGGGGAGGCCAAGGTGAAGGCCAAACTCGAGTTCGAGGAGTGCTTGAGTTCTACCGGCAAGACCATGGAGCAAATTCGCGAATACATTGCCGAGCATCCCGAGTTGAAGCGGCCGTTTTATCACGTGCCCCATCGCAAAGGGATCGCAGGCACGGCAGCACAGTTCATCCTGCATGTGAGCGACCGGATGAATAAAGACAAGCGCAGCCAATTCTTTCGCCGCGCGCGGGCGCCGCGAATAACCCTTCCGAACGCTGCTTAGCCGTCCTGGCCGGCAGCGCGGTGTTGCTGCCGGCCCCTCATTATATTTTCGCAGCCTGATCGGAGAAAATTAAATGCACGACCATCTCGCTGGACACGATCAAAAACCGCCTCAGCTGGTTCACATTGCCGCGGCTCCATATCAAAAGCCACACGATCATCACACCCAGTATCTGGTGGGCCTCGATGTTGGCTCTACCACTGTGAAGGCGACGGTGGTGGACGCTGCGAATGACCAGATTCTCTGGCAGGACTACCAGCGACACGAAACCAAGCAGCCGGAAAAGACGCTGGAATTCCTGCGCCGCATGGAGGCGGAGATCGGGATCAACCGGCACAACACGCGGATGTTCATGACGGGATCCGGTGGCGGCGGGATTGCCGAGCAGATTGGCGCGAAGTTTGTGCAGGAAGTTACGGCCGTTTCACTGGCAGTTGAGAAACTCCATCCCGAGGTGTACTCGGTGATTGAGTTGGGCGGACAGGACGCGAAGATCATCGTCTTCAAGGACGACGACGAAACAGGGCGCAAGAAAAAGATTCCGTCGATGAACGATAAGTGCGCAGGTGGCACCGGCGCCGTTATCGACAAGATCAACGCGAAGCTGAAAATCCCAACTGCCGAACTGGCCGTTCAGGGGTACCACGGGATCAAGTTGCACAAGGTGGCCGGCAAGTGTGGCGTGTTCGCCGAAACTGACATCAACGGTCTGCAGAAGGTGGGGACGCCATCGGATGAGCTGATGGCTTCGCTTTTTGAGGCCATCGTGCTGCAAAACCTGAGCGTACTAACGCGCGGCCACACGCTGCGGCCACACGTGCTTCTTCTCGGTGGGCCGAACAGTTTCATCAAGGGCATGCGCGAAGCTTGGCAGGCAAACATTCCACGCATGTGGCAGGAGCGCAAAGTTGCAATCCCCGACGGGGCGAAGCCCGAAGATTTGATCAAAGTTCCAAACAATGCGCAGTATTTCGCCGCCCTGGGCGCGATTGAATTCGGCAAGAGCGAAGAGGATTGCGTCGGCTGCTACCAGGGTTACGAGAAGCTGGTGTACTACATCGAGTTTGGCCGCCAAGAGGAAAAAGCCAAGTCTGGCGCCAAAGGCTTGGTCTCGAAAGAAGGTGAACTCGACGGATTCAAGGAAACATACCGCCGGAAGAAGTTTACGCCAGCAACGTTTCAGAAAGGCCAGACCGTGGGCGGCTTCATCGGCATTGACGGAGGATCAACCTCCACAAAGGCCGTGTTGCTCGACGATCGCGGTGACATTCTCTGCAAGGCTTACCAGCTCTCGAACGGCAACCCGATCCAGGACACGATCGAGATGTTCGAGAATCTGCGTGGGCAAGTCGAAGCGCAGAATGCCAAGCTCGAGGTGCTGGGAGTCGCCACGACCGGCTATGCCAAGGACATTTTGAAAGACGTCCTGCACGCGGACGTGGCACTGGTCGAGACCGTAGCTCACACCGAGTCGGCGCTCAAGTTTTACGAGGATCCGCACGTCATCGTCGACGTAGGTGGGCAAGATATCAAAATCATCATTCTGCACAACGGCCGCGTGAAAGACTTCAAACTGAACACGCAGTGCTCCGCGGGCAACGGCTATTTCCTGCAATCGACCGCCGAGGGATTCGGATTAGGCGTCGAGCAATATGCCGATCTTGCATTTGCAGCTCAATCCATGCCCGTGTTCGGTTACGGGTGTGCGGTATTCATGCAATCGGACATAGTTAACTTCCAGCGTCAGGGTTGGCGGGCGGAAGAAATCCTGGCGGGCCTGGCGGCGGTGCTTCCCAAGAACGTGTTCCTCTACGTCGCCAGCATTCCCAATCTCGCGGCCCTGGGCACGCGCTTTGTGCTGCAAGGTGGAACGCAAAACAACTTGGCGGTGGTGAAAGCAGAAGTGGATTTTATTCAGAACAGCTTCCGCGCTGCCGGCAAGAAGCCCGAGATCATCGTGCATGAGTTCTGCGGCGAATCCGGCGCGATCGGCGCCGCGGCAGAGTCTCTGCGGCTGTGGCGCAACGGCCAGCAGACCACCTTCGTAGGTCTGGATGCGGTTCGAAAAATCAAATACCGCACCACACGCAACGAAGAGACCCGCTGCCATTTCTGCAAGAACGATTGTTTGCGCACCTTTATCGATATAAGAACGGCGCCCACGGATGACATGAGCTTTGTCCCGATAAAGAAAGTCACCAAGGTTCCGCTGATGCATGGCGAGCAGCGGCTGATCATCGCTACGTGCGAAAAAGGTCTGGTCGAAGATGTCAACGACATGAAGGACATCAAAGCAGGCCTCGACGAAATCAAAGGCAAACATCCCAACTTTGTGGACATCGCGGCCCACGAAGTTTTCCGTCCAGTGAATGCGAAGAGCGTCGCCGATCCCGTTCCGGCGGCGAAATTCTGGAACAAGGCGGCCAAAGAACGTATCCCGCTCATGGAGAACCGCAAGAAGCTTCGGGTTGGCATTCCCCGCGTGCTAAATATCTATACCTACGCGCCGCTGTTCAACGGGTATCTCGAGAGCCTCGGTGTACAGCCCGAGAACATCATTTATTCCGACTACACCAGCTCTGATCTTTACCGGGCCGGGGCCAGCCGCGGTGCCATCGATCCGTGCTTCCCGGCAAAGATCGGCATTTCGCACGTCTATAACCTGATCCAGGAAAAGCATCGCAAGAAGCCGCTGAACGTCATCTTCTTCCCGATGTACGACGTGTTGACATCGCCGCTGGTTAAAATTGTCGGCGCGAATGCATGCCCAACCGTCACCGCGACACCGGAGACGGTGAAGGCAGCTTTCACAAAAGAGAATGACGTTTTCGCCGAGCACAACGTCAAGTATGTGGACCCCGTGCTGAACTTCGCCGATCGCAAACTGTTCGCCCACCAGATGCTACAGGCGTGGCAGCCCATCCTCGGGCTGTCGCAAGAGGAGAATGATCGCGCGGTGGAAGTTGGATACAAGGCGCTGGCCGACTACGAAGCGAGCATCCGTCGCAAGGCGCGCCAGGTTCTCGACCAGCTAGAACGCGAGGACCGCATCGGCATTGTCATGCTGGGGCGGCCCTATCACCACGATCCGGGGCTGAATCACGAGATCATGGAAGAGTTCCAGAAGTTGGGCTATCCCATCTTTTCGCAGAACACGCTGCCCCTCGACGAGGACATGCTGGAACGTCTGTTCGGCGACGAGGTGCGCGCCGGCCTGATCAGTCATCCTCTGGACATCACTGACGCGTGGAAAAACTCATACTCCTGCAGCACCAACCACAAGGTGTGGGCAGCGAAGTTTACGGCGCGGCATCCTAACCTGGTAGCGCTCGAAGTCTCCAGCTTCAAGTGCGGCCACGACGCTCCCATCTACGGCGTGGTCGAGGGAATCATCGAACAGTCCGGCACGCCATACTTCTGTTTCAAGGATTTGGACGAGAACAAACCCTCGGGTTCGATCAGGATCCGCGTCGAAACCATCGATTACTTCTTGCGGCGCTATCGCGACGAAGTCATCCGCAAGCGCAAAGCTGCGGAGGAAATTGAAGCTCAATTGGCGGCCTTGGAAACGGACCTGCGCAGGACAATGGTTCCGCAGCCAGTTCAAGGCGAGCCGGAGGTACAGGAGATGGCTGCCGACTAATTGGAACCCAATCCAAGCGCGCGCAGATTCGAGGACTGAACTTCTCGGTTGGTTCGTAGAGTGCAGCCTTTGGCAAGCTGCGTTCGAAGGCAATCCTGGTAGCCGATGACTGACGAGAGCAGAGAAAAGGCTCATCTCAAACCCTGAGCGCTAGGGAGCGGCAGGAGGGTCTGAGAGTTGAACCATTAGTTTGCCGTTATTGGAACCGTCGAATAATTTGTTGATCGCCGCTGGTGCAGACTCGATACCGCGGACGATATCCACCCGATACTTTAGCTGGCCTGAGCTGTGCCACTGCGTGAAGTTACTCACCATTTCCTTTAGTTTGGAAGAGTAATCAGTTGCGAGGAAACCTTGGATCCTGAGGCGCTTGCTGATCACCAGCGCAAAGTTGGAGGGTCCCGAAACGGGTGCCGTGGCGTTGTACTGCGAGATCAGGCCGCAAAGCACCACGCGACCAAACGTGTTCATGAGGTAGAGCGCGCTTTCCAGGATTTCTCCACCGACGTTCTCGAAATAAATATCCACTCCGTTCGGACACGCAGCCTTCAGTTTCTTCTTGTAGTCAGCTTCTTTGTAATTCAATGCCGCATCGAAGCCGAGTTCCTCTCGCAGCCAATTGCACTTCTCGTCGCTTCCGGAGATGCCGACTACACGAAGTCCCTTGATCTTGCCGATCTGGCCGACGAGTGATCCGACCGAACCTGCGGCGCCGGAGACCAGAAGAGTTTCGCCGGCCTTGGGTTGTCCCACTTCCAAGAGTCCACCGTAGGCGGTTAACCCGGCCAGTCCAAACAGTCCAAGGTAAGCCGAAAATGGAAGTCCGCTCTCCGGCAGTTTCGTCAGAGCTTCACCGTTGGAGAGTAGATATTCTTGCCAGCCGAACATTCCTTGCACGCGGTCACCGGCGGCAAATTTTGGATGATTTGATTTCTCCGCGATCCCGATAGC
>Ga0210389_10000734_pt1 | contig 28337 bp, 27 predicted proteins | sample IncBWH28OmetaG_FD_160127 | JGI IMG/M metagenome (GOLD analysis project Ga0210389, IMG submission 160127) | Forest soil microbial communities from Barre Woods Harvard Forest LTER site, Petersham, Massachusetts, United States - Inc-BW-H-28-O ... | reverse complement strand
GAGCCTCAATATCTTCGAAAAAACTTACGGGCCGCAACATTACGAAGTTGCGGCCAACCTGCACGGGCCTGAATGACTCAATATTACGCGGGACTCAATAGAACATGAAACACGCTCTAAACGTCTCGGTGGTCTGCTTAGCCGCGGCTGCTGGCGCAGTGGCGCTCATGGGCGCGACCGCTTTGACCTTATCGGCCCAGCATTGTGCAAGAGCACTTTAATTCGGTAGAACGTACCTGCATCGTGTTCCTACAATCGGAGCTAGATATTGCACGGGAGCGGCAACACAGCCCATGCTGACGAATTGATCGCCAAAGCAAGCAGCTCGTGCAAAGCCGTGCTCGATGGTTTAGCAACGGTGTCACGAGAATTCGAAGAAGAGAGGCAGGTGCTGCGATCGACTCCGACTGCTCCAGGACGCGATTCGGACCGTCGCCCGTCGCCGGCAGGAGGACGTGGGACTCCATTAGTTTGGTTCAACCGACGAATTCGTGGCGTTCGAGCGTGGCAGCGATTTCGACCGTCTTCGGTATCGCACTATTTTACTAATAGTGTTTGCGGACAGAACCGCTCGGTCACGCGAGTGGCTTCGCTCAGCCAACTCCGAAACCGCGACCGGATGCACAGGTACTTATGACGCTGTGTTTAAATCAAGAAAGACCAAGGGAAATGGACCCAGTCGATGGATTCGTTCATGTCATGAAAACCGGACAACGGTTTGTTCCATAAGAATGCGCCCGCTGTCAGATCGTGCACGACAGCGGGCGCGAACAACTTTCAATTGAGCCGTTGGACGATCGTACAATTAATTGAGAAGCCGGAGCTTCCGAACTTGGCGCCGCCCGGCCCCGTGATCAAGCCATCTTGGACGAAAGTCAGGATCTGGAATTCTTCGCGCACCTGACCTCGGAAACCCTTGTTGATCGCATCCTGCGTCCATTCGAACAACTGGGCGTCCCATGCAGGACTGTAATCCAGTGCATTCGTCGGTATTCCGCCAACAACGTTGTTGGGTCGAAAACCATCCGCCAGATCCGCGGACAAGCCTTGACGTTGTGGATTTGCACAGTCGTGAGCCCCGTTGGTGGAGATGAAGATGCGCTCGATCGGACTGGAGAAGGTATCGTCACCGCCCAAATGAAGCGCTGCCATCAACGGAGCGAAGGTATTGTGCTCGATTGCGGCTCCCAACGGTATGCTCGTGTCCATTGATAGGTACCAGACCGGCTTTCCAAAGCTAAAGCCGTTAATTAAGTTGATCGTCACAGTCATGTTCACGGGGTCGATCGCCACAACCTGGTCATGCACCTTTGAATAATCGACATTGCCGTTTGGGAAGCTGATGTCAACGGCGTTCACGCCGAAGGCAACGATCGGAGCGTTGTAGATAACCCCGCCGGCATTAACGATCTGAACAAACGGGCTATAGTCTTTATCACCGACGGAGCCGGGCTGAAAGGCAGTTGGAGGAAACTCATTACCCGCGGGGCCAGGTGTGATGCTGCGGACCGGCGAAAAGTCGACAGTTCCCTTGTCGAATACCAAATCGCCGTTCTGATCCAGATTTGCAGTTCGTGCGGCATTCGACATGAAGGTCATCTTTGCAGAAAAATTCAAGCCCAGCTCAGCTGCAACGTCAGAATCGTCGACGTCCGTCAGGACATACCAGACATTGGTCCCATTTTTCATATGTCCCAGATACAGAGGAATCGTGATCGTGCCTTTGGCGACATCAACAGGACCGGTGTTGAGCAACTGAACTGGGCCAACCAGGCTCCGATTAGTTGTCGAAGGCGGTGGTCCGAAATACGAAAGACCGACCGTTGTGCCAACCGAGGGCGGGGCCGGAAACAGGTTGCAACCCGGCCCTGGGCCAATCGGACCTGGCCCGGGGCCTTGCGCAGTGTTGGGGTTCACTGCTGCTGCGCCGACGTCAGCGATATCCGCCGCCCTAATTCTCTCCGCGATCGCTCCTTGGAACGCCTGACGTGGCGCGCGAAGGCGCGGTGAATCCTGCGCCAAAGCGGTAACGCTCAGCGCGATCGCAACAGCGAACGCGGCGCCCGCACGATGGGAGGAAGTGGACAGGCGAAGAGACACACTACAACCGTCATAATAGGTCAAGTTCAAGGTTATTCTCCTTAAAGTCAAAGTTAGGCGTGAGATGTTTTCGATGAATTTACCACCCCTGCCGTCTAGCTTGTTGTTCGCAGGAAGTTGAGAGCGGGTTACGGGTCAGAGTTAAATTTTTTGAGAACGCCTGTGAGCGCCCGCAAAGCACCTGGCCGGTCTGCTCACCAAGGCGGGTTTTTCAGTTTGGACACTTCGACCAGCGTCTCCGTCAGAAATTGGACCTTATCGCCCACAACACTCCTTCATGTCGGACTGGACCGGCCCCCAGCAGTTTTCAAAACAGTGACGGTTGATCTTTAGGTGCTGTTTCCGCGCCGTGCCACGGGAAGGGGTCGGGTCGCTCTGCGAATGCTGGCGGCATATACAACCCGTTCGCCGCTGCTGTAAGGGCGATGCTTCGGCGCATCGCTAGCTAAAGCGAAGGTACACCAAAAACGCCCGCTGGACCGATGGCGGTTCAGCGGGCGTGCCAGCCTCAGAAGGAGATGGTCTGAGGAAAGCTCAGTTCAGCGCGGTGTAAACCGGCGCTCGCGCATTAGTTGTGGCTCACGGCGGACGCGACCGTATTCTGCGTCTTGCCTTGCGTGGAATTCGCTACGACGTTTTCATGAACGTCTCGAAACTCGAAGCCGAAGTTATCGCCCGGATAGAACCATGTGCGCAGCGCTGGCGGCTGCCCCGGTGCTTCTTCATAGAATTTGAACCGGCTTTCACCGGTTGGGGTCAACCTGTAGGCTGGAATCGCCAAGACGGTGGTAATGAGGTGGTTCTCAGCAGCATTGAAAATCAGCAAAGTGTGACGGTCCGAGGACGAAGTCAGCAGTTTGATCACGTACGATCCGGCAGGCAGGACAGTTCCCTGGACGTCGATTGATCGATCGATGGTGATCTTGGTGCTCTTGTTCCATTCATCGGCCTTCAGCGCTGGGACGAGTACGCTACCCATCAAGCTCAAAGCCAAGGTGGCGGTCGTCAGAAAAAAGTGTTTCATAGTCTTGCTCCTTTGTTAGAGTGTGTTTGAACTCTCTATCTATCAATTCGCTGATCGCAGAGAAAGGTTATGGACTTGCTCCGCACGGGCGGCGATAGACTACTGCGTCGGAGCATAATATCCAGTGCGGAAGGTTGGCTTGAGCGCAGGTAGTCCTGCTGGCTTAACGAGCTTCACCTGCACGCGCCGGTACTTTCCATCACGCGTCAGGTTTTTGGGGGTGTAGTAAAGCACGTATTGATTCCGGAGCTCGATTCCGATCTTAGCGGCGACGTCGGGCAAGTCGGCAAGATTGCCAACTGCGAAAGCTCTGCCTCCGGTTTGCTCGGCGAGAACATTGAGAAGCTCCGGCCCAGCAGCCTCCTCAGGCGTCCGACCGAGCGAGTCTGGCGGCTCGTAGATCCCGATCGCATAGACTTGCACGTCGGACTCGCGCACCGCATTCTTCACTTCGCCTTGGGTGTAGCGGCTCGAGTTGTCACCACCATCGGAGATGATCAGGATCGCCTTGCGGGGGTTGCGGGCCTTCTTCATTTGGTTCATCGCCATGTAGAGGCCGTCCAGAAGTGCAGTGCTCCCCTTCGCTCGCGTAAACGCCAGCCGATTCTGAAGTTCCTCCGGATTCGAAGTAAACCCGACTACCAGTTCCGGACGGTCGTTGAATTCGATCACGAAAAACTCGTCCTCCGGATTCCCCGTCTTTAGGAATTGCGATACGGCCTGCCGGGACCTGGACAGCTTTGCACCCATGCTTCCGCTGGTATCAAAAACAACGCCCACTGAGACGGGCGTGTCCTCACCGGAAAACTGAATGATCTGCTGCTCAACCTTGTCTTCGTAGAGCCTGAAATTCTCTTTTTCGAGGCCGGTCACGAAACGGCTCAGTGGATCAGTAACAGCTACCGGGATCGACACGAGGGTCGTATCGACGCGAATGTTAGGCCTGCGGTCGAGCGCCATCTCAGGCTCGGGGCTTCGGCCCTTGGCACGTGGTGTGATGTTGACCATCGGCTGCTGAAGGTCAGCTTTCTCATCCTTGTCGGCCGCTGCGAGAAGCGCTGTGAGTGATACTAAACCTAGAGTCAAAAGTAAACGCATCCGCTCCTTCCTCCCATCACGTTTTGTCGGACTGCTACTGGGGAAGGACCGGCGCAAGCTGCGCAGGTCCCACGGGCCGACGGTGTTTGCCCGTTCTACTTCTCTCCGAACCGGAACAAGACGCCCGCGGAGTAACGAAGGTTGTTGTGGAAGCTGTTGCTGCTCGGCCTGGCTGTGATGTACTCCAGTTGAATTGGCTTCACAGCGACGCGCTTGGTCACCGCGATGTCGATTCCACCTCCCGCCGCAGTGGCAAAGCCGTTCCGCGTCGTTGAAGCGAGTGATCCATTCAATCCGGTTTCCGAACCGCCAAATAGGAACTGGGCATATGGAACAACGCGTGATTTCCTCCAGTTGAAGCGAGGGCCGAACAGGTAGGTGAAAGTACCGCTGCTCCCGCCTGCGAGCGCACTCGCGTTCGCGTAACCGCCGAAGTCTGCAACCAGACCCACAACTCTGTTCAGGTTGTACTCCAAGTATCCGGAACCGCCATTTTGGCTGGAGCTCCCAGATTGGGCGGACCCAGGTGGACGTACGAGTAATCCAGTCCCTTCTGCTACCGGGGTCGGAGCGCTTTCCTGTGCAGCGGCGACCCCACATACAATACAAATTCCCAGCAATAACGATATTTCCTCATGGGTGATCTAATTTTGTTTCCTCACTGGTTGGTTCGCGCGATCTCTTGGAAGAGTTACTAAATTCTGCCATGCGCCCGCAGATTCCCGACCAAACCGCTAACGTAACTCTGCCGAAGTAGCAACGAAGTTATTAATGAGAGCGGGTAATGGACGAACAATTGTATTCCCTGCCAAACCTAGTGCTGAGCTTCCAAATGACAATCAAGAGTCGCCGCGATGTATTGTTGGAGGCGCTGGACAGAGTGATGAGCCTCGTCCAAACGCTCCCGTGCGCCGAAGGTGACCTTGCTGATTTGCGTCTCGCAATCGCGGAAGCATTGTCGAACGCAGTCATCCACGGCAATCGTGAGGACCCGGACAAATCGTTGGCATTTGCGCAGCCTGCGACGGCCAGTCGCGGCTGCTAATCGCGGTTACCGACCAGGGAGATGGTTTTGATCCCGCAGTCTTGCCCGACCCAACGACAGCCGAGAACATCTGTTCGAGTCATGGCCGTGGAGTGTTTCTCATGAAGCGTCTAGTGGACGACGTTGAGTTCAACCTGGGTGGCCGGCAAATAGTGCTGCGGAAGCGAATCGCGACGCAGCTGAAGACCATCGAAGTCTCGGGTGGCACTGTGAGGACTCTTGAACGATGAGAGCACCTTCTCCCTCATTTTGACGGCCGCGCTTGTGGCTATCGTTTCCCAGTTAGGGCCGCCGCATGCTCGAGGACAACGTTCCACAGCCGAGCCGAACTTTCTCTTGGGAGAGGCGCCCATCATGATCTGCATCGTGATCGAATTCAGCAACCGCTTCGAACTGTTATCGGAGCTCGACGTGGGGACCAGACCCTCCAAGCTTTGTACTGCCTCCTCAAGACACTACAGCCTGAACATTTTGTGGCCATCGTGGCGTACGACATTCGGCCGGAAATCCTTCCGGACTTTTCGACCGACAAGCGATAAGGAGATCCATCAGGCGCTTCGCAACCAATACTCAATCGCGTACTCGTTGACCACCAGTCACTTGACGGCAACTTTCGCAAGATCACAGTTGACCTCGTGAATCCACCGACCAACAAGCGGCTCCGTGTGGCCGACGAAAAGGGAAATCCTGTCAAATACCACCATCGTTGCCAAAGCAGGATATACGCCTCCTCACGAATTGGAATAAGTGAAGGTCGCAATTGCGCTCTGCAATTTGATGACAATCGATCAATCTTTTGTCATCCCTGCCAACCAGTGGCAACAGAAACATGGCCGTCAGGCATGAGTGCGTAACCAAAGAGAGTGCGTTTCCGAATTAAGGAACGGGAGAGGCGTTTTGCGCATACAGTTGAATTCTGATTCCGAGAACAGACCCGAAGTCCGAGTGAGGAAACCAACTCTGCAACGGCTCCTACTAGCCGCCTTGAGTCTCGTGCTGGTCCTATTAATCGTCACGCGCAGCACTGGTTTTGCCAATGATAAGAAAAAGGATCCCAAGGAGATCGGAATTTCCGACGTCGCCAAGGGCGTGAACTTCTGCTCTCTGGAGAAGGAGATCGGGCTCGGTAAAGTATTAGCGCAAGAAGTGGAGCGTCAAGCCAAGATCATCAACGACCCAGTAATTGCTGAGTACGTCAACCGCGTTGGGCAGAACCTGGTCGGCAGCTCCGATGCCAACCTACCGTTCACTATCCACGTGATCGACAGCGATGAGGTGAATGCGTTCGCATTGCCTGCTAGATGTTCATTGAACTCTGGCCTGATTCTTAAGGCCGATACCGGGGCAATTGCGTGCAGTATCGGACGGTTTGAGCGGGCCCATCGCGGCACTTTGTTTTTGGACGAGATCGGTGACTTTCCGCTAGAGTTGCAGTCCAAGCGACGAGTTCTACAAGACATGACAGGTTGGTCTGAATGCTGACACTCGCCCGAGCGAGGTGCTCATAAGGCACCCTGAAGTCTCCCGGCATAGCACCGCGACTCGCTGGGACTTCCAAGCGGCGTGCAATCGATCGTTGCAATCGCGGCGTTTGGGAACCAAGAGTAACAGCAGAGATTGAAGGAGCGGGACTGATATGCAGAAACGACAGACTAGAGAGATGGACCCGCCTTCTGATCCGAGCAGTGTCAGCAACGACACGGCACAAGGATGGGGTTCGGACCACACCAAAGTGGACGAGGTCAGGATGATCACTTGCTGCCAGGATTCGGAGAGCCCGCAAGAAGCAATTTCCACCATGGGCTGGCTTTCTGCGTCGATACTCCATGACTTACGGAATCCACTGGGGACGATCTGCGCGGGCGCCGAGCTTTTGATGGATCTAGATTCCACTTCAACTCAAGTGAAGCGGCTCGCAGGGAATATGTCTCGCGCTGCCGGACGGATGCGGGAATTGCTAGCAGAACTAGCCAGCCTTGCCCGGGACAACGTATCAACGCATGAAATCTGCGATATCCGGCAGGTCATCGCTGGGGCCGCAGAAACGGCATTAGCTGCAATGGGAAATCAGAGCATTCAGATCCTGCTGGACGTGCCCACCGGTATAGAATTGCCTCTCGTGCGCTCGCACATTGAGCGAGTATTTTTTAACCTGATTGCCAATGCTATCGAGGCGATGCCGTGCGGTGGGGAAGTCCGCATTGGAGCTAGAAAAGCCGGTGCGTCCTTTCTCGTCGAATTCGAAGACACGGGACCTGGAATCCCCGATCGTATCCGCGATCGGTTGTTCGAACCGTTCGTTACCTCAGGGAAGCACAACGGACTGGGACTTGGGCTCGCGCTCGCGCGTCAGACTATTCGCAACCACGGCGGCGACATATGGACTGAACCAGCCGCCGGCGCCCGTTTCGTCATCGGTCTTCCTCTGCACCAAACCTACTGTGTCCTTGGACGGTCGTCATTTTCGGAGAACGCGGTCAAGCCGCACGATGATGGCGCCAACCGTGGTGCACAGCAACTGAAACCGCTTGATCTGAACCTACCACGAAACCTGCAGCGTCAACGCCGGGGGGCGGGCGCTTTGGAGGCTGCAATCGCAAGGTAGCTCTGACATCTTTGCCGACAGCGCCTGGACTTTCCTGGCAGCTAAGTTTCTCACGGACCCTCGGCCTAATTCACGTGCCGGTACCCAAGCCGAGCTTTGCTGGTTGCTGCAACTGGCCCAGCACTTGTTCAAAGCCAACTATTGGACGCTTTGCGGCAGGCCGCCACCCGGTAAGGTCCTTGATAGGTGGTGCACTAGGGGCCGCATCAGGGTCGGGGATGATGGTACGCTTCCTTTCAGGGCCATTGATGTTGCCGTATCCTACACACGCAATGGCACCGTGAATGCACTACATATAGGCGATATCCGCACCGTTGATAGTAGTTTATGCGTTGTCGTCTCAAGAAACTGCCTAAGATCCGGTCGCCGTATGACCATCTGTCGACTCGAGTCAATTCTTCGACACGGCGGGTCTCGGAAGCGAAGATGACCCGAGGACCATGGTGGGGTTGCCGCTCGACTCGGTCCGAGGCTACTCTCCGAATCGCGACGGTGGACAGATGAGCTACTTTCGTGAAATAGATGTGGGCTCAACCTTTCGGCCTTTTACTGCCTTTTGTGAACAATTCGGTTTCGTACCGAGCCTCTTCCGCGCCCAGACGCTTCTGTCACGGGTGATTGAGGCCGAAGCTGCGCTCATCTCTCCCATTCTCTTCACGGATCAGGCTCTCTCGCGCCCCCAAAAAGAATGCATTTTGTTGGTGCTCGCCGCAGCGAATGACAACGCTTACTGCTTGAACCTGCACTATCAGACCCTGAAACTGCTTGGCGCGACCGAACAACGCCTCGATCGTATCGTCGTTGACTACCAGCGGGCGAATCTCGCGCCGACAACCACGGCTGTGCTGAAGCTCACACTGAAACTCGGCACGAGCCAGCATTCGTTCTCAAGACAGGACTTACTCGAGGCAAGTTCTCAAGGTTTGGCCGACGAATGTATCCTCGAAGCAGTCCTGACAGCGGCTCTCAGCCGCCTATTGTGTGTGCTCTCCACTGGTGTCGGAGCAGTTTCGGATTTTGTACCGCGGGGGGTTCCTCCGCCCGTCCACACTCTCTCCCTTTGTAGCTATTTTTTTCCGGCTGCCGGTGAGAACTTGGGACTTTATCTCCATGCACCGGAGTTGAACCCTGACAACTTCGCACCCTTTGCCTTTCTCCGAGACCAGTTCGGTTCTGTTCCGAACGTCTTTCGTGCTCAAACCTTGAGGCCGATTTTTCTCGAGGCCGAGGCATTCGCGATCCGATCTGTTCTGGTTCCGGAAGATGGTTTGACGCGAGCTCAAAAGGAACGGATTCTGCTCGGGGGCTCGCATGGTAAATTAGCAGAATCCGACCGCGCGCTTCTAGGTGTCGCCGAAAAGCTGGCGACAGATGCCGCCGAATTTTCTGGAAGCGATATCCAAGCGCTCCGACAGAATGGTTTCAATGAGGAGCAGATCCTGGAAACTGTGGCCACGACTTCGCTCGCCTGCTTCTTCAACCTGTTGCAAGTCGGTCTGGGGGCTGAGCCGGAGTTTCCGGCGCCATGGACGGGCGAACAACGAACGAGTGCAAAGAAAGCGCATCTTTCTTCTTCGGGTCAGCGTCTCACTTTTGTAGCCCAAGCTGTCGATCCGGACGCCGAGTGTGTGGCACGGGTTCTGGCTGGCGATCTGGAATCGTTCGAGGAACTGATGAACCGCCATAGTCAGCGTGTCTACCGCACGTTGGTCGGAATTCTTGGCAACCCTGACGAAGCACGCGACGCTATGCAGGATACGTTCTTGAAAGCGTTTCAGCATCTTGCCGGCTTCGAAGGCCGTGCGCGATTTTCCACATGGCTGGTGAGTATTACCACCAACACAGCTATCCAGCGCCTTAGAGAACGAAGGCAAATGGAGAGCCTCGATGAAACCTTTGACGAACAGTTCCGTCCTCGAGAAGTTCAGGCGTGGACCGATGACCCCGAACGCCTGTACTCTCGCGCAGAAATGCGCTCGCTGATCGAGAATGGCGTAATGAGATTGCCCGCTAAGTACCGCGTCGTACTTATCCTGTTGGACCTGGAGCAACTCCCTCTCGAGGAGGCTGCCGCCGCTCTCGGACTCGGAATACCAGCGATCAAGGCCCGGCGCTTGCGAGGCCGTCTCATGTTACGCGAAGCGCTAGCTCCACACTTTATCCAACCTGAACGCAAGGGGACGAAGGGGGTAACGATTTGATCAATTGCGCAGATTTCGTGGCGGAACTCGATAACTATCTCGACGGCGACGTCGCGGCCGCAGTCCGCGTTCAACTGGAACACCATATTGCGCATTGCAAGACTTGCACCGTGCTGGTGGACTCCACTCGCAAGACGCTTAAGATTTTGACAGAGAACGGTTTATTTGATTTGCCGCGGGAAGCTTTCGAGCCTATTGCGGAGGAAATCATGGCGCGAGTAAGGACCAAGGAGAAATGAGCTACATCCGCGAAGCTTCTTTGGACGAAACGAATTATCCAGTGTTCGCCGAAATGATGAACACGTTCGGGTTCATACCAAACTTCTATCGCGCTCAGACGATTAGGCCGGATCTGATTGAGGCCCAAAATCAACTAGTCAACGCCATCCTGATCAAGGAGGGTGCTCTTACCCGCAAGCAGAAAGAATACATCTTCCTTGTATGCTCAGCCGCGAATCTCAGCACCTATTGTCTAACGGCGCACTGCGAGATTATTCGCATGCTAGGCATTGAGGGGCCAGAACCTGAGCAGATTGCAATCGACCATACTGCCACGCGTCTTCCCATGACCGTAAAGGCGTTGCTGAACTTCGCAGCCAAGCTGAATAGCGAGCCGACTAAGATCACTAAAACAGACGTCGACGACCTTCACACCTATGGGTACGGCGATGAGCAGATTCTGGAAACAGTTTTGATGGTCGCGCTGGCGAAGTTCGCCAACTTCGTTTCCTTTGGTCTGGGGACCGGGCTGGACTTCGACTCGTCTCGGGTCAAGTTTCCGACGAAAGAAGCTTCCCGCGCAGCCAATGGGCTCTAGCTCATCTCCAAGTCGATCGGCCGAATCGTGCCAGGCGGCGCTTTCAACTCACACGGATAGAACTCTCACGCGTTGTGATTTTTCATGATTTGCGATATCTCATGATCTCTGCCCGTTTCGGTGCGATTCAAATATGAACTCAGTGGTCATCGCGATCGCCGCCTTCAGACTTCGATGAACGGTGCGCTTCTCGGAAAAAATCCGTGCACACGAGTGGCAGTCTCCCGATGAGCATCGGCGGCTTTAAGTCTCAGACGCAGATGGATGCGCCTGAGCCGGCCGAAGTAAGCAGTCACGGCATTTGCGGATCCATCTGCGTCCTTGATCCAATCGAATCTCCTTACGCGCTCCGCACAATGTCGGTCGAGTCCTCGAAAGCCGGGTAGGCGGTGCAGAAGCTCATTCACTGCGACGGCGGCAATCTCGGTGGTGAAAGTGACGACCACCGGACTGGGGTCCCCATCACGCACGACATATCCGGCACGGCGGTACTGCCCATATCGCTGGGGGTCGCTCCGACGCATTCCCTCATCGAGCATTCGTTGCGGGCTGATGAGCTGCCGACAAACCTGGCAGGGGTACCCTGGTTGCGCAACGGTGATGCGGCCATCGAAGCTATCGTAGCCCCTTTGGTCATTCGGATCGATCGGAACCCGAGGTCGATCACTGGGATCAAATAACAAATGAGCCAGGCGGTTGAGGAAGTTGCGGCCCAAATGGATCGTCTTTGCAGCCGAAAATGACAGAGCAAACAATTTTTTTTCGTAGTACTGCATCTTCTCCCCGATAATCCCGTCGCAAGCAGTAGGTGGACGCATTCGGCGTTAATTCATACCGACGAGCGCCATAGAGGAGTTATCCGATGGGATGTGATGTCAAGGTTAGTGACGCGTCTGTTTCCTGCCTGCAACGACTGATGTCGCAGTATCAACAGGCCGACAGGACCGCTGTGCAGCTTCTCATCGAGCAGCTCAGCCCGCAGCTTCTCCGATTCTTCTCGAGCCAAATGGGCTGCAGAACCCAAGCTGAGGACATGCTGCAGGATCTGTGGATGCGAATCCACCAGGCCCGCCACTCGTATCGGCCAGGGGAGCCCGTGCTCCCATGGGTATACGCAATTGCACGCCGTGTGCGCACAGATAGCTATCGCCAGCGACGCCGCGTCGCATCGCGTGAACTAACCATGACGGTCTTGCCCGAGCCCTTCGCGCAACCGGGCCCTGCCAGCCCACTTCTGTTTGAAGACTTAGTGGCGCCGCTGTCCGAGCGCCAGCGCGATGTGCTGACCATGCTCAAGGTGAACGGAATGAACATCGCGGAGGTCGCCCGTGCGACCGCTTCTACGATCGGGGCTGTCAAACAGGAGGCCCATCGCGCATATAAGCGATTACGAGGGCTCCTGGAACACTCTCGAACGGAACAGCCGGCACGCAAAGGTTGGCGTCCTATCGACCACAGAACGCAATCCAAGCTCCATAACCGCTCTTGCGTACGCGGCGAACTTAGTGAGTGAGAAAGGATGAAATCGATCCCCTTCTGGAAGGTGAATAGCCAAAGAGGCGCGACCATGCGAGAAACGAATGTTACATTGGATCCAGCCCAGACAGGCTCGGAAGCGAAGACACTCGAAGCGACGCTTCGTGGTCTGGTCGTGGGTCAGGACGAAGCGATACAGCAGATCGTCAACGTTGATCAAACATACCTGACCGGATTGATCCCTCCGGGACGCCCGGTTGGAAATGTTCTCTTTCTCGGAGCGGCGGCCTCTGGTAAAACGCGAATGGTGGAGGCCACCACGGAGTCACTGGTGCAGAGTCCCCGGGCAGTCATCAAGATTGATTGCCCGGAGTTTCAGCACAGCCACGAAATCGCAAAATTGGATCGGTTCGCCGTTCGAAATTGAGCCATTTTGATCCAATGACTACTCCGACGCCATGCCATCTCGACGAGATTTCCAACGTTGATGCTGCTGTCGGCTATGGTCTGCTGCGCCTGACCATGGGGCTCAATTTTCTCGTCCACTCCTTCGGCCGCTGGCGCAGCATGGTAAATTTCGTGGAGGGCGTCGTAGCAGCTTTCGCCCATACGCCGCTTCCCGTCTGGAGCGTGCGAGCGTTTGCGCTCGTCATCCCTCTCTGGGAGCCGGTCGTCGGGGTCCTACTTGTGTTGGGCCTCTGGACGAGATGGGCACTGGTAGCCGGGGCGTTGCTGATCGCGGCACTTGTCTTCGGCACTTCTTTGCGTGGGGATTACACCGTGTTGAGCGAGCAATTGATCTACGCGTTGATCTTCTTCGTTTTATTGCTGTTCCGCGCCCGACACGATCGCTTCGCCCTGGATAGCTTGCGGTCCATGGCGTTATGCCCGGCGGCGAGCATCAATTTCGCCGGACCGTGCCTCGGCCGGTCGCGCCGACTCGGAGGGATCAAGGCAATGAATTTTGGACCTGTGCCGATCAACCGGTACGGGATCAACTTCGCGATCGCAATCTTCACCGCCAGATCTCTAGTGCGTCGGTGGGCGCCGAAGTACGGTTTCAGCCAAGATTCAATAGACCGGTTGTTGCTGTGGATCATGATTAGCGTCGTCGTCGCGGGTACGCGCACCTACTACATCGTCCAGAATGATTTCCTCTCCTACCTCACTCGTCCTTGGAACACTCTTGCCATGTGGGAGGGCGGGCCCGTGTTCTTCGGCGGCCTGATATGGCTGTGGACAGCCAACAATGTCCCGCCCTTTTCGAGGTTTGATATGCTTAAGGACAGGATGCGACGTGGCATTCACATCGCTGCAACGCTGCTCGCAGTTGTCACCGTCATCACGCCATTGGATTGCCTTAGCAGTGGTGTACGGACCCGCGAAGCTGCGGCTTGCTGCCTCAAAGGCGAATGCCATCCTGGCGCAAATGCCGATGATTGCTGCAAGAACACTGTGCCTGACGGCAGCCTGCTCCTGGCACTAACAGCAAAGAACCATCATGTTCCAATGGTCGTGTCGACTGTCGCGAACAGTGGGACGCTAGTTTCGACTCAAGTCTCTCAGCGGTTGACGAACGAACACAGGCACCCACCACCGCCGCGATTCCTGGCAACCTTAGATTTGCCCCTTCTCATCTAGACCTCGCCCGAGGTGTGCCTCCGCACACCAATCGTGTCTTCTTTACGAATCAGCTACTTGGACCACGCTTTTTCGGGCGTGGTTCGAAAAGTGCGTGCGAGCAAATGGAAAATAGCGGGAGGTTTTGATGAGGATAAACGTCGGCATTGCAGCTACGGTCATTGGCGGGATCGCGTTCAATCCACTCGGCGGTGCGCTTCACGCAGATTCCGGTGAATCCCCGCGGTGGCAGGCGCCGGTCCAATGGCCCCGGCTCTTGAGAAAGACTGGTCGGGGAACTTTGCTCGTGGACGACGGTGGCGTGGAATTTCGGTCGGCGAAATTTCATAAGCGCTGGGCATACGTCGATATTCGCAGCTTCGAGCTCTCCCTCAAAGAATTCACATTGAACAGCTATCAAAATCGTCCATGGCATGAACTTGTGAGGCGTCCATGATCGACCGACTGATTGAAGTTTCCCTACGGAACCGGTTTCTTGTGGTGACACTTTGGATTGGTATCGCAGCCTGGGGGCTGTGGGCGATGCTGCACGCCCCGATCGACGCCATCCCCGATCTGAGCGACAACCAGGTAATCGTCTTCACCGACTGGTCGGGACGCAGCCCGCAAGAGGTTGAGGACCAGATCACGTACCCCCTCACGGTCAACCTCCAGGGATTACCGGGGGTTAGAGTCGTTCGCTCCTCCTCCGCTTTCGGATTCTCCATGATCTTCGTCATTTTCGAGGATGATGTGGATCTCTACTTCGCGCGCACGCGGGTGCTCGAGAGGCTGAACCTCGTCACCAAGCAGATGCCCGCCGGTGTCGTGCCTACTCTCGGGCCGGACGCGACCGGTGTGGGACACGTTTTCTGGTACACGGTCGAGGGCGGCAGCCTCGGCTTGCGCGACTTGCGCACGCTCCAGGACTGGTACGTGCGATACCAACTGAATTCGGTGCCAGGTGTGGCCGAAGTGGCAAGTGTCGGCGGTGAAGTACGGCAATACCAGATCGATATAGATCCAGACCGGCTGCGTAGCTACGCACTTCCCTTAGGCACAGTTGTGCGTGCTGTGATGGCGAGCAACTCGAACGTGGGCGGTAATGTGGTCTCCGCAAACGGCTCCTGGTCCATTGTGCGCGGGCTAGGGCTGATCGAGAATCTCGACGATATCCGCAAGATTGTCGTCGCCTCGCACAATGGAACACCGGTTTACGTAAAGGACGTCGGGACGGTGCAGGTGGGCAACGCCTTCCGCACAGCCGCGTTGGTAAAAGACACCGCGGAGGCGGTTGGCGGCGTAGTGGTGGCGCGAACGGGGGAGAACACCAAGCAGGTAATCGACCGTGTGAAGCAGAAAATCCTCGAACTCCAGCCCGGCCTCCCGCCGGGTGTTCACATCGTTCCTTTTTACGATCGCTCTGAGCTGATCGAAGCGACAGTCGATACTCTACGCCATGCGCTGATCGAAGAGATCATCCTTGTCACGCTCGCGCATATCGTGTTCCTCATGCATTTCCGCAGCATCCTGGTTGTGACGCTGCCCCTGCCGCTAGCCGTACTGTGCTCGTTCCTGCTCATGCACTACACTCACATCACGTCCAACGTGATGTCGCTCGCAGGCATTGCGATTGCGATTGGAGTGCTCGTCGACGCCGGCATTGTCGTGACTGAGAATGCCTTCCGGCATCTCGAAGGTGTTGATACTCGGGACCGGGGGCTGGTTCTTGAAACGATACTCAGTGCAACAAAACTGGTTGGGCGTCCTACCTTCTTTTCCATGGCGATCATCGTACTGGCTTTCGTTCCCGTCTTCGCACTGACCGGACAGGAGGGAAAGCTCTTTCATCCGCTTGCGTTTGCGAAGACCTTTGCCATGGCGAGCGCCACGGCAATCTCGCTGACGCTGATTCCTATTCTTTGTACGCTCCTGCTCAGGGGCGGCTTCCACTCGGAAGATCGCAATCCGGTCATGCGCTTCCTTCAATCGCTGTATCGACCGGCGCTTCGATGGGCGCTCGACCACCGCATGATGACGCTCATCACTGCGCTTGTGCTTTTCGGAGGTGCGGTAGTGCTCGCCTCAGGGATCGGCAGCGAGTTCATGCCGCCTTTGAACGAGGGCGACATTATGTTCATGCCCATCGCCGACCCGAGTATCTCCCTCGCCCAGAACACGGAGTACGCGAAGCGGCAGGACGCAGTGTTGAAGCGCTTTCCGGAAGTCGCCTATGTGGCAGCGAAGGTGGCTCGCGCTGAAACCTCCACGGACCCGGCCGGGCTCAACATGACCGAAACCATCGTGCACCTGAAACCACTCGATCAGTGGCCTCGCGGCATGACACTCGCGAAGCTCAAAAGCGAGATGGACCGTGCCGTTTCGTTGCCCGGAGTCGCGAACATCTGGACGCAACCGATCGTGAACCGCATCGACATGCTGACGACCGGCATACGTTCAGAAATCGGCGTAAAGGTTTTTGGCTCCGACCTGATCGTGCTTGAAGGAAAGGCGCGGGAAATCGCCGATACGTTGCGCACTGTGCGCGGCGCGAGCGATATCTACCCCGAGCAGGTCACCGGCGGGCTTTATCTCGACATCCGGCCGAACCGTGAAGCAGCCGCGCGTTACGGAATCGATATCGGCGAAGTTCAAAACGTGATCGAAACCGCGATCGGCGAAAGCAACATCACGACCACAATCGAGGGACGGAAGCGATTTCCGGTACGCGTGCGGTACGCCCCTCAATTTCGCCGCGATCCGCGCGGGCTCGGGAACGTCCTGGTAAGTGGGGCCAACGGTGCACAGATTCCCATTGGGCAACTCGCCGACATCCGGCAGGTCTCTGGGCCGGCGATGATCAACAGTGAGAATGGTTTGCTTGAAGTTTCCGTGTTGCTCAACGCGCGCGGGCGCGACCCCGGCGGCGTGATCGCCGATGCCGAGAAGGCCATCCAACGCACCGTAAAGCTGCCGCCCGGCTACTACTACAACTGGAGCGGACAGTTCGAAAACGAAGTTCGCGCAAAAGATCGGCTGCGGATCGTGATGCCTGTCGTCATTGGCGTCATCTACATTCTGCTGTTCCTGACTTATCGTTCGTTCCTGGAGGCCGCTCACGTGCTGTTGGCGGTGCCGTTCGCGCTTACCGGTGGGCTCTACCTTCTGTGGCTGCTCGGCTACAATTTCTCGGTCGCGGTGTGGGTCGGCTTCATCGCTCTGTTCGGCACGGCCGTGCAGACCACGGTAGTTATGGTGATTTACCTCGAAGAAGCGGTCGCGCGAAAGCGGAAAGAACGGGGAGAGCTCAACTTCACAGATTTGCGGGAGGCGGTGATGGAAGGCGCCCTGCTGCGGCTGCGGCCTAAGGTGATGACCGTTTCAACGGTGGTCGCGGGCCTGCTGCCAATTTTCTGGAGCAACCGCGTCGGTTCAGAAGTAATACGCCCCCTGGCGACACCGGTTCTCGGAGGTATGGTCAGCTCGCTTGCTCATGTGCTGATCGTCACGCCCGTCGTCTTCTTGTGGCTGCGGGAGCGGGAACTCCGGCGTGGCGAGACGGTTGATCAACCGCATTCGGTTGAGTTGGCGCAGTGAATTCAATAGTTATTCAAAGGAGAAAAATACACATGAAGAAAGTGTTAGTGATTTTCGCGGCGCTCGCCATAGCAGTCAGTTTAGTTGGCTGCAAAAGTAGCGGCCTAGACGTCAGCAAGTTGAAGCCGATCGAGACGCATAAGGTGGGCGATATCAAGGTTGCGCTCATGAACGATTCGGGAGAGCTCAAGCAGGGGCAAAACGATTTCGTGATCCAGTTCCAGAATGAACAGGGGCAGCCGGTAGACGTGGGCGAAGTGCAGCTTGGCTCGAACATGTCGATGCCGAGCATGGCACCTATGTCCGGCGAATCGGAGATCACACCTGCCGGTACGACCGGAACCTACCGCGTGAAGTCTAACTTCGCCATGAGCGGAGCGTGGCACTTTACGATCAACTGGAACGGACCGCAGGGCCAAGGAAAGACGGCGTTCAATAGTAACGTCCGGTGATGAGCATGCTGCGTTTTCGCTTATCGCTCGTACTTACGATGGCGTGCGCGTTACCGCTCTCCGCACAGGAGTCGGTCGCGCGCCCATCCAACAGTTTCCTCGATCCGCAGGCTGGCACTACCGAATCCGAACTGGTCACACGTGCTCTGGCTCAGAATCCTACACTCACCGCGGTGCGCCAAAAGATCGAAATGGCGCGCGGTGGCCTGACGCAGGCTCGTCTGCGCAAGAACCCATCGCTAACCGCCGGAGGACTCCAGGAGATCGACGGCCAGGACAATCGCGTTAGCATCGGTGGGGCGCTCCCGCTCGAACTCTTCGGGCGCGGGGCACGCCGTACTGAGGTGGCCGAACGCAAGCTCGAAGCCACTCGCGAAAGTGTCGCCGACCGGGAGCGTCTCTTGACGGGAGAGGTTGGGATGCGCTACGGGGAGACGCTGGCCGCAGTGCGCAATCTCAATTTCGTCGAACAGCTTCTTCAGATCAATCGCGACTCTCTCAGGCTCATGGAGGCCAGAGTCCGCGAGGGATCGACGCCCCGGCTTGATGCCGATGAAGTCCGCGTCGAGGTGGGCCGCATCGACGCCCTGCGGATCGATTATCAGGCGAAGGCTGAGATCGCTTTGCTCAAGCTCAAGGAAGCCGTCGGCATTCAACCTGATGAGATCCTCCGCCTAAAGGGTTCGCTTGACCAGCCGAAAATATCGGTTGACCAGAACCAGCTTCTGCAGATCGCCCTGGTTCATCGGCCCGACCTCTCCGCCCAACGCGCGAACGAGGCCGTAGCCGTGGCAGAGCTGCGTCAACAGCAGGCGGAAGCGAAGCCTGATGCCACCGTCTCGGCCGGTTACGAGCGCCCCAATTCGGGCTTTTCACAACGGGCCTTCGATGCCGCTGGAAATCTTAGCCCAATCCGCCAAACCTTTAACTACGCTGTAGCCGGAATCGAAATTACTCTACCGGTATTCAACCGCAACCAAGGCGCAATCGTCGCCGACACCGCGGCGATCGATGCTGCTCGCAGCCGCATTGCCGCCGGCGTCCTCTCCGTCCGATCTGAGGTTGCACAGAATCAGGTCCGCTACCAGGGTGCGCAAGCGAGAGTCGCCGCCTATGGCGGTAGCGTTCGCGAGCAGGCCGCAAGGAACCTTGAGGTGGTTCGCCAGATCTACAAATATGGCAGGATCACTCTGCTGGATGTCATAACCGAACAGCGGCGCTACATCGACATCGAGACGGGTTATACCGACGTGCTGCTTGACGCCTACGCCGCACGTGTTGCCCTTGAACAAGCGACCGGTGCGATCCTGCGCTGAAGGAGACGAGCCATGCATACGAAAGATACGAACGAATCAATCTCGGAGATTCGGAGCCACAAGCGGCGTTGGATCGTACTCATCGGCGCCGGAGCGATGCTGGCAGGACTGGCACTTGCCGGGTTCTGGTACATGCAACGGCTGGGCGGCGCGAAACCGGTCTCGCGTGCGCCGGCCTCAAGGCCTGGCGCTTCCAAGCCTCAAGCGGTTGCCCCTTCCGATAGTGCAACTGCCGCCTCGACTGACCCGGAAATTAATCTAACGGCGGACGATCTCAAGAAGGCCCAGATTCACACTGCCCATGCGATGAAACGGGCGACCGAAACGACCCTTCGCGTCCCCGGAATAGTAAAGCCCGACGAATATCGCGAGGTGCACGTGACCCCAATCGCGGACGGCATCGTAAGGCAGGTCCCCGTGGTGCTTGGCGATCATGTGCGGAGTGGTCAGCCATTAGCAGTCATCTTCAGCAGCGAACTCGCGGAAGCAGAAACGCAGTATCTCGCTTTTCTGGCGGAGCTGGACGCCGAGCACAAAAAGCTCCAGCGCACACAGAACCTGGTCCGACTGGGTGCGGCAAGCCAGCAGGAGGAGGAAGAGGTAACGGCGACGCACACCGCACATGAGGCACACGTGCGCGCGGCGCTCGAACGACTCAAGCTGCTCGGTGCCGGAGAGCGTCAGATCGCCGCACTGAAGGAGGCTGAACAAATCGATTCAAACGTCACCGTACCCGCTCCAATCGACGGCGTAGTGCTCACCAGAATGGCAAACCTCGGATTGGTCGTGAACAAGGCTCAGGAGCTCTTTACGGTGGCAGATCTATCCAGCGTCTGGGTGATGGCGAGTCTGAACGAAAAGGACTTCGGAGCCGTCCAAGTGGGTTCGGCGGCGCGCATCACCACACCCGCCTACGCGGGACGCGTGTGGAATGGCCGCGTCGCCTACATCGACCCGCAAGTGGATCCGAATACCCGGACGGCGCAGGCGCGCATCGAAGTGACCAACCCCCGCGAAAGCTTGCGTTTCCAAATGTACGTAGACGTTGAGTTCAGTTCACGGGGCGTTTTGGGAACGGCGGTACCTGAGGCGGCAGTGCAATCGATCGGTGATCGCCAGTTCGTATTCCTCCCGATCAAGGACAACGAAGGAAGTTTCGCTATGCGTGCAGTGCAGCTTGGCCCGGCGGCTAATGGGTACTATGCAGTTCTGGAGGGGCTGAAGCCGAATGACGAGGTGGTTACAGAAGGAAGTTTTATTCTCAAGGCCGAGGGCGTGCGACAGCATCCTGAGCTGCAGTGAAAAGCGAGCGCGGTATGAATGATCCGGATCAGACACAGCCCGACGACATGACAAGTCCAGCAGCCGCTGAGTCTTCTCCGAAGTCGCCGATCGATCAGCCTATCGCGCCTGCTTCGCCGCAGGACGCTGGCTCGTTCGACTCACGGCGTGAGTCAACGGGCACCTCACCTGATCGATGTGCCGTCAAGCTCGAGTACAAGCATTCGCTGGCCATCCGGTGGCTGCACTGGATCAACTTCCCTTTGCTCGCATTGATGATCTATTCGGGTCTCCTTATCTACTGGGCCGATTCGCAACACGAGGGGCTGAATGCACATCGAGTCTTCCGCGTCGGGTTCGGTGGCTGGACGCTCTTTCGGCTCTTTCCGGCGTGGTTCTACAGCAGTCTCCATCTTAAATTCCAGCTTGCGAAGGGCCTGGGTTACCACTTCTTCTTCATGTGGTTCTTCGCCCTGAATGGAGCAGCTTATGTCCTGTACACTTTTTTCTCGGGCGAGTGGCGCGACCTCGTTCCAAACCGGCATTCGTTCACGGAAGCAACCGAGGTGATATTGCACGATCTGGGGTTTAGCAAGCATCATCTACCCCGTCGCAAGTTCAATGGCGCACAACGGTTGGCCTATACAGGTGTGATTCTCATGGGTGCCGGCTCGTTGCTCACCGGGCTCGCCATCTATAAACCAACTCAGCTCCATGTCATCACCGCGCTGGTGGGAGGCTATGAGATGGCGCGTTGGTTCCACTTTTGGCTGACGATCGCCTACGTTGGGTTTTTCCTGGTGCATGTCTGCCAGGTGATTCGATCAGGCTGGAACAGTTTTAGAGCCATGATTATCGGGTATCAGATTTCGCCCGCCGAGTTGGCGGAGCGCGATGAGGTTTCCAATGGACAAGACATCTCGGCGCGTTGAGCGCGATGCGGAAGCGGAAATCCAGCTCCGCGCGCGGCGCGGCCTCCTGGTTAGCGGTGCGGCAGCCGTGGCGGGCAGCGGCCTTTGGCAATGGCTAAATGATCGGCCCCAGGTCAACGGCCTCACCTCGCCCTTCCGGAAGGCGTTGGACGTCAACGCCAGAATCGCGCGGGGATTTTTCCGCGAACGAGCGATAGCGCCCGAATTCGAACGATCGGAAGCGGTGCGTTCCTTCCGTCGTAACGGCGATATCGGACTCTCCGAGATCAGGCCCGAGGACTGGCGACTGCAGTTGGTCGGTGTTTCAGACCCTGCGCGCTATCTGCAATACAGCAAAGACGTGACTTCCTGGAGCTACGGAATGAGCCAGTCGAGCACAAAAGCATCTGACGCAGATGCCAATACTTCTCAGCAGCCTCGCCTGCATGAGGACGATGCCAAAGGCGCTGCTGTGAGGATGAAGCCGATGGAGATGCCAGGAGGCATGCTTAGTGGCATCCCAGGACTATTACTCGCGATGGCGGATTTGAAGAAACTTCGCCACGTCGAAATGATCACGGAGTTCATGTGCATTGAGGGTTGGAGTGAGGTTGTTCACTGGGGTGGCGCACGCTTGCGCGACTTCGTCGCCGCGTTTCCGCCCAGTGGCGTTCCGGAGTACATTGGCTTTGAGACGCCGGATGGCCAGTACTATGTCGGCATCGAGCGCCAAGCGGCGTTACACCCGCAGACACTGCTCGCATATCAGCTGAACGGCCAGGCTCTGTCACCGGACCACGGCGCTCCGCTGCGCTTGGTAACCCCGCTCAAGTACGGTATCAAGCAACTTAAACAGATTGGCCGAATAACTTACAGCGACATTCGGCCGCACGATTATTGGCACGAGCAGGGATATGACTACTACGCTGGTCTATAGGGTTGTGGTTCGCCAAAATCAGATCTCATCTTAAAGCAATGAAAATGCAAGAGCCTAAGAACATTCACCGACCTGGATGTGGAAGCGTTAGGACATAGCGCTACCGGCACGTAACATTGCGCTTCTTGCTCGTAACATGGTCGGAACTGCCATCTCCACTGAGCACTCGGACGTTGGACTCAGATGGATTTTTGGCGAACCACAACGCTCCAGATGAACGAGCCATGAATTCATCTTGAGTTCATCTTGACAGTGATAGAGTCCATTTATTCCGAGTTGGAGGAAAGTCATGTCGAAAATCTCAGCTCGAACGTATGGGTCCTTACTCGCGTTGTTCGCGCTCGCGAGTGCTATCGCCCTTGCGCAGGTGGTGGGCGCAATCTTGACCGGAACTGTTACAGACCCGAGCGGAGCAGCGGTTCCGAATGCGAAGGTGACCATCAGCAATGTGGCGACCGGCATCGTCACTGCGGCGTTCAGCAACGGCGCCGGCATCTACAACGCGCCCAACCTTCTCCCTGGCGACTATGAGGTCTCGGTCGAGGCGGCGGGGCTCACCCAGAGGCAGCGCGCAAGGCTGACACTCACGGTGGGGGAAAAGCAGGTCCTCAACCTCGAGATGCAGGTCGGCGCGGCAGCGGCTAGCGTGGATGTACAACAGACGCGTCCACCGTCGAGCTTGGCAGCGCCGCGATGAGCCAGGTGGTCAGCGGCCACACGGCTCGCGAGCTGCCTCTCAATGGACGAGATTGGACGCAGCTTGCTACGCTTGAACCCGGCATTTAGCGCGATCCGCAGCCAGCCCGACGCAAACGGCCTCAACAATCGCGGCAACCGCGGGTTCGGTGGCCAGTTGACTATCTCCGGCGCACGTCCGACCCAGAACAACTACCGGATCGACGGAATCAGCGTAAACGATTATGCCAACTCATCGCCGGGGAGCACCGCGGGCCTGAGCCTAGGCGCGGAATCGATCGAGGAGTTTTCGGTTGTTTCGAGCAACTACTCGGCTTCCTACGGACTCACTTCGGGCGGAGTGGTCAACGCCATGACCCGCGCAGGAACCAACGCGCTGCATGGCTCGGCCTACGAGTTTTTCAGGAATGACGCTCTGGACGCGCGCGGATTCTTCGATGGATCGAAGCTCCCGTTTCGCCGCAATCAATTCGGAGCTTCGGCCGGAGGGCCGGTCATCAAAAACAAGACGTTCTTTTTCGTCAACTACGAGGGCCTGCGCCAATCCCTTACGACGACGACCATCGATACGGTTCCTTCGCTTGCGGCGCGCAATGGACAGCTCGTGAGCGGGACCGTCAAGGTGGATGCGGCCGTGCAGCGCTACCTCCCGCTGTGGCCGGCGCCGAACGGCACCGTGAACGGCGACACGGGTATATATTCGTTTGCTAGCAAGGCCGTCGTGCCTGTAAATTTCTTCACGGCGCGCGCCGATCACGCGCTTTCGTCGGAGCGTCCGACACATATGGAGCGTCCGACCTGTCGCGGCAAAGTAGAAACGTCCTAATCCCAGCAAAGTAGAAATGTCCGGTTCAGAAGGTTGATTGGGAAGTGGCGTGTTAGTGTGAATCGGTCCGCGCGGGGTCGCGCCCCAGCGGATGCTTAAGGCCGAGGCGACGGGGCTGGCTCCGTTACGGATCGGCACAACCAGAACCCTCGAGCGATCGGTTCGAGGGTTTTTGGTTTTGAGGTGACCACATCCGGGTGGTGAAGCTTTTGAGCCGAGGCCTTGAGCTAGTAAACGCGAACACCGCCGGGCCGTCTGTGCCCGGCGCTCGATAGGAGGCTTTAAATTAACTGGTCGCATTGGCAATACCAATGGCTGGACGCAACGTGGGCGCGGGCCGGTCCGAAAAACCTTTCATCCACTGGCTCTTCACCGCAACTGGCTTTTTGGAACGCTTCTGCGCGACGGCCTTGGGCCGCACTTTTTCCACCGGTTGGCAGGCCTGCATTTGCAGATATTGATTTTCAAAGCGTACTGCCACAGGACCATCCCGCCGCCGCTCCACACGTACTGCAGCACCACAGAGCCGCGGGCGGATGTCCTGACGTGCGATCTGATAGGTTTCTCCGTCCACGCGTATGGTATAGTCCTTGCCCACCACCCGCTGCTCGACCCGGCATAGAATCGTTTCCAGGCGATCCTGTTTCCTCAGCGGCCGGTGAGCGTCGTCCGGACAAGCCGGCACCACCGTGAACTTGGCATTCCATTCCGGCAGATACTCGCTTTCCAAATAGGCGTTGGCTTCCTCCATCGTCTTCACCCCGGCCACTCGCATCCCTTTCACCAAACGATCCTGCGCGGTGTTGAAGCTGCGCTCGATTCTCCCCTTGGCCTGCGGGGAATGCGCCGCGATCCACCCGATGTTGAGTTCTGCCAGCGCGCGTCCAATCTGCGTCGGTGGCAGCGGCTGCTCGCGCGCTGGATGATTCTTCTTGGGCGTGGTGTAGAAGATGCTCGCTTTGTCTGTGTAGAACTCCAGCGGACGTCCGTAACGACCTAGGTACTGCTCCAGCACCCCCATGTTCTCTTCCATCGAGTCGTGCCGCACAAAGCGCGCAAACACCTGGCTAGTAGCATCATCGATCATACTCACCAGGTACATCTTCTCGCCCCGACCCTCGGTCCACTCATCTTCGCTGGTGTCCCATTGCACCAACTCCCCCAAGCGCTCCCGCCGGGCCCGCCAGGTGTGCACTTCTACTACCCGCCGTGGGCGGGAGCGCCACACTCCCGCCCTCGTCATCCATTTGCGTACCGTCTCTTTGCTCACCGCCAGGGCGTGTTTCTTGGCTAGATACTCACTGGCTAAGGTGGGCCCGAAACCCCGGTACACCTCCTGTTTCAAGATCGCCACGGCTCGCTCTTCGATCTCCTCGGCCAGTCTTCGATTCGACCGCCGCCCCCGCAGCCCATGCAGGATCGCCTGGTCTCCTCTGCCACGAAGCTTGGCTAGCAACCGGCGTACCTGCCGTTCACTGAGCTTCAGCTCCTCGGCCGCTTGTCGTTGCGTAATCGCTCCGCTTGCAGCCTTTTTCAATGCCACCAACCTATCCCGGTCGGCCTGGGTCATCAGCAGTTCTCCTGTTTCTGCCACTCCCCAGCTTCCAACCTGTCAATAGGACATTTCTACTTTGCTCAATTAGGACATTCTTATGTTGCCGCGACAATGGAGCGTCCGACCTTGACAGCTGCGGATTTTGTATGTTAACGTCATTTTGTCCGCGACGCAGTCGTAAGGAGCTGCTCACCAGTCCCGGCAACGGCACTGGGCGGTAACGCGGAAGGTCCTAGGCGAAATACGCCTGATCTTTCGTACGCCTTGGAGTTACTACACACGATTGTTGCCGCCCTCGGCGACGCCGAAGAAATTGTTCGGTAAGTGGAGGGGGATGCGCAACGGCACTTCATTGTGCCCCTGGCACCTCGGTACAACGCAAACGTTACCGAAGGTGGTCCCACCAGGGGATGCCTTCCAAAACATTTTGACTTGGAAAGGAAAACTACAATGAAGAATCCGTATTCTGACGATCACGTGTTCCCACGTCCCGTGGAACATCTCCCCGAGTATGCGCACGCAAAGGCACGCCAAACGTGCGCGGAACGCATCATTGAAGCATTCAAGCTCACTCCCGAAGCGGCCACGACCATTGCAAACGCGGTCGTTGATCCGGCAGCGGTGCGCAAAAGCATCGGCGAACCTACCGACCCGAGCGTCGAAGATATCGCTGTTCCCGGCGGCACGCTCTTGGGGATTCGCACTAGCGTCTGGGCACGACAGGTTATGCCGGACCCGCGAAACCCTCGCATCGGCCCCTCACGACGACACCCCTTCGCCATCGACCCAGGAACGGGCAGCGAGGATTCTCGGTTTCGGCCGGTACCCGAGCCCCGATCCCATAAGGACCTCGACCCTACCATCGCACAGCTCGCGGTAGAAATCGAAAGCCGAGAACACCTCACCTGGGCATCCCAACAAGCGGCAAAGTACGTTCTTTCAGACAATGACTGGCGCACCTCCATCGCCTCCCAGGGCGTAATGGAACCCGTCTGGCTCGTAGCCACCACGTACGAGCATGCGGACGGCTCAAGCTCTGTCACTACTCTCGTCTCCGCTGAAGGTTCCTCGCGCATCACAGCCGACCACGATTTGCTCAGCATCCGCTCTGCTGACATCCCCTACGAAGGCAACGATGGCAAACTCCGCAGTTACCTGCGCAAAGTTAGCGAGGCCCTCGATCGCGGGCCCAATCGGGACGAGAGCATTGCGCTGCGCTGCGAGCGCATCCCCGCGCTCATCATCGTCGGGTTTCGCCGCCACTCCACGGCAACAACCGCATTTCCCACGGCTGTCAAATCACTCGTTGCACTGCGCCACGTCGATCCCCCCAAGCCGTGGGGAGAAGGACCAGAAAACGAGTCTCTTGCGGACGAGGTCTTGGATGAACTTCACAGGGAAGGAATCATTTCAGCTACCGAGCGCGACTACTATGCCGGGTCCTGCACGCGTAGCGAAGCGCGCGCGGCACATCTCTCTGATGATCCCGCGGTGCGTGCTGCGCGAATCGTGCGACTGTTCACGACCGAGGATGAGCGCATCAATCGCGCCATCCGCGTGGCAGTAACGAGTCAATCTACGCGTAAACGCATCACGCCGAAATTGTGCGACGAACTGGCAACCGCGCTCATCTTGCGCTCCAATGCTGACGATCCGAGCAAGAACGAACAAATCCGCCGATATCTGCGGGACGCGTTCGGCAAAGCCTCCCACCGCGAACAGTGGGAAAGCACGGATCGTAGCGTCGAGACCCTCGCCGCTGACGCGCTCACGGAAGTCCGGCACACCATCGCGAGCGATGCTCAGACCGAGCCCGGTCCCGCGTCGCTGGAACTTGCGGTGCGTGCGGCTTACCCCTTGATCGTCTCCGGCAGGCTCACCGCCGACCGGGGCAGTCTCAACAACACCCAACCGGACCGTCGCAATCCCGGAGAAGTCCTCGACGCGATGCGCCGTACCATCCAAGGCGTGCATCAACTCGCCCAGGCATTGCAGGATTTCGCCGCCAACACTCCCTTGCGTGCCGTCGATGAGCAGGGAAGCATCAAAACCTTACCGAACGGAGTCGGCGAGGTCATGATCAATGACGTCTACCTCCGCGGAGAATTCCCGCCTCCGGGCAAAGCCCGCGCGCCACGACCAGGAGATACGCCGGACGACTTGTACCACAACTGCATTGGCGCCTTTACCCTTGCAGCGGAGCAACTCGAACAGGCCTTTCTGGCTATTGGACAAGTGCTCGGGCACAACGGTCGTCCCCTCGTCGAGGACCGTGGCGTCGACGCCCAGTTGTGTGGAGCATGGCGGGAAACCCTCGCGCGCATCGATGATGAACTCGCCTTCTGGGGACGACGTTTCAAGCAGGTCTATGGGATCGCGCCCGACCCCGCAGCACGAGCCCGTCCTGCGGATGATGATTATGATCCCGAGACCAATTCCTGGGACGATGCCGATGAGCTGACAGACACCAGCACCACTACTCAGGTAACACCCGACCGCTAGTAACACAAAGATGAGCCGCTTCCGATCACAATCGGGAGCGGCTCATCGACCCATACAGATGAAGGCATTGCTTACATTTGGAAATCCTACAGCCGCTAGCCCGGCTACTACCGGCCCTGCGGGGCGCGCCCTTGTTCTGGCCGATATCACCGGGGCGCACAGGCCGCGCCCGCGTCCGAGCTAAACATTATGGGTCGCAGGCTTTACTACGAAGACTTACAGCGGCTGGCTCGTGAAACGCGCGCCAAGTACAAAGTCGATACGGCTTCGTTTGGCCT
>Ga0210389_10000733_pt1 | contig 28348 bp, 28 predicted proteins | sample IncBWH28OmetaG_FD_160127 | JGI IMG/M metagenome (GOLD analysis project Ga0210389, IMG submission 160127) | Forest soil microbial communities from Barre Woods Harvard Forest LTER site, Petersham, Massachusetts, United States - Inc-BW-H-28-O ... | reverse complement strand
AAAACGCCGCGTCGTCGATTCGATTCGTGAGGCCCTTTTCGCCGCTGCCCCAGTGGATGCTCGTATCGAGAGTAACTCCCACCCAACGGTTGAAATCATAGGTGAGGCTGGCTCCCACACCCCGCGGATTCGATTCCAAACGGCTACTCACGGGCAGTATCCCACCGGGAAGGACGCCATGAATATCGGCTGCAGGATCAAAGAAAGAATATCCGCCGAACAGCTCCCACTTAGGAGCCGGCTGATCCTGTGCTGATGCGATCGTGCCAACGCTGCAGAGGACAGCTAGTGCGGTGAATAGTAAGACTGCGAGAAGACCGCGACGATTCCGAGAGTGCAATGACATAGAAAACTCCTCCGACCTAACAACATGACAGCCAGCCGGCAGTGCCCAGCGACACGCTGAACCTCTACCGGCCGAAGCATGGCCTACGGGGCATTAACAGCATTAGTGTCCATCGAGACCGCTCCATTACGAGCCAATGCCCGGCCCACCAGGCTGGCACCCGTATCCAAAGTGATGGATTGAAGCGCCAAGATAGTTCCCTCGAAGCTTGAGTTTGTTCCCAGCGTGGCGGAGCTGCCAACCTGCCAGAAGACATTCTTGGCCTGCGCACTCCCGGCAAGAATGACGTGAGTGGACCCGATCGTTGTCAGCGTGGAACCTATCTGGAAAATAAAAACAGCATTGGCATTGCCTTGTGCATCCAGAGTGACGTTTCCTGTCGAAAGCTGGACAGTGCTGGAAGTCTTGTACACTCCCGGTGTAAAGGTGAGGCCGCTCATGTCACCCGGCAGAACCGCAGCCCCCTGCACTCCGGCAGCGTAGTTATAGGCTGTCGTCAAATCGAGTTCCGCTTGAGCGGCAATCGGATCTGTCACGTGCATGACCGCCGGCAATGTGAGTACTCCCGGCGGGAATCCTGTGACTGCGGACCCGGGGCTGAGCCCAAGATCGCCCCCCGTAATGACCGTTGGGCCGGTGTTAGTCACCGTAGATCCGGCTAATACCTCGAAGCTGGCCGCGGAGTTCAGCGGTACTGAAGCCTGACAGGCTAACGCTGCTGTGGTGAAGGTCCACGTAAAGTTAGCCGCCAATCCGTCCCCGAAGATATCCTGAGCCCCGGTTGTAATTGTGGCGGTGTAGGTTGTGTTCAGTGCAAGAACAGGGGAAGGGCTGAAGGTAGCGGTCAGGTCCAGTGCGTCATAGCTCACGGTTCCTGTCGCGTTCGATAGTGTGAATGTGGTGGTATTGATCGTGGAAGCGTTCATCGCTTCGCTAAAGGTGGCGGTGACAGCGGTATTGGGACAGGCTCCGTTAGCTGGAGTAACCGAGAGGACGGTCGGAGCGCCTACCGCTTTGCATGCCGAAATGCCAGTGGTGAAGGTCCATGCATCGTTAGCTGCGAGGGCGTTGCCAAACATGTCCTTGGCCGCGGTAGTAATCGTAGCGGTATATGTGCTACTCGTCGCGAGAGCGCTCGACGGAACAAACGTCGCCGTGCTGTTTGCGGAATTGTAAGTAACCGTTCCAGACACCGTTGCGCTATTCGGATCGGTCAAAGTAAATGTAGAGGCATTGATCGTAGAAGGATTCATGGCCTCACTGAATGTGGCCGTGACAATGGTGTTCGTACACGCGTCGCTCGCGCCAGTGGGGGCTACGGAAAGCACCGTGGGGGGAGTTAGACCTCGTCCCCCGCCGTTCTTGTCTGGATCGCTACATCCGTTAGCGATAAGGAGCAGCAGGAATAACGTTGTGAGCCAGATCGCATTATTGCTGTGTTTGCGCATGATCATCGCCTTCTTGTTTCTCACTGTGAATTAGTTGTGTGCAATGACTAAATCGAATTCTCAGACTCCCAAACCTAGCAGCTGGTAAGTCAAGATGCTGATCATAATTGCTCACTCGCACAACCATATGGCCATCGCTATGTGGGTTATAAGTATCGTGCAAGGCGACTTACTACAACCAGTCTCATAAATGGTGATTGAACCTAACTTAGCTATTTCCTGCGTCCACCAAAGTCGGCAGAAGGAGGGTATGCGGGTACGATGGGAGCTCAGCGATGCCCAGTGGCAACTGCTAGAACGCGGTATTGCGACCGAAGCGACGTGCCGATGGTCGTGGTCGTCCATGGCGGGATACGCAGGCGGTGCTCTATGGAATCTTGTGGGTTTTGGGCACGGGGGCACCGGGGCGCGAGTTGCCAAAGAAATATCCGCCGTACCGGACCTGCCATCGTCGCTTCCAGCGATGGGTGCGGGAGGACAAGTTGGAACGCATCTTGCGCGAGCTGGCTGAGGAGTTGCACACCCGAGGAAAACTGGAAGTGGAGGAGGCTTTTGTCGTCGCCTCCTTCACCGGGGCTAAAAAGGGGGCTTCGCGGTCGGGCGTACCCAGCGCGGCAAGGGGGCGAAAATCATCGCTCGCCGATGATCACAGACTTCCTCTCGCCATGAGTATCGAAAGCGCTTCGCCACACGAAAGCCAACTCGTCGAAGGCGTCCTCGGACAGACTTTCCTCGACACCCTTCCCGCAGGATTGATCGGGGACAAAGCCTGCGACCGCGACCGCTGGGGTCGAGATCTGGCCCAGCGCTATAGCATCCCGATGATCGCTCCACATCGCGGGGAGCGCCGGGAGCCGACTCAAGATGGCCGTTCCTTGCGGCGCTACCGCAGGCGGTGGCGAGTGCAGCGACTTGTTGCTTGGCTTCATCACTTCCGTCGGCTGGTGATCCGCTGGGAGTACCACGCTGAAAGCTTCCTCGGCATGGTTCGTCCGGGTTGTATCAAAATCTTGCTCAGACGCGTGTTTCTCTCAGAAAGACGCAACATTAGATTGGCTGCAAGCCATCAATGAGATAAATTCAGCGCATATGATCGGTTGGTTCACGGTTTTGCGCGGTGATGTTGGCGGGAATGGCTTGGGCGTGTGAAACCCAGTTCGGGTTCGCCGGTCAGGCACCACCTCATTGCTCGGTTGTTGGCGATTTGGATGTACGCCCGTTCACCAGCAGAGTCTTTCATAACACGCGCATGCTGAGGGTTTGGCTCCCTCCTGGCTACAAAAACCCTGACCAGCGCAGCGAGCGCTATCCGGTGATGTACCTGAATGACGGCCAAGACCTATTTGATATCTGCACGTCGATTTTCAACGCGCAGGAGTGGCGCGTCGATGAGACCGCAACAGCGCTGATCCAGAGCGGAAAACTTCCGCCGCTCATCATCGTTGGAATTGATAATGCGGGCAAGAAAGACAGGCCCAAGGAATACCTGCCTTTCCCGGACGATACTCTCAAGCCCCCAGTTCTAAGAGTTCGCGGCAAGGACTATCCGAAGTTCTTGCTGGATGAGGTGATGCCTTTCATTAATCGTGAGTATCGGACCGATCCCGACCCAGCGAAGACTGGGCTTGGTGGCTCCTCTTACGGGGCTGGGATCGCGCTCTATACTGTCATGAAGCATCCAGGACGATTTGGGAAATTGCTGCTCGAAAGCCCTTCGCTGTACGCTCATGATAATTATCTTCTCCGCGAAGCTGACAGATTCGCTCGCTGGCCTGACAAGGTGTTTATCGGCGTCGGTTCGATCAGTGAGCCGGTAGACGATGTCCATCGGCTTCGAGATACGCTTCGCCGTCAGGGACTCGGAATCCAGCGGTTATGGGTCGCCGAGCAGCCGGGAGCAGCGCATAACGAAGAGGCATGGGCGCAGAGGTTCCCGCAGGCATTGCAGTTCCTGTACAGCCGCCCGACGGATCAGTAGGCCAGCACGTCGGAACATTTCCTCCCGAGTCTGCATTGCCGCAGTGACTCCTAAACTATTTATCAGAGTGCTTGCTAGTGTTTTCCCGGCTTCGGCGCAAGCTCATCCAGCGTAAGATTTAACTCCAGGACATTCACCCGCGGCTCGCCGAGAAATCCAAACTGCCGTGCCTCCGTATGTTGGCGCACCGCTTCCCGAACAACATCTTCGCTCAGCCCGCGTTCTCTCGCGATGCGCGTCACCTGGAATTCCGCCCCCTCGGGCGAAATGTGCGGATCAAGCCCCGACCCCGACGTCGTCAGCAGATCCATCGGGATCACCATCCCGGGATTCTCCGCCCGCAGGCGATCGGAATCCCCTTGCACCCGCGCGATGAGAGATTGATTTGTTGGTCCAAGATTCGATCCGCTGGAGTTGCCCGCATCATAGCCCGTTCCCGCACTGGATGGCCGCGAGTGAAAATATCCCGGAGACGTAAATGATTGCCCAATCAGTTGCGATCCAACTAGGTTGCCATTCCTGGTCAACAACTGCCCATTCGCCTGCCTCGGGAACAAAATCTGCGCCAGGCCAGTAATCAATAAGGGAAACGCCACACCGAACAGTACAGTCGTCACCAGCGTCATGAGCACAGCGGTAATCAGATTCTTCTTCATAGTCGTCTCTAGGCCAAACCTGCCCGCACAATCAGCAAGTCGATGATCTTGATTCCGATAAAAGGCACGATCACTCCGCCAAAACCATAAACCAGCAGATTTCGCCGCAACAGCACTGCCGCTCCCTGCGGAATATATTTCACGCCGCGCAGCGCCAGCGGAATCAGCGCCACGATGATCAGCGCATTGAAAATAACCGCCGACAATATTGCCGATTGTGGAGTCGCCAGCCGCATAACGTTGAGCGCTTGTAGAACCGGAAACGTTCCGGCAAACATTGCGGGGATGATAGCGAAATATTTCGCTACATCATTCGAAATCGAAAATGTTGTCAGCGCCCCCCGCGTCATGAGCAGTTGCTTGCCGATCGCCACAATCTCAATCAGCTTGGTCGGATTCGAATCCAGATCCACCATGTTGCCGGCTTCCTTCGCTGCCTGCGTGCCCGTGTTCATGGCGACGCCCACATCGGCCTGAGCCAGCGCCGGCGCATCGTTCGTGCCATCTCCGGTCATGGCAACCAGCTTCCCCTGCCCCTGCTCACGGCGAATCAAATCCAGTTTGTCCTTGGGAGTAGCCTGCGCCAGAAAGTCGTCCACCCCGGCCTCATTCGCGATCGCCGCCGCCGTCAATGGATTATCTCCCGTGATCATCACCGTCTTAATTCCCATCGCTCTCAGCTGATCAAAGCGCTGTCGCATCCCGCCCTTCACGATGTCCTTGAGATGGATCACTCCTAACGCGCGGCCATTCTCCGCCACCACCAGCGGCGTTCCTCCGGAGCGCGAGATCGCCTCCACCGCAGCCCGCACTTCCGCAGGCAACACACCACCCTGCTCTTCGACGTACTTGGCGATCGCATCGGTCGCGCCCTTGCGAACCGCACGCCCGTCCAGATTCACGCCTGACATCCGAGTCATCGCACTAAAAGGAATGAACTCGGCGTCGTGCGAACTCATCTCCCGTCCGCGAAGCCCATACTTTTCTTTCGCTAACACAACAATCGATCGTCCCTCGGGAGTCTCGTCGGCCAACGACGACAGTTGAGCCGAATCCGCCAACATCGCCTCGCTCACGCCCGGCGCGGTCACGAACTCCGTAGCCTCGCGGTTCCCCAGCGTGATGGTTCCCGTCTTGTCGAGAAGCAAAGTGTTTACGTCCCCTGCGGCTTCCACCGCTCGTCCCGACATCGCCAGCACATTGTGCTGCACCAGTCGATCCATACCCGCAATCCCAATCGCCGAAAGTAATCCGCCAATGGTCGTCGGTATCAGGCACACTAACAACGACACCAGTACGAACACCGTCTGCGGCGCGCCCGCATAAATCGCGAACGGTTGCAGCGTAACCACAGCCAGCAGAAAAACAATCGTCAGTCCCGCCAGCAAAATGTTGAGCGCAATTTCATTCGGAGTCTTCTGCCGTTCTGCGCCCTCCACCAGAGCAATCATGCGATCCAGAAATGTTTCGCCGGGATTGGACGTGATCTTCACCTTTATCCAATCCGACAGCACCCGTGTTCCGCCAGTTACAGCCGAACGGTCGCCCCCAGCTTCACGAATCACCGGCGCCGATTCACCCGTAATCGCCGACTCGTCTACCGACGCTACGCCTTCCACGATCTCACCATCGCCGGGGACAAACTCGCCCGCCTCCACCAGACACATGTCTCCCGAACGCAATTTAGAGCCCGGAACCGTCTCGGTTTTCCCGTCAGCAATAAGGCGGTTCGCCACCGTCTCCGCCTTCGTGCGCCGCAACGCATCGGCCTGCGCCTTGCCTCGGCCCTCGGCCATCGCCTCGGCAAAGTTAGCAAACAGCACGGTGAACCAAAGCCACAAGGTGATTTGCAGATTGAATCCGAAACCGGGTTGGCCGTGCATTCGCTCCACAATCAGCAACACCGTAGTCACGACGCTGCCCACTTCCACTACGAACATTACGGGATTGCGCATCATAGTCACTGGATGCAGTTTAACCAGCGAATCCCACGTCGCACGCCGAACAATCTTCATGTCCCACAAACTGCGCTTTGCTTTCTTGCCTGCCATATTTTTCCTAGAACGTCCTACCGGCTTGCATCAACAAGTGTTCGAGAATAGGTCCCAGACTCAGCGCAGGGAAAAATGTAAGCGCGCCCACAATCACGACAACGCCGATCAGTAGAACCGTAAACAAGGGTCCAGTCACGGGAAACGTGCCCAGGGTTGCTGGAGTTTGCTTCTTCCCCGCCAAGTTCCCTGCAATCGCCAGCATGGGCAAGATCATCATGAAGCGCCCCAACAGCATCGCAATGCCCAGCGCCGTGTTGTACCAGGGAGTGTTACCGCTAAGCCCGTTGAAAGCCGAGCCGTTGTTGGCTACGGAGGACGTAAAGGCATAGAGCACCTCCGTAAATCCGTGCGGCCCTGCATTCGCCATGGCAGAAGTGCCGAAGGTGTAGAGAACCGAAATCGCTGTGAACACCAGAATCACCAGGGGAAAAATCAGGATCACCAACATCGCCATCTTCACGTCGTAGGCTTCGATCTTTTTTCCCAGATATTCCGGCGTCCGTCCCACCATCAAGCCTGCGATGAAAACGGAGAGAATGACGAAGACGAGCATTCCATACATTCCCGCCCCCACGCCGCCAAAGATCACTTCGCTCAGCATGAGGTTGATCAGCGGAACCATGCCGCCCAGCGGCGTGAACGAGTCGTGCATCGAATTCACCGCGCCGCAACTCGTATCGGTAGTCACGGTCGCGAATAAAGCCGAGTTGGCCACCCCGAACCGCACTTCCTTCCCTTCGAGATTGCCCACAGCTTGACCGGTTGAAGATGAACGTTGCGGACTATGCAGCGCCGCGGACGTTAGCAAAGGATTGCCTCTCGCCTCCGCCCAATACGCCGTACTAACTCCCGCGAGAAGCATCAAAGCCATCGCTGCCCACACTGCCCACCCATGTCGCGGAGAACCAGTCATCTTTCCCAGCGTGTAGGTAAACGCGGAAGGAATCGCCAGGATGCAGAACATCTCCAGAAAGTTCGTGAACGGTGTAGGATTTTCGAACGGGTGCGCACTGTTGGCGTTGAAGAAGCCTCCGCCATTGGTTCCCAGTTCTTTGATGATCTCTTGTGACGCGGTTGGCCCCTGTGCGATCACTTGTTGGCTGACCGTCTGCATCAGCGGTTTTCCATCAGGCCCATTTACCGGCTTACCATCGGGGCCAAGCTGCGGCGTTTGATAAGGATCAACCAATTGCACCGTGTCATAAGGCTTCAGGTTCTGCACGACTCCCTGTGACACCAGTACCAGCGCACCCACCAGGCACAACGGCGCCAGAATCCACAAGGTTCCGCGAACCATGTCCACCCAGAAATTTCCGATCGTCTTTTGCTCGCGGCGCGCAATACCGCGAATGAATGCAATAGCAAGCGCCATTCCCGCGGCCGCCGAAACCCAGTTGTGATACGCCAGCCCCACCATTTGCGTCAGATAACTCATGGTGGTCTCGGGCACGTAATTCTGCCAGTTCGTGTTCGTCGTGAAAGAAGCCGCGGTATTGAATGCTAGTGCAGGAGGCACTCCTGCCAGCTTTTGCGGATTCCAAGGCAACCACGCCCACTGCTGCACCCGCTCTAACAAATAGAGCAGGATCATGGACGCGCCACTGAACAAGATCAGAGCCAGCGCGTATTCCTTCCAGTCCATCTCGTGGCTTTCGTCCACACGGCAAAGCTTGTAGAGAATCCGTTCGACGGGCCGCATCACTGGGTCCAACCAGGTCCGCTCGCGTCCGAACACCCGCGCCATAAACCCGCCCAGCGGCTTGGTGACCAGCAACACAACCAGCAGCAGAAAAATGATTTGTAACCACCCATTTGCGGTCATCAGAATTTCTCCGGACGCAACATGGCATACACGAGGTACACCAGCAAGCCCGCGCAAATGATCAGCATAATGATCGGTCCCATAAATTCCTCAGCGAACACGCTCGCAGAAGCGCACGTAACCCAGCGAAATCACAAAGAACAAAATCGTCATCGCGAGAAAAATCGCGTCCTGCATAACAAATCCCTTTCAGCCCATGCTTGGCGCGGCAACGCCACTAAAACTTGACCAGGATAGCCATATCGATGAAATGCTCGTCTCGCCGCAAATCGGGGAACCACACGCTGCTCGTCCCGCCGCCACAAGCCGTTTCCGCAGCGCTAAGATTCGTTTGCATCGACGAAGCTCCGCTGCTGCAAGCGTAGTATTGCGGAAATCCGTTGTTGCTGCCCGGAGGCGGCGTGATCCCGCCCGCGCCCGACCAGTAAGGCACGCTGGCATGGCGATAGTCGTATTCCCAGCGGAACGTGATGTACTGTCGCGGCATGTAGTCAAAGGTGGCCGACGTATCCCATGCCTTAAATGGATCGCCCGGATTTCCCGTGAAGTATGGCGCATTAATCGCCGCCGAAGGCGCCGTCGCTCCGTTGATGGGTGGGATCAGAACGAGATAGCGCCCCGGATTGTTGATCTGGCCGCCCCCGATCGTGACTCCGTACTTGTCTTTCTTAAACCAAGTGCGGTTATAGAGCATGTACCCAACGAAGCTCTGCTTGGGTCCGCCAGCCTTATTCCCGTGGCAGCTCACTCCGCCGCCAAATTCGCAACCCAAATCACCGGTGAATGACAATGCCATCTTGTCGAGAGTCTTTTCCGGTCGGTCGTAATACTTGATCTCGATACTGTCGTCGGTGTGAATGCGTGCTCGGTTCGGTATGTAGAGATCGTCGTGTCCGAGTCCGTAATTGTTGGAAATGATGTTCACCCACGGACGCGGCGTCCACTTGACCTGCCCGCCGATCCCTTTCCGCGAGTTAGAGGAGCCGTAGGATTGCCATCCGTTGATGAGCCACGGTTCAATCTTCAAATGAGCCGTGGGAAAAATCTGAACTCTTAAACCATTAAAGAACCAGGGCGTATTGGAAGAAACGTAGGAAGGCTGGTACGCCCAGTTGTCGAAATTGTAGTAGCTGAACAGCCCAATGTAAGAAAGGAAAATACCAGCGTCAACGTTGATCCCATTCAGCGCATTGATGTGGTAACCACCGTACGCCTCCGCCAGATAACGATAGGCGGTGTTGAGGTCCCACTGGCCTTTCGCCGGACTCGGGTCATTGCGGGGTGTGGTTTCGGAATACATGCCGAACTGCGTCATAAATCGAGCGCGAACGTTGTCATAGTGGAAGTCGCCGCCGATGCCGAGTTGCTCCAGCTGGATTTCGTTGGAGCGAAATATTTCGCTGGACCCCCCCATGGAATTGTCTTTCGGTTTGTTGAAGTCGTAAGTGTATGTGACATCGGCACGGATTTCAGGAGTGAAGAATTTCGAATCGAAGGCCGCCTCTTTGGTGCGCGGGTTTCCATTCAGCCATGTCCAGTCCCAGTCGGAGAAAGGATCGATCTTCGGCTTCTTTTCCGGCGCAGAACCGGACGGCGCAGCATTGCTTACCGCCGCCACGGCATGCTGCGCAGATGCCACAACCGCCGGGGAGTTGCCAAAGTCGGCCGCCCTCAGGGAAGGAATACTTGGCCCTCCCGTAGTCGTTGGCGCCAGGTTGCCGGGAACATCGGCGGCTACCGTGCCCTTGTTCTGTTCCACCTCCGCGCGCAAGCGCTCCACTTCGCCTCGCAGCGCTTTCAATTCATTCCGCATTTCCTGTTGTTCTGTTTCAGCCGAACTAGAAGCGGCCTTGCCGGAAGGAGTAGCCGGCTCTGGCATGGCTTGAGCGCCAGCCCAGGCGGGCAGGAACAGGACGAACACCGAGAGCAGTAAGACCTGAAACACACTCTTTTGCATAACCTTCGTTCTCCAATAACTTGACGTAGTGCTCGCTGCGTTTGCATTCTGGCGCATGGCTAGCATCATCGACATAGATGCAGCTCAACTCCTTAAGGAGACTACCTTTTGCCTCTTCCCGCCTTACCGGCGCAAGCCGGTAGCAGGCCGATAAGGCACCCTCGCGAAGCAAAGCAAGCAGGAACCACACCATAAACGCCGCTCCCGTCAGGCCGATGGCTGCAAATGTGACCGCCACCCACATGCGCATGCTCCGTTGCGCCACGCCCAAGCGCAACATTCCAGTTAACTGCTTCAGGTGTAAGAGTTGTTTAAAGAATTCCTAAAGATTTTGTAAAGACGCGAAGCTGCCTGTTTTGAACGGCCTTTTAGCAGCCCCATTCCGCTTCCCCCGGTTGGGCAAAATACTGCCGCGACTTTGCGGCCTCGTGGGTCATCGATTCCAGTTCGAGCAGGGCCAAACGCGCTGCCGCCACCAACCGGCTCTTCTCCGGCTCCGGAACTTCCCTCCATGAACCACGCCCTTCGCTACCCTTCCCAGACATCTCCGGCATCAGCGCCTGATGGTAATGATGGAAAAGCTCTGCCAACCGTTCGGGTGCTACTTCATTAGTCCACATAACCCTTGATCTCCCTTTACCCGCGTTATTTGTCAGGCCGCTCTTGGCCTCACAATGATTGGACACGGATTCGCAACAAGTTCGGATAAAGGGTTTATAAAATCTTCGTAAGGACTAAGCCTCGGAAAGTTAGCTGGGAACGTCAGTTCGGAACATCAGCTGAGAACATCAGCGGAACAGCCTGCTAGGAGCCCGGTTCAAACCGGTATCCGACCCAGGGTTCGGTGAGCAGATATTTCGGGGAGGAGGGATCCTTCTCAATCTTCTTGCGCAACTGCCCCACAAAGACACGCAGGTATTCCGGCTGCTCGATACTGTTCGGGCCCCAGATGGCAGCCAACAGCGTGCGGTGCGTCACCACTTTTCCGGGACGCCGCGCCAAATAGACCAGCAGGTCGAATTCCTTCGGCGTCAGATGGACTTCGTCTGCTCCTACTTTCACCGAGCGCGCATCGAGATCGATGCAAAAATCTCCCGCAGTAATCGCGCTGGTTTGTTCCTCGGCCGCTGGCGTCCGCCGCAACTGCGCGCGAATGCGCGCCAGCAATTCGTTCATGCTGAACGGTTTCGTAACGTAGTCATCCGCGCCCGCATCCAGCGCTTCCACCTTCGTGCGATCTTGTCCCTGCACCGACAGCACAATGATCGGCACCTGAGACATCTGCCGTACCTGCCGGCACAGGCCCACTCCATCCAGATTTGGCATGGCCAAGTCCGTCACCACCACATGCGGCGTCCAGTTCTTCATCAGCTCCAAGGCCATTTCTCCGTCGTTGGCGACGCGAATGTCATATCCCTGGGCGGAAAGCGTAGTGCGCAGCACGCGTGTAATCTGCGGCTCGTCATCCACCACCAGGATTCGCCGGTGCTCGCCCGTCATCGTTCAATCACCGCATTTCCTGAGTCACGATGTGTACATCGACCGCGGGCGTATCGCGCAGAAACTTATGGATCGCCGAAAGATAGAAATATCTCTTCCACCCTTTCGTGGCTGAACGTCCGAAAACTACCTGCGTAATATGATTTTTGCGCACGAATTCCGCCACTTTTTCCGCGACCACTTTTCCCTCAGCCTTCACCACTTTCGCTCCCACACTTTCCGCGAAGCGTACGTTGTCAGCCAGTGTTTTCTGGTTCTCGTCGCTCTCGTCGGAGCCCGTGTCCACGTACAACACAAAAAAATCGCCATCCAGACCCTGCGCCATGCGCGCTCCCCGCGCAATCAAATACTGCGCCGCTGGATTCGAACTGATACAAACCGCAATCCGCTCCCGCACCTGAAGCAACTGGCCATCTTCGTTCTTCAATTCCGAAAGCGTGCGGTCCACCGCCTGGGTCACCTGCCGCAACGCCAACTCACGCAACGCAACCAAATTCGTGTTCCGAAAAAAATTCGCTAGCGCGCGCTCCACCCGTTCGAGCGGATAAATATCTCCACGCCGCATTCGTGTCTGCAGAGCCTGCGGTGTCAGGTCCGCCATCACAATTTCGCCCGCCCGCCGGATCACCCAGTCCGGCACGCTCTCCCGCACCTGCACTCCTGTGAGACTGCGAATTGTCGGAGCCAGGCTCTCGATATGCTGCACGTTCAGTGTGGAAACAACGTCAATCCCCGCGTCCAGCAACTCAAATACGTCCTCATAACGCTTCGCGTGCTTGCTGCCTTCAATGTTGGTATGCGCCAGTTCATCCACCAGCACCACGCGGGGCTTGCGCTCGAGGATTGCGTCCACGTCCATTTCTTCGAAGATGGTTGATTTGTATTCCAGCTTCTTTCGCGGCACTGTCTCCAGCCGTGACGAAAGTTCTACAATCGGTTTCCGCCCGTGCGTTTCCACTACTCCGATTACGACCTCTTCACCCCGGCTGGCCCGCCGCACGCCCTCGCTCAACATGGCATAAGTTTTTCCAACCCCGGGAGCATAGCCGAGAAATAGCTTGAACACCGCCGGCCGCTGCGCGGTGTCGACCTCCTTCAGCCACTCTTCAGGACTTTTGGGCATCGCCGCTTATTCTCCACGCCGGAAGGATAAATGTCGAATTGATTGGTGTCTCTGAGCAGCCGCGCCAAAAACCTTAAAACTTTCACCACAGAGTCACGGAGACGCAGAGAAAACAAAAAGAAAGAAAAAATAACCAACGATTTTCTCAGTGTCTCTGTGACTCTGTGGTGAAAAGCCTTGCTTCAGTTACAATCGTGGCCGTGAAGCCCCGCTGGCCACAGCACTTGCTCCGCTACACTTCATGCCTGGTTGCCGCTGAGCTTGTCGCTCAAGTTTACCGTCACTTCATCCGCGTCAACCCCACCACGGTAGCATTGACCTTCCTGCTGATGGTGTTGTGGGTCGCAGCTTACTGGGGATTTCGCTTCTCCGTTTTTCTCGCCGTACTCGCCACCCTCGCCTTCAACTATTATTTTCTTCCTCCCATCGGAACCTTCACTGTCGCCGATCCGCAGAACTGGGTTGCACTTTTTGCTTTCCTCGTGACCGCCGGAATCGCCAGCGAACTTGCCGACCGCGCTCGCCGCCAAACTGCGGACGCCATTCAGCGCCGCCGCGACGTTGAACGACTTTACGCCTTCAGCCAGCGTCTTCTCGCCACCGACAACGTGGCTGAGTTGCTGAATGCAATTCCCGCTTACATCTGTGATGGATTCGGAGCCAAGGCCGCAGCCATCTATTTGCTGAGCTCTCAGCAGGTCTACCACACAGATCCCAAAGCAACATCGTTTCCGTTGCGGGATCTTCAAATGGTCAGTTCGCGTGGCGAGCCAGTCATCGATTCGCAGCGCGGCATCTCGCTCACCCCTCTGCATCTGGGTACGCGAACCACGGGCGCCGCCGGCATCGCCGGCCCCGCTCTTTCGCGCGCCACCCTCGAAGCCTTGGGCAGCATGATCGGCATTGCCATCGAGCGCGCCGGGGCCATGGAAAAACTTTCTCAGACAGAAGCCGCTCATCAGAGCGAAACTCTGCGCGCTGTCCTACTCGATTCTGTAACTCACGAGTTGCGCACTCCGCTCACCGGGATCAAGGCCGCGGTCACCGGTCTGCTCTCCGGCTTCAACCTTGACGAAGCGCAGCGCAAGGAATTATTGACCGTAATCAATGAGGAAACCGATCGCCTCGACCGGCTGGTTGGCGAAGCCACGGAGATGGCCCAACTTGATGCCCACAAGGTCGAACTGCATATCGCTTCCGTGGATATTGCCAACGTGATCGAATCGGCCGTGGAAGATTCCAGAACGCTTCTCGGCCAGCATCCGCTCGAAGTGCGCGTCCCCCCCTCGCTTCCAAAAGTGCACGTAGATTCCGACCGGATCGCTGAGGTCCTCAAGCAGTTACTGGAGAACGCCTCCAAGTATTCCCCGCCCACTTCACCCATTACCATCACGGCAGAACGAAAGGGAGATCGCATTCTCACCAGCGTCACCGATCACGGACACGGCATCGATGACTTCGAGCAGTCGCTGGTTTTCGATAAGTTCTACCGTGGACGCGACCAGCGCTACAGCGTGCAAGGCACGGGTATGGGCCTGGCCATCGCCAAAGCCATCGTCGAAGCGCACAACGGATCCGTCAGCGTTACCAGCCAACTCGGCCGCGGCTCAGTCTTCTCCTTCGCACTCCCAGTCTCCTGAAGAAGACATGCGAAGCGCTAGAGTTGGCGCGGGCACCCTAGCCCGCGTCCCTTTGGAATATCGCTGTGCCGGGCGAGACTTCAATGCCAACTGTTGCTGCTTTGGTCTGAAGTCAGTTCTTCATCTTGGGCCGCTCACACGTATCCACGATCTTCGTCGGATCAATGGCATCCTTATCCACCTGCTCTTCCAGGATCTTTCCGTCTTTCCCAATCAGGAAGTTGACCCGCCGCGCGGCCTTGTACTTATCCAGATAAAGTCCGTACTTGTGAGTTACATCGCCACCCCAGTCACTCAGGAGCGGAAACGTAACTCCAATCTGGTCGGCAAAAGCCTTATTCGAAAACGCACTATCCATGCTCACACCCAGAACCTGAGTGTCGGTAGCTTCCAGCCGTTTCAAATCCTGCTGGAGAGCTTTCATTTGCGCCGTTCAACCACCGGTAAATGCGAAGATAAAGAATCCCAAGACGACATTTTTCTTTCCCCGGTATTGGCTGAGGGAAACTTCTTTCAAATCGTTGCCGTCGAAATATTTCAGCGTGAAATCCGGCGCCATGTCGCCCACCTTGGGCATCGCCGCGCTTTCGGCCTGGCTCTGCGCCGCCACCGGGGCAGCGCTCGCTACCGCCAGCAACCCCGCCAGAAACGAGGCCGCCAACACTTTCGATATTTTCCTCTGCATCAGGAACCTCCTGCCCGAATGATAGCCTACCCGGCCGGAAGACATTGTAATTTTGTCTCCCGAGAATCTTCGTGCACCTTCGTGTCCTTAGTGGTTCATCGCTTCCAGCCGAAAGCTTTCGCATTGCCGAAGATAGCCGCAACACAGTACATTGCTGTTCAGAGCTGGTTCCACTCGCTCCCATGAGTCTCGTCACCCTCAACGACGTTTTCTTTGCCGCCAGCAAGCACAGTCTCGAACGCGCCATGCTCTACCGCGAAGCTGGAAAATGGCTCCCGATTTCCTCCTCCGACCTCCACCGAAATGTCGCTGGAACCGTCCGCGCCCTGCAAGAGTTTGGAGTTCGCCCAGGTGACCGGGTCGCGATTCTCAGCGAGAATCGTCCCGAGTGGTCCACCGCTGATTTCGCTATCCTGCTCCTCGGCGCGGTAACGGTTCCGGTGTATTCCACCCTTACGCCGGAGCAAACCGCATTCACCCTCCGGGATTCCGGCGCCAGTGTGGTTTTCGTTTCCACGGATCAGCAACTGCGCAAGGTCCAAACCATATTTACCCAAACTCAAATCAAGAAAATCATAGTCATGGATCGCCTTCAGGTCCCAAGCGATATCGCCGCAAACTGTGCCCTGATGCATCTCTTCATGACCCAGGGACCGGTCAGGCTTGATCCTCAGACTGAGTCCTTCGCGCGCTCCATTAAACCCGACGACCTCGCCACCGTCATCTACACCTCCGGCACTACAGGTGTTTCTAAAGGTGCAATGCTTACGCACGGCAACATGGCCTCAAACATCACCTGCTCGCTGCTCGGTTTCGACATGCAGCCCGGCGAAATCAGCATTTCGTTTCTGCCGCTTTCCCACGTCACCGCCCGCCATGTGGATTTCTCCCTGCTCTATCACGGAGTCACGCTCGCCTACTGCCCCTTTATCGAGAATCTTTCCGAAACGTTCCTGGAAGTGCGCCCGACAGTGTGTGTATCCGTGCCTCGGGTCTACGAAAAAATCTATGCCAAGACCGCGATGACCGCCCGCGGTTTTCCCAAACGCCCCATCTATCGATGGGCCCTTTCGGTCGGCCGCGCTCACCGGGAAGAAATTCTCGCAGGAGAATCCCCAAAGTCTCCCGCCTGGAAGCTCGCCAGCAAACTCGTCTTCTCAAAAATCCGTGCAGGCATGGGAGGCAACGTCGCAACCTTCATCTCTGGAGGCGCGCCTCTCGGCCGCGAACTTGCCGAATGGTACGCCACCGTCGGCATCCGTATTCACGAGGGGTACGGACTAACCGAGACTTCTCCCGTCGTCGCCGTCAACACTCCCATCAACCACCGTATCGGTACGGTCGGTAAGATCCTCTCTAACCTCGAAGTCCGGGTTGCCGAAGACGGCGAAATCCTGGTGCGCGGCCCTTCGGTTTTTAAGGGATACTGGAACCGTCCCGACGAAACTCAAACCGCGTTTCAGGACGGCTGGTTCAAGACCGGAGACATCGGCCACGTCGATGCCGACGGATATCTTTCCGTCACCGATCGCAAAAAAGAACTCATCAAGACGTCCGGCGGAAAGTTCATCGCGCCGCAACCCATCGAGAATTCTCTCAAGCTCAACCCCCTGGTGGGAACCGCCGCCATCATTGGCGACAAACGCAAATTCGCTTTTGTCATCATCTCACCGAACTTTGCCCTCTTGGATAACTGGGCTCGCGAAAATAACATCGCCTTCTCTTCGCGTGCTGAACTCGTCGCCAATCCCCAAGTCCAGACGCTTTACGAATCAATCGCGGAAGATGTAAATAGGAATCTCGCACGCTTCGAGAAGTTAAAGCGCGTGCTCCTCGTCCCCGACGAATTCACCGCCGACAACGGCGCTCTCACGCCGACAATGAAACTGCGTCGCCGCGTGGTCGAAGACCGCTATCGCACTCAGATCGACGAACTCTACGCCCAGGCGGAAGCGGCCGCAACTTAGCATCATGTGGATACAGCCACCCGACTGTCTATCTCCAGCAGGCCGCCGGAAACCTATTGACAAGGGGCTTATGCTGAAAGCACCCGGAGAACAGACGAGCTACAACTGGGACGACATATGAGACGGATCATAGGCCGACTCTCACTTCTCGTAGTAGGAGCAATCACTGTCGCGTACGGACTGCAACTGATGCAGCGCGGCATTTTCGTCTATCAGAATACGTGGTGGCGCGGAACGAATTACTCTGCTGGCACTGTCGCCGCTGGGGTATTCGTAGGTTTGCTGGCATTTCTCCCGCCAACGGCTTGGGTAGGTCGTTGGATGACTCGGAAGAAAAAGAATCTGCAACACGACCACCCGGCACATCACCATAGGCACCATGGGCCAAAATAATCAGCCGGTGACAATCGGACTGACCCAGGACATCCATCGAGCACAGATCACAGCTCGACATTTCCCTCACTCGATTACAATATCCCCATGACCGACCCACTCCGCATCGCTGGCCGCTCCTTTCGATCTCGCCTGATCGTTGGCACGGGAAAATATAAATCTTTTCAGGAAACTGCGCGGGCCCTCGAGGCCAGTGGAGCCGACATGGTCACGGTCGCCGTCCGCCGCGTCAACCTCGACCGCAATAAAGAATCGCTGCTCGACTACATCGATCCCAAGAAATATTTCCTGCTCCCCAACACCGCCGGCTGCTACACGGCAGACGAAGCCATTCGCGCCGCTCGCCTTGGGCGCGAGGTCGGCCTTTCCGACTGGGTCAAGCTCGAAGTCATCGGCGATCAAGCCACCCTTTACCCGGACGTGCAAGCCACGCTTGAAGCCACTCGCGTTCTGGCCAGCGAAGGCTTCACCGTTCTGCCCTACACCTCCGACGACATTGTCTTTGCCAAGCGTCTGATCGATGCCGGCGCTGCCGCCGTCATGCCCCTTGGCGCGCCGATCGGCAGCGGCATGGGCCTTCAGAATCAGGCCCATATCCGCATCCTGCGCGAGCTGATCACCGCCGTGCCACTCATCGTGGACGCCGGTGTGGGCACCGCATCCGACGCCGCCATCGCCATGGAACTCGGCGCCGATGCCGTCCTCATGAACTCCGGTATCGCCAATGCGCAAGATCCCGTACTCATGGCCGAAGCTATGCACCACGGCGTCCTCGCCGGACGCGAAGCCTACCTGGCCGGTCGCATGCCGAGGAAACTCTACGCCACCGCCAGCTCGCCGCTGGAAGGCGTGGTCCGATAGATCGCCATGCACTCCAAAACTTCGATCGCTCCCATGCTTTCTGTTCGCAACGGAGCCAAAGCCATCGAGTTTTATAAGGCAGCCTTCGGAGCCACTGAGCTATTCCGCGTGGATAGCGAGAACGGAGAAGTGGTCGCGCGCCTATCCGTCGAGACCGCCGAATTCTGGGTCGCCGACGAATCCCCGCAGCACTTCAACTTTAGCCCGCAATCATTGGGAGGGGGTTCGGTTCGCATGGTAATGATCGTCGAAGACCCTGACGCAGCTTTTGCAAAGGCCGTCTCTGCGGGAGCCACGGTGGTTGTGCCCGTGGAAAACAACTATGGCTGGCGCTTAGGACGCATCGTCGATCCCTTCGGACACCACTGGGAAATCGGAAAGCCTGTTTCAGAAACTTCTTAACCTGCGCCCTCAAGAACAAAAGGGCGGCCGCAGCCGCCCCGTTCATCCCCCATTAGAAGTCTCAGAGCATCTTCGCGCTGTCCACATGAATGGAATCGCCCTTCACCTGTCCGGTCACGGCGATGTGATGTCCCTCGTGCCCTTTGAGAGCATCCGGATTATCCACCATCAGAACCTTCTGATCTTTATCGGTCACGATCACCATCTTCGCGCCCGCGGCCAGGCATTTCTTGGTGCACGCTTCAGCCTTATCGTTTGCACCCTTGGCGCCGCACTTATCGTCGCTGACCCATCCGTTGACAGTGGCGCTCTTACCCATCTCGTCAAACGCCATCGCTGTCAGAGCGAACACGAAACATATCGCAAGACATAGCACCAACACTTTTCTCATGGCCGATTTCTCCTTTTTGATCGCTGCCCCAAGCTGCTGGGTATGGCAGGAATTTTAATCGCGCGCCCGGCAGCAATCTTCCGCCGATCGTCGATTGGCGGAACTATACCACACCGAAACGGCTGGATTGTCACATCTCACGGAGGGATTTGCTTGACTCGTTGTTATTTCCTCGCCGAGTGGTTGGAGGGAGGCGCCGAGTTAGCAGGTGCCGGCGGGACATAGACGTACTCCCCCGGACGCGCGTAATGCAACTGCTCACGAGCTTCTTTCTCAATCGCTTTTTCGTCCGTCTTCAATCCCTGAATCTGCTGCCGGTACAAGTCGTTTTCCTTCTGCTCGAGAACAGTCCGTTGTTGCAGCGATTCAAACTCCGCCCGCTTCTGTTTGTATACCACCATCCCGTTCGCGCCCAACAGCACATGCACAAACAGTAAACCCGCGAGTAACGCGACCGTGATCGTCGCGATTCGTCTCCGCAGAGCGTAGAGCCGCGCACCCAAGGGCCGCGCCACTTCCACCCACGACGCAGCCAGCGCCTCGGCCTGCGGCGCCCGCTCCGCCATCGCGCGCAGCCCCTCTTGCGGGCTTGGAAACCGTCGCATTCTCCCCGAACTCTTTACTCGAAAATCCATTGCTTCGCCGCCCCGCTCAACTTCTCCAGACCCCGCTCACTCCGCGCCTCGGAGTATACGCGCACCACCGGCTCCGTTCCGGAAAGTCGGTAGCATACCCACGAACCGTCTTCGAAGACGAGCTTCAATCCATCGGTGCGGACAACTTCGCTGACCTTCCGTCCACAGAACTCGTGAGGATCAGATCTCAACTTCTCAGTGAACTTCGCTTTCACCTCCGGCGTCAAGCGGAAGTTCTCCCGTTGCGGATGGTACGAACCAACTTGGTTACATAGCGCCTTCAATTGCTCGCCGAGTGACTTCCTACGCTTCGCCACCATCTCGCAGCACATCAGTCCGGCCAGCAATCCATCCTTCTCCGGCACGTGATGCCGGATCGAAAGCCCTGCGCTCTCTTCCCCGCCAATCGCAATCTTGTCCTGCATAATCAGTTCGCCAATGTATTTGAATCCCACCGGAGTTTCGTAAAGCTCAACCCCGCGCGCCTTCGCGATTGCATTGATCAAATTTGTCGTCGCCACCGACTTGGCCACGCCATTCTTCCATCCTCGGCTCTCCACTAGATAATCGAACAGAAGCGCAATCACATAGTTCGGCTGCAGGAAAGTTCCGTCCTCATCGACGATCCCAAAACGATCCGCATCCCCGTCAGTCGCGATACCTATCTGCGCCCCGGTCGTCCGCATCTTTTCCCGCAACTCCTCGAGCAGATGATCATCCGGCTCCGGCGCGTGTCCGCCAAACAGCACGTCCCGATAATCGTGCACAGTCGCAACCTTCACTCCCGCTCCCCGCAATAATTCGTCGGAGTATCCCCGCGCCGCACCCCACATGGGATCAAAACACACTCGCAGATTCGCTTTGCGGATCACCTCCAGGTCCACAATCTCTCCCAGCCGCTTCAAGTACCCTTGCTTCACGTCCAGCGACTCGCGGGCGGACCCGTTGCCAGTGCTCATCGAGGCTGATGTCGCACCAGCGTTGTCTTCGGCTTCAATCTCGGTCTCAATTTTCGTCGTAACTTCCGGCAGGGCTGGACATCCATCCGGTGTCGAAAACTTGATCCCGTTGTACTGTGGCGGATTGTGGGAGGCTGTAAAGTTAATCACACCATCCGCCTTTGTTTGCGCCACCGCATAAGCAAACGCCGGTGTGGGCGCTGCCTCCGCCACTACCACCGGCGTAATTCCGTGGCCCTCCAGAATCTCCGCCGCCATGGCGCAAAACGTCTCCCCCAAAAATCGCGGATCACGCCCCACAATCACCCGCGCTCCCTGGGGCTTCTGACCCGCGACATAGCGCGCAATCCCGCCCACCGCCCGCCTTACGTTGGCAAAGGTAAACTCCTCCGCCATCACCGCCCGCCATCCTGATGTTCCAAACCTGATCTGCGTTAGCATGATTCTGCTCCCTAGTTTAAGGTGCTACTCTGCCAACATCAGTTGGCTGATGGCTGGAAACCGAAGGCTGATTTTATATGACCGACAAACGAATCGTGCTTACCACCGCCGGCTCGGAAGAAGAAGCGCAGAGGATCGCGCGCCATGTGGTGGAGGAGCAAATCGCCGCCTGCGTCAACATCGTCCCGCACATCACATCCATCTACCGCTGGAAAAACAAAGTGGAAGAGGCTCGCGAGTGGCTTCTGATAATCAAGACAACGGCTGCGGCATTCGAAGAAATTCGCCAGGCGATAGCCCGGCTTCACTCTTATGAACTACCGGAATGTACATGCCTGACAATTGAAGACGGATCGGCCAACTACCTCGAATGGATCGCGGAGTCTGTTGTCGCGAAAGAGTAACTCAAGAATTGTGGTTCTATCGGTGTAGATCCGCGCAACTCCGTAGCCAATATGTTTCTATATCGCAGCCAGCCCCACTTCCAAATCATCCAAAACATCCTGCAAGTCCTCAATCCCAACCGAAATCCTAACCAGCCCATCCGTAATCCCAATCGCCTTGCGCCCTTTTTCCCCCAGCGCCGCATGCGTCATCGTCGCTGGATGCGAGATCAGCGTCTCCACCCCTCCCAGGGATTCTCCCAGCGAACACACTCGCAAATTCTTTAGCATCCGGTTCGCATTCTTCAGCGATCCAGTCTCAAACGTAATCATCGACCCGAACCCGCTCATCTGCCGCTTCGCCAGTTCATGCTCCGGATGATCCGCCAGCCCTGGATAAAAAACTTTCTTCACTTTCTTATGCTTCGCCAGAAAATCCGCGACCGCCCGGCCGTTACGGTCGTGAATCTCCATACGCGCCGCGAGCGTCTTCACCCCGCGAAGCACCATCCAGCATTCAAACGGAGAGAGGATTGCCCCCGCGCACTTCTGCAAGAACGCCAACTTCTCCGCCTGCTCTGGCCTGCTGCACACCACCACGCCGCCCAGTCCGTCGCTGTGACCGTTCAGAAACTTGGTGGTCGAATGCACTACCATGTCCGCGCCCAGCGCCAGCGGCTGCTGCAAGTAGGGCGACATAAATGTGTTGTCCACCACCAACTCCGCTTTCCTGCGCCGGCAGATCCTGCTGATCTCAGCCAGATCGCTCAACCTCATCAGCGGATTCGTCGGCGTCTCCACATAAACCATGCGGGTATTCTTGCGGATGGCGCGCTCGATATTCTCGGCGTCCGATGTATCCACGTATGAAAATTCCAGCCCAAAACCGGTCAGCACCTGGTTGAACAGCCGCGGCGTTCCGCCATACAAATCGTTCCCGCACACCACATGGTCGCCGGACTTCAACATGCTCGTAAGCGCGTTGATCGCCGCCATCCCGCTGCCGAAAACCCGCGCCGCCACTCCGCCTTCCAGCGACGCTAGATTCTCCTCCAGCCGATCCCGCGTAGGATTCGACACTCGCGAATACTCGTACCCCTTATTCTCCCCGATCCCCTGCTGCACATAGGTAGAACTCAAATAAATAGGCACATTAACCGCTCCCGTCAAAGGATCGGGCTGCTGCCCATCGTGAATAGCGCGCGTTGCAAAACCAAACTGTCGGCTCTTTTTCATGAACACCTTAGATAGTAATGGTGAGAGATTGTCATTTCTGAACGGAGCGAAAAATCCCTATGCCTTTTGCAATAGCCCGCCTTGAAGACCTTTTGTGTTGTCGCGCTACGGCTCACGTCTCGTGGCATTAAATTCCGCCCTCGAAAATCTTCTTCGACAAATAACGCTCCGCCGAATCCGGGATAATCGTCGCCACCCGCTTCCCCGCACCCAGCTGCCGCGCCACTCCCAGCGCCGCGAACACCGCTGCTCCCCCGCTCGACCCTGCCAGCACACCTTCGCGCGCCGCCAGTCGCTTCACTGTTTCAAATGCGTCATCATCGGTAACCGCGATCACCTCATCGCACACCGACCGATCAAATGTCTTCGGGATAAAACTCACTCCAATTCCTTCCACCTTATGAGGGCCCACTTCCCCCCCGTCCAGAATCGACCCCTGTGTCTCTACCGCGTACGTCCGCACTCCCGGCACATGCTCCTTCATATAGCGAGCGACGCCGGTAAATGTTCCGCAAGTCCCGCAACCCAAAACCACCGCATCCACTCTGCCACCCATTTGCTCAAACATTTCCACCGCAGTGGTTTCGTAGTGGTACTCGGGATTCGCCTGATTCTCAAATTGCCCAGCCATAAATGCACTCTTATCGCCAGCCACCAGTTCTTGGGCGCGCCGAATCGCCCCCTTCATCCCTTCTTCGTCCGGGGTGCGATCCACCTCGGCTCCCAGCGCCCGCATGATAATCACTTTTTCCTGTGAGAAATTTTCGGGAACAAACAGCTTTACCTTATAGCCGCGATTCACTCCAATCAGTGCCAACCCAATCCCGGTATTCCCGGCCGTCGCCTCAACAATCGTCCCCCCGGGCGCGAGTTTTCCCTCCTGCTCTGCCCGCCGGATAATCCCAATGGCCGCGCGATCCTTCACGCTCCCACCTGGATTCAAGTATTCAAGTTTGGCGAAAATGTCGGCCGACCCAGCCGGAACCAACCGTCTCAGCCGCAACATGGGGGTTCCACCGACCAAATCCGTAATATCGTCGGCGACCCCGAGATAGGAATCTTCAAAGTTTTTCTGATGCACGTTACAGGTTAAGGGCAGAGTTCCAGAATCGTCAATGTAACCAAAGCGCAGATTTTCTTAGCTCGGGAGCCACGCTTGGGGAAGCTGCCTCGGCTGTCTAGTCGAGCGAAGCTCGACGAGACTCTCCACTCACCCTACTTCGCCCCCGCCGCGGCCCGTTGCGTCCCGGCGTAATACCCGCTCTTGGTCCGCACCAGCATCTTGCCGTGTCCCTTCGCTTTCGCTTCCACGTGGATTTGCCGGAATCCGCCGCTCGACCGCGGATTCGTCGCCTTATACCCAATCGTGTACTGGTTCCGAATGTCATGCGCTACCTGCCGGCTGATCTCGTCCACTTCGTCCAGTGTCTTCGGGAAAAACGCCAGCCCTCCGGTCCTCTGCGCGATGATCTCCAGCGCATGCCGGGCTCGCTTGGGATGCTCTTCATCCCCCAGAATTCCGATTGCATACACCGACGGACCGTTTTCCTCCTGCAGTTGCTTCACCGCCTGCTCGAGGGTCTCCCGGCTGGCGTTGTCTTCGCCGTCCGTCACTACGAACAATACTTTCCGCTCCAGCCTCGCATCCCTTTTCAAATGATCGGCCGAAGCCACCACGGCTTCATAAAGAGCAGTCCCGCCCTTAGCGTCAATTTTTTCCAGCGCCTCTTTCAGTTTCAGCAGGTCGTTGGTGAAATCCTGATCGAGATAATATTCGTCGTTGAAATTCACCACGAAAACTTCGTCCTGAGGATTACTCGACCTCACCAGATTCAGCGCCGCCTGGTTCACCTTGGACCGTTTTTCCCGCATCGATCCGGAATTATCAATCACGATCCCGATCGCCACCGGAATATCTTCATGATGAAAGGAAATAATGGCCTGCGGTTTGCCATCTTCAAGCACCGTAAAGGCGCTCTTGTCCAGGTCAGTCACGATACGTTGCCTGTCATCCACGACGGTGGCATGCAACACCACTTCATCTACATCCTTGCGGATGACAAATGTTCCATTGTCGTCTGAGTTCTGTTGCTGGCTGGCGGGCGGCTGTCTGGATTCCTGAGAGTTGGTTTGAGGCGAAGGCAAAGCCTGGGCGGCTCCCACGCCACTTTCAGGCTTTTGAGACGCCGAAGGCTGGGACGACGAAGAAGGCTGCGGCGACGGAGAAGGCTGAGCCGGCACCGTCTGGACCTGAGCAAGCTTCGGCCCGGCATGCCCGCCAACTGGTTGAGCCAGTGCCGCAGCCGAAGCCACAGCCCACATCGCCCAGCTCAAAACCTTAAAGTAGCCTGCAACCCTATTCTTGGGGCGCGTAATATCCGGTCCTGGCATACACTTTCAGCGGCGGCAGCCCTTTCGGCGGCAATAACTTCACTTTGATCTTACGCCATTTGCCATCTCGCGACCCGTTGTGGGGACGATATCCCAGCACATACTGGTTCCGCAGTTCGATCCCGATCTTCGTGGCCACGTCCGCCAGATCGTTGGGATTCTCTACTGTAAATGCCCGCCCACCCGATAGTTCCGCAATCTGACCCAGAAGCTCCGGACCCAGCCGCTCCTCCTGCGTCTGGAAATAGCGGTCGTAAATTCCAATCGCGTAGACCATCACGTCCGCTTCTTTCACCAGCGCCTTGATTTCGTTTTCCGTATACCGACTGTGATTGTCACCGCCATCGGAAATAATCAGCAATGCTTTTTTCGCGAACTTGGCCTGCCTCATCTTGGTGACGCCCATGTAAATCGCGTCCAGCAGAGCTGTCCGCTTTCGCGGCACCGTAAACACCAGCTTGCCCTGAATATCGTCTACGGAACTGGTAAAGTCGCTGACCACTTCCGGCTCGTCCGAAAAGGTGATCATGAAAAATTCATCCTGCGGGTTGGCGGTCTTGAAAAACTCAACCACCGCATCCTTCGCCCGGTCCATCTTGCTGCTCATGCTTCCGCTGGAATCGAAAATCACCCCCAGGGAAACCGGCGCATCCTCACTCGAGAACGTCTTGATCTCCTGCCCCGCGCTGCCTTCGAAAAGCTGGAAGTTTTCCTTTTCCAGTCCGGTGACCAGACGGTTCATTGGATCCGTGATCGTCACCGGCACCAGCACCAGATCGACGCTGGCCTTCAACGGCCGGACGTGCGTATTCAAAGAAGGCGAGACCATGCTCTCCTTGGCCACTTCTTCCGTCTTTGTTTTCTCCACCGGCCGCGGCACGACGTGCACATCATTCACATCCGTCTGCGCGAACGCCAGCAGGGACCAACAGGGGCACAAAACGACCATCGCCAGCCCGAGCCAGAATTGAGGGGAACGAAAAACGGCAGGACTGCACAAGATCGTCCGCAACCGGATAGAAGTCGGATTCCAGGGTCGAATCAAACTGCACTTCCCAGCTCGGACCATCCCAGCTCGGATCATTGGGCGAGACAACTGGCGCTCATCCGTGGAGGACATAAGCACCTCAATTGGCCGCGATAGTATCACAGCTTTCTCCGGGCGGACCTGTTAATTTTGTCAATTCTTGCTGACAAACCCACATTGGATCGCCCATTTCGGGCGATTTGCTTTCAGGCCGCTGCAATCCACCGCCACCTTGCTACAATCAGGACTTTCCATGGCTGACATTCATCCCTTCCGTGCGTTTCGTTATGCGACCCCAGCTCATGCCAAAGACTCGCAGACGCTTTCCCCTGCTCAGGTCGTCACCCAACCCTACGACAAGATCACTCCGGCACTTCAGGATCGCTACTACGCAGCCAGCCCCTACAACCTCGTCCGGATCATCCTCGGTCGCCGCCAAGCCGATGACAATCCGGCAAACAATGTATATTCGCGAGCCGCCGCTTACTTTCGCGACTGGCGCCAGCAGGGCATCTTGCGCCAGGATTCTCTCCCGTCTCTATACGTCTATTCCCAGCGGTTCACCCTTCCGGGTTTCAGTAAAGAGCGATCCACCCCGGAGTTGGAACGCCGTGGCTTCATCGCCCTCGGCCGCATCGAGGACTATTCCGCCGGCGTGGTTTTCCGCCATGAACAAACCCTCGCCAAGCCCAAGGCCGACCGCCTCGACCTCCTCCGCGCTACCGGCGCCCATTTCGGCCAGATTTTCATGCTCTACGAGGACTCCGGCCACCTCGATTCTCTCCTCAATACCCCCGCCGACCCCGACATCGCCCTCACCGATGAAAGTGGAGTTCTACACCGGGTCTGGCAAGTTTCCGACCCCGCCCTCATCGCTTCCGTCCGCACCGCTATGGGCGACAAGAAACTCATCATCGCCGACGGCCACCATCGTTACGAAACCGCACTCAGCTATCGTAACGAATGCCGAGCCGCTGCCAGCGCTTCTTCTTCGACCGCGCAGTCGAGCGACGCCCCCTACGAGTTCGTAATGATGACCTTCGTCAACATGAATAGCCCCGCACTGGCCGTCCTACCCACGCACCGCGTGGTTCACAGCCTGCCTTCTTTTTCCGAAGAGGCCTTCCGCAACGCTGCCCGAGCCTTTTTCGACATCGATGAACTCGACGGTCCGCTCGACGCTCCCCGCGCCGCCGCCATACTTCGCGAGTGCGGCCGCGCCGGAACCAGCATCCTCGCCGTCACCGCCAGCCGCGCCTTTCTCCTGCATCATCCCAATCCCAACCCCGCCGAGGTCTTCGCGGGCCTCTCCATTCGCCAACAATCGCTCGACGTCGTCCAGTTGCATAGGGTCCTGCTGGAAAATGCTCTGCACCTTTCGGAAGAGTCCATCCGCAACCAGCAGAATATTGCCTATGTCCGCGACGCCGCCGAGGCCCTTTCTAACCTGGAATCCTCCGTCCCGGCCAATATCGTCTTCCTGATGAACCCCTGCCGCGTCTCCCAGGTCCGTGACATCGCCTTCGCGGGAGAAGTTATGCCCCAGAAATCCACCGACTTCTACCCCAAGCTCCTCAGCGGATTGACGGTTTATGCCCTCGATTAGCGCGAAGTTGCGCGCAGCAAGAGTTCGCGTTTCGTGTCGACTTGAAAAGGGCGCGGCCTCAAGCCTACCCAGTCGAGAGAAAAAACGTGGGCTTCAGCTCCCGAGGGCGCTGCTTTTCGCCTCGTTACTCGTGTCTGTCGCCCTCCCGCTGTCCTCAGCCCCTCTTGAAAAGCGTCTCTCCATCTACTCCACCGTCGCCAACTATTCCCTTCCCATCGTCCAGCGCCAAGGCCACGATTACGTCGGACTTCTCGAACTCCTCGAACCCCTCGGAACCGTCAGCGCCAAGTCTGACGGCTTGCACTGGCATCTGCACTACAACAACATTCTCGGAGAATTTACCGTCGACAAATCTCACGCTCGCGTCCAGGGACGCGATGCCGATCTCTCCGCCAGATTCCTCATGGAAAACGGCCGCGGCCTGGTACCGCTCTCCTCCCTCAACTC
>Ga0210389_10000731_pt1 | contig 28360 bp, 25 predicted proteins | sample IncBWH28OmetaG_FD_160127 | JGI IMG/M metagenome (GOLD analysis project Ga0210389, IMG submission 160127) | Forest soil microbial communities from Barre Woods Harvard Forest LTER site, Petersham, Massachusetts, United States - Inc-BW-H-28-O ... | reverse complement strand
CCGACATATCCAATAACACACCCCTCCACCCCTCTCAAGAGGGGAACCGACGAAGGAGCTCATGGATGCCTATAAAAAACAAATTATAACATCCATAATCGCACTGCCCTCCGCTTTTTGGTAACCCCCTTTTCTTTTTTTTATTCGCTAAACACGTACTTAGGAGAGGGTTGGGTGAGGCTCTCCTAATGCGCCGCCTCGCTCATACTCACCTTCGTTTTCGCCTTTTTAATAAATATCAGCACCACGGGCACAAACACTAAAAACATCACCCCCACCCATAAAAATACATCCATATACGATAGCAAGGTGGCCTGTTTTGTCACCGCCCCATCCAGCATGGCATACGCGGTTTTTACGGCGGTTATACTATCCGTGCCGCGATGCCTCACGCCGGCAGTCATAAGCGCCATGCGCTGCTGTACAGCCGGATCGGTACCATTCAGGTGGGTGATCAGCGTGCTGCGGTGGACCTGCGTTTGCCTGCTCACAAAGGTGCTGATGAGCGCCACGCCGAAACTTCCTCCCAACTGCCGCATCATGCCCGAAAACGCGGCACCCTGGCCGATTTCCTGCCCCTTTAAGGTGGACAGTGACATGGTGCTTACCGGTACGGATAACAGGCCCAGCCCAAACCCGCGCACAATCAGTATCCAGAAAAAATCACCCGAGCTGGTGTCAGGCGTAAGCACCTTGTACGAAAGGAAGCTGTAGATAAAAAATACCACCATACCTGCCGCGATCAGGTATTTTTGCGGCACGCCCCGCTGTATCAGTGTCGCCACCACAGGCATCATTACCGCCACAAACAGGGTGCTGGGGAGCATCAAAAAACCCGCCTGCTCAGCGGTCCACCCCAAAAGCGATTGTGTGTAAACTGGGATAATAAACGTCGACCCAAACAAACCGAAACCCATGATAAAACTCAGCATTACGCCGATGCGCAGGTTGCCGTTCTTGAGCACAGGCAAATACACCACCGGGTATTTATATTCCAGCTCGCGCCAGATGAACAGCAGGATGCCAAAAACGGCTGTCACCGTTAGTGCTATGATCAGTCCGCTGCTAAACCAATCATCTTCCTGGCCCTTTTCCAGCACAAACTGCAGCGAGGCCACGCCGATAGTTAATAAACCAATGCCCAGCCAGTCAACCTGGCTTACCGGGCGCTTCTCCTCGTATTTCGGGCTGCGGACATATTGCAGCGTAAGCAGCGTAGCCACGATGCCGACCGGTATATTGATATAAAAGATAAAGGGCCATGAATAATGGTCGACAATATAACCGCCCAGCGGAGGGCCAAGCGTGGGGCCTACAATAACGCCCAGCGTATAAATGGCCTGCGCCATTGCACGTTTCTCCGCCGGCCAGCTTTCGGTAATAATAGTTTGCGAGGTAACCAGCAGCGCGCCGCCGCCCAGCCCCTGCACGAACCTGAAAACCACCAGCTCCCATATGTTAGTGGCATTGCCGCACAAAAACGAACAGACGGTAAAAATGATAACCGATGCCGCAAAGTAATTGCGCCGGCCAAACTGCTGGCTCAGCCAGCTTGTCATGGGCACAATAATAACGTTGGCCAGCGAGTAGGCGGTGATTACCCAGCTGATCTCGTTCAGCGTGGCGCCCAGGTTGCCGCGCATGTCATTAATGGCCACGTTAACAATGGTGGTATCAATGATCTCCAGCAACGCGCAAAACACAGCCGTAACGGTGATGATGGCCAGCCGGGGCCCGTGTTCAACTAAGGATTGCTGCTGCATAGCAATTAGTGAGTTGGCGAATTAATGAATTAGTGATTTGTTGCATCACGGGTTGTATCCTATCACAAAGTTAAGTACTTGATAGTTTAAATACAAACTAATTTTTCATATATACTTAGGTCGTGCCGAACTTGTTTCGGCACCCCACACGCTAAGTTGGAGCGCGATAAGTAACCCTGCGATTAAGGCTGCCTATCAGCGGGTTACCTGTATGATGAGGTGCTGAAACAAGTTCAGCATGACGAATGGGGTAAGCCGCATCTTTAATAATCCTTCTGTATTTTTTCAGCGGCGAAAATGCTGTCGGCTTGTCGGCGGGTGATGGTGCGGCTATCACTACCTTCCTCATGACTGTATGAGATGGAATCCAGCTTATTTCCTTTCGAAAACCTTGCATCTATCTCAACATCTCCCCCGGATTTGAGCCTGTATACGTCGTATTCAGTTTCCAACAAGTAAGATGAATCAACCCAAGTCATCTTCCAATAGTGGCCGATAGTGTCGTTTCCCTGCCATTCGGTCGAATGCTTATCCCTGTCTTTAATATACCAGCCTGCCGGTATCACCGGCAATCCCAACTCCCGGCGCTGTGGGTTAAACTCTTTTCCAAGTTTATCCAGGATAACGTTGTGTTTATATTGGTTTACCGCGTCCCAACCATACAAGCCATACAGCGCCGCGGAAATAACTGCGAGGCCAATAATACGCAGCCAGCTCCATTTATTTGTAATCCGTTCCAGGATCAGCATGCCCATCATAACTATAAGGAGTGCCACCATTTTGCCAACTTCCCAATACAGGGATCGCAGTTTAAAAATGATGTCTGTAAATAGGATTACCGGAATTATCAGGCGGGCAGTCACGCTAAAAACAGTATACAGTTTGGCGAATGGTTTAGGTGCTTCGGGGGCCATGGTATTTCAAATTTAGGAAATAAAATGGTTATGTCCAATAACCGGCATTAACCCTGTCCGCAGCCATCCGCATCACCCGGCTACTCAACGGCGAACGAAGACCGATCCCCCAAAAGTCATCGGCAATGACACCCCCCCCCGCCCCCCTCAAGAGGGGAACCTAACGCGCAAGGCCTTTTAAACGACGGCCTCAAGCCTCCTACCTTTTGCCTTTCACCTAAACCTCATACTCTCCATTTAAACGCTTTATCATCCACCGCCCGCATGGTGCACAGGATGCCGTTTAGATGGTCATATTCGTGCTGCAGCAATTCGGATAGGTCGCCTTCCACTTGCCAGGTTTGGGGTTGCCAGTTTTCATCGAGGTAGTTGATGGTGAGGCTGCAATGGCGTTTTACTTTTACCAGCAGGTTGGGGAAGCTCATGCAATCATCCCAAAGTTCAAACAGGTCGTCGCTAAGCCCGGTGAGGTCGGGGTTGATAAAAACTATGGGCTTATCGATATTCATGTAGATCAACCGTTTCATAATGCCCAATTGCGGGGCTGCAATGGCCCGGCCGAAGCCGTATTTTGCCCTTACTTCGCGCATTACGTTATCCAGGTCGGCTACCCAGGCTGGTACCCGGGGTAGTTCTTCCTTTAGTATTGGTGCGCAGGTTTCGTACAAACGGGGATCGCCCAATAACAGCAGATCGGTAAGGGTTTTCATTTATTTTGGATTACACCGATTAGTTAATGATTTCACCGATTAGCCAGAGGTTAACATACATTCAAACCAGTCTAACCGCGTCCAAAAATCGGTGAAAGCAAAAAACCTCCCCGGTTTTCCTGGGAGGCTAATAACGTATTGCGTTTCCCCTTCAGGGGGTTAGGGGGTGGGATTTAAACTCTTTTTGATTTGATACGAGCTGCTTTGCCAGTCAGTTCACGCAGGTAGTAAAGTTTTGCACGACGTACTTTGCCTGAGCTGTTTACTTCAATCTTATCGATGTTTGGCGAATTGATTGGGAAAATACGCTCAACGCCGATACCATTTGATACCTTGCGAACGGTAAAGGTTTCGGTAGCGCCAGTGCTGTTACGTTGAATAACAACACCCTGGTAAACCTGTATACGTTCCTTATTTCCTTCGCGTATTTTATAGTGAACACTCACCGTATCACCTGCTTTGAAGGAAGGAAGTGCTCTTTTTTCGGATGATTGCTCTTCAACAAATTTTACTAAATCCATGATTTTAAGCTCTTAAAAGCGATTTTTAACCCGTAAAAATCGGATTGCAATTATAGGGATTTTTTTTTGAAAATAAAAGGAGGGAGAAAAATGTTTTTTAGTTGAATGGTTGTCCCGATAGCTATCGGGAGGGATGACTAAGTTGATTAAGTTTTTAGAGCGGAACCCCGATCACTTCCCCTTAACTAAACGGCTGAAGATTTTACCGCAGAGAACACAAAGTGAAAAACACAGGGAATTACAAAGCCTTTGTAATTTGTCATTTTCTTTTCTCCGTGGTTCTCCGTGCCTCCCCTGTGTCCTCCGTGTTAAAAAACTCCGACTAATTTTTACCGATTGTTGCGCTGCTCAAAACAAACTTCGCTGCCGCCCGTTCCTCGGCACAAACAGTTCATAATTAAATTCCGGCATATCCCTGTTAGCCAGGAAACGGTTACAAGCCATTTTAAACATTTGATGGATCGATTCGGCAATCTGCCCGTCGCCGCTCATGCGCCGGCCAAAATTGCTGTCATTCAGGTTGCCGTCATGGCAGGATTTGATCATGTTCAGTACTTTTTCGGCGCGGTCAGGGAATGCCTTGTATATCCAGTCTGTAAAGATTTCCGCGATGCTTCCGTTCAGGCGCACAATGGTAAAGCCGGCCGCCAACGCCCCGCGATCTGCAGCTGCCTTAATAATATTGGACACCTCGCTGCTGTTTAAGCCCGGTATTATCGGCGCAGCCATTACCCGCACCGGGATACCTTTTTCTGAAAGCCTTTGAATAACAGCCAGCCGGCCGGTCGCCGTCACTGTTCGGGGTTCCAGCTTTTGGCGCAGCTGTTCATTGAGGGAAGTTAGGGATACGTTTACATGCACCAGGTTCATTTTCGCCAGTTCTTCTAAAATATCAATATCCCGCAGGATCACATTGTTCTTGGTGATCACGCTTACCGGGTTGCGATATCTTAAAAAGATTTCTAAAAGAGACCGTGTAATTTTAAGCTTACGCTCTACAGGTTGGTAACAATCGGTGTTACCCGAGAGGAGGATACATACCGGTTGATAATTTTTTTTATTAAAATATTGCTCCAGCAGTTCCGCCGCATTGGGTTTTACAATTATTTTCCGTTCAAAATCAAGCCCGGCGCTAAATCCATAATATTCATGCGTGTTGCGGGCGTAGCAATAAATACAGCCATGTTCGCAGCCCTGGTAAGGGTTAATGGAATACATGTGGCTGAGGTCGGGACTGTTAGATTCGCTTACGATCTTTTTTGGCGTTTCCTCGTAAAGCTGTGTCGCGGTGTTTTCAAGCAAAGGCTCATCCAGCCCTTCCACGTGCTCCAAAACATACTTGTTTTTTAAAAACTTGTTGTGGGTATTTACCTGCGACCCCCGACCCTTAAAAAATTCGCCATTCTCTTCATGTCCCATCAGGCAAATTTGCTAATAAATTTAGCAAATCACAAATCTATAAGCTTGTTTTTTATGGCATACAGAACGAGGCCCACCCGGCTTTTAACATGCAATTTTTCAAACAACTGGTCGCGATAGCCGTCAACCGTTCGTACGCTGATCTTCATTTGATCGGCGATTTCCTTATAGGTAAGCTCGGTCCCGGCCAGCCTCAGGAATTCCAGTTCCCTTGCGTTAAGCTTGCTGTGGTCAACGGCGGGATTTATGGTATCAAGCAGGTATTTGGTTACAAAATCGGGGTAGTAAACGTCGTTATGTGATACTTTTTGCAGGGCCATTTCAAACTCAAAGGGTTCTGCGTCTTTCAGGAGATATCCTTTTATGCCCAGTTTGAGCATTGTGAGTACCTTGTCGGGATCGTCGAACATTGATAAAACGATCACCTTAATTTCGGGGTGGGCGCCCCTTAACCAATTGGCGGTGTTTATCCCGTTCATTATGGGCATGTTTATATCAAGCAGGATGATATCCGGTAATAGCCCTGATTGAATTTTGCCGATCAATTCTTCACCGTTTGAAGCCTCGAAAATTATGCTGTACCCGGGTAGTTTCTGTATCAATGAAGCTATCCCGCTTCTAAAAAGTCGGTGATCGTCAACCAGCGCTATTTGGCTATCCATCGGGGTAGTGGTCGTTTTTTAAGGGGTTTAGGTTTATTTTTATGCGGCAACCTTCACCGGGTGCGCTGTTGATCGCTGCATCCGCCCCAATAAGTGCTGCCCTGTTCTCAATATTTTTTAATCCTGATCCTTCTCCCTTGCCAGCGTCGGCCGGAGAAAAACCGCTACCATTGTCTTCGAGCGTCAAGATAAACATTTCAGGAATATATTGCAAAACTATTTTGAAATCGCTGGCGCCCGCATGCTTGAGCGCGTTGTTGACGCTCTCCTGGAAAATGCGGAATAATACCAGCTCGCGCTGCTCGCCCAGCGGGATAATTTCCCCTTCAGTGATCACTACGGCGCGGATAATGCCGCTTTTAGTAAGCCGGGCGGCCTCTGCCTGGATTGTTTTTACCAGCCCCTGCCGGGTAATGTGTTCAAGGCTCAGGCTTTTTGAAAGATCACGCAGATCGGATATCGCCTGGGCAACCAACTCCCTGCTCTCTGCAATTTTTTCGGCGCGCTGATATTCATCCGGCATATTAGCCTGGGCGAGGTTAAGCTTAACAAATGAAAGCACCTGGGTTATGTTATCGTGTATTTCCCGGCTTACCCGGTTGAGCGTTTGGTCCTGCATTTCTATCCGGGTTTTAAGTAATTCCTGGCGAAACGAGGACTCTCGTTTTTCCTGCTCCTGCTTATTTTTCAATTGCCGGTTACGGTATAAAACGACGAAGTAGATTATAAAACCGGTTATCAGGGTGAAAAGTCCTGCTGTCAGGTAAACCAATGCCGTTACTTTTTCCATCAGGTGCCGGCTTGTGTTTCTCTATTGTCCATCAGCAGCGCTATGCCTATCATCACGTGGAATGTGCAGAGGATAAAATACCAAAAATAATAGATGTATGCATCCCATTTATGCTGGGAATAGTAATTTGTCATGCCCAGGTTAAAGAACATGGTTGTGGCGTAAAACAGCATCGCCGCGTTGAACCAAAATACACTTTGTTTAACAATATTGATCTTTAACGGATAAAGCAGCATTTGCCTGAACAGCAGCAACGAAAATATGGTAAATAAGGATAGCGTCGGCAGGTAAATGTTGGTCGGGAATACCGATTTTATCGGCTGCCATATCATCGCATTCAGGCAAAAGAATACCGTTAAGATTATAATGCAAACGACGACGATTGTTTTGATGATCTTGTTTTTAAACAAGCAATAAAATACCAGCGAATAAAAAACAAACTCAATAATACTTTCAACATGCAGGATGGGAGCGTTGGTATGATAAACTGCAGACCAAACTTTGTTTAGCACGTTGCATAAGAGAACCGCAATAACCGACCAGGCCAGGATCTTGCCGGGGATGGTAATCTTGTGATAGCGGTACATTCCGACTGCCGAAACCAGCAACAGTAATATAAGATAGAAAATGACAACAGGCGGCATGGACAAAGCTAAAAGTTGAGCGCAAGATAGTTATTAACCAAAAAACCTGGCTGCTTTTTGTAAAAAATGAGACTGGCGGACGATGAGCACATGGTTTTATGATTTGAAAAATAAATAAATGGGTATGTTTAGTTATCAACAAGACCGTAAATTTTATACTATCGATAGTGTCAGCAGAATACTTTATCTTAACCTTGTTTAAAAAAGTTTTCAGTGCAATGAATCCGAAAGTGAGCCTGTTTCTCGGTATCCTCTGTATCGCCTTCTCGCCGATTTTTGTAAAACTTGCCGGTGTTCCGGCGCTTACTTCAAGCTTTTACCGCATTTTTATCGGCTGGGTTTGCCTGGCGCCTTATTGCGTCATCAAAAATAAACTAAAGATCAACCGGGATGACTTGCTTATTGCCATGTTGGGCGGTTTGGTGTTTGCATCGGATATTGCCGTTTGGCATATTTCCCTTTTGAAAATAAGCGCGACTGTTTCCACACTTTTGGCCAACCTTGCGCCGGTTTGGGTGGGCTTGTTGAGTTATTTATTGTTCAAAAAACAGGCAGGCCGTTGGTTTTGGATTGGCACGGTGGTGGCTATTGCCGGGATGGTCGTCCTGGTGGGGTACCAGGATGTTATTCATTTAAAATTTAACGCGGGCATTTTGCTCGCCCTGTTAGCCAGCTTTTTATATGCCTGCTACATTTTGATCACGAAAGGCATACTGCAAAAAATTGAGACTATCACTTTTATGTTTTACAATATGCTGGCTGCAAGCGTGTTTTTGTTGCTGATCTGCCTGGTTGATCATATCGAACTGACCGGGCTATCCGTATCTTCGTGGGAGTATCTTTTGGCGATGGGTATAGTTTGCCAGCTGACCGGATGGATAACGATTAACTACGCCATCAAATTTCTCGAGTCTACCAAAGTTTCTATCGCCTTGCTCAGCCAAACAGTTATTGCCGGTTTCCTGGCCATTTTACTTTTGAAGGAGCGGCTGGAGTTTAAGGAAATTATCGGAAGCGTAATTGTGTTGGGCGGGATTGCGTTAAGTTTTATAACAAGACTGACGTTAAAACGTGGCACTTAGTTTAGGACGGATTTCCACACGCTGTAACCTAATTTCAGAAATTTATAATCGATAGCATCATACCAACGAAGCTTAAAAATTCTATTTTTGTGACTATCTCATTTTCGATGTTTTAATGAAAACTAAGTGGACGGTCTTAACAACGGAAGATGAATATGATATTGCTCTGGAACGAACAATACAAATATTTCATGCCGAAACCGGTACGCCGGAAGGGGACGAACTGGATATTCTTATACCGTTGGTTGCCGCCTATGAGGATATTCATTATCCAATACCAGCACCGCCAAAAAAAATTCGCAAATAAGAAATGATCACCCGCAGCACCGTCGACCGTATAATGGAAGCCACAGATATTGTGGAGGTAATCAGTGAGTTCGTACAACTGAAAAAACGCGGCGCCAACTACGTGGGCCTTTCGCCCTTTGCCAACGAAAAAACACCTTCGTTTACCGTATCGCCGGCTAAGGGCATTTTCAAGGATTTTTCATCCGGAAAAGGCGGCTCGGCTATCACCTTTTTAATGGAGCTGGAAAAGTTCAGTTATCCTGAAGCGTTAAAATGGCTGGCCAAAAAATATGGCATCGAGGTAGAAGAAACGGTTGAAAAGCCCGAGAATAAAGAGGAAGAAAACCACCGCGAAAGCCTGATGATCGTGACTGCCTATGCGGCCAAATTCTTTCACGAGAGCCTGCTGGATACCGAAGAGGGGCAAAATATCGGCCTGAGTTATTTTAAGGAGCGTGGTTTCAGTAATGATATCATCAAAAAATTTGAGTTGGGCTACTCGCCCGATCAGTGGGAGGCGTTTACGGGGCAAGCCCTGAAGGATGGTTTTCAGCAGCAGTTTTTGGAGGAAACCGGCCTTTCGGTAAAAAGGGATAGCGGCTCGCTATACGACCGTTACCGCGGCCGGGTCATGTTCCCGATACACAGCTTCACCGGGCGCGTGATCGCTTTTGGCGGGCGGACGCTAAAAAGCGATAAGAATGTCCCCAAATATGTCAATTCGCCTGAATCGGAGATATACCATAAATCCAATGTGCTGTACGGCCTCTTCTTCGCCAAAAAAGCTATCCGCGATGAGGATAACTGTTTCCTGGTAGAGGGGTACGCGGACGTGCTGTCGGTTTTCCAGGCCGGGATCGAAAACGTTGTGGCTTCTTCGGGCACCTCGCTAACGGTTGAACAAATCAGGCTGATCGGCCGCCTCACCAAAAACATAACCATACTTTATGATGGCGACGCCGCCGGAATAAAAGCATCGCTGCGCGGCCTGGATATGATACTGGAAGAAGGCTTGAACGTAAAGGTGGTGCTTTTCCCCGACGGGCACGACCCGGATTCCTATGTGTGCAATTTCGGCACGGCCGGGTTCAAAAAGCATATCGAGGAAAACAAGAAAGACTTCATTCTTTATAAAACGGATATCCTGCTCAAAGAAGTCGGCAACGACCCGATAAAAAAAGCGGATGTGATCAGGGAGATCGTGGAAAGTATAGCCAAGATACCCGACTCCATCAAAGCCTCAGTTTTTATCAAGGAATGCAGCTATCAATTGCAAATCGATGAACGGGCGCTGCTTTCCGAGCTGAACAAAATGCGGATGGCGAAAGCCAAAAAGGATTCACAGCAGCAAATATCAAGGCCTGCCGCCCCGGTTGAGGAAGTATATCCTGAAGAACCGGAGTTTAGAAGCGTAAAAGATGACTCCAGCCAGGAACGTGAGATCGTCAGGCTATTGCTTTTGTATGGTAACCGTGTCATCGACTGGGACGGCATTACCAACACCTATATCGGCCCGTTCATTATTTCTGAGCTAAGCGATGTAACATTCGAGAACGAAACTTGCAGGAAGTTTATTGAGCTTTATCGCGCGGAATTGGAAAATGGCGTATTGCCCGACGAGCAATTTTTTATCCATTACGACGATAAAGATATAGTGGATATCACCGTTACCCTGATCGCCACTAAATATACATTGAGCGAGAATTGGTACGAGATGCATAAAATACTGGTGCCCGATGAGCAGGTTAATATGCGGGCAACCATACTGGGCGCCATTTTTCACCTGAAAAAACAAAAAGTATCCAAAATACTGGACGGCTTGCGCACCGAGCTGCAAAGCACCCCCGCTGAAGCCGACCAGGAAATTTTGCTGAGCAAGTACATGCATATGAAAAAGGTGGAGAAAACTATTTCGGATTATTTGGGTTCGGTAATATTGAAATAAAAATATGAAATGGCTTTATCTGTCGGTTGTTTTAGTGGGCGATTATGTAATGGCCACGCTCACGGATTTGCTCGAGGCGCTTTGTCTCGCTGTGTTTATATTTGCCTTTGGGTTAGTAATTAAGGTTGCTACCCGGAAAAAGAGCAAAAGTGTTAAGTCAATAGGTTGGGGGATGGTATATGGCAGTATTATTTCGGTTTTGATACTGTCGGGTTTTATGGCCTGGCTTTACTTTAATTTACCGGCAAGCAATTAAACGCAATGGCGCAACACCTTGACCTTGGCCGGAAAGGCGAAACGCTCGCAAAGGCACACCTGGAAGGCGCCGGGTATGAGATTTTGGATGAGAATTGGACACACGGTAAATTGGAAGTCGATCTTATTGCATATAAAGACCGGGTGATTATATTTACCGAAGTAAAAACACGGACCGGAAACGGCTTTGGCGAACCGGAAGATTTTGTGGATATGCGTAAACAAAGGCTGCTTGCCGATGCTGCCGACGAATATATTTATTTAATGAACCACCAGGGAGAAGTTCGGTTTGATATCATATCCATACTTTTCGACCAAAAAGATAATTACGTACTAAAACATATTGAAGACGCGTTTTGGCCGGAGGCCGATTAATATCACATGAAATATAAAATTACCTTCGGGATAATAGCTGCCGCTGTTTTGGCGGTTATCGTATTTAAAAGTTGTAAATCAGGCAGCCAGTCTGAAAACAATGTTACCATTAGCCCGGAGGCCGGCACAACTTATAAGATGGGCGATCCTGTTGCGGTTCAGGCGCACTATCCAGCCGGCACCAAAGCCGACTCCATCGTTTACCTGCTGGATTCGGTTAAGGTTGGGTCGAAAAAGGACACCACTGCGTTAACCATAAAAACAGACACCATGCGGCTCGGCGCCAGGATCATCACTGCCAGGGTTTATGCCGGCGGAAAAAGCGAGGACGCGTCCACCAATATTGTGCTGCTGGCGGCTAAAGCACCGGTAGCATATACTTACAAGGTTATAAAAACCTTCCCGCATGATACCAGCTGTTTTACCGAGGGGCTGGTTTACCAGGATGGTTATCTATACGAAAGCGGAGGCGGCTACCTAAAACCACCACAGGGTCAGGAAGTGAGTAACCAGTCGAGCCTCAGAAAGGTTGACCTTAACACCGGCAAAGTAATTCAAAAAGTTTTGCTCGATTCCGCGGTTTTTGGCGAGGGCATATCCATCGTGGGCGATAAGATCATCCAGCTCACCTATTTCGAAAAGGTTGGCTACGTTTATGATAAAGCCACTTTTAAACGTTTAAGCACTTTTCAAAATAATGTGGGCGTTCAGGGTTGGGGCATGTGCTTTGATGGTAATAAGCTGTATATGGACGACAGCACCAACCGTTTATGGTTCCTTGATAAAAACACCTATAAAGCCATCGGTTATGTGGATGTTTATGATGACAAAGGCCCTGTAAATGAAATTAACGAGCTGGAATATATCGACGGAAAAATTTATGCCAACATTTGGAAAACCAATAATATTATCGTTATCGACCCCAAAACCGGCGCCGTGCAGGAAAAAATCGACCTGAACAGTTTATACCCTGAAGACAAACGGGTTCCGCCTGCCGAAGTAATGAATGGCATTGCCTATGATCCGCAAGGCAAAAGGATATTCATCACCGGCAAAAAATGGCCGGCATTGTACCAGGTGGAGTTTACCCCGGCTTCGAAATGACTGGCCAAGCAGGCTATTTTGGCTAAAGCTGTTACCCCGGCAGAAATTTTTTTTTTTGAGAAGACCTGGTTGGAGACTTTGTCTTTTAGAAGCTTTGTAAATCTCACATGCTCTTAACCGGCCGACACTCAGGCCTAAATTCCGAACCCCCGAATTCAGGTGTGAGTGTCGGGGCCGGCCTGAGCGCGGCAGCGTGTGCCCCCCTCCGCGTGAATTGGGACACGGTTGCGAAAAAAGCAAATCAAGCAGCTCTTTTACATACAAAATCCGGCGATTTAGATACCTTTAAGCGCTCTTCAGATACTTTCCCAAAATCTATAAAAACATTTGCACGATTTTTAAACATAAATAGGGTAAAAGTCTGGTTATGCGCCTTTCGCCTGATGTTTAACAGCTACCAAATGAGACCACACCTGGTTAATGTAAATGTCATTAAACATCAAACCGGTTTAAATGCTAAAGTATTAAGATTGCAGCAATCAGATGGTCTTAAAAACGGTGTCAATGATCGGTCACGGGAGTCATCGCCCACAATCGTTTTGTTCGGCATTTCGTTTTGGTTTACAAAATATTTTGCTGCCTGACTTGCATTTAGTCAACATATAATTATCTTTATGCTACCCCACAATACCTGACAATTAAATTCCGCTGATTAAAATAAACTTATATGAAAAATTTTTACCTTTCCTGTCTCCTTTCAATATCGGCAAAACGTTTCAGGCTTTCAGGCCGGGTTGCTGCGATGTTATCCCTTGCGATCTTATTTTCTGATCAGGCATTCGGCCAGGCGCCGACGGTGAGTTACAGCAGTCCGCAAGCCTTTTTTTTAAATAAAGCCGCTGTCCTGACCCCGGTAAGCAGCAACGTAGCGGCGCCCACAGCCGCTTATAATAGTGGCGTTGTGTTAGGCTCCGGCTTAACATTCGCGCAGAATGGCCTGGCGGTAGACGCCGCCGGCAATATATATGCGTGCGATATAGAAAGCGGCGTCGGGGAGGTTAAAAAAATAACCCCCGACGGCAGCAGCACCACGATTATAGGTTCGGGTTTTGTAAGCCAAAGCTCGAACGTAGCGGTTGACCAAAGCGGCAACGTTTTTGTTGTCGACCAGGCAAGTTTATGGAAAATACCGGCAAGTGGCTCGCCGGTAACCTATGGTACACCGGTAATTATCAACAACACCTTTTCTGAGCCGTTCGGGATAGCGGTAGATGCTTCAGGTAACGTTTATGTGAGCGACGTGAATGCCGGCGGCGTATATAAAATGGCAAATGACGGATCCGGCAAAACCAGGATAGATAACGGGCTCACCAAAGTCTCTGCCCTTGCCGCAGATGCGGCCGGAAATATTTATGCGGTAACCATAGGCGATTTTAACCTGTACGAGATACCGGTAAACGGCAGCCCGCAAGTGCAGCTGGCAACCGGCTTTACTTTCCCGAGAGGCCTGGCAGTTGACGCTGCCGGAGCCGTTTACGTGGATGATGAAGGTAACGCTGATATATACGCGGTACCTGCGGGCGGCGGAACAAAAGTTCCGGTGGTGTCTGGTTTAAGCAATCTTGTCGGTGTGGCCGTTGATGCCGGCTACAACTTGTATGGGGCTTTGCAAGGCAACGGCGGCATAACAAAATTCAGCCCTACCGGCGGATACTTTATCAGCCCCATTTTGCCTGCCGGCCTCAATTTTAACAATACAACGGGCATTATTACTGGTACGCCGGCGGCGGTAAGCCCCGCTGCCAATTACCTGGTTAGTGCTTATAATGCTAACGGCGGCGCTTCTGCAACAGTAAATATTTCCACCGCTATTGCCGTGGTTTTAAGTTACAGCACCCCGCAAACGTACACTGCGGGTACGGCCATTACCGCGCTTGATCCGTCTGTCACCACAGGTGCGGTGGCCAGTCCCGGTTATAGCACATCACCTGCAATTATCGGTTCGGGCTTTGGCGCGCCGGGTGGGGTAGCGGTTGATGCTGCGGGCAATGTGTACGTGGCGGATGCCGGCAACGCGGCTGTTAAAAAAATTCCCGTTGGCGGCGGTTCGCCGGTGAACATCGGCTCGGGCTTTAGTTACCCAACCGGCGTTGCCGTGGATGCTGCCGGTAATGTTTTTGTGGCAGACCCGGGCAATGGCCTGGTGTATGAGGTAGCTGCCGGCGGGCAGGTCACGCTGGGAAGCGGATTTGTCTCCCCGGTTGCGGTCGCTGTAGATCAGTCAGGGAACGTTTATGTTGCCGACGGGGGCAGCAACACGCTTTATAAGGTCCCGGCCGGCAATGGCACGCCTGTCGTTCTTGGCGCAGGCTTCAGCGAATTAACGGCCGTTGCGGTTGATCTATCGGGTAACCTGTATGTTGTTGACGGCGGCGCCAGCATTGTGTACGAGGTATCCGAAAAAGGAGGCGTACCCGTAAGCGTTGGGGGATCATTCTCGTTTCCTACGGGGGTAGCTGTTGACGCATCAGGCATTGTATATGTGGAGGACTTTGATGCCGGCGCTGTATATAAATTGTCGGCATGTGGCTGTACCCAGGTCACCATAGGCAGCGGATTTTCCGATCCTATCGGCCTTGCCATTGACGGAGCGGGTAATGTTTATGTAGCTGATTCAGGCAACAACCTGGTTGATGACATAAGCCCTGTCGGCGGTTACTATGTGAATGCGCCACTGCCTGCAGGATTGAAGCTGAATGACACGACTGGAGAGATCAGCGGAAAACCGAAAAAAGTGTCTGCCGCGACAAATTATACCATTACCGGCTGGAGTGCGGATGGTCCGGGCTCAGCAAATGTTAATATTACGGTTGCAGCCCCGCCGGCGCCGGCTATCAGCTACCCAACGCCTCAGACTTACCTCGCAGGCGCAGCCATTACGCCGTTGAGCCCCTCAAATAGCGGCGGGACAGTGGCTACCCCGGCCTATAGCGATAGCCCGGGAAGCATTGGCTCCGGTTTTAACAATCCGTTTGGCGTCGCCACTGATGCGGCGGGTGATGTTTACATTGCCGATGCAGGCAGCGGTGATATTAAAGAGCTTGCTTTTGGCAGCAGCACACCGGTAATCTTAGCCTCGGGCTTCGATTTTCCAACCGCTGTAGCAGTGGATGCCGCCGGCGACTTATTTATAGCCGACCAGGGCGCCCATGCGGTATACAAGATTCCGTTTGGCGGATCGCAGCAAACCATCGCGAGCCTGGATGCCCCCGACGGCGTTGCCGTTGACGCCTCCGGAAATGTATTCGTATCTGACGAAACGACCAATGAAGTTTATGAGCTGGGCTCCGGAAGCCCTGTTGTTATCCAGTCAGGCTTTTTTGACCTGACCAATATTGCGCTCGACAATTCAGGCAATTTGTATATCCTGGATGGCGGCGGCAGTACGTTATACGAGGTGCCTGAATCAGGTGGCATTCCCATACCTGTGGGCGATTTTTTTCTGTATCCTACCGCCGTTACGGTTGACGTTCAGGGCAATATTTACGTGGCCGACGGCGATGCGGGCACCATATTTAAACTGCCAGGCAACAGCTTTGCGCAATTTGCTATTGCAAATGGCTTTAACGAGCCGGGCGGCGTAGCCGTTGACGGCGCCGGCAATGTATATGTGGGCGATACTAACGACAATGCGCTTGACGAGGTTAACCCTGCCGGCGGTTATTTTATAAATGCACAGCTACCCTCAGGCTTAAATATAGATAGTAAAACAGGAATCATCAGCGGTACTCCGGTTGGCGCAAGCCCCGCGACAAATTATACCGTTACCGCTTACAATGCCGGGGGGAGCAGCGCTGCCGCGGTAAATATTACCGTAACCCTGCCACCGCCGCCGACCATCAGCTATACTACTCCGCAAAAGTATCCGCAAGGGATTGCAATTGTTCCCTTATCGCCAACGGAGACCAATGTAGATTTGCCGGCATATGGAAGCACCCTGGGTACATTCGGCAGCGGGTTTAATTTCCCTTTCGGCGTGGCGATAGACACTAAAGGCAATATCTTTATTGCCGATGCCGGGAATGCAGCGGTTTGGGAATTCCCCGTGGGGGGAGGCCCTCAACTGAGCATCGGTTCCGGATTTACCGGCCCGACGGGCGTTGCTGTCGACACTGCCGGCAATGTATACGTAGCCGACGGCTCAGCGCGAAACGTGGTAAAAATCCCTGCCGGCGGGGGTGCCCAGGTATCTCTCGGTACAGGGTATAATTACCCCGGCGCCATTGCGGTAGATGCCGTGGGCAATGTTTATGTGGCCGATGCCGGCAACGGCAAAATATACAAGATAGCCGTCGGCCGCATCAATAAGACAACTTTTGCGAGTGGCTTTAGTTACCCCAGCGGCGTAGCGATTGATAACGCGGGAAATGTTTATATAGCGGATGAGGGCAGCGGAGCACCGTCGGCTTTATACGAAATAGCTGCCGGAAGCAGTACTCAAACCAAGATAAGTCATCATTTTAATCTTTTAACGGGGGTGGCAGCGGATGCATCAGGAAATATTTATGCTGTTGACGGCGGCGTTGGCCGCATAGTTGAATTCCCGTCGGGCGGCGGCGCTGATGTAACCATAAGCGGGTTAAGCCTTCCTGAAGGCCTTGCCGCTGACGGCGCCGGGAACTTATATGTCGCAGATATCGGCACAAATAAGGTTGATAAGATTATGCCATCGGGAGGGTACTACATTAGCGCTGCCTTGCCGGCTGGATTGAGTTTTAACGGCACCACTGGCACAATAACCGGTACGCCAGGTTCGGTAAGTCCGGCAAAAAACTATACGGTTGCTTCCTACAATGCGGGCGGCAGCAATTCAGCAACAGTAAACATTCAGGTATTGTCTACCAATGCCAATCTCTCCAAACTCGGTTTAAGCCACGGAATCTTAAGCCCGGTTTTTGCAACGGGTGTAATCAGCTATACCGCGAACGTCATAAACGGCGCGTCATCTGTAACTGTGAAACCGACTACCAGCGATCCGGGCGCTACCGTGGTAATTAACACAACAAACGCGGTAACATCAGGGACGGCCTCGGCGCCGATTGCTTTAGCCACAGGGCCTAATACCATTACGGTAACGGTAACTGCCCAGGATGGGGTTACTACCAAGACCTATACGATAACCGTTACCAGGGCGCCATCGGATAATGCGAATTTAGCTACTATAAAGTTAAACCCGTCGCTAAGCCTCAGCAAGACATCGGAAACAAGCACCGAAGTGGATTATACCGCATCGGCCCGTTATGGCATTAGTACGGTAACGGTAACGCCCACCACAATTGATACAGGCGCAAGAGTAACGGTAAACGGCGCCCCTGTAACCTCAGGGGCAGCATCGGCGGGCATCCCCTTGGCCGTCGGCCAGACGACAATCACCACGGTAGTAACCGCCCAGGATTTGACAACCACCAAAACGTACATCATCACGGTAACCCGGGCGCCATCGGATAATGCCAATATGGGCAGCATCAGGCTGAATCCCCAGTTAGTCCTGACCCAAACATCAGCAACAAGTACCGAAGTAGATTATACGGCATCGGCTAAAAACGCAATTAATTCGGTAACGGTAACCCCCATACCATGGGATCCAACAGCCACGGTAACTGTTCAAAGCAAGAACGTAACACCCTGCACGCCATCGGATGATATACCCTTAGCTGTGGGCCAGACAATCATCACAACGGTAATAACGGCAGGTGACGGAACGACACAAAAAACCTATGTTGTAACGGTAACCCGCGCCGCGCCATCGCCGGACAATACGGCCTACCAGCCCGTAAGTGTTGACAAACCAACCGAAACACCAACACTTGCTGAAGATGGTATACAGGTACACCAGGGCATATCACCCAACGGGGACGGCATAAACGATTTCTTAACGATCGACAATATCAGCCAGTACCCGGAGAATAAACTATCCATCATGAACCGGAACGGGCAATTGGTTTACGAGGCAAATGGTTATGATAATACTTCAAAAGTATTCGACGGCCACTCAAACCAAAATGGGCAAATGCAGTTGCCGGGGACGTATTTTTACCAGTTGGATTACACGGTAAGCGGTATTACGAAACACAAGACAGGGTTTATAATCCTGAAGTATTGAGGGTAGTTAATTAGAGATTGGAGATTAGAGGTTGGTTGGATTTTCAACCAGTCTCTAATCACCGGTCTCTAATCACCAACTTCTCAGGGCAAACGCATTAAAAATGTTTTTTATAAGATTGTACGCCATGACAGGAGGTGACTTTGACGTGTGGAAGGAATTCCCCAATTATACTGAAACATATTGAAAATCAGCGCGTTCCGGGCGTGTATTTAAAAAATCAAAACCATGTAATGATTGATTATCAGGCACTTATAAAAATGTGTCAATTTATTTTTAATGGAACATCCTGATAATGAGCGTGTTTCACAATGTTCCACTTTGTTCCGTGTGTAAAATGGAACGCTTCGGAACGCTTGCAGCGCTACCGGTTCTTGCTCTTTAAATGCCCCTTTTTCTCTAAATTGACCTCGATTAGCTTAAAATTATTTTAATGCGTCTGCCCTGCCGTCTATACCTGTTCTTAAAATTGATGGGTTCGAACAACTCCTGAAGAAAGAAAATATCATTTGAACCCTAACACTCCGGCAAGCTCAACGGAATATTGATTGCCAACCCACCATCCGCTGTTTCCTTATATTTCGAATTCATATCCTGCGCTGTTTGCCACATGGTTTTTACCACGGCATCCAGGCTCACTTTGGCATTATCGGGATTTGTTTGTAATGCCAGTTGCGATGCGGTTATCGCTTTGATGGCGCCCATGGTGTTACGTTCAATGCAGGGCACCTGCACCAGGCCACCGATGGGGTCGCAAGTCATGCCGAGGTGGTGTTCCATGGCTATCTCAGCGGCCATTAATACCTGGCGCTGCGTACCGCCCATACATTCCGTCAGGGCCGCAGCGGCCATAGCTGATGACACGCCGATCTCTGCCTGGCAGCCGCCCATTGCAGCAGAAATAGTTGCGCCCTTTTTAAATATGCTGCCGATCTCAGATGCAGTGAACAAAAACTGAACGATCTTCTCGTTCGTATAACCATCGCAAAACACCAGGAAATACTGCAATACAGCAGGGATCACGCCGGCGGCGCCATTTGTAGGGGCGGTTACGACACGCCCGAAGGAGGCATTTTCTTCGTTTACTGCCAAAGCAAAACAACTTACCCAGTCCAATATATTGTGAAAACTGTTACCGGTGTCCCTTATCGCCTGCACCCACTCATCAAAATTGGTATAAACGCGGCTGCCGATCAGCCGGCGGTTCAGGCTGGCCGCACGCCGGGCCACGTTCAGGCCGCCGGGAAGGTAGCCGGTTGTATGGCAGCCCCGGTAAATACATTCCTTCATCGCCTTAAAAATGTTCAGCACGCTCGCGAGGGTTTCCTGCTCACTGCGCCAGGCCAGCTCATTTTCCATTACTACTTCGGATATTTTGAGCCCGGTTTTCATGCACCAGTGCAGCAGGTTGTTGGCGGTATCTATCGGAAAGGGCAGATCAACCTCTGCCTTTTGCTGGCCGTCGGCCCCATCTTTAACCACAAATCCGCCGCCGATGGAATAATAGGTTTCTGATACGGCTTTCCCATTATTTAAAAATGCCTGGAAACTGACTGCATTAGGGTGATAGGGCAAACTCTCATTAAAAAGGAACAAAAGATCGTCCCCTGCATTAAAAACAATCTCTTGTTTGCCGCCCAGCAACAGTTTGTGCGACGCCCGGATACGATCTGTCTTTGGCCCCACCTGGTCAACCTCAAAAGTAACAGGGTCATCGCCGCTCAGGCCTAAAAGAATGGCTATGTCGGTGCCATGGCCTTTGCCAGTTTTTGCAAGCGAACCATACAATAGTATTTTCACCTCCGTTACATCCCCCAAAACTCCTTTATCGGCCACGGATTGTACAAATTGCTGCGCGGCCCGCCAGGGGCCAAGCGTATGTGAACTGGACGGCCCGATGCCGATCTTAAACATATCAAAAACCGATATCTGCTCTCTTTGCATAAGCCAAAGTTAAGGATTATAAACAGAGCCCGGAGACCCCAATTGCTGCTCAAAATTTATTTTCGGCTGCTATTCTTTGTATTTAAAAATATTTATATTTTGCAGTAATTAAAAACCAGTTACTTATCATTCTTAAAAAATGGAAAAACAAAACTTACCAAATGCTACTGCAGTACTTGTATTGGGCATATGCTCAGTTGTGCTCGGGTGTTTCTTCGTAGGGATTATTTGCGGGATCATTGGAATCGTCCTTTCGATGCCTGGCAGAAAGCTGTACAGGCAAGATCCGACCGTTTACGAAGGTTGGGGTTCATTAAACGCAGGCTTTATCATGTCGATAGTTGGCGTGTGCTTGTGGGGATTAGTCTATTTGTACTATATCATCATTGTAGGTTCGATAGCGTCTCTTTATAGCGGTCTGCATTAATAAAAAATGCCGCTAATGCCTGCATAAGTACCATTTAACCCGTTGCGATGATCGATTGGCTGCAAAGGCATATGTTGCCCTGTGCTTACAAATCAATATTCGGTATTGACTGTCCCACATGTGGTTTTCAACGCTCATTCATCGCCTTACTTAAAGGAGACTGGAAAGAAAGTTTTTTTCTTTATCCCCCTACAGTCCCCATTTTGTTGACCGCTGCATTTTTGCTCTTCGATCTTGTTTTCAGGCTCAATCATGGCAAGCTTATCCGCAAATATATGCTGACAGGCCTTGTTGTGATTGTTTTTGTAAGCTATGGCGTTAAGATGTTTCGGTTGATCATATTTCACTCTGCGTCCTGAACAGCGTGGTGTTTATAATCCTTTATGACGGTTTGCAAAAACTTCAGGTCGTTCATGTTTTCAGGATTGGTTACCGAGAGTAAGTCCCGCACTTTTGCTGCAGCACCGGTCAGTACGTTGGAATTTGAAGATTGATAATAGCTGCGGATCACTTCCTGCAGCAGGGTAATATCGTTATCGTTTAGCGCACCTAAATTGGCGAAAACAGGCTGATAGTTATTCTCAACGGGTTTAAAAACAATGTTCCTGGCTTTAGTGCGCGGGCTGGTTTTAATCAGTGTAGTGCCCGCCACAATGTCGCCCACACGCTGTTGTTTTTCGGTAAGCGCTGCAGAGAGCAACCCGCATAGCTGAAACGAGATAGTAAAGTCGACTATCCGGAATAACCAGCGCAATAAATACTGACTGAACCTTGGCCTTCCACCGTCCAAACTGATCACTTTTATTTTCATAATGCGCTTTCCGAAGCTCTGGCCGTTCATCAGGGTTTCGCAGGCGAGGTCGTAAAAAACAAAAAGCGTCGCATAAACAATGATGATTACTATTGCCGCCACGCGGTACCCAACTGACTTTTCTATCAGGTTATAAATGATCAGCGCAATTAAATATGCTGCCAGGAAGAAGCCGAAATCGATAAGGCGGGCCAATGTGCGTTCGCCTACTCCCGCTACCTCGTAGTCGATATCTACATTTTGCGCGGTTTTTACCTTTATTGTTTGCATGTTCAACAAATATATATTTATAACGATTTCTTTTTAATTTAAAAACGAAAAATTATAGTAATTTAACAACGTTTATTGATGCCAATTTTCCATGCGCGAACCTTTATTCGTTAAGCAAAATATAAAAAAATGGGAGGATTTTGAGAACGTGCCGACTTCCAACCCCGACGAACTCGCCAACCGGTTTATCCAGATAACCGATGACCTGGCCTATGCTAAAACTTTCTACCCAAAGTCAAAGACCACCGAATACTTAAACGGGCTTGCGGCAACCCTGCATCAATCCATTTATAAAAACAAATCCGAAAAAGGCAATCGTTTTATCACATTCTGGAAATATGAGTTGCCTTTGCTGTTTAAGGAGTATCAAAAACAACTGTTTTACTCTTTCATTTTTTTTGTAATATTCACCCTGGTGGGCATCTTGTCGGCAAAATATGATGATAGTTTTATAAGATTGATTTTGGGCGACGGGTATGTAGATATGACTAATGCGAATATTGCCAAAGGTGACCCCTTTGGTGTCTACAAAAATACAGGGGAATTCACGATGTTCCTTGGAATAGCTTCAAACAACATCTACGTGGCGCTCATGAACTTCGTGGCCGGCATCGTGTTTTCCGTGGGTACCGTTTTTATGTTATTTCAAAACTCACTGATGCTGGGTGCTTTTGAAGAATTTTTCTTCAGCAAAGGCCTCGGGATGCAATCAATTCTTGTGGTTTTCATACATGGCACGCTCGAGATGTCTTCCTTTGTAATTGCCAGCGCGGCCGGGCTCGTGCTCGGCAATAGCTTTCTTTTTCCTAAAACTTACAGCCGGCTAAATTCGATAAAAAAAGGCGCAAAAGACGGCATGAAACTGGTGATTGGCATAGTGCCGATTCTTATAGTCGCCGCTTTTTTTGAATCTTTTGTAACCCGCCATACCGGGATGCCGGTGTGGGTTAGTATTACTATTTTATCCTCATCACTGCTATTTATAATATGGTATGTGATCATTTATCCGAATATATTAGCTAAACAACATAAACCTTATGCCCACAAAGATTGAATTGCTGAAAGTCCGTGATTTTGGCGAAATCATTACGGACTCATTTACTTTTGCCCGCCAAAATTTTAAGCCGCTTGTTAAATGTTTTTTTGTGTTTTGCGGTTTTTTTATGCTCGCCGGGGCTTTATTGATGGCGCTTCATCAATCAAAGGTCCTCAATAGCATCACGAACAGCGATTTTGGCGAATCCAGGTCGGTATTCGGCCAGGCCTATTCCAATTTAGGGGCCGATTACTGGTCGGCGATTGTTTTGCTTGTGGTGGGTTATATTAACCTCCAGGTAAGTGTTCTTTCCTACATGGCCCTTTACCGGGAAAAGGGAAACATTGCCCCAACGGTTGAAGAGGTATGGGGCTACATAAAATATTTTTTTTTGAGAATATTCGGAAGCGCCATCCTTATCGCTATCATGATGATCGGCGCGGTTTTACTGGTTTTTGTCATACTGTTCACTATTTCATCGTCAAACACTTTTCTGGCAATCTTCCTGACGGTGTTATTGTGTATTGTGCCATTTGTTTACATATACCCTATATTTACGTTGATTTTCCCGGTAATGGTATTCGAAAACGCGAGTTTCGGCTACGCCTTCCGCCGCAGTTTTACCATCATAAAAAAAAATTGGTGGGCTACATTCGGGGCACTTTTCATCATGGGACTGATCATATGGATCGCCTCGTTTGTCATCCTTGTGCCGGTCATCATCCTTAATGCTATAAATTTAATTGCGCATTTTGGCAAAGGCGCGCCTTTTTCCATGGTGACCGCGATAGTGACTGCTGTTCTGGAAGCCCTGAGCCACATGCTTTATATTGTGCCCATTATTACGGTTAGCTTGTGCTACTTTAACCTAACGGAACAACTGGAAGGTGAAGGCCTTTTGAGCCGTATCAATATGCTCGGCACTATACAGCCCGTCCGTGAGGAAGATAATCAACCTGAAGAAGACGAAGACGAAATATAAAATGCGACGCTGCCTTTATTTCAGCCTGGTTTTATTATTCATTAGCCTGGATACAAGTTTTGCTGCTCCCAAGCCTGCAAAAGCTACCCATAAACCTGTAAAGATTGCTGCAAAACCGGCAACGCTTGTTCCTGATACTTCAAACGTCACCGTGCGACACCTTAGTGAAGCGGCGCTGGCCAAATACCGGTCGCAGCCTGATTTTCAATATAAGGAAACCGAGGTATCAACCTCTGTCTGGACAAGATTCTGGAGATGGTTTTGGCATTGGCTGCGCAGCTTTCTTCATTTCCGGTCCGTAAGAGGGAAATCTTCCATGACGGTTATGAGCGTAATCTTAACGATCCTGAAGTACGTGTTTCTTTTAGCAGCCGCCGGCGCCATCGTCTACCTTATCTTTAAAATGGCCGGCGTCGATTTGTCGTTCCTTTTCAGGCGCAGATCAAAAGCGATCCCAATCCCTTATACAGAATCGCTGGAAAACATTCACGACATCAATTTCGACAGCGCTATTGAGGAAGCAATAAATAAGCATAATTACCGGCTCGCGGTGAGGCTGCTTTATTTAAAATGCCTGAAACAGCTCAGCGATGCCTCCCTTATTAAATGGCAGCCCGAAAAAACCAATAACAGCTACCTGAATGAACTGGCGGATGCGGATCAAAAAGTAATATTTAACTCGCTTACCCGGCGATTTGAATACGTTTGGTATGGCGAATTCCCGATTGACGGACAAACCTTTAACCGCATCAACCTGCAGTTCCAGGAATTTAAAAGCAAAATAGCATGAAGGATTTTAAAATATACATTATAATCGCTTCCGTTTTGCTCTGCATTTACCTGGTGGCCGAATACAATAAGCCCAACCCAACTAACTGGAGCCCCACCCTGTTCTATGGCGATAAGATCCCATTCGGCACCCATGTACTGTATCACCAACTGGGGGATTTATTTCCAGGGGCGACCATAACAAAAACCGATTCTACGCTTTACGATGTCTTCACCAAACCAGGTGATACCTCAGGCAATTACCTGGTGATAGCTAAATTGGTAAAGGTTGATAAAACCGACTATGACGCACTGGTAAAATATATAAAAAGGGGCAATTCAGTATTTATGTCCGGCTTCGGGTTTACCGGCTTTTTGGCCGATACCCTGGATCTTGATATAGGCTTTGAGCTACAAAAACAAAGCGCAGGTTTGAATTTTACCAGCAAGTATTTAAAACAAGCCGCTCCCTTTCATTACGGGCGCGAGATCAGCAACCAGTATTTCAGAAGTTTCGACACGGCCAGGGCTACGGTGCTTGGCGTCAATTCATATGGTCACAGTACTTTCCTTCGTTTTAAATTTGGAGCCGGGAGCTTATACCTTTGCGCAAATCCTGCGGTGTTCAGCAATTATGCTTTACTTTCGGGCGGGGCGGGTTATGCAGAAAAGGCTTTGTCGTATTTACCTACAACCGACAACATCTATTGGGACGAATATCAAAACGGAGACATCCCGATCGATGAATCGCCTATGCGGGTGCTATTCACCAGCCCAAGTTTGGAATGGGCCTATTATATAAGCTTGCTGGGGCTTATCATTTTCGTTTTGTATGAGATAAAACGGCGCCAGCGAATTATTCCCATTATCGAGCCCCTCCGAAACTCGACCGTAGCGTTTGTAAACGTGGTGGGACAGGTTTACTTTGAACAGCGTAATAATACCGATATTGCCCGAAAGAAAGTGACCTACCTGCTGGAACAGCTGCGGGAGGACTACCACCTAAAAACAAACAAATTAGATGCTGAGTTTACCGAACATCTTTCGCAAAAGCTAAGTATTGAACCCGCGTTTGCGAATGAGATTGTAAATTTTATCACTTACGTTGATACGAACGCTAATATATCTGATCACGACCTGATCAAACTGAATAATTTGATAGAGAAACTTTATACACAAATTGCATAAAATGGAAGACGGAATTTTTGAACAAAGAACAGATCTCAGCGAATTGAGTAATGCCGTTGAGCAGATAAAGGCTACCCTGGCAAAAATAATAGTGGGTCAGCAGGAATGCATCGACCTGGTGATAGCCGGCATCCTGGCAGACGGGCATATTTTGATAGAGGGCGTCCCCGGAGTTGCCAAAACGCTGATGGCTAAACTGATCGCCAAATCGATCGATGCGCAATACTCACGCATCCAGTTTACCCCCGACCTGATGCCTTCCGACATTTTGGGCACTTCGGTATTCAATCCAAAAACTACTGACTTTGAGTTTAAACAGGGGCCGATTTTTGGAAATATCATCCTGATTGACGAGATAAACAGGGCGCCTGCCAAAACACAGTCGGCTCTGTTCGAGGTGATGGAGGAACGGCAGGTCACCATTGATGGCCAAACTTTTATAATGCCGCCGCCATTCACGGTGCTTGCCACGCAAAACCCGGTTGAACACGAGGGCACCTACCGTTTACCGGAAGCGCAGTTGGACAGGTTTATTTTTAAGATCGAAATAAAATATCCTTCGCTGGATGAGGAGATCGCCATCCTTACGCAGCAACATCAGCAAAAGTCGTCCGACCAGCTGAAAGACATTTCGCCAGTACTATCATCTGAAGCCATCATTAAGCTAAGGCAAACCGTTATGGGTCTTCATGTGGAGGAAAAATTGCTGGTGTATATCGCCAAGATCATTCACGAAACCCGGAACAACAAATCGTTGTACCTGGGTGGCTCCCCAAGGGCATCACTTGCCATTGCATCAGCGGCAAAGGCTATTGCCGCTATAAGGGGCCGCGATTTTATCACACCGGACGACATAATTTATGTGGCCACGCCTGTGTTGAGGCATCGCATCATGCTTACCCCGGATAAGGAAATGGAAGGCGTGACACCGGATGATATCATCGCGCAACTTATTCAGAAAATTGAAATACCGAGGTAAACATCACCCGTGAAAAAATTTTTCAGCCACTTTTATAAGGACCTGTTTTTATCCAATCGCCTTTTTACAGCGCTGGGTAGCTGCGCCGTGCTTTTTGTTTTGCGCTTCTTTTTTTCGTGGATCGGGATTATCCCCGAAATATTGTTCGCGGTGTTCATGCTCCTGTTTTTTTGTGACCTGCTGATGCTTTACGGTACAGAAAAAGGGGTTTTCGCAAAGCGCCATGCCCCGGAAAGGTTAAGCAATAGGGATGATAATGAACTGGGCATTTTTATCGAAAACTGGTACGCTTTTAATATTAAGGCAGGTATAATAGACGAGATACCGGCTCAATTTCAACGGCGTGACATTTGGTTTAAAAGTGATTTAAAGCCGCGCCAGCGAAAGTTGATCAACTATGTTTTACGGCCAACCCGGCGCGGGAAATATAAGTTTGGCGTTATAAGGGTGTTTGTCACTTCGCCATTGGGACTGATCAGTCGCCGTTATAACTTTGACCAGTCCGAAACACTTCCCGTTTACCCGTCGTTTCTCCAGATGCGCAAATATGAATTGATGGCCATATCCGATCATCTGTCCGAACTCGGCATAAAAAAGATCAGAAGGCTCGGCCACAGTCTTGAATTTGAGCAGGTAAAAAATTATGTAGCTGGTGATGACTACCGTACTATCAACTGGAAGGCTACGGCCCGGCGCGGCAGCCTAATGGTAAACTCCTATACCGACGAAAAATCGCAGCATGTATATTGTGTGATTGATAAGTCCCGGGTAATGAGAATGCCTTTTGAGGGTTTGAGCCTGCTGGACTATGCGATTAACGCCAGCCTGGTACTTTCAAACATCGCCCTATTGAAAGAAGATAAGGCCGGGCTGATTACGACAGCCGAAAAGATAGGCGCCGTTGTGCCTGCCGACCGCCGGCCCACGCAGATCAATAAAATATTGGAAGTACTCTATAAGGAGCGAACCGATTACCGCGAAACCAATATGGAATTGTTGTACAGCACCATTCGCAGCGTGATAAAACAGCGCAGCCTGGTTGTATTTTTTACCAATTTCGAAAGTCTGTCGGGCCTGGAAAGACAGCTGCCCTTTTTAAAACGTATTGCAAAATTCCACCTGTTGCTCGTGGTGTTTTTTGAAAATACGGAACTGAGAAAATTGAGCGAAACACCGGCTACAGATGTGGAGGGAATCTATATAAAAACGATAGCTGAAAAGTTTGCCTACGATAAGAGACTGATCGTAAAGGAGCTGGCAAAAAACAATATCCAGTCAATATTGACAGCCCCGCAAAATCTAACAGTAAACACCATCAACCGGTACCTGGAAATAAAGGCAAAGCAAGGAATTTGATTTAATTAGTATATTTGTATATGC